>Ga0207707_10001902_pt1 | contig 19002 bp, 26 predicted proteins | sample KBSC83BmetaG_FD_184336 | JGI IMG/M metagenome (GOLD analysis project Ga0207707, IMG submission 184336) | Corn rhizosphere microbial communities from Kellogg Biological Station, Michigan, USA - KBS C8-3B metaG (SPAdes) (version 2) | ecosystem: Host-associated > Plants > Roots > Rhizosphere ...
CCGCCTGCAGCTACAAGCTCCAGAAGAAGACCTTCCCCAAGGCCGGGACGGCCGAGTACCAGCAGATCCGGGCCCAGATCCTCCAGAGCCTCGTCCAGCGTGCCCAGCTGGCCCAGAAAGCGCCGGGCCTGGGCGTCGAGGTGACCGACAAGCAGGTCGAGGCGCAGTTGAAGACCCTGAAGAGCCAGTACTTCGGCGGGAGCGAAACCAAGTACCGCGCCGAGCTGAAGCGCCAGTGCGTGAACGACGCCGAGGTTCGGGACGACCTGAGGTCGAACCTGCTCTCCAACGCGATCTTCACCAAGGTCACCGCCAAGGCGACGGTCACGCCCGCGCAGGTGCAGGCGTACTACGACGCGCACCGCGAGGTCTACACCACGCCGCAGACGCGCGTTGTCAGCCACATCCTCGTGAAGAACAAGGCGCTCGCCGACAAGCTCTACGCCCAGCTGAAGGGCGGCGCGAGCTTCGCCACGCTGGCGAAGAAGTATTCGATCGACCCGGGCTCGAAGGCACAGGGAGGCCGGCTGACGATCACCCGGGGCCAGACGGTTGCGCCGTTCGACCGCGTCGCCTTCGAGCTGCGAACGGGCCAGCTGTCCAAGCCGGTGCACACCCAGTACGGCTGGCACATCATCCACGCCGACAAGGCGGCAACGCCGCATCACTCGACGCCCTTCGCGCAGGTGAAGGCGTCGATCAAGCAGCAGCTCGTCCAGCAGAAGCGGAACGCCGCGCTGCAGACCTGGCTGAACGGGCTGAAGAAGGAGTACGACGGGAAGATCTCGTACGCCCCGGGCCTCGCGCCTCCGGCGACGACGACGTCCGGCACGACCACAACCGGTTGAGATCCGAAGCCGGCGGCGGCCTCGACCGGGCTCTCCTCGATCTCCAGGAGCTGACCGAGCGCCTCCGGCGCGACTGTCCCTGGGACCGGGAGCAGACCGCGCGGACGATCGTGCCGCACACGGTCGAGGAAGCCTACGAGGTCGCCGACGCCGCCTTCGCCGACGACGCGCCGAAGCTGCTCGACGAGCTCGGCGACCTCCTCTACCAGGTCTACTTCCTCGCGCTCCTGCTCGAGGAGCGCGGCGACGGTGACCTCGAGCAGGCTGCCCGCCTGATCCACGAGAAGCTCGTACGGCGCCATCCGCACATCTTCGGCGGAGCCGACGATCCTTCCAGCGCTCGTGGGCAGCACGAGCGCTGGGAGCGGATCAAGCGCGAGCAGGAGGGGCGCGAAGGTGTGTTCCACGACGTGCCCGAAGCACTGCCGGCGCTCCTGCACGCCCGGAAGGTGCAACGGCGGGCAGCGGCCGTCGGGTTCGAGTATCCCGATCTCGCCGGCGCGCTCGCCGACCTGGAGGACGAGCTGGCGGAGCTGAAGGCCGAGCTCGACGGCGGATCCGCCGAACGCCGCGCGGCCGAGCTCGGCGACCTGCTCTTCGCGTGCGTCAACGTCGCCAGGCGCCTCGAGGCCGATCCGGAGCTCGAGCTGCGGCAGGCAACCCGGCGCTTCGTCGCACGGGTCGAGACAGCCGAGCGGCTCGCAGCCGTGGACGGCCGCGAGTGGACCGAGCTCGACCTCGTCGAGCAGGACCGATACTTCGACCTCGCGAAGGAGAATGCATGAGCGCGATCGCCGATGTCCACGCCCGCCAGATCTTCGACTCGCGGGGCAACCCCACGGTCGAGGTCGACGTGCGGCTCGAGTCGGGCGCGCTCGGCCGGGCGGCGGTGCCGTCGGGCGCGTCGACCGGTGCCCACGAGGCCGTCGAGCTCCGCGACGGAGGGGAAGCGTACGGCGGCAAGGGTGTGAGGCGGGCCGTGGCGAACGTCGACGGCGAGATCGCCGCTGCGGTGCGTGGGCGCGACGCGGCCGACCAGGCCGGCCTCGACCGTCTGCTGGTCGATCTCGACGGGACGCCGAACAAGGGCCGGCTGGGCGCGAATGCGCTGCTCGGCGTGTCCCTCGCCGCGGCGAAGGCCGCCGCGGCGGAGGCGGGCGTCTCGGTCTTCCGATACCTGGGGGGCGAGGAGGCGCGGGTGCTTCCGGTGCCGATGATGAACGTGATCAACGGCGGCGTCCATGCGGACAACTCGATCGACCTCCAGGAGTTCATGGTCGTCCCTGCGGGCGCGGAGACGTTCGCCGAGGCGATGCGGATCGGCACCGAGACCTACCACGCGCTGAAGGGCGTCCTGCACGAGCGCGGCCTCTCGACCGCGGTCGGCGACGAGGGCGGGTTCGCACCGGATCTCGGCTCGAGCGAGGAGGCGATCGACGCGATCCTGGAGGCGGCCGGGCGCGCCGGACACCGCGAGCGCGTGGCGATCGCCCTCGACCCCGCGTCGACCGAGTTCTTCGCCGACGGCGTCTACCGCTTCGAGGGCAGGGAGGCCGACGGCGCCGCGATGGCGGACTTCTACGCGGGGCTCGCCGACCGGTACCCGCTCGTGTCGGTCGAGGACGGCGTGGCCGAGGACGACTGGGCGGCCTGGCGGGCGCTGACCGAGCGGATCGGCGAGCGGGTGCAGTTGGTCGGCGACGATCTGTTCGTGACGAATGTCGAGCGGCTCAGGCGCGGGATCGAGGAGGGCGTCGCGAACGCGATCCTCGTCAAGGTGAACCAGATCGGGACGCTGACCGAGACGCTCGACACCATCGGCCTCGCGCGCTCCAGCGGGTACAAGGCGGTGATCTCCCACCGTTCCGGCGAGACGGAGGACACGACGATCGCCGACCTGGCGGTCGCCACCGGCGCGGGCCAGATCAAGACCGGCGCTCCGGCCCGGACCGACCGCGTCGCCAAGTTCAACCAGCTGCTCCGGATCGAGGAGGAGCTCGGCGCGCGGGCCGAGTACCCCGGCTGGGCCGCGTTCTCCCGCGTGTAGCTACGCTCAGAGAGTGGCGCCGCCGACCCCCCGCCGCACGAAGATCCTGGCGACGATCGGGCCGGCGAGCGGTTCGCCCGAACGCCTCGCCGAGCTGGTGGGGGCGGGCATGGACGGCGCCCGCCTGAACTTCTCGCACGGCACGCCCGAGCAGCACCGCACGCGAGCCGGGGACGCCCGGGCCGCCGCCGAGGAAGCCGGGCGGCCACTGGCGCTCGTCGCTGACCTCCAGGGCCCGAAGCTCCGTCTGGGCGACCTGCCGGCCCCCCGTGCACTGACGAGGGGCGAGCACGTGGTGATCGCCGCGGAGGGATCGTCGATCGACGGCGATCTCCCTGTCTCGCCGGCGGTGATCGGCGAGGTACTCGCGCCCGGCAACGACGTCCTGATCGACGACGGGCTCGTCCACCTGAAGGTCGAGGAGGTCGAGGGCGGCAGAGCCCGCTGCACGGTCGTGGTCGGCGGCTCGGTCAGCGCCCACAAGGGAGTCAACCTCCCGGGTGTCCCGCTGCCGATCCCGTCGCTGACGCCGAAGGACATCGCCGACCTCGAGCTCGCGCTGTCACTCGGCGTCGACTACGTCGCGCTGTCGTTCGTGCGCTCGGCCGCCGACGTTCGCGACCTGCGCCGCCTGATCGAGCAGGCCGGCTCCCGCGCCGAGGTGATCGCCAAGATCGAGAAGGCCGAGGCGGTCGAGGTGCTCGACGAGATCCTGGCCGAGACCGACGCGATCATGGTCGCGCGCGGCGACCTCGGCGTCGAGATCGGGACGGCATCGGTCCCGCTCCTCCAGAAGCGGATCATCCTCCGCGCGCTCGACGCCGGGAAGCCCGTGATCACGGCGACGCAGATGCTCGAGTCGATGATCGAGCACGCAGAGCCGACGCGGGCCGAGGCGAGCGACGTCGCGAATGCCGTCCTCGACGGCTCCTCGGCACTGATGCTCTCCGGCGAGACCGCGGTGGGCGCCTACCCGGTCGAGGCGGTCGCGTACATGGACCGCATGGCCCGGGCGGTCGAGCCGAGCCTCGGGTACCGGCACGAGATGCCCGACCCCGACGAGAAACCCGGCGTCGGCCGTGCCATGTCCAACGCGGCGTGCGACATCGCCGAGACGCTGGGCGCAGCGGGAATCCTCGTTCCGACGGCGACGGGCAAGACGGCCTCGGCCGTCGCCCGGTTGCGCCCCCGCCGGCCGATCGTCGCACTCACCCACAACCAGTACGCGGTGCAGCAGATGGCGCTGGAGTGGGGGGTGATCCCGCTGCTGGTCAAGGAGGCGCAGGACGTCCAGGATCTCTGGGAGCTGTCGGTCGACGCGGCCAGGGACGGCGGGGTGATCGAGCCCGGCGACCGGATCGTGATGACGGCGGGCACGTCCGTGAACATCCCCGGCACGACGAACGTGATCAAGGTGGACGTGGCTTGACCGGGTCACTGCCAGGCAGCCCGTCGAGCCCGACGTCCGCGCACCGGTAGCTCGCGCGCAGTGCAGTGACAGGCCTGAGCCTGTCACTGCTGTCCAGTGGCCGCGAGCAGGAGGCTCGTCAGTCGGCGTCGAACCCCGGCGCCCATGCTTCGCTTCGGAAGACGGCGCTGGATGCGCCTGTTCGCGCTCGGCGTCGCCGTCCTGCTCGGGCTCCTCTACTACCGGCCGGTCAAGACGTACCTGCATACGCGCGACACGCTCCGCGACCGCTCCGCCGAGGTCCATGTCCTCGCGACACGGAAGCACCAGCTGGAGACGCGACTGGCCGAGATCGAGCAGGGATCCTCGCTCGTTCGCGGCGCCCGTCGGCTCGGCCTGGTCAAGCCCGGCGAGCACCTGTTCATCGTCCAGGGCATCTCCGAGTGGCGTCGCGCGCACGCTCGCAAGTAGCGCGAGTACCCTCATCTCCGTGGACGACCGAGCCGCCGTCGCGCGCCAGCTCGGGCGCGAGCCGCGCGCCTTTCTGCGGGTTGCCGTCCGCTGTCCCTACGGCCGGCCGGCGGTGACCGAGCAGGAGCCCTATGACGCCGACGGCGCCCCGTTCCCGACCACCTATTACCTCACCTGCCCGCACCTGGTCGCGGCCGTGTCGCGGCTCGAGGCGGCGGGCGGCGTGGAGCGCTGGTCGCGGGCGGCCGCGGACGACGCCGTCCTGGCCGCCAGCCTCACCGGCGGGAACGACGAGCAGCGCTCTGTTCGGCGCGATCTCGCCGCCGGCCGGACCGGGAGCGACGACGGCGCCTCGCTCGAGCTCGGCATCGGCGGAGCCGGCCGCCACGGGAGCCTCAAGTGCCTCCACGCCCATGCCGCGTACGCGCTTGCCCGCCCGGGCTACGTCCTCGGCGAGCGGATCGTGGCGGAGATCGAGCCGCTGTGGCCGCCCGATCGCTGCTGTACCGCGTGAGAGGCGATCTCGCGACGGAGAAGACGTCACGTAGCATCGAGCGATGGCGACCGGCACCGACCTCGTCCGTCACGAGTGGGCCGCGGGCTACCGCCGGCTCGAGGACGAACGGGAGACACCGGCGCACTACCGCGCGCTCCAGGCTCAGCTCGATGCGATCACCGGGGAGCTGCGCAAACGAGTCGGCGACGTCTACGACCTCGAGGGGCTCGCCGCGTACCGGCGCTCGGACGCATGGGCCCAGCGCGTCGTCGCGGAGCTGCCGCAGGCCGACCGCTGGGCGCCCGGCGTGACCGTCGCCACCGACGCCGCTTTCCATCTCTTCGCCCGTCGCGCCCAGGACTACGCGCCGTGATCGCCCGTCTCCGTGAGCACACCCCCCGTCGCCAGGCGTGAACGGCGGCCGCCGCGGAGGCGCCGCGGCTGGGTTCGTCCTCTGCTCTGGCTGGCCGCGATCGTCGTGGTCTTCGGAGTCGGGCTGGCTCTCGGCGAGGCGCTGCACGACAACCCGTCCGGCGGGACGCAGACGGTCGTGCGGACCCTGAAGCCGCTCCCGCTGCCGCCCGCGCGCGAGACCGTCACGGTCACGCGGCCGGGCTAGGCACAGAGCATCGGTGCCATGCCTCGGCCTGGCTCCGATTCCCTACAAGTCTTCGCCCGCGCGCAGGAGCCCGGCGGCGATCACGGCGAGCGCCGCCAGCAACGCGATCCAGAGGCCGATCGACCGCCCGCTCGTCCCGGCGAACGTGTCCGGTATGGAGATCAGGCGGATCAGGACGAGCACCGTCGCCAGCGAGCCGAGGCCGATCGTCACCAGGCTCTCCGGGATGCTCGGCGGCAGCGCGATCCCCGCCTCGCGCAGGATCGCGATCACGACCAGCGCGAGGCCCACGAAGAACACGAGCTTGCCGATCGTGCCCGTGTGCCAGCCGATCACCGACAGGGTCGGGCCCTCGACCGAGCTCCCCGAGTACCACGACATGAACGAGGAGAGCAGCAGGACGAGCCCGGCCACCCACGCGACGCGCTGGCCGACCGCCCAGATCCCGCCGCCCGGGCGAAGCTGCGTCAGCGGCGGGGCAGCCCGCGACTGCTGCGAGGGCGCAGCCTCCTCCGTCTCCGGATCGTCGAAATCGAACAGGTCGGGGTTCTCCACGGAGTGAGTATGTAGGAGCTAGATGCCGAAGATCCGGGCGACCTCGCCCCAGACCGTGACGGCGACGACCGCGCAGGCGAGGAGGAGGATGCCGAGGAACGCCCAGAAGCGGACGTGAGCCATGCGCGTCGCCCGCCGGTGCTCGACCTTGGCGTGCCGCTGCGCCCGGTAGAAGCGGTAGGCGCGGTCGACCGCCTGAGGGTCGACCGGAGGAGCGTCCGCCCGTGCCCGTTGCCGCTGCGCAGGCTCGGCCATGCCCGAATTCTAGAACGACCCGCGGTGGGTACGTTTCCCACGTGGAGCTGAGGGCAGGCGCCGGGCCGTTGCGCGTCGGCCACAGAGGTGCTGCGGCCGTCGAGCCGGAGAACACGCTGCGCTCGCTGGCCCGGGCGGTCGAGCTCGGGTGCGATCTGGTCGAGTTCGACGTCCTGGAGCTCGAGGACGGGACGCTCGTGCTCGCACATTCCGACGACCTGCTGGAGGTCAGCCACGGCGCCGCCGGCGGCCGCGTCCGCGGGCAGAGCCTCGCCGCGCTGCGGGAGCTGGCGCCCGAGCTGCCGACGCTGGACGAGGCACTGGAACAGGTTCGCTCCGGCGAGACGGTCGGCGTCCAGGTCGATCTGAAGGGGAGCGGGTTCGAGGAGCGCGTCGCGGCGACGATCCGCCGGCACGGCCTGGTCGACCGCTCGGTCGTCAGCACCTTTCACGTGCCGAGCCTGCTGCGCCTCGCCCGGTACGAGCCGGCGATCCCGCGGGGGCTCACGTACCCGGTCGACCGGCGCGGGCTGTCCCAGCGGCGGCTCCTCTTTCCGGTCGCGGTCGGCGTCGCCGCGGCGCTCCGTCGCGCGCTGCCGCGCCGCATCGCCGGCCTGCTCGCGCGGGCACGGGCGTCGGCGGCGATGCTCCACTACTCGGTCGTGTCGCCGGCTGCGGTCGACCGTGCGCATGCCCACGGAGCGGCCGTGTTCGCCTGGACGGTGGACGACGAGCCGCTTCTCGAGCGCATGCTCGCCGCCGGCGTCGACGCCGTGATCACGAACGACCCGCGGATCTTCGACCGCGGCGGCTGAGCTCGACCAAAGCTCCGCCCCTTGCAGGGGAAAGCGGCAATTCCGTTCGTTCTCTCGACTACACTGGTGGACGGTGAAGCGCCCGCTCGTCATCGCCGTCAGCGCGCTCGCACTGGCCGCCGCAGGCCTGTTCGCAGCGCTCGTCCCCTCCGGCTCCGCGCAGGAGCCTCCGCCGACCACGACCGGCTCGACGACGGAGACGACGACGACCGACACCGGGACGACCGCGACCACGACGACCACGACGACGCCGTCCACCACGACGACGCCGAAACCGAAGCCGAAGCCGGCTCCGAAGGTGCTGCCGCACGGGGTGACGATCGGCGGCATCCACGTCGGCGGGCTCGCGCCGCGGGCCGCCTACGCGGTGGTGCGGGCGGCGTTCGAGGCGCCGCTCGTCCTGGCGGTCGGCGCGCACCGGATCGAGGTCGCTCCCGCGAAGCTCGGTGCGGTCGCCTATGCAAAGAACGCCGTCTCTCGCGCGCGCGCCGCGGCGCCCGGCACGGCCGTCCCGCTCGGCGTGAACATCGACGGCCAGCACGTCCGCCGCGAGATCGCCGCGCTCGTGAAGCGGTTCGAGCGCAAGGCGGTCGACTCGACGCTCATCCTCCGCGACCTCCAGCCGTACGTCACCAAGGGCACCGCCGGAAAGCACCTTGCGGCGAAACGGTCGTTCGAGGCGATCGTCGCGGCGCTGCGCCAGAACCTCCGCACCGACGTCGTCCTGCCGTACGAGGACGTGGCGCAGAAGGTGACCCGCTCGTCGTTCGGCTCCGTGATCGTGATCCGCCGTGGGTCGAACCGTCTCTACCTCTACAACGGAATGAAGCCGTGGCGGACCTTCACGGTCGCGACCGGTCAGGCGATCTATCCGACGCCGCTCGGCAAGTTCGACATCGTCGTCAAGTGGAAGGATCCGTGGTGGTATCCGCCCGACTCGCCGTGGGCGAAGGGCGCGAAGCCGATCCCGCCGGGGCCGGGCAACCCGCTCGGCACGCGCTGGATGGGCCTGTCAGCGCCTGGCGTGGGGATCCACGGCACGCCCGATCCGGCTTCGCTCGGCTATTCCGCCTCGCACGGCTGCATCCGCATGTACATCCCGTATGCCGAGTGGCTGTTCGACCACGTCGACGTCGGCACGCCGGTCTACATCGTCCCGGCATAGTTCCGGGGGATGTCCTTGCGGTTGAAGCACGGCCTGCAGGCGCTGACGGTCGCGGTCGTGCTCGGCCTGCTCGCCCTCCTGGTCTGGAAGGTCGTCCACCAGGACAAGGGCGTGAAGCTCGGCGGCGGCCGGACACCGCCTGCGCCGCAGTTCGCGCTCTCCCGGCTCGACGCGCCGGGCAAGCTGAAGCTCGCGTCATTGCGCGGCAAGGTGGTCGTCCTCAACTTCTGGGCGTCGTGGTGCGCGCCGTGCAAGTCGGAGGCGCCACGGCTGGAAGCCGCCTGGCAGCGCTACCGGCAACGGGGCGTCGTCGTCATCGGAGTCGACGGCCAGGACTTCTCCGGCGACGCGAAGCGCTTCATCCTCAAGCACGGGATCACCTACCCCAATGTCCACGACGGCCCGGGTGACATCGGGACGAAGTACGGGGTCACGGGCTTCCCCGAGACCTACTTCGTCGACCGTCGCGGCCGTCTGGTCGGCGACCGGGTGGTCGGCGAGGTGAGCGCCGACAAGCTGACCGCCGGGATCCAGCGCGCGCTCGAGTCGTGAGGCTCGCTGTCGCGTTGCTCCTCGCCCTGGTGCTGGCGGCGCCGGCGGCGGCGAGCGATCGTCATCCGACGCTGGGGGAGCTCGAGGGCGAGGTGATGTGCCCGACGTGCAAGACGACGCTCGACCAGTCGAGCGCGCCCATCGCCAATCGCATCCGGCAGTTCATCTCCGCCCGGATCGCGGCAGGCGACACGGAGTCGGAGATCAAGGCGAAGCTCGTCGCCCAGTTCGGCCCGGCGATCCTGGCCGAGCCGTCGAAGCACGGGTTCAACCTGCTGGCGTGGGTGCTGCCGTTCGTCGCGCTGGGCATCGGAGCGGCGGCGCTCGGCTGGCTCGTGTGGCGCTGGTCGCGGGGCCGCGCTCGCTCGGCTGCACCGGCCGGCGGTCCGCCGATCGACCCGGAGCTCGAGCGCCGGGTGGACGAAGAGCTTGCTCGCTTCGACGGCTAGCCAGCTGCCGGTTGCCTTCGCCGTCGGGTTCATCTCGATCGTGCTTCCGTGCGTGCTGCCGCTGGTTCCCGGCTACCTGTCGGCGGTCTCGGCGGTCGAGGCCGGGCATCTGGGCGAGCCCGGCGTGGGACGCAGGGTCGCGCTGGCGAGCCTGCCGTTCATCGCCGGCTTCACCATCGTCTTCGTCGTCCTCGGAGCCGGGGTCGCGGCAATCGGGAGCGCACTGAACGCGCGCACGAAGACCGAACTCGCCGGCTTCCTGCTGATCGTGCTCGGCCTCGGGTTCATCGGGCTCCTGCCGTGGCCCGAGCGGGCCGTCGCGCCGGGCCTGCTGGCGCGGGTGCGCGGATCGAGCATCCTGCTGGGCGCGGCGTTCGCCGTCTGCGCCGCGCCGTGCATCGGCGCCGTCCTCGGCTCGATCCTGACCCTCGCTGCGAAGTCCGGCACCGTCGCGTCGGGCGTGGTCCTGCTCGCCGCGTACTCCCTCGGGCTGGGTGCGGCGTTCGTGCTCGCCGCCGTCGCCTTCACGAAGGCGATGAGCGCCTTCCGCTGGGTCCGCGACCAGTACCGGGTGATCCAGATCGTCGGCGGGGTGACGCTCGTCGCGCTCGGGCTCCTGCTCTTCTTCGACCGCTCGTGGTGGCTGAACGTCGCGGTCAACCGCGTACTTGAGTCAGTGGGGCTGGACAGGATCTAGCGAGAGCTCGCCCCGCGCTACCAACGTCGCCGCTGCGGCGACCTGGGTGAGCAGGTCGGCGACGTCGAGGCCGCGATGGGCAGGTGCGTACGGGCTCAGGCGCCTGGTCGCCTTCTCGAGTTGCCGCTCACAGCCGTTCCGGTTGCCGCGACCGGCCTGATACCAGGCGACCGCGACGTGCACGAGCCCCTGCAGGAAATCGCGTTCCTCCGGCCGCGCGGCACGCCATTCGTCCTCCAGCTCCTCGTGCGCCTCGAAGTACTCACCGGTGCGGATCAGCTCCAGGCCGCGCTCGTAGCTCATGTCGCCAGTATTGGCGTCGGCCGCGGAGGCTGCTAGTGTCAACGCTCGTGGCGACGATCCTGCTCGTTGGGGTCGACCTCTTCTTCCGAGGCAAGCTGGACGTGCTCCTGCCCGGGCACCATTTCGTCACGGCAGACACGATCGCGGAGCCGGAGCTGGTGATCGCGGACATCTCGCGGATCGAGCCGGAGGAGGTTGCGGACACCTATCCGGACATCCCGATCGTCGGCTTCGCGAGCCACACGGACACGGCCGGCCTGCGACGCGCGCACGCCGCCGGCTTCGACCAGGTGCTCGCCAAGTCGGCGCTCCAGGAGCGCGCTTCCGAGGTGATCGGCGAGCTGCTGGCCCCGGTAGAGTGAGCCTCCCAGCACCTGTTCGACCGGAGGCCACTTGACCTACATCATCGCCGAGCCCTGCATCGACATCAAAGACCGGTCCTGCGTAGACGTCTGCCCGGTCGACTGCATCCACGAGTTCGAGCGGATCCTCGTGATCGACCCCGAGGAGTGCATCGACTGCTTCGCTCCCGGCGAGCAGTTCCTGACCACATACGGGGTGCGGACCTTCGCCGAGATGGAGAACCAGCCCGTCCGCGTGCTCACGGACAGCGGGTTCAAGCCGGCGCTGGTGAAGCGCTTCCGCCGGAAGCCGCTGGTCAAGCTCGAGCTCGCCCCGGCCTTCCACGAGCGCGACCGGTACGGGGGTTGGCGCCTGACGACTCGGAACATCTCGAAGTTCCGCCGCAACGTCTGGGCGACACCGACACACCGGTGGCTTCTGACAGACGGCGAAGAGACCGCATCCCTCTCCGCGGGGCAGTTCGTGCCGTCCATGCGGTTTGCACCGAAGCGCGACTCGGAGCAGTACCGGCTCGGCGTCCTCCACGGCCTCGTCTACGGCGACGGCTCGTGGAACAAGCAGGAGATCCGGTCCGGCCGGCACCTGCACTACGTCCAGCTCTACGGCGAGCGGGTCGCACGGTTCAAGGAGTACTTCGACCAGGTGAACTTCTCGGCCTGCCTCGACGTCCACCCGGGCTACGTGGGGACGGGCGTCGTTCGCGCGCCGGTCAATCTCAAGCGCTCCCTCCCGGAGACGGGTGATCCGGAGTACATCGCCGGCTTCGCCGACGGGTGGCTGGCGGCGGACGGCGACCCGGTCAAGGCGGGCTCCTGGCGGCTGCGTTCGACCGATCACGAGGCGCTGGCGTGGCTCGAGCTGGTCGCCCCGTACGCGGGGTTCGTGGTCGTTGGTTCCGGCGAGGAAGGAAGCATCGAGACGAACTTCGGTGTTCGGAGCCGGCCGATTCGCTGGCTCTACCTCGCCACGCGGGAGACGACGTGGCGCGTGATGAGCGTCCAGGAGCCGGACGCCGACGACGAAGAGGTCTTCTGCGCCGTCGTTCCGGACAAGCATGCGTTTACCTTGGCCGGTGGTGTCTATACAGGCAACTGCGGTGCGTGCGAACCGGAGTGCCCCGTCGAGGCGATCTTCCCCGAGGACGCGCTCCCGGAGAAGTGGTCGCCGTTCGTCAAGATCAACTACGCCTACTCCGATGCCGACGAGATCAACCGGCTGACGAACGAGTACGCGACCGAGCACAACGTCCAGAATCCACCTCTCGAATAGGTCCGAACCGATCCGCGCTCGGCGGCGAATATCGCCGAAGGGCTTGGAATGACGACGAACCAGGAACTCCACGAGCAGGTCGCCGCCTACGCGCTCGATGCGCTCGACGACGATGAGCGGCACGCGTACGAGGCGCATCTCGCCGGCTGCGAGCAGTGTCGTGCCGAGCTCGCCGGGCTCACGAACACCGGCGGCGCGCTCGGCCTCGCCGCAGATGCCGCCGATCCGCCCGAAGGACTGCGCGACAGGATCCTCGACGCCGCCCGCGACGAGGGGCCCTCCAACGTCGTCTCGATCGGATCAGCACGCAGGCGACGGTTCGCGATCGCGGGCGGAGTGGCCGCAGCCGTCGCAGCGGCGGCGCTCGCGATCGGGCTCTACGCGACGCTGTCGGGCGGCGGACCCTCGAAGGAGCTGGCCGTGTCGGTCGACCAGGGCGTCGCGCGGGCGACCGTCTCCGGCTTCGACGCCGCACCGGCCGGCAAGACGTACGAGCTCTGGGTGATCGAGGGGAAGACCCCTCGACCGGCCGGCCTCTTCGGGGGCGGCGAGAAGCAGGTGATCACGCTGACCCGGCCGGCCCCCGGCGGATCGACCGTCGCGGTCACGCTCGAGCGGGCCGGAGGCGCGACGACGCCGACGTTGCCCATCCTGGAGCAGACGACGGTCTCCATCTAGCGCGGTGTAAGGCTCACAGCCGTGGGTAAGCTGGCCGGGTGGAGCCGACCAGCCTGGACCACGTCGCGCTCTGGGTTGCGGACCGCGACTCGATAGCCGGGTTCGTGACCGCGCACCTCGGCATGCACGTGATCGACCGCACCGACCGGTTCACGCTCGTCGGCTCGGACGCCCGCCGCGGCAAGCTGACCCTCTTCGAGGCCGAGGGGCCGCGGGAGCAGGGGGCGCTCGCCCGCATCGGACTGCGGGTCTCCGACCTCGCCTCGGCGCGGGCGGCGCTGCCCGAGGGCACGCCTGAGGTCTTCGACGTGGGCGAGGATCTGAGGCTCACGCTGGTCGAGGGCGCGACCGACGTCGAGTACGACCTCGACCACGTCGCGCTCTTCTCGCCCGATCCGGAACGGGCGGCGCGGGAGTGGCTGCGCTACGGATTCCGGGCGACCGACGAGCCGGCTCGCGTGGAGGTCGGCGGCGCGTTCCTCGAGCTGCTCGAGGGCGATCCCGGCGAGCCCGAGCGGCCGCTTCTGAACCATCTCGGCGTCCTCGTCGACGAGGCAGCCCCCGCGCAGGAGCTCGGCGTCGAGGTCGCGGACGTGGTCGACGCGGCCAACACCTTCGCGGTGTTCGTCTGGGGCCCCGAGCGGGTCAAGCTCGAATACGTCGAGCACAAGGCGAGCTTCTCCCTGCGTTAGGAAGCTCCTGATCACCGTTCTGGGAGCGGGGATGGCCGGGCTGGTGGCCGCCGCCCGCGCGCGGGAGCTCCGCGCCGTCGTTCGGCTCTTCGAAAAGGGCAACCGTCCGGGCGGCTCGATGCTGCTCTCCAGCGGCGTCGTCTGGCGCTACCGGGACTTCGACGAGTTCCGGCGCCAGTGTCCGGGTGGAGACGAGGCGCTCCAGCGGCTGATCTGGGAACGGCTGGACGAGGCGCTCGAGTGGCTGGAGCGGCTCGGCGCCTCGGCTGTGCCCCACACGACGAACCCGCTCACCACGGGGCGCCGGTTCGATCCCCGCGCGCTGACGGCGGTGCTCGTGCGGGCGGCAGGTGGCGTGGAGCTCGGCCGGTCGTCACCCGAAGGCGATGGCCCGCTCGTGGTTGCCACCGGCGGCTATTCGGTGCGTCTCGCCCGCGAGCGCGGGCTGCTCGTCCGCTCGAACGCATGGTCGGAGGGCGAAGGCATCGAACTCGCGCTCGCCCGCGGCGCCACCGAGGCGCCGAGTCGAGAGTTCTACGGCCGCGCGATGCCGGGCCTCGTTCCGGAGGATCGGTTCGTATCCGCCTCCCAGCTCTACGGCCGTTCTGCGCGCCGCGTGAACGACCTCGGCGAGGAGTTCTTCCCGGGTGAGGCGTCCTGGTCGGAGAACGACCTCGTGCTGGCGATCGCCGACCAGCCGGGCGGCCGCGCCTGGTACGAGCTCGACGCGGAGGCACTCGCCCGGCGCGAGGTGGCCGAGAAGCTGCCGTACGCGCAGGAGACCGAGCCGCTTCCGGAAGGCGGCCTGCGCGTCCGCGTCCATGCGGCCGTCACCCACACGTACGGAGGCGTTCGAGTCGACACGCGGGCGCGGGCGGCCGACGGCGTCTGGGTCGCGGGCGTGGACGCCGGCGCTGTCTCGAACGGCGGCTACGCGAGCGGCCTGGCGCAGGCGCTCGTCCTGGGCCTCGTCGCCGCCGAGGATGCGGTTCAGTAGCGGTCGAGCTCGCGCAGGCGCTCGTCAGAGATTCCGAAGTGGTGCGCGATCTCGTGCAACACGACCCGCCGGATCTGCGCGCGGAGCAGCTCGGGATCGCCGGCGGTCATCCGCTCCAGCGGGCCCTGGTAGATCGTGATCCGGTCGGGCGGCACGCCGGCGTAGGCGCTCGACCGCTGGGTCAGCGGGACGCCCTGGTAGAGGCCGAGCAGCGGCAGCCCGGCCGGCGGCTCGTCCTCCACGACCACCGCGACGTTCGACATGAACCCGCGCAGATCGTCGGGCAGCGCGGCGATCGCCTCTTCGACCAGCTCCTCGAACGCGGTCACGGATACAGTCTCGCGATGGGACGCGGCTCACGGCCGATCAAACGCTGGAAGGCAGACCGGCAGCGGAAGAAGAAGGCGCGGGCACGCAAGAGCGCGGCGCCGCCGGCTCAACCGAAGCGCTGACCTAGGGTCTGACCCCGCAGGGGTCTTACCCCAGACGCTGGGCTCGTGTCGCTTCTTCAGGGGGGAGTCCCCTTCGGGGACAGTCCCTGGCGAAAGCTCAAACAGCCTGGACGTACGCGCAGCGGCGCTCGTCGGCCGGGAGTGGAGACGGCGCCACCTTCGTCACGACCATCCTGGTCTCGTCTTCCTGCACCTCGTCGCCGACGGCCGGTGGGTCGCCCTCGCGCTCGTGCAGCTCGTAGCCACTCGGCTTCCCGACGAAGAGGAGGTACGCCACGTCGGAGGGAGACTGTATCGGTGACGGGTCCATGCCCGTCACCGATGCCGTTCTACTTTCGCGCCGCGTACCCGGGCAGCACGACCGTGATCGTCGTCCCGGCCTCGTCGCGCTCGACCGTCACGGTGCCGCTCAGATGCCGCGCGCGCTCCTCGAGCTCCTCGATGCCGTTCTGGCGGCGCTCAGGATGTCCGTCGTCGGCGACCGTGAGGCGAGCGTCGCCGTCCGCGCCGTCGGCGACGGTGATCGAGATGCGGCTCGGCTTGCGCTCGGCCGCACGGTTCAGCGCGACCCGGATCAGCTGGTAGAAGGTCACCTGCGCGCGCTCGGCGAGTGCTTCCGCGGGGCCAACGTCCACGTCCACGCGCACCTCGCGGTCGAGCCCTACCCTCTCGGCCAGCTCGCGCACCGCCGGCTCGAACCCCTGGTCGCGGAGCGCGACCGGCTCCAAGCTCGACGAGAGATCGCGCAGGGACTGGATCGTCGCGCGCTGCTGCGCGACGGCGGAGGCGAGCACGCGCCGCGCGTCGTCGGTCTGGCCCTCGGCGATCGCGTGGTCGACGGCGTCGAGCATCAGCGCGATCCCGGCGAGGGCCTGCAGTGCGCCGTCGTGGAGCATCAGCGCGAGCCGCCGACGCTCGTCCTGCTCGCCGGCGATCCGCTCCTCGAACTGGCGGATGCGCTCCCGCTCCTCCTTGCGGCGCTCGCCCTGCCGCCGCTCGAACTGCGGCTCGGACGGCAGCGAGCTCACCTCAGTCGATGATCGAGTCGCGGAGCGCGATCGCGACCGCGTGCGTGCGTGTGTCGGCCTCGAGCTTCGTGAGGATGTGGCGCACGTGGCTCTTCACGGTCTCCTGGCTGATGAAGAGCTTCCCGGCCACGTCCCCGTTCGACATCCCGTCCGCGAGCAGCTGGAGGATCTCGCGCTCGCGCGGGGTGAGCATGTCCGTGCCTTCCTTCCCGCTCAGGAACGCGGGCATCAGCGCGGGATCGATGTAGCCCTCGCCGGCCGCAAGCTTGTCGATCGCCTTCAACAGGGTCTCGTGCGGCGCCTCCTTGAGGATGTAGCCCTTCGCCCCCGACTCGATGCCGCGCGCGAGCAGCGACCGCTCGCTGAAGGCCGTGAAGATCAGGACGGCGGTCTCGGGCGCCTGCGCGACGATCTTCTTCGTCGCCTCGAGGCCGTCCATGCCGGGCATGCGGACGTCCATGACGACGACATCCGGCTTCCGCCGCTCGGCAAGCGTGACCGCTTGCTCACCGTCCGACGCCTCGCCGATCACGCGGATGTGGGAAGCGCGCGAGAGCGACAGCCTCAGCCCTTCGCGCACGACCTCGTGGTCGTCGACGATCAGGCACGTGATCTCCTCCGGCATGCGCCGATCATAGAGCGGCCGGAGGCGGTCACACGGCGAGCGTCAGCTGCTCGGCTTCAGCCGGGGGCTCGACGCGCACGCGCCTCCGGTCGCGGATGCCGTGCCGGTTGCGGAGCTCGGCGACCAGAGTGCGGACCGGCTCGACCTCCGCTTTCGGCAGGTACGCACGGGACGCGTAGAGCCGCTCGTAGCGGTCGAGCTCCTCAGGCCAGTCCGACGCCAGCGCCTCGAGGAAGTGCTCGCGGGTTCCCGGCTTGAGGTAGAGCACGTTCGCCCAGATGTTCGTCGCCCCCGCCTCGCGCGCGGCACGGACCACCGCTTCGAGCTGCGCCGGCGAGTCGGAGATGCCCGGGAGGATCGGCGCCATCCCCACGCCGGCCTTGACGCCCGCCTCGACCAGGCGCCTCACCGCCTCGAGGCGCCGGTGTGGGGGAGGGGTGCCCGGCTCGGTGCGCCGCCAGACCTCCTTGTCGAGCGTCGGCACCGAGAAGACGACACCGACCTCCGCCCGGGCTGCGGCCTCGACCAGCACGTCGAGGTCCCGGACGATCATCGGGCTGCGGGTGATCAGGCTGAACGGGTTGGCGGCGTCGCGGAGCGCCCTCAGGCAGCCGCGCGTGAGCTTGTACCGCCCCTCGGCCGGCTGGTACGGATCCGTCGCGGCGCCGATCGCGACCGTCTTGCCGTCCCAGGACGGACGGGCAAGCTCCTTCCGCAGCACCTCCTCGACGTTCACCTTCACCCGGATCGACCGCCCGTAGCGGTTGTCCGACGGCCGGTCGGCCCGCAGCTCGAAGGCGCGCACGTAGCAGAAGGTGCAACGGTGGGCGCAGCCCATGTACGGGTTGAGCGACCAGCCGAAGCCCATCCCCTTCACCCTGTTCAGCGCGCTCCGGCAGGGCTCTTCGCGATACTCGACCCCCATCTCCGACATGATAGAACATACGTTCGCACCGGTCGAGGTCGCGGAGGGGATTCTCCGCGTCACCTACCCGATGCCGATGAAGCCCGGGCACGTCCACGGGTATCTCGTGCAGACCGACGACGGGTACCTGCTCGTCGACACCGGCCTCGGCCTGCCCGAGATGCCGGACCACTGGGCGGCGCTCGCGCCGCTGCTCGACCGGCGCGTGTCCCGGATCCTGGTCACGCACTTCCATCCGGACCACGTCGGCGGCACGGCCGATGCCGTCGAGGCGACAGGCGCGTCCGTCCTGCAGGGGGCGCTCGACCACTACCAGTGCGAGAAGGTCTGGGGCAGCGATGCGTGGGTGCCCGAGCTGGCCGCGTGGTTCGCCCGCCAGGGCGTCCCGCCCGACGAAACGGCCGAGCTGCTGGAGGTCGGCAGCGTCTACCGGCAGTTCGTCCACTTCGTCCCCCAAGCCCGCCTCCTCCGCGAGGGCGACGAGGTGGCAGGCTGGAGCGTCGTCGAGCTTCCCGGCCACGCCGACGGGCACATCTGCCTCCTGAAGGACGGCGTGCTGATCGCCGGCGACCATCTCCTGCCGAGGATCACCCCGGCGGTCGGCCTCTACCCAGACTCGCGGCCGGATCCGCTGGGCGATTTCATGGCGTCGCTGGAGCGCGTTGCCGAGCTCGCGCCGAGGCTTGCCCTGCCGGGGCACGGGGACCCGATCGACGATCCGGCAGGCCGGGCACGGGAGATCGTCCGGCACCACCACGAGCGGCTGGCCGAGACCGAGTCGGGTCTCCGCGACGGGCCGAGGAGCGGGTATGAGCTCTCGTGCACCCTGTTCCCCGGCGACCTCGGCGCCGCCCAGCGCCGTTTCGCCGTCGCCGAGACGCTCTCCCACCTGGAGCGGCTCGTGCTCGAGGGCCGGGCCGCCCGCGGAGGTGACGACGGATACGTGACCTATACTCAGCGCTAGGTTCCTTGGAGAACGACCTCCTTCCTAGTACCCAGGCCCCGGTAGGCGGGGCGTGACCGTCTTTCTCGAGCTGGTCGCCGTCGCGGCGCTCGTGCTGCTGAACGGCTTCTTCGTGGCGGCCGAGTACGCGCTCGTCACCGTGCGGCGCACACGTCTGCAAGAGATGGTCGGCGAGGGCAACCGCCGAGCGAAGCAGGTGCTCGGCCTGACCGCCGTCCCGCCGCGTTTCATCGCGGCGATGCAGCTCGGCGTCACCGTCACCTCCCTGGCGATCGGCGCCCTCGGCGAGCAGGCTCTGACCGCGCTGTTCGACCCGGTGATGGCGACCG
>Ga0207707_10001903_pt1 | contig 19001 bp, 14 predicted proteins | sample KBSC83BmetaG_FD_184336 | JGI IMG/M metagenome (GOLD analysis project Ga0207707, IMG submission 184336) | Corn rhizosphere microbial communities from Kellogg Biological Station, Michigan, USA - KBS C8-3B metaG (SPAdes) (version 2) | ecosystem: Host-associated > Plants > Roots > Rhizosphere ...
GTGAGCGACTCCCCCTCGGCAACTTCGCTCCCTCCGGTCTTGGGACATATACGGGCGGAACATGTCAGCTTTGCCTACGATCCACGCCAACCGGTCTTGACGGATGTGTCGTTTGACGCCAAGCCGGGCGAACTGATCGCCATCATCGGTCCAACCGGGGCCGGAAAAACGACCGTGATGAACTTGATCCACCGTTTCTATGATCCGACCGAGGGGCATATCAGCGTTGACGGACATGATCTCCGTCATGTCACCATGGACAGCTGGTATCGACAAATCGCACTGGTCCCGCAAGAGACGATCTTGTTCGGCGGAACGATTCTGGACAATATCCGCTATGGAAACAGGGAGGCCACAGAGGAGGACGTCACGGCGGCGAGCCGTGCGGCCCATGCCCATGACTTCATATCGGGCTTCCCTGACGGGTACCAGACCATCGTCGGGGAGAAGGGGATCAATGTATCGGGTGGACAGCGTCAACGCATTGCCATCGCCAGAGCCATTGTAAAGAATCCGAGGGTCCTGCTGTTGGATGAAGCCACTTCTGCGCTCGACAGTGAGTCGGAACGTCTCGTCCAGGAGGCACTGGAACAACTCATGAAAGGTCGAACGACCTTTGTGATCGCCCACCGATTGACGACGATTCAACGAGCCGATCGTATTCTCGTCCTCAACAAAGGACGTCTCGTTGAAACCGGCACCCATGCGGAGCTAATGGACCGTAAGGGGCTGTACCAATACCTCTACACCCTGCGGCTCACCGAACTCCCCGCGTAACTGCGAAGGCTTCGCGAGTGTCTACGGCTCGACTTGGTTTTCGCTCCAAACCGGCCGATAATTGGGGTTGTAAGATACAATCGTCCTGCCGACTGTACTGCTGTACCTATCGTCGAGGAGTCCTATGCCCCATCCCCGCAAAACTGTCCGATCACGCCCAGCCGGTTCTCCACCGCTTACTCTGGAACAGCAACGTCTCGATCAAGACGCACGGCGGGAGGAACATTGGAAACGCTGGGGCCCGTATCTCAGCGAACGGGCCTGGGGCACTGTCCGCGAAGACTACAGCCCTTATGGAACCGCATGGGAGTCATTTCCCCATGACCAGGCTCGTTCGCGCGCCTACCGCTGGAATGAGGACGGACTGGCCGGCATCTCCGATCGGCACCAATACATTTGTTTCGCAATCGCTCTCTGGAACGGACGAGATCCCATCCTGAAGGAACGGATCTTCGGCCTCACGGGAAATGAAGGGAATCACGGCGAAGACGTCAAAGATTATTACTTCTACCTCGATTCGACGCCGACCCACTCCTACATGAAATACCTCTACAAATACCCGCAGGCAGAATTCCCCTATGCGAAACTCGTCGAGGAAAATCGCCGCCGCGGCCGGCGCAACCTGGAATATGAACTGATTGATACCGGCGTCTTCGACGGGGATCGTTACTTCGATGTGATCGTAGAGTACGCCAAGTTAACCCCTGAAGATCTCTGCATTCGCATTCAGATCATCAACCAGGGTCCCGATCCAGCCGAGTTGGCAGTTCTGCCCACCCTTTGGTTTCGAAATACCTGGTCCTGGGGTCTCGATGCGAGACGCCCGCGAATGCGGGAAGGACAGGCATCAGGCAACATGAACTCCATCGAACTGGACCACGAGTACTATGGCCGCCGCCACCTCTGGTGCGATCGCCGACCGACCCTGCTCTTCACAGAAAATGAGACGAACACCAGCCGACTCTATGGTGACCCTGAAGGAGGCCGGTTTGTAAAAGACAGTTTTCATGACTATGTGGTGCATGGTGACAAAGGGGCGGTGAATCCGAACAACATCGGCTCAAAAGCTGCTGCCCACTATACGGTCTCATTGGCTCCGGGGGCATCGGACACCATCTACCTTCGGTTGACCAACCGCGATGGCGACAAGGATTTGACGCGCGAAATTTTCGACGCGACATTCACTCAACGGATTCAGGAAGCCAACGAGTTCTATGACAGCCTCGCGCCTGGCGATCTCTCCGAAGATGCACGCCGCGTACAGCGCCAGGCCTTCGCAGGCCTGCTCTGGAGCAAGCAGTTCTACCACTATGATATGGCCCGGTGGTTAAAGGGTGACCCGGCAGGACTGGAGCCCCCGCGCGAACGGCTCCATGGCCGCAACGCAGACTGGACGCATCTCTACAACGCCGATGTGATCTCGATGCCGGACAAATGGGAATATCCCTGGTATGCAGCCTGGGACCTGGCGTTTCATTGCATCCCGCTCGCCCTGGTCGATGCGACCTTTGCCAAGGAACAACTGATCCTCATGCTCCGCGAATGGTACATGCATCCGAATGGACAGATCCCTGCCTATGAGTGGGCCTTCGGCGACGTCAACCCTCCCGTCCATGCCTGGGCCGCCTGGCGTGTCTATAAAATCGAGAAGAAACACAAAGGTGTGGGCGACCGCCTCTTCCTTGAACGTGTCTTCCAGAAACTGCTCCTGAACTTCACCTGGTGGGTCAATCGCAAGGATGCCGAGGGCAAAAATATTTTTCAAGGCGGATTCTTGGGTCTCGACAACATCGGAGTATTCGACCGGAGCGCGCCGCTGCCGACCGGGGGTCACATCGAGCAATCAGATGCGACCAGTTGGATGGGCATGTATTGCCTCAACATGCTGTCGATCGCGTTGGAACTGGCCCGTGACAATCGGGCCTACGAGGACGTCGCGAGTAAGTTCTTTGAGCACTTCGTGTATATCTGCCGGGCCATGAATAACATTGGCGGTGAGAAGATCGAACTGTGGGACAGGGAAGACGGATTTTTCTACGATGTGCTCCATCTTCCTAACGGGCAGAAGGTCCCCCTGAAGGTCCGATCTCTCGTCGGGCTGATCCCGCTCTTTGCAGTGGAGACGTTGGACTCTGAACTCATCGATAATCTTCCCCGTTTTAAACACCGTATGCAATGGTTCATCGAGAACCGTCCGGACTTCAGCTCGCATGTGGAAACCCAAACACATGACGGCGGGGTGCTGCGCTTCTTGTCCCTGGTCAACCGGACCCGGCTGAAATCCGTCTTGCGCTATATGCTGGACGAGGACGAGTTTCTGTCACCTTACGGCATCCGCGCGCTTTCGCGCTACCACAAGGAGCACCCCTACATCCTTTCAGCGACGGGCATGGACTATCGAGTGGACTACGAACCGGCGGAGTCGAGCACGGGGAATTTTGGCGGGAACTCCAACTGGCGTGGCCCGATCTGGTTTCCAGTCAACTATCTTCTGATCGAATCCCTCCAGAAGTTCCATTACTTTCTCGGTGATGAGTACAAGATCGAGTACCCCACTCGTTCCGGCCGGTCCCTCCCCCTGAATGAGATCGCGGCCGAATTGTCACGCCGGCTGACTCACATCTTTCTCCGCGACCAAACCGGGCGACGACCCGTGTTCGGGGGCACCGTGAAGTTCCAGAAAGACCCGCGGTGGCGGGACGCGATTCCTTTCTACGAATACTTCCATGGGGACAATGGCGCAGGCATCGGCGCAAGTCACCAAACTGGATGGACAGGATTGGTGGCGAAGCTGATTCAACAGTCGGGAGAATAGGCGAACCTATGACGATGGAAGTCAGCCTCTAGCCAGAACCTCTTGTCTTCTGCGATGAGCCAGGCGCCCCTCCTGAGAAAGCAGTCATGAAGGTTGATGCAGCGACCTGTCAGAATTTCGATCAAGCCTTGAAACTCGAATGGCTGGAGACCAACGGCCGAGGCGGATTTTCCTCCGGCACGGTGGCAGGCGCGAACACGCGCCGCTATCATGCCCTACTCCTCACGGCACAGAAGCCGCCGTGCGAACGCGTCGTGCTGGTCAATCATCTCGAGGAATGGCTCGAGGTGGACGGTCAGGCGATCCCGCTCTCCGCAAATCTTTATCCCGACACCATTCATCCGGAAGGCTATCAGCGGTGTATCGGTTTCACGACTGAGCCCTGGCCCACCTGGACCTATGACTGCCATGGCGCCATCGTACAACGTGAAATCTTCTGCGTACGTGATCGCGACCTCGTGGTCATCCGATGGACGCTCACCAGGATGGTCAAGCACGCGGTTACGATACGTGTACGGCCGATGGTAAGCGGACGCGACTATCACGCAACCCATCATATGAATGAGAGTCTGCGCACCGCCGCCACTATCGGACGGAACAACGTCGTGTCCTGGCATCCTTATAACGGATTGTCACCGGTGCAGGCATTCCAGAACGGAGAGTATCGCCATGACCCGATGTGGTTTCGCGCCATCCAGTTGCCGATTGAACAGCAACGGGGGCTCGATTGTGAAGAAGACTGGTGGTCACCCGGTGAATTTACCTACCAGTTCGATGATGGAGTTGTTGCGACCCTGGTCCTCAGCTCTGAGCCCGATGACTCGGTTGATGTCACGGCCCTGACCGAAGGCGAACGGAAGAGACGAGCCGGACTTCGAGCATCGGCTCCGCCCGCTGATTCGTTGACAAGCGAACTCTATTGCGCGGGAGACGCGTATTTTTCTGCACGAGGCATCCGGCAGACCATTATTGCCGGCTATCCGTGGTTCACCGACTGGGGACGAGATACCTTCATCTCGCTACCGGGTCTCTGTCTCGTGACAGGCCGATGGGAGATGGCCTGGCACACGATCGAATCATTTGTCGCGCATATTTCGCAGGGTATGATCCCAAATCGATTTCCCGACGTCAGCGAGCAACCGGACTATAACTCGATCGACGCGTCGCTCTGGTTTGTCCATGCCATTGACCGGTATTTCACCTACAGCAACGACGAGACGCGCGTCCGCTCAGTAGCCTGGCCCGCGGTGAAGCGCATCATCGATGGGTACCGGCAGGGCACACGCTACAACATCCATATGGATGATGACGGGCTCATCGCCGGCGGCGTGTCCGACGTGCAACTCACGTGGATGGATGCGAAGGTCGGCGAGTGGGTCGTCTCACCCCGGCATGGAAAGCCGGTCGAGATTCAAGCGTTGTGGGCGAGGGCCTTGGAAATCGGGGCGCGTCTCGCCACGAGATTCGGCGAACCGGACTATGAGATGCGTTGTCGAAAAGATCGAACACGGGCCGTGTCATCATTCCGTGAAAAATTCTGGAATGAGTCCGGCGGGTTTCTCTATGACGTGATCGATGGACCGGAAGGTGACGACGCATCGGTTCGTCCCAATCAAATCTATGCCATCGCCCTGTGCGATGACCTCGTGACCAAAGAAAGGGCCGGACAGGTTCTCCGGATCGTAGAAGAGCAATTACTCACGCCGATGGGATTGCGCACGCTCTCACCGAAGGATAGCCGCTATCATCAGCGGTACGAAGGGGGAGAGCGGGAGCGGGCTGCGGCCTATCATCAAGGCACAGTCTGGCCATTTCTCTTGGGACCGTTTATTACGGCCTGGTGCAAGGTCAACGGCAGCGGCCCGGCGAAGAGTAGAGAGGCACGGGCATTTCTCGACGGACTGCAGGGGCATCTCCGTGAATCCTGTCTCGGACAAATCTCTGAGATTTTTGATGCAGAGGCCCCTCACCATGCGCGGGGCTGCTTCGCCCAGGCCTGGTCGGTCGCGGAGCCGCTCCGTGCCCTGATCGAAGACCTCGGTGTCCATCGTTCCGCATGAAAGCAACCCTGCCGGATATTGCCACAACGTGGCAACACCAGCCGGAAACCGCGCGGGGATATTTATACCCCGATCGATTCGATCAATTGCAAGTCTTCAACAGTGAGGGTGAACTGCTCAGCCTGAAGATCTTCTTTCATATGTTGCGGGTCGGTTGTACCGGTCAATGGGAGCATCCCGACTTGCATAGCGAACCGGAACACAACTTGTGCCAGACCGGCCCCTAGTCGTTGGGCGATCGCTCGAACGGCAGGTTCAGAAAAGATTTCCCGATTCGCGGTCAACAGCGAAAATCCTTGATAGATGATGCCCTGAGTCCGGCAGATCTCCCGAACCTCTTTGTCCCAGCCGAGCGAAGCATAGCAGCGATTTTGCACCACCATCGGTTTCACCACGGCCTCGGTACAGAGGAGGGTGAGTTGCTCAGCTGTGACATTACTGATACCGATCATTTTCGTTTTCCCGGACCGATAGAGCCCTTCGATAGCGGCCCATACCTCCCGATCCGCGTCTCCCAATCCACGCCGCAGATAAGGCCCGTGTAGGACATACGAGTCGAGGTAGTCCGTGTGCAGGTGGGACAATGAGCTGTCGAAGGACTGGATGACTTGTGTGGAGAGAGTGGCCGAGGCATCGTAGGGCGTGCGATGGTCCTGGCCATTGGTCGAAGTAAACTTGGTTTGGAGGAACAGACGATCTCGTGTGACCCCCTGCTGTGCGAGCGCTAGCAGGGCATCGCCCACCAGGGCTTCCTGGTAATGGATGAGTTGGTTCGCCGTATCGATGGCTGTGAAACCAGCCGCCACAGCTAACTGCACCAGTTGCGTCGTGGCCTCTTTCTTCCACGCCGTACCATACATGAATGAAGGAACAGGCACATTGTTATATGCGACCAAAGGCATGATTCGTTCTCCAGGCCTGAGGGCGATTGATGAGCTGCCACAAACAGGCGAGACCGTCCTCGCTCGACACCAGACATCCACCCTTACAGCGGGCCGCAGCACACGATGTGGCCTGAGTAGAGCGCTATTTCCGGACGGCGATTCCGTGCGTATCCGCCGTTTCTTTTCCGTCTTTCATGTTCGTGATGGCAGCCTGCCCCTTGTAGTGACCGACCTTTCCTCCTCCATCCACCTGAATGACGCCGACCCCGGGAATCGTTCCTTTGGCATTATTGACCGTTTTGTCATTCCCCGTGAGCGGATTGGGGCCGCGCAGACCAACGAACACGTATTGGCCGTCCGGCGCGCTGTCCAGGAGGTCGGGAGCCGGATCCTTGTTCCCGTCCGTCGTCAGCTCGACTGAACCCACGCTCAGGTTCGAGAGCGTATCGATGATCTCGATATTGTTCCCTGCCCGGTCGGCGCTCCAGACAAAACGTCCGACACCAACCATCCCGTGAGAATCGGCAAACTTCTCGTCCCGTTGAGTCACCAGCCTGGCCGAGACTGATTTGGGCAGGTTGGACAGATCGACGGCATATACATCATAGGAGAGGGGTGCGATCGGCCAGCCACCACCGGAATTGATATACATCGTATCGCCCACTTGAACCCCGCCACAACCGGCCGGATGAATCTGATTATTATCGAGCATGGCCACTACCTTCATCGGCGTGGCTGTGACGTCGAACACCAGCAGCCCACCCCCGCGCACTGTGACAAAAGCATGGCGACTGGAGGACTCGGTGATGGGACAAATCGGCGAGTTATCCGGACGTTCACCACTCTCCAACGCGGCAAGATTCACCACATCCTTCTCCGAATCGAATCTGAATGTATGAGCGGCATAGTCGGTCCAGATCCGAATGAACTTCTTCTCAGCGGTATTGGCCGCGATCGCCATCTTCTGGTCAGGAGTCGGCCAGGCGGCATGGACATTCTTCCCCAACGAGAGGCAGGCTTCCGGTTTGCGCGTCTTGGCGTCCATAAAAAGCACATGACCGCTCAGGAAGGAGAGGATCGCATGATCCTGTTCTTTGTTGAAGAACAGCATGTGCGGACGCCGGACCTGCTTTTTGGTCGCCTCCTCGCAAAATTTGTTGATCTCGCCGGAGAGATCAACCGTAACGGCCGGTTTCGTGGTGGCAGGATCAGCCGCAAGCGCTGCCCCGTCATAGATATAGAGAAAGCCACCGCTTTCCTTTGCCGTATCAGATTGATCCGTTACCCATACTTCATAGGCGGAGACCGGTGTGATGCCACCATTCCCCACTCCTGCCCCAACGAAGGCGCTCGCTGCCAAGGCAAGAAGAAACCGAGGCAGAACTCCGCTTGCCGCATGGTGAATATTCATGATGATCTCCTTTCAACTCAACCAGACCTGACAGGTATGCATACGGTTTCCTGATGAATTGATTCGTCCATGACATAGGGTAAGCGGATTCTGCAGTCGGCGATCCTACTCCCGCTGTCGGAGAAGAACAAGCCTAGGTAACCGGCGAAGAAAGAAGCGGTCCGAAGTGCCTGAAACCTCCTTGCATCAGAACGCATAGCAGATGATACGGTTCGAGCAATCGATCCTGTATTCCGCTGCCGCAGATGTCAGGGGCGAACCCTGAACGGTAAAAATATCAGGATCCGGCCCTGCTGCTCATCGGCCATCGATCTCGTTCACTGGGGCGCCGCATCCACCCTGGTTCCTTCCTTCACCGGCGGTTCAATCTTGATGTTGGGCCCTTGAACTTTAGGCAACAGTCCTGCCCCTGGCTTCTCCAAAATCCGCCGGTCATGGTCATTGATCGACAAACTCTGCTGCACATGGACATCATCGGACGCCGCCGCCTGCCCCAAGAATTCCTCTCCCGTCGCATTGACTTGGCCCGGATCGTTCGCAAGCACCTGCCCCTTCACGGGATCAACGGATTTGCCCATAGGATATCCGGGATGTTTCGGCAAGAGAGTTGGGTTGGCCAGGACCAGAGAGATCGACAACAGCGCGACTACACTAACGGTGAGTAGCACAAGCGAGGCCTTCATGATGCAACCTCCTTTGTGAGAGAGGACCGAACGACCACGCCCTCGCAGCCACGTACGGGCGAGGGCATAGCAAGAGAACCTGGGGGGAAGGGATTGAGGCGTGACGGCACCCCGGTATCATGCGGCACCTCCGGGATGACATTATCGTCGCTCCAGATTGAGGAGGAGTCAAGCAGGCGAAAACCGGTTCAGGGTAAGGGCTAGGGGTCCCGGCCTAATGCGAGTAATCGGGTTCTCTCATCGATCTCGCAACGAACTCCCGGAGGCGCCAATCGCATCAAACGACCGGATGAGAAGGGAACGGGACCGTGGTCGAAGAGCCGGAGACAGGCTACGGCGCCCCCGACGGCGTTTTCCGATTGGCGCTGCTCTGCAAATCCACGTCAAAAAGGACCGCGCTATCGGGATTTTTAGGATCGAGTTTGGTCGGCATCCGGTCTGCCAACAGTTTAATCAAAGGCACGGCAACGATATGCGGTGCCTTGTCCGAAGGATTGGAATAGAGCATAAGCCTGACGTTCTTCGGCCGCTGGGTGGGCGTCAAGTGAGATTTGAGATCCGGCCCCACAAACCCCACCAACATTCCGCTACCGTCCGCGAGCTTCTGGATCTCGAAATAATTAGAAGCGGTCGGCATCCGTTCCAACGGGAGATCGGGACTCTGCGTGATCAGGGCCATACCGAGAAGGTGGGGTGCAATAAAACCGAACGTTCCCGTTGGCGCGACCGAAAACCGGCTTGATGGGATAGAGGAACCGAGTTCGGCCACGCCGGTTTTGATCCGCAATTGCCGCCGCAACTCCGTTTCACTTCCGGCCACGTCGATGAAGACCGCTGCCGGTGCGGCTTTTTGCACAGGCAACACCTCGGTCTTCCCTCCCTGTGCCGCACCCAGCGAACTCGGGAGGCAGTTCATGATGACGACGATCACCAATGGGCTGGCAATGAGATAGTGGAGCGGCAGGGGTCGAGCAAACCGTGTGATGCGGTCAAACATGGATGCAAATCCTCCTCATTCGACGATGGAGCGCGCTTCAATTGTTGGGCACCGCTCTTGTGTACCAAGTTACCCCCAATGGTGCAATCTCAACAGGCCGCGAATATCGCCGGGTACCGCGAAATGGCGCTCTTGCAAATTCCTCGACTTCCCTGGTGCGTACGATGAGAATCGCCCCTATCGATATTCTGTGATTCTGCGGTCCCTTGCGCAAAAAACGACCGATGGACCTTTTGTCTCTGCTGCCATTGACTATGGATTTTGAGGGAGTGAGAATAAACCATGCACCCACGGGATTTCTCCCCCATCAAAATGCCTTCCGATCACAGGACCACGCAGTCCTGGCCGATCATGTGTTCGTGGTACCGTCATGGATTCGACCCGCCGTTTCACATGTACGTCGTGTGAGACGGCACCACGTCGAACGTCAGGACGGCGCAACCCACCGACTCCATTTCAGGGCCCATTGCATGTGCCGGTCTTCATGGTGCTGAGCTTACACCCCACGTAAAGGGCTCGCGAGAACGGTAGAGAACCGCTCGCATACCACCACGAGGATTCTGAAATAGGGAGGTGCCCATGAACTATCGAATCTACAGCTGGCGCAAACCGGTGAAACGAGTTCAGGTGTTGCCAACGGATTTGCTGTCGAGATACCCGGCCTCACTTCAGCCATCCTTTTTACGTGTCGTATGCTGGCAAATCCTTTCGACTATCGAAACAACCGGTCTTGCCCTGACCACCTGGTTGCGGCGACAGATTCAAGTGGGTCAATAGGTTTCCAACGATCGCCTGCAGCGTTTCACGCTGCAGGCGCGAAGTTCAACAGATGAAGATACCCATGGCCACGCTGAAGAACTTCCGCCTGCAGGTAAGCTTTATCAGGAATTAGCATCCAACCAATCCTTGCATCTACCATCCAGAAACGCCAACTAGGCTCCGGATATCGCCGGAAATCGGCATTTCAAGTTCAATTTGGAACGAGGGTCGCCACGCGACGAAGTCCTCACCCCTCTCTGGCAAACCAATTCATTCATTCGAACAAGCCCCCGCGATCCAGCCAAATATCTGAACTTTTGTGAAAAATGCTTGGAATCAGGCGCAACCCGAGGAGACAACAACGCTGTCTCGATCCCGAAACCAGCTGCTGGTGGTGAGTGGGTCCGAGTCTTGCTGATACCGCGAGAGTCACAGCAGTGACGATCAGGACGCGACACCGCCGCCATGTTACACATCACAATCATCAATCTCGCGCGTACGATACTTGGAATCTTCGGAGCCCTGTTCCTCCTCATCAGCATTCCTGCCGTCGGGTTCCCCTCGGACCCGGGCGTGGAGGTCCAGATGTCCGAATCCAGATTTCTCATTCTTGAAGAGTCCAAGGGCGAAGCGGTACTCGACACCGAAACCGGCTTAATCTGGGAACGCAGCCCTAGCCCTGTGGAGACAGTCTGGGCAAATGCGTCCCTCAGTTGTGCCTTGACCTCTACCGGAGGTCGGCTCGGGTGGCGTTTGCCATCCTTCTTCGAACTGATGACGCTGATCGAGCCGTCCCCGCTTGCGACCGCGAATAAGCCGAGCCTCCCGGCCAGTCATCCTTTTCGTGGAGTGAGACCCGGTCTCTATTGGACGACCAATTCACCAGACACGGATCCGACCAACGCCTATGCCATCGACTTTCTTCGAGGGGACCTTTCATCGCAGCGAAAAACCGGCGCCCATGCCTGGTGGTGCGTGCGCGGTGGGCCCTCTTCTGCTCCGACCCCTGATTCCCGCAGCCGTTCACAGGCATCCATTTAACGCTCACCGATTTCCCTGAAACCCGCCCCACAACCGGCTTGACAAGTATGGTGCGGAGGCGCACCGTGATAGTCAACGTCGTCCCCTCGGTTAACCCTTCCGCAGACAGGAGGTGGAGCATGAGGCAGAGACCCGGCATCACGACACGTGTGCTCGCATCGATACTGGCCATCGGAATTGTCGTTCCGGTGGTATTTGCCGCAGAGTTTTCGCGCGATGCCGCGGCCCGTTATATTCTGGCCACGGCCAAAGCGTTCCGGACCGTATACAGCAAACAAATCGTGGCGCAAGCTGCCAAGTCGAACGTCAAACCCGATGAGAACTGGGCGAAAGACGATCATGCCATGATGCTGCCCGCGCAATTTTTAAAAGCGGCCGGATCTGAATTAAAAGATTTTGAGCTCAGCTTGATCGGACTGACGCCCATCTATAAGGAAAACCTGCCGAAGACCAAAGCGGAAGAGCAGGCGCTGATAAAACTGGCGGCCAATCCTGCCACAGGGATTTTGACCTTCGAAGACGGCAACCAATTTAAGGGTGTCGCGGCCGACCTCGCCATCGCCGACTCCTGCGTCTCCTGCCACAACGCCCATCCCACCAGTCCAAAGAAGGATTTCAAGAAGGGTGATTTAATGGGGGCCATCGTCGTACGATTCAACAAATAGGGCGACCAACATCCCCGACGCAGCAAGAGCCAGAAGGGACTTCCCCTTCCGGCCCTTGCTGTTCCCCCCCTGCTGACAGTCGCTATTTGTCACGCGGCCCCGAAGATGCGTGACTCACCAACGCGCACTAGAATTCCGGCTCCGTTTCAAGATCCCCCTGGCCCCACTTGAACTTCGTTTTCTGCTGCTCACCCTTTTCTGAGTCTTTTCCTAATGTCGGATCACTATCGAGACCGCCTGCACAGCGTTGACGTGTCGTCCGGGACCGTCATCCAGGGCAACCGGTCTCCGGACTTTCTAAGCGCTTCATCCCGATAGAGCACGACTTCGCAGATTCAGGCCGGTGTTGACCTATCATGCATGGCGCAGCGAACCGGCGTCTACCTTCTCACCGGACATTCTCATTCAGCCGAAGGAAAAGTCTATGATCGAGCTACCCGCAGACCCCCGGTCAACCCATTAACAATCTCTGCGTGATAGGTGGTAGGATAGAAGTCGAACATTCCTGTCGGCGAACGCCGCGACAATCACGAACAGAGGGCCACACATGAACAGGCACACCACATCTGTACTGATTCAGTCGCTCGCCCTGCTCCTTACCTGCTCTCTCGTTTCCGCACAACAAGATCAAGAAATACCCCCGCAGAATGAGACGCCTCCCGAACAGGAGACGCTGAAACCTGACTCACCGAATCCGCAGCAAAATGTCCCGAGACAAGGCCGACCGACGTTTACCCAGCAAGAACTCGATCAGATGCTGGCGCCGATCGCCCTCTATCCCGACTCGCTCCTTTCACAGATCTTGATGGCCTCGACCTATCCGCTCGAAGTGATCGAGGCCGCTCGTTGGTCCAAAGCCAATCCTAACCTGAAGGGCGACCAGGCCGTAAAGGCAGTGGCCGAAAATACATGGGATCCGAGTGTCAAATCCCTCGTCGCCTTTCCACAGATCCTCATGATGATGGACGAAAAGCTGAACTGGATGGAACGGCTCGGCGACGCGTTTTTGTCCCAGGAAAAAGAGGTCATGGACACAGTCCAGAGTTTACGTCAGAAGGCCTCTGATGCCGGCAATCTCAAATCGAACGACCAGATCCGCGTAGACCAGCAGGGGCAATCGATCGTGGTCACACCGGCGAATCCGCAAGTGGTCTATGTTCCCTATTACAACCCGATGGTGATGTATGGGCCATGGTGGTGGCCGCTATATCCGCCGGTCTATTGGGCTCCCTGGCCCGGCTATTTCTATGGTCCCCGGTTCGGGGTGGGATTCGCCTGGGGCATCGGAATCGGCATCGGCCCTGGATTTTTCTTCGGCGGATTCAATTGGCCGGCCGGCCACTTATCAGTCGTCAACGTGAACAACTTCTACTATCACACGGTGAACGTCAATCGTGGGAATGTCTGGGCGCATGATCCGGTCCACCGCCGGGGCGTGCCCTATCGGGATGTGGGATTGCGGCAACAATTCAGTCGCATGAGCGCTTCACCGGATATGCGCCGCGAGTTCCGCGGACACGAGTCGTCTGCGTTTGTCAGCCATAGCTCATTCGGCAATCGCCAGGAGAGCCGCAGCGGCTCGTCCGCTCGCTCCAACATCCCAGGCAACAATCGCCCCGACATCGGCAGGGGCTCCGGCAACCGGCCGGATACAGCTGCGGGATCGTCTAATCGCTCCGACGGACCAGGCGGCAGCCGTTCCGACATGCGGAGCGCCCCAAGCCGCTCGAGTGCGTCGGGCGGAATCAGCCCTCGTATCGAGCAGCGCCCTCATGCCTTCGAGGGCGTAGGTCACGGAGCAGCCGAACGTAATTTCAGCGCTCGTGGACACGCGAGTTCGCAAGGCTTTTCGTCGCCGCCCTCAGGTGGCTTCCGTGGCGGCGGTGGTGGAGGTTCACACCAGCCTTCCGGTGGGTCTCATGGAGGAGGTGGTGGGGGTGGCGGTCATCATCGGTAACTTTTTGCGCGTGACGTCACAGATTCTCCGGCATTCTAATACCGTCACGGAGAACACGGTGCGCAGGTGCGAAGCAGGAGGTGGGGGCATGCAAAACCGACCGGGCTGGTTGCTTGCGGCGATTGTCGTATTGGAGCTCATGACGATGGCCCCAGTGGCCTTCGCGGCGCCTGCCGAACAAGAGACCTTCCCATCACCTGAGGCAGGGACCAAGGCGCTGGTTGATGCGGTGAAGATAAACGATCAACCGTTGTTACAGGCGATCCTGGGCCCTCAAGGCAAGACAGTAATCAGTTCAGGCGACGAGGTCGCCGATCAGCACAGTCGCGAGGCATTTATCAAGGCTTACAGCGAGGCCAGTAAGCTTGTGCCCGACGGAGATCAGCAGGCCGTGCTCGTGATCGGTCAGGATGAATGGCCGATGCCCATTCCCCTCGTGAAGTCTGCCGCCGGATGGCGTTTCGACACGCCACAGGGTGAGAAGGAAATCCTCGCTCGCCGGATAGGCCGCAACGAACTCTCCGCGATCCAGGTGTGCCTCGCCATCGTGGACGCCGCGCAGGAATATGCCACACTCGATGTGGATCGTGACGGCATTCCGGAATATACGCCGCGGTTCGTGAGCAGACCGGGAAAACATGATGGGCTCTACTGGGAGGCACAGGCAGGCGAACCGCTGAGCCCGCTTGGCCCGCTGCTTGCCGCGGCCACAATCGAGGGCTATACCGACTCAGCCACCAAACCTCTGGCACCCTATCATGGGTACTTTTACCGGATCCTCACCAAGCAAGGGGAAGACGCCCCGGGGGGAGCCCGCGATTATTTCATCAACGGCCACATGATCGGCGGCTTCGCAGTCATCGCCTACCCGGCACGGTATGGCGCATCAGGGATCATGAGTTTTCTGGTGAACCAGGACGGAATGGTCTACGAACAAAATCTGGGGAAGAACACTGCGACGATTGCCGCCAAGCTCGATACCTTTAACCCCGACTCCCACTGGAGACAGTTAGCCTCCCCGTCGACGCTCATCAACGATCACTGAGGATTACCACCCTCGGATCGGGGACTCGCCTGATCTTCGGGGAAGGGCAGCGGTCCCGCCTCCGCCGCGCGGCAACACGGGTGGATGCGACGTTTCTTTCCGACTCCTAGTGATCATGCCGGTGATGCAACTCTGACAGGTGCGGGTGATCATGAGTAAGGGGCAAGTGCTGGTGCGTGTGCGCATGTGGTCCCCGAGGAACAGTCTCTCCGTCATGCCCGTGGTCGTGATGATCTTCGTGCTGGTGAACATGGTCATGTTCTAAGGCCTCGTGCCTGTGTGCATGACCATGGTGCGCACGGAGGAGCAGGGTGATTCCCAGCAGCATGAGCGCGATGGCGATAGCGTCTTGCGTGCTCCATCGCTCTCCCAACACCGGCACGGCGACCAGCGCCCCGATGAACGGCGCAGTGGCAAAGAATCCCGCTTCCCGCGCCGCGCCGAGCAGCCGAAGGGCGCGCATGTCGAGCACCAAACTCACCCCATAACTCACGAACCCCAGCAACAATGCCGCCAGTATCATCGTGACTGAGGGCCACGGTTCGCTGGTGAGTGACGCAAGGCTGAGCAGCCCGAGACCGGCGCCGAGGGTCTTGATGCGCGTGATCACCAGGGGATCACGAAGCGAGAGACGTTGACTGAGATTGTTATCGATCGCCCAGCAGAGGCAGGCGCCCAGGACGGCAAGGATGCCAGCGAGATCCCCACGAATCGCGCCGGGCTGATAGGTGAGTAGCCCTGTCGCAACCACGATCACGAGGATGCCGGCCAATTCGAGTCGGACCACATGTTCGCGAAAGACAAGCACGGCCACCAGCACGGTGAAGGGCGCTTCCAGATTCAAGAGCAATGAGGTCAAAACGCCTGACAGGCGCTCCAGCCCCCACAACATCAGAAAGGGACCAAGCATCCCTCCGCTGACAATCACCCCCGCCAGCCATCCGACATCGGCCCGACGAACCGGAGCCTCTACTATGCCGAACTGCAACGGACGTCCGGTCATCTCGAAGAGCAGCAATCCCAACCCCGCGCCAAGATAGAGCAGCGCTCCGATCAGTAGCGGACCGCTCTCTGGCAACAACAGTTTGGCAAAGGGTGGACTGATGCCGAACAACAGTGCGGCAGCGAGCCCGAAGAATGCTCCGTGCCGTTTCGAGGGACTCATGGCACAGCAGCTTACTCAGGATACAAAGAACGTGCAACGGATGAAACTTCAGCCAAAGGCCCGTCAGGACACCACATAGCAGGCCGTGTCTGGACATGAGCGGCGCACCGGAGCCTCTTTCACAAGAGGTCCCGGCGGCCTTGAAGATGGCTGGCTGCAGCGCTACTGCACGTCGACGTTGATGGTCTGCGTGGCGGTGAGAAGCTTGTGGTCTTTCGTGGCGCCGGTCACGGTGACCTTGTGCTGGCCCTTGCTCAACCCCTTGAACGATCCTGGAAACCCCTTCTGATACTGATCGTCGAGATATACGTGGGCATGCGCCGCCTGGGAACCCTTGGTCAACTCGTATTTCAGCTCGAAGCTGTCGCTGACCTTGTCCCCGTCCTTGGGAGACGTTATTACGATCTTCGACCCATCCTCGATCGGCTGATCCGCCGCGAAGGCCGGGGCTCCACCGAGACACCCCACTAACGCGATCCCCAATCCCATAAACCGGATACGTCCCATCACCCGCATAACGGCCCTCCTTGGTTGAACGAACTGAATGAACGTTGCATCGTACCATCCACTACGGGACGTCTGCTGATCTGGATTTCACTCGCGGCCGAGAAATGTTGACCGATTGGACTTTTTCGGACTGTCGCAGTCCACCGGACCCATCAGAGCCGAGAAAGATCCAGCTCCATCCCCTCCTCGGTTCCGGACGGCACCCCTTCAGCCTTTGAATATGGTACGGTAGAGGAAAGCAGGGATCCGCGATGACCATCAAGGCACAATTTCCGGACGAGCAGAGCGAAGACGGAGCCTTTACGAGGCAACCGGACGCCTTTCTCGGCTGGGTCACCTCGAATGGAAGTTCCGACTATCCGTCCGCGAGCGGCCGCTACCATCTGTATGTCTCCCTGGCCTGTCCCTGGGCGCATCGGACGATCATCGTGCGAAAGCTCAAGAAGCTCGAACGCGTCATCGGCATGACGGTCGTAGACCCGATCCGCGATGAACGGGGCTGGGCCTTCCGCGAAGGGCCTGGACATTCGCTCGATGCCATCAACGGATTCCAGTTCCTCAGCCAGGCCTATAGAGCCACCGAGCCCAATTACCGGGGAAGGTTCACCGTCCCGGTCTTGTGGGACACGGTGACGAAACACATCGTGACGAATTCCGACGACGACCTCATGCGCATGTTCAACGGCGAGTTCAATCGCTTCACCGAGAGCTCGATCGACCTCTATCAGGATGGGCTCAGGAAAGAGATCGACGACCTGAACACCTTCATCTACGAGAATGTGAATGACGGAGTCTATCGCGCCGGATTCGCCACCTCGCAGCAGGCCTATGAACGAGCCGCGCGGAGGCTTTTCGATGCGCTCGATCAATTGGAAGCGCGGTTAGGCCGCCAGCGCTACCTCTTCGGCTCACAATTCGTCGAGACCGATTGGCGCTTGTTCGTCACCCTCGTACGCTTCGATGCCGTCTATTACGGCCACTTCAAATGTAACCTCCGGCGGATCATCGATTATCCGAATCTCTTCGGCTATCTCAAAGACCTCTATCAAACGGAGGGCATCGCCGACACCGTGAACTTCGACCATATCAAGCGGCATTACTATTTCACTCACGACGACATCAATCCAACCCGCATCGTTCCGCTCGGTCCCGACCAGGATCTGAATGCCCCCCACGACCGCCAACGCCTGCGATAAGCACACACGCTTGACTTATGCAGGGCTCACGACTCGATCATCACTCCTTACCATTCCTTGCGTGGCCGCGAGGTACGTGGTAGGGTGACGAGCGATCGCATAAGACCTTCCGTGCCCGGAGCCCGCACTCATCCGGGAGACGCGAATCCTGACGCGATCATGTTTTCGGCTCACACACCGCCGTCCTGCATCTGCTGCGCACCCCGCCCAAGGCGTAACCATCCATCGCGCTCATTGCATGCCTGACATCGTCGTGGGGTCGTTCGTTATAACTCAAAGAGGTGAATCGTTGTTTCAAGAATTAGGATCAACAGTCCGAGGCCTCCTCCGCGACGCGGCAGGGAGTCTCTATCACATTGTTCTCGTCGGTTTGAGCGCGGGCATCGCGCTCCTGCTCCCGGCAGGCGCCAGACATTTCTTATCGTTCTGGTCCCGCGTCGAACATGACAGGTTCTCGCTCATCGTTGTGGAAGTGACGGTGGCGATCCTCCTGATCATCTGCCTCAACTACTTCCATCGCAGCATGCGGGACCGGGCCCTTGCCAATGTGGCGACCGGCGCGGGCCTCGTCTCGTTCTTCCCGCGACGCACGCGAGGGGCACAACGGCATATCCAGCAACTCAAAGAGGAGCAGGGCACTGGCCGGACTATTTCCGTCATCGGGTCGAGCGGCCACAGCACCTTTATTGATCAAGTGGGAGATCTGTCGTCGGTCCTAGACAAGTCCCTTGGAGCCAGGATCATGCTGGTGAATCCCTACAGCCAGGAAGCGAGCGCACGCATCCAAGCGATCAACCATCCCGAATTTACGCTGGAAACATTCCGGGAAGAAGTTCGGCATAGCATCCGCCTCCTCAAGCGGCTGAAGGCAATGGGCAAGGCAGTCAAGCTCAAGCTCTACTCGGATTCCCCCTTGATGAAGCTGGTGATTCTCGGGGATTACCTCTGGCTCCAACATTACCATGCCGATCTGGACGTCAAGACCATGCCGGAGTATGTCCTCCGGCACAACAGCAAGGACCATGGCCTCTACACCCTC
>Ga0207707_10001906_pt1 | contig 18978 bp, 8 predicted proteins | sample KBSC83BmetaG_FD_184336 | JGI IMG/M metagenome (GOLD analysis project Ga0207707, IMG submission 184336) | Corn rhizosphere microbial communities from Kellogg Biological Station, Michigan, USA - KBS C8-3B metaG (SPAdes) (version 2) | ecosystem: Host-associated > Plants > Roots > Rhizosphere ...
TCCGGTGTTCGCCAAGCAAGTCAGTCAGCGGTTCCACCGCATACAGGTGCTGCCACGCCACTATCAAGTGAGGAACGCAACGATGGGTCTCCGCATGGCGCTCGCGATGACGCTGCTGGCGGGCGGCACAGTGTTCGGACTGCCGCTCCAGGCGCAACAGCTCGCGACAATTTCCGGAAAGATCACTGACGCAAAAACCGGCGAGCCGATATCCGCGGTCGCCGTCACCGTCCAGGGCACGCAGCTCGGCGGCGTGACCGGGGATGATGGAGCGTACCGCCTCGCGCGCATCGTCGCGGGCTCGCACACCATCACCGCCCGCAGGCTCGGCTACGCGCCGGTGAGCAAGACGGTCTCCGTCGAGGCGGGGAGTGCGACGACCCTCGACTTCGCGCTCAACGCGAGCGCCACGGAGCTCGAGCAGATCGTGGTCACCGGCACCGCCGGCAACCAGACACGCCTGGCGCAAGGCGCGCCACCCGCGACGATCGACGCCGCCGCCATCACCAAGGAGGCGCCGACGCAGAACGTCAGCGACGTGCTCCAGGGGCGTGTCCCCGGCGTGAACGTGACGACGGCATCGGGAACGGTGGGCGCCGCTCCGCGCATCAGCATTCGTGGCGCGACGTCGATCTCGCTCTCCGATGCGCCGCTCGTCTTCATCGACGGCGTGCGCATGGAGAGCGATGCGCGCAAGGTCATCGGCAACTATCACGGGCTCGAAGGGCTCGGCGGCCAGACGGTGAGCGCGCTCGACGACCTCAACCCCGACGACATCGAGAGCATCGAGATCGTGAAGGGACCGGCCGCCGCGACGCTGTACGGCGCCGATGCGTCCGCGGGCGTGATCCAGATTCTCACAAAGAAGGGGCGCGCGGGCGCGCACCCGTTCACGCAGAGCTTCACCGGCGAGTACGATCAGGTGAAGCCGAACTTCACGCCGCTCCCGCTCTACGGCACGTGCGGCGAGAGCGACGTCGAGCCCGGCGGCCCGGATCTCTGTCAGGGGCTCGAGCCCGGCGCGGTGATCTCCGACAACGTCCTCGTTCGCCACGACGTGTTCCACAACGGCAACCTCGGCTCGCTCGACTACAGCGCGCAGGGCGGCGGCGACAACTTCGGCTACTTCCTCTCGGGGAGCGTCAGCAACGAGAAGGGGACGCAGCCCAACAACTACTACGATCGCCGCACCGGCCGCACGAGCTTCAACTGGGTGGTGAATCCGAAGCTGAGTGTCGACGCGATGGTGGGGCTGAGCTACAACCAGTACCGGGTGCCCGAGGGCGACGATGCGAACTACGGCTATCTGCCCCAGGCCTATCTGCTCAACAGTCCGTTCGCGGTGACGGTCGGCCCCAACGGCGTACGCTCCGACGGCACCAGCACACCGATCATCGGGCTCAACTCCGTGCTCAACCGGCTCACGACGCTTCGCTATACCCCGTCGGCACAGGTCCACTTCAATCCGTTCTCGTGGATGACGAACCGCCTCACGATCGGCGGCGACATCTCGAACACGCACGGCTTCACGTTCTTCCCGAAGAACGACGGCAACTGGTATTCGCGCGATCAGGCGAACGGCTACGTGGAAGATGTGCAGAACCCGATTCACATCTACACCGTCGACTACCTCGGCAACATCCACAACACGTTCGGCAGCAACGGCCACATCGCGTCGGACTTCTCGTTCGGCAGCCAGTGGATCAACACGATCAACGACTATCTCGCCGGCGTCGGCATCGGGCTCGCCACGAATTCCTCGAACCTCGTGTCGTCGGCGTCCACCACCGAGTCGCACCAGGACTTCAGCCAGGCGAAGTCGTTCGGCCTCCTCGCGCAGGAAGGGTTGGCCTTCAGCGGGAAGCTGTTTCTCCAGGTGGGCGCGCGGGTCGACAAGAATTCCGCGTTCGGCAAATCGTACGGCTCGATCTTTCTCCCGAAGGCGAGCGTCTCGTATCTGATCTCGCAGGAGCCGTTCTTCTCGGGCATGTCCTCGTGGCTGTCGACGCTTCGCCTGCGCGCGGCGTATGGCACCACCGGCCGCTCGCCGGCGCCGGGCGCATCGCTCCAGACGTATTCGCCGTTCACCTACGTCGCGCCCGACGGCAGTGTCGGCCCGGGCGTGATTCCCGCGAGCCCCGGCAATCCGAATCTCAAGCCGGAGCGCGGCACCGAGTTCGAGGCCGGCTTCGATGCCGGGTTCTGGCACGACCGGGCCGGCATCGAGTTCACGTACTTCGACAAGCGCACCTCGGACCTGCTGCTCCTCAACCCGCTCGCACCGTCGCTCGGCTTTAGCCAGGATCCGTACGTGAATGCCGGGAAGGTCGACAATCGCGGGATCGAGCTGTCGGTGCGCGGCCGGCCGGTCGACAAAAAGTCGGTGGCGTGGGACATCCAGTTCACGGCCAACACCATCAAGAACAAGCTGATCAGCCTCGGTGACGTGAGCATCCCCGATCAGATCCTGCTCAGCTCCGACATGACGTTCCGCTACCAGCCGGGGAATCCGCTGTCCGCCTGGTTCTCAAGCAAGGTGATCAGCGTCGATACCGTCACGGGCGTTGCCACGGTCACGAACACACCCGTGTACGCCGGTCCGCAGTTCCCGACGTTCACCGCGAATCTCTTCAACTCGGTCACGCTGTTCCACAACCTGCGACTCGCGGCGCTGCTCACGAGCCAGAAGGGCGGCAAGATCCTGAACCTCACGCCGCTCCTGCTCGATCTGACACAGACGAGCGCGGGGTTGAACCTGCCGGCCGGGAAGGGCGGGTACTCCAAGGAGGAGCGCATTCGACGCTTCGGTCCCTTCAAGACGCAGGATGGCAACGCAGTCGGAAGCGTGCTCGATGCGTATCTCCAGCCTACCGACTTCATTCGACTCCAGGAAGTCTCGGCCACGCTCTCGCTGCCGTCCCGTTTTGCGCAGCAGCTGCACGCGAGCGCCGCGTCGATCACGCTCGCAGGCCGGAACCTCCACCTGTGGAAGAGCAGCAAGTTCCAGGGCGACGATCCATCCGTGATCTCGAACACCGCCGCAACCGGCTCGAATCAGCTGTCGACCACGGAAGAGTTCACGGTACCGCCCGACCGCCGCGTGCTCGTGCGTCTCAACCTGACGTTTTAAGGGAGCCACCAATGACCAACATTTCTCGATTCGTGTGCGGATCGATGCTCGCAGGCGTGATCGCGGTGGCGGCGGCGTGCAACATGGACGTTACCAATCCCTCGGTCATCGACGCCGGCACGTTCGATCCCACATCAGACGGCACCACGCTGGCGCTGTCTGCGCAGACGAACTTCTTCCAGGCCTTTCAGAGCGTCGCGCTCTTTGGCGGCCTCATCTCGGACGAGCTCTGGAACGGCGCGGTGCGGTTCCAGCCCAATCGCATCGCGAGCCGCAACTTCGCCGCCGCGGACGACATCAACAGGGACTTCTTCGCGCCGCTGAGTCTCTCGATCGCGGCGAACGAGAACGCGGTCACGGCGCTGAACAAGGGCGCAGGCGCGAGCTCGGATGTCAACCTCGCGCGCGTGTCGATGAACCTCGGATTCTCCGTGGAGCTGATGGCCGAGACGATGTGCTCGGGCGTCATTCAGGGCGGGCCGGAGCTCAGCGATACGCAGTTGCTCGACACGGCGGTCACGAACTTCACGCGCGCGGTGGCGGTGGGAACTGCGGCGGGTGATGCCGGCACGGACATCGTCAACGCGTCCAACGTCGGGCTCGCGCGCACGTACCTCGAGCTCGGCGACTGGACGAACGCATCGCAGACGGCCGCGCTCGTGCCGTCTGGCTTCGTCGCCAACGTCATCACCTCCGACAACACGAGCACGCGCGACCAGCTCGCGAACCAGTTTTACAACTTCACCCTGATCAAGCAGATCCTGGCGCCTCAGCGCTATCGTGTGGGCGATCCGCGCATACCAGTCGACAGCACGTCGCAGCCCGGCACCACGGAGAACGGCCTCAACAACGCGGCGCAGGCGAAGTACACGAGCTACGCGGATCCCATCCGGCTCGCGTCGGGACTCGAGGCGCGGTACATCGTGGCCGAGGCGGCGCTGCATGGGAGTGGGGACACGGGACCGGCGCTCGCGCTCATCGCCGAGCGACGCGCGGCGGGCGGGCAATCGGCGTACGCTGGCGGCACGGACACCGCGTCGGTGCTTGCCGAGCTGCTCAATCAGGCCGCGCGCGACTTCTGGCTCGAGGGGAAGAAGCTCGGCGACCTGCGCCGTAATCCCACGGTTTCGCTCACCGCGGTTCTCACGGACCCGAACGGCGCGCCATTTTACTCGGCGTCCGGTGGCGACACGTTCGGCACGAACTTCTGCGCGCCGATCCCGCCCGAGGAGACGAACTCGAATCCCAATTTCTGAGTGTAACTAGGTGCTGAAAAACAGAAAGAACACCGTGCCCCACGGCGGCGTATCCCGCCGTGCGGTGCTCGCGGGCGCCGCGCTCGCGACGCTGATGGCCGCGACCGCGCTCCCCGCGCAGTCCGCGTACGCGCCGTACGACAGCTCCGCGTTCGCGGCGCTCATGTGGCGACAGATCGGGCCGTTTCGCGGCGGCCGCTCGGCCACCGTCGCCGGTTCCGAGTCCCGTCCGTACGAGTACTATCTCGGTACCACCGGTGGCGGAGTGTTCAAGACCACCGATGGTGGCGAGACGTGGCTCCCGGTCACCGACAAGTACTTCGGCGGCACGATCGGAGCAATCGCGGTTAGCGCTTCGAATCCGGATGTCGTGTACGTCGGCACCGGCGAGTACGACATTCGCGGCAACGTGTCGCACGGCGACGGGATGTTCAAGTCCACGAACGCGGGCAAGACGTGGACGTTCGCCGGCCTCCCCGACTCGCGGCAGATCTCGCGCGTGCGCGTCGATCCCCGCGATCCGAACACCGTCTACGCTGCGGTGCTCGGCCACGTGTGGGCGCCCGATTCCGCGCGCGGAATCTACAAGTCGACGGACGGCGGCGCGCACTGGCGCCGCACGCTCTTCCGCAACGACTCCACCGGCGCGACGGAGCTCGTGATCGATCCGTCGAACCCGAACGTCCTCTACGCGGCGCTCTGGCAGTCGGGGCGCACGCCGTGGCTGCTCGTCTCGGGCGGTGAGGGGAGCGGGATCTTCAAGTCGACGGACGCCGGCGAGCACTGGACCGAGATCACGCGCGCCCCGGGGCTGCCGAAGGGACTGATCGGCAACGTGGGCATCGCGGTGTCGCCTGCCGCGCCGAATCGCGTGTGGGCACTCGTCGAGGCGGATAGCGGCGGAGTGTTCCGCTCGGAGGATGGCGGCGCGACTTGGACCCGCACGAACGAGGAGCGGAAGCTGCGGCAGCGGGCGTGGTACTTCACGCGCATCTTCGCCGATCCCAAGGACTCGAATCGCGTCTACGTGCTCAACGTCCATGCGTATCGCTCGGACGATGGCGGCAAGACGTTCGAGCACACCATCGTCACCCCCGCCACCGACAATCACGATCTCTGGATCGCGCCCGACGATCCGCAGCGCATGATCGAGGCGAACGATGAGGGGGCCTCCGTGTCGATCAACGGCGGGAAGTCGTGGCTGCCGCAGGCGCAGCCCACGGGGCAGTTCTATCACGTCGAGACGACGAACGATTTTCCGTACAACGTGTGCGGGGCGCAGCAGGATGCCGGCACGCTGTGCGGACCGAGCCGCAAGAGCGGTGGGATCGACATCGGCAGCTGGTACACGGTGGGCGGCGGCGAAAGCGGCTACATCGCCGTTCGGCCGGATTCCACCGACGTGGTCTATGCGGGCTCGTACGGCGGACGGCTCACGCGTGTGAACACGCGCACGATGCAGCGGCGCACCGTGAGCCCTTGGCCGGACAATCCGATGGGCTACAGCGCCGGCGAGATCAAGTATCGCTTTCAATGGACCTTTCCGATCGCGATGTCGCCGCACGACCCGAACACCGTCTACGCCGCGGCGCAGGTGCTCTTCCGCTCGCGCGACAACGGATCGCACTGGCAGGTGATCAGCCCCGACCTCACCCGCCATGACCCGCGCACGCTCGGCCCATCGGGCGGACCGATCACGAAAGACCAGACGTCGATCGAGTACTACGGGACGATCTTCGCGGTGGCCGAATCGCCGGTGGCCGCGGGGGAGATCTGGACGGGGAGCGACGACGGGCAGATCCATCTCACGCGCGACGGCGGCGCGCACTGGGCCGACGTCACGCCGAAGATGCCGGAGTGGATGCGGATCTCGATCATCGAGCCGTCGCATCGCGATGCCGGTACGGCGTACGTCGCGGCCAACCGGTACCAGATGGATGACATGCATCCGTATCTGTACCGGACCACGGACTACGGAAAGCACTGGACGCTCATCGTCTCGGGGATTCCGGACACGGAATTCACGCGCGTGATCCGCGAGGACCCCGCGCGGCGCGGGTTGCTGTACGCGGGCACGGAGCGCGGCGTGTGGGTGTCGTTCGACGATGGCGGCCACTGGCAGTCGCTCAGGCGCAATCTGCCGCTCGTGCCGGTGCACGATCTTGCGGTGAAGGACGGCGATCTCGTCGCCGCGACGCACGGCCGCGGGTTCTGGATCCTCGACGACATCTCGCCGCTCCGGCAGATCACGGCCGACATCGCGTCGCACGACGCGTGGCTGTTCGCCCCGCGGCCGGTGTATCGCGCGACGTTCGGCGGCGGCGCGAGCAATGGCGCCGGGCACGGCGCGGGTCCTCCGCGCGCGGCCAATCCGCCCTCGGGTGCGCTCGTCTACTACTGGCTCGACTCGGCGCACAAGCCGGTGACGCTCGACTTCCTCGATGCGCGCGGCAAAGTGATTCGGACGTTCCATAGTAAGCCGGATAGCGCGAAGGACTCGACGTCGAAGGAATCGAGGAAGGACTCGACGACCGCGAAGGGCGACTCGTCGTCGAACGATGAGGAGACGTCCGAGCTGCCGGTGCGGAAGGAGCCGCGCGTCCCCAACAAGGCGGGGCTCAACCGCTTCGCGTGGAATCTTCGCTATCCGGATCCGGTCTCGTTCAAGGGGATGGTCCTCTGGGCCGGACTGCCCGTGGGCGCGCGCGTGCTGCCCGGCACGTACTCCGTGCGGCTCACCGTGGATGGCCACTCCGAGACGCAGCGCTTCGTGGTGCGCGCCGATCCGCGATCGCACGCCACCGCCGCCGATCTCGACGCACAGTACACACTCCTCACGCGCGTCAACGACACGCTGAGCGCGGCCAACAACGCCGTGCGCACGATCCGGAACGTCCGGGCGCAGCTCGCGCAGCGCGACTCGACGCTGCAGGCGGTGAGCGCCGCGGAATTTCGCGGGAAGGCTGGCGCGCTCGAGAGCACGCTCTCGCACATCGAGGACTCGATCTACCAGGTGCGCACGCGGTCGAGCGAGGACCCGCTCAACTATCCGATCGGCCTCAACGACAAGCTCGCCGAGCTCGCGTCGTACGTCGACGACGGCGACGACCGGCCGCCGGCGCAGGACTACGCGGTCTTCCACGAGCTCGCGGCGCGGCTCGCCCCGCAGCTCCGCGCGCTGCAGAGCGCACTGCGCGCCCTCGTCCCTCTGAACTCCATCCTTCACACTGCCGGCCTCCCCGTAATCGTGCCGAGCACGAAGGAGATCGGCGCAGAGAAGGCGACCGTACCACTGTCGGACGACCTGGACCAGGACGAGGACGATCGGTGACGATCTCACGCACTCTCACGCTCGCGGCGTGCGTGCTCGCCGCGAGCGCAGGGGCGGCGACGGCGCAGCAATACCCGCTGCTCGACTCGACGCTCACCAACCGCATCAGCGCCGAGATCTCCGGCGATGCGGCGTACGATCACATCCGCATCCTCTCGGCGTACCATCGTCCACAGGGATCGGACACGCTGTTCGTTGCCGCGAGCTACGTCGAGCGGATGGCGCGGGCGTTCGGGCTCGACAGCGTGCACCTCATCATGCAGGACTCCAAGCGCGCGACCTGGAACCCGGGCACCTCCGATCTCTGGATCGTGGATGCCCACGGCGCGCCGCTCGAGCGCATCGCGAGCTCCATCGACAACCGCATCGAGCTCGCGGATCGGAGCCGCCCCGCCGACGTCACCGCCGACCTCGTGGATGTCGGCGCTGGCACCGAGGCCGAGCTTGATGCGGCCAACGTGTCTGGAAAGATCGTGCTCGTGCGCGGATCACCGAGCGACCTGAATCGCGTGATGGCCGCGGCCGTGCAGCGGCGGGGGGCCGCGGGAGTGATCTGGTACCCGGATCCGTACACGCCATCGCGCGGCTTCTTCAGCTTCGGCGATCAGCCCACCATGGTCCCTTGGCTCACGCTCGGCACGCAGCCCATCGACGGCAAGCTGCCGACGTTCGCGTTCGTCATCTCGCTGCGCGGAGGCGTGGCGCTCCACGATCGCGCAGCCGCATCGAAGACGCCGCTCCGGATCCACGCCGTCGTGAAGTCGGAGCTCGGATCCACGGTGCACGCGAAGCCGTGGATGCCGATGGTGGAGGGCGTGATTCGCGGCACCGAGCCGGATGCGGCGCAGGACATCGTGCTCACGGGGCACATGCAGGAGGAGCAACACTCCGCCAACGATGACGCGAGCGGATGCGCGAGCATGCTCGAGATCGCGCGTGCGCTCACGAAGCTCATCGACCAGGGATTTCTGCCGCGGCCGCGGCGCACGATCCGCTTCTGGTGGACCACGGAAAACGACAGCGAGCGCCGCTACTTCGCCGATCATCCGGAGATCCTGCGGCGGCTCTGGGTGGACATCAATCAGGACATGGTGGGTGCCGACCAGTCGGTAGACGTGATGCGCACGCAGAACGTGAATCGGGTCCCGTTCGCTCGCTTTCACTTCCTGAACGATGTGATGGAGTCGGTGATCGACTACATGGTCGCCGCGAACTCGTCGAACATCACGCAGTACCGGAACGGCTACGGGTTGTATCCCAAGCCTCACCTCTCGCACAACGGCTCCATGGACCGGTACAACGCGCAGCCGGTGTGGTACCAGGGCGATTCGGATCACGAAGGGTTCGTGGATGCACCGGCGGGAATTCCGGCGGTGGGCTTCGGCAACGAGCCCGATCGGTTCATCCACTCCAATCTCGACGACCTCCAGAACATCGATCGCACACAGCTCGGCCGGAACGCGGTGAGCGCCGCGCTCATCGCGTACACCATGGCGAGCGCGGACTCGAGCGACTTCTCGACGCTCGCCGCGGAGACGGTAGGGCGCGGCGAAGCGCGGATGGGGCGGAGCATGGGGATCGCGCTGCAGCTGCTCGCGGCGTGGCCGGACAAGACGGCGGCGTACTATGCCGCCGGCGATCAGCTTCGCTACGCCACGGAGCGCGAGCACCGCGCGATCGAGTCGCTCGCGGGCATCTCGCCGCGCAGCACCGCGGCCGTAGCGCAAATGCAGGCCGCGCTCGACGCGCGCGAAAAGGCGGCGATGCGCGAGCTCGAGCTGGCCTACCAGCGCGAGGCGCACACCGCGCATCTGCCGCCGGCGAGAAAGCTGACCGCCACCGAGGCCCAGCTCGCGACGATGCGCCCGGCGATCGTGGGCGGCCCGAAGGAATTTCTCTTTCACCGCGACGACGTCGAAGCCGACAGCACGGTGAACGAGTATCTCTCGAGCCAGCTGCTCGCGACCATTGACGGCCGCCGCACCGGGCTCGATCTCTACCACATCGCGGCGGCCGAGGTGCGCGAGGCGGGCACGCAGTACTACGGCGAGATCACCCCCGAGAACGTGCTGCACCTGCTGGAGAGCGCGGAGCGGTCGAAGCTCTTCCGCATCGACGCGGCGGCGAAGTGAGCCCGGCGCGCCACACTATATGATGGACATCCACCAGAGAGGGTCATCGTGACTGGAGATTCCGGCTCCGATCTGCGGTTCCTGAAGGGCTACGCGTTAGTCTCGACCACCGCGGTCGTACTCCTCGCGATCTTCGCGTATCGAGGGACGCAGCAGACGCACTTCAAGGAGATCAGCGTCGAGCGCATCAACGTCGTCGAGCCGAACGGCACGCTCCGCATGACGATCTCCGATCACGCGCGGCTGCCGGACCCCGTGATCGGCGGCAAGGCGTACCCGCTACGCTCGGGCACCGGCGGCGCGGGCGCGGGACTCATCTTCTTCAACGATGAGGGCAACGAGAACGGCGGCCTCACGTTCACCGGACGAAAGACGAAGGACGGCTACTCAGCGGGCGCCGGTCTGACATTCGATCAGTTCAATCAGGACGAGACGGTCACGCTCTCGTACGGCGACGAGAATGGTGAGAACGCCGCGGGGCTCAACATCGCGGATCGCCCCGAGGTCTCGATACAGGCCTTCGCCGAGAGCGCGATGGTGTACAGGAATCTTCCCGATGGCCCGGAGAAGACGCAGCGCATGCGGGCGTTCAAGGAGCGCGAGGCGAAGGCGGGGAACTACGGCGGCGCCAACCGCATGTACGTCGGCAAGGGCGAGCACAAGGAGGCGATCCTCATGCTCGCCGACCGCAAGGGCCACGCGCGCATCCGCATGACCGTCGACTCGCTCGGCTCACCCGTTCTCGCGTTCCTCGACTCCGCGGGACGCGTGACGTATCAGCTGCCGGAGGCGAAGAAGTAGCGCGCTACTTTGGATAGCCGTTCGTCAGGAGCACGAGCGGCTTCACCAGGCGTATTCCGGTGAGCTTCGGATCGCCATCGCTGCCGGGATCGCCGCCCTCACCCGGCGCGCGCGGCTTTCCGTCGAGCTGCCAGCTCCACACGTAGCGTCCCTCGGTGAGCGGAAGCGTGACGACCCACGCGCTGCCGACTCGCGTCGCGGGCACCGCATCGAGCGAGAAGTCGCCGACGAGCGCCACCTTCTTCGCGTTCCCGGCCTTGCTCACGGGCAGCGCGAAGCGGACGGTCTCTCCCCAGTGTCGCTGGAGGAGCAGCCGGTGATTGGGATCGATGTGAACGGCCGTCGCCTTCACGCCGCTCGGCAGCCGCAGGGTGTCCTCGCGCGCGGTTAGATGCATCGTGCGATGCAGGGTCGCGCCCGACGACGTGGTGATCGCGATCTCGAGTGGCAGATCGAACGGCGGCGTGTCCTGCGTCTGCGTGATGAGCACCCGGTGTGTCTCGATCTTCGCTTGCACGTTGGGGATGATCTTCAAGGTGAGCCACGGCATGGTAAACGACGTCATGTCGTATCCGGCCGCCTTTGACATCGAGGCGATGAACTCCTGGTAGCCGGCCGCCTTGGCGTCGGTCTGGCGCTGCACGTAGTCGCGGATGCCGCGGTCGAACGCGCTGTCGCCGAGCAGCGCGTTGAACATGTGAAAGATCCAGGCGCCCTTGGAATAGTGCACGCTGCCGTTGTCGGGATCGCCGAGGATGCTGCGGCGGCCTTCGGAGCCGAGCATGTAGCCGTTGCGCAGGCGATTCATGTAGTCGCGCTCGACCGCGGCGCCGTACCTGGCGCGAAGCACCGCAGATTCGGCGAACGTCGCCCATCCTTCGCGCAGCATGTTGGCCGCGGGCCCGGTGGCGTTCATCGTCCATCCGTGCGAGATCTCGTGCGCGAAGGCGGTGCCGGGACCCTGCATCCCGAGCTCCTCCAACCGTTCGGCCTTCGAGCCCGAGATCACGGCATCGGTCATGCGCACGGCGAAGCCACGGGGACCAATGGCGCGATCCTCGACGAGCGCGAGGTACGGCGGTGTCGGGCCGCCGAAGCGGCCGCCGAGGATGTGGTCGATGCGGCGGAGCGCAGCGGCTAGCGTGTCGTGAGAGAAGTGGTAGGCGGGCTCGGTGAAGGTCTCGAAGCGCACGCCGTCGACATCGCTCGTCCGCACGTGCCAGTCGCGATCGTAGATCAGGCTGAGGAGCCACGCGGGATAGTTGGTCCTGCCGGTCACGGTGCGCACGCCGTTCGCCACGGAGTCTGTTTGCGGCAGCGTCGTCGTGAGACGGTACGCCGCCGGCACGTGCACGGTGATCGAAAAGTCGCCCATGTCGTTGGCGCTGTTGTAGCCGAACAGCGGATGCCACACATCGGTGTTGTGGAAGGCGCCGAAGGTGGGGAGTGTGTCGGTGGTCTTGCCGGTGCTGTCGGCCGGCGGCGCGCTCGCGTCGCGGAGCGTATACGCGAGTGCGAGCTGCGCGTGCGCACGCGGCGATGACTCCACCCACAGTACGCCGCCGCCGAAGGCCCAGGCGGTGGAATCGCCGTCGAGGCGAAGGCGCGAGAGCTTCACGTCGTTGTTGAGTCGCACGGCGAGTCCGTACGGGCTTCCGATCGCGACGGCGAGGGTGTCGACGACGTCCATGCCGCGGCCCGGGGTGAGGTCGACGTGGAGCGCCTGCGCGTGGATGTGGTTGAGCGTGTCGATGGGCAGCTGCGCGATGATGCGCCAGCCGCCGTCCCGCTCCTCGGCGTCGTAGAATCCGGAGAAGTGGCGGACGAGATTCGCCTCGTCGCCGCCGTTGTCGGCCTTCACGGTGCCGGTGAGGAGGAGGACGGCCCGGTGTCCGTCGCGCCAGACCACGCGGCCCAGGTCGCCGATGCGGGTGCGCTTGTGCTTCACGGCGTCGTGCATGACGGTTCGACTGTCCGGATCGGGGTCGATGCGGTCGAAGGCGTCGGGTGTGGCGGTGGCGAAGTCGTGGAGGAAGCGCGCGGCGAGCGAGTCGGGCGTGGATGCGCGTGTGGTGTCGGTCGCGGCGGGCGCGGAGTCGGTCTGCGCGCGCGCGTGCGGTGCGGAGAGCGCGAGGATCGCGAGTGCGAGCGCGGTTCGAATGGGCATTGAGTGGCCGGTACCGCGAGGAGGTTTGCGGGCCGCTGCGCTCTTCCGCAATTGATACGGACAAATTACCATTCGTCCGGACAAATGCAACACGGCGTCCCTCGCCCACCTCGCATGTCAATGCACACGACGCACGGATCCCGCCGCCCTCTTGCCGCCCACCGGGTGGCCATCGCAGCGATGCTCGGAATGCTCACCGCTGCCGCCGCGTTGCCGGCGCAGCACGCCGCCGCCGCGAAGCCCGCCGAACCCACACAAGGCTGGCCCGACACCGCCTGGCGCCAAATCGGCCCCGCCTCCATCGGCGGACGCGTGAGCGCCATCGCGGCGGTCCCGAGCGATCCCCGCATCATCTTCGTCGGCGCGGCGAGCGGCGGCGTCTTTCGCAGCACCGACAACGGCGTCACCTGGGACCACACCTTCGACGCCTACGGCACCGCGCTCTCCGTCGGCGACATCGCGATCGCGCCGAGCGATCCCAACGTCGTGTGGGTGGGCACGGGGGAGGCGAACAACCGCCAGTCATCCACGTGGGGCGACGGCGTCTACCGCTCCCTCGACGGCGGCACGACGTGGGAGCACAGGGGGCTGCGCGACACGCAGAGCATCGGGCGCATCGTCATCGACCCGCGCGATCCGAACATCGTGTTCGTCGCCGCGGCGGGGCATCTCTTCGGTCCCAACGAGGAGCGCGGCCTCTACCGAACGCGAGATGGCGGCACCACCTGGAAGAAGGTGCTCGGCATCGATGCCAACACCGGCGTGATCGACGTGGCGATCGCGGACGATGGCCGCACGCTCTTCGCCGCCACCTACGAGCGGCGCCGGCGCGCCTTCGGCTTCGTGGGCGGAGGACCCGGGAGTGGACTCTGGCGCTCGCGCGACGGCGGCGACACGTGGACGCGTCTCACCGAGGGACTCCCCACCGGGAACACCGGACGTATCGGGGTCGCCATTTCGAAGAGCAACCCGAGCATCGTCTACGCGGTGGTCGAGAATCGCAAGGGCGGAGTGTTCCGCTCCGACGACGGCGGCACCACGTGGACGCATCAGAGCCGCACCAACGAGCGCGCCAACTACTATGGCCAGATTCGTGTCGATCCAGCGAACCCCGACCGCGTCTGGCTCCCGCTCACGAATCTCCACGTCTCGATCGACGGTGGAAAGACGTTCACCGATGACTCCATCGTGGTTCGAGTCCACCCCGACAACCACGCGCTCTGGATCGATCCGAGCCACCCCGAGCACATCATGCTCGGCAACGACGGTGGCGTCTTCTTCACCTACGATGGCGCGCGGCACTGGGTGTACGACAACAATCTGCCGATCGGCCAGATCTACGACATCGCGATCGATCATCGCGATCCGTATTGGATCTACGGCGGGCTGCAGGACCTCGGCACCTTCATGTTCCCGAGCGCCACGCACTCGCGAGGCGCGATCCACGACGACGAGGCGATTTTTCTCGAATACGGCGATGGCTTTCGCGTGGCCGTCGACCCCACGAATCCCCGTCTCATCTATGCCAACTCGCAGAATGGGCGCGGCTACGTGGTCGACCTCGTGACGCGCGAGGAGCGCCGCATTACGCCCGTGCCGGCCGACACGAGCGAGACGTACCGGTTCAACTGGAACACCGCGATGCTCGTGTCGCCCAACGATCCGCACACGTACTACTACGGAGCGAACAGGCTGCTGGCCACCACCGACCGCGGCACCACGTGGCGCGTGCTGAGTCCGGACCTCACCCGCAATCAGCCCGACTGGAAGAAGGCCAGCCTCGGCGATGGAATTCCGCCGCGCGACAGCACGACGCCCTCGCGCGACGATGGCACCGGCCGCTACGGCAACATCACGTCGATCAGCGAGTCGCCGCGCGCGAGCGGCACGCTGTACGTGGGAACCGACGACGGCAACGTGCAGATGAGCACCGACGCCGGCGCACACTGGACGAACATCACCGCGCGCTTTCACCTGCCCGCCCCGCGAACGGTGAGCGCGATCGTCGCGTCGCGCTTCGACGCGCGAACCGCCTATGTCACCTTCGACGGACACACCGACGACGATCTCGCGCCACACGTCTTCAGGACCACCGACGGCGGCGCGACCTGGTCGTCGATCTCCGGCGACCTCCCCGCCGCCATTCCCGTGAAGACACTTGCGGAAGATCCGCGGAATGCCGCGGTCCTCTTCGCGGGCACCGAGTTCGGACTGTACTGGACGATGGATGGTGGACGCCACTGGTCCTTCCCCGGCGGAAGCCTCCCTCGCGTGATGGTGGACCGCATCGTCATCAACGAGGCGAACAACGATCTCGTCCTCGGCACTTACGGGCGCGGCGCCATCATTCTCGATGACATCCGGCCGCTCGAGGCCGGGCGCGCGACAGGGGCCGACACAGTGGCGCGGCTCTTTCCGCTTCGCGATGCCACCGAGATCTATCAGTGGCGCGATCAACCGCTCGCCGGCGTCTCGAAGTACGCCGCGCCGAACGCGCCCGTGGGCGCGCTGATCACCTACGCGCTCGGCGGCCGCGCGCATGACGACACTGCCCAGTCGGTGGCGATCGAGATCCTTTCGCCGAACGGATCGGTGGTGCGCTCGCTGAGCGGTGACGCCGACGCCGGCATGCATCGCGTGCTCTGGGATCTGCACACCCAGTTCGCGTTCGCGCCTGCGGCGGTCGACTCCGGATTCTACGGTGCACCGCGGGCGCCGTACGTCGCGCCGGGTACGTACACCGTGCGCCTCTCCGCGCGCGGCAAGACCCTCACGCAGCCCGTGCAGGTGCGCGCAGACAGCTCCGCGCTCACCACGCCCGAGGCGCTCGCGGCGCGCGAGCGGATGAGCGCCAGCATCGACTCGCTCAGCCGCGTGTTCCGCGATGGCAAGCGCGCGCTGGCCGCGGTCGACTCGGAGTTCGCGCACACGCGAGCGCTGCTGGAGAGCCGCGCCAAGTCGCCCGCTGTGGACAGCATGGTACGCCACCTCGCGAAGACGCTCGGCGAGCTGCACGAGGGTTTCGACGAGGAGTACGGCTCGGCGATCGGCGACGCGTTCGACCTGCTCGGCGGCCTCGAGGCTTCGTCGGCGATGCCCACCGAAGCGGAGCAGCGCACCCTCGACGCGTCGACGATTCACCTCCGAGCGACCGTCGCCAAGCTGAACGACGTCATCACAACCGGGTTGCCGCGGCTGCGCGAGGCACTCGCACACCATCCGGCCGCCGCGATCGAGACTGTGAAGGGGCCGGAGTGAGCGTGTGGGCGGCGCTCAGCGCGCCTCGTGCACGGTGCGCCGCGCGGCCGCCATACGCCACTCCAGCCAGAGCCCGTAACGCGAGATGAGCGCGCTGCCGCAGAAGTAGATCAGCCCCACGAACACGAACGCCTCGGTGTAGAAGCCGAGCCACGCCGGGTCCTGCGCCGCGAGGCGCGCGGTGTTCAGAAGGTCGAACAGTCCGATGATCACGATCAGGCTCGTGTCCTGAAAGAATCCCACGGCGATCGAGATGAACGACGGGATCACGATCCGCAGCGCCTCCGGAAGAACGACGAGGCGCATTGCCTGCCACCGGCCGAGCCCGAGCGCGAGCGCCGCCTCCATGCGCCCCCGCGGCACCATCTGCAGCCCCGCGCGCACCGCCTCGGCGAGATACGACGCGGCGAAGAGCACCACGGCCGCCTGCGCGAGCACGAGCTTGTCCACCTCGATGCCGCTCGGCAGCGCCAGCGGGAACACGAGCACGGCGACGTAGAGCACCGCGATCAGCGGCACGCCGCGCACGACCTCGACGGTCGCGGTGGCAAGCGCGCGCGGGATCGGGAAGCGCGATCGGCGGGCGAGCGCGAGCATCACGCCGAGCGGAAATCCCAGCACCAATCCGATGGCGGTGAGCATGATCGTGATCGGGAGCCCGCCCCACGATTGCGTCGGCACCACTTCGAGCCCTCCCACGCCGTGCATCAGGCCGAGCGCGATCGCGACTCCCCCCAGCCACGCGAGCGGGAGCCAGCGCGTCCACGCACGCGGGATGGCCGTGAACACCACGAGACCGAGGAGCAGCGCCGTCGCGAGCTCGGGGCGCCAGTGCTCCGACGCCGGATAGAGTCCGAAGAGGATGAACGGCAGCTTGCGCCCGATGAATGCCCAGCACGCGCCGGCGGCCGCGGCGCGGCAATCGGCGGCGGAACCGGACCACGTCGCGTCGATGATCGCCCACCGCACGAGCGGCACGGCGATCGCCGCCGCGATCGCCGCCACCGCCACCGTGATCGCGCCGTTGAGCGGCGTCGCGAAGCTGCGGCGAACGCGCACGCGCAACGAGGCTCGCTTCACCCCGATGGGCGCGGTCACAGGACCTGCGCTCCGGGTTTGAGGAGCACGGCGTTGTACCGATTGAGCGAGGCCGCCACCGCGAGACTCAGCGACAGATATACGACGGTCATGATGAGCATCGTCTCGATGTTGTGTCCCGTCTGGTTGCCGGTGGTGTTCAGGATGCTCACCAAATCTGGAAATCCGATCGCCACGGCGAGGCTGGAGTTCTTGACGAGACTCACGCAGTTGGTCGCGAGCAGCGGGACCATCGCGCGCAGTGCGATTGGGATGGTCACCAGCCGCAGCGCCTGAAAGCGGGAGAGCCCGAGTGCGCGTGCCGCATCCCGCTGTCCGCGGGGGACGGCGAGAATCGCGCCGCGCACGACCTCCGAGATGTGCGCCGACTGGTGGAGCACCAACGCCGCCAGGAGCGCCGCGAACTCGGGCGAGAACGTCGTGCCGCCGGTGATGTTGAAGCCAGTGAGATGCCCGGCTTGCAACACAGGACGATCGATGAGCATCGAGAGCGCCGTGGCGATCGCCGCCGCGGTGACCATCGTCCAGCCGGCCCGCCCGAGCCATCGCCGCGCGACCAGGAGCGCCAGCGCGAGCGCGCCGAGCCAGAGCGTGAGCGCGCTGAACGCGATGGTAGGCAGCACCAGCCCACGGTTGGAGAGATAGAATCCGGGCATTGGCTCGAGCGCGTGCGCCGCCGCTGGAAGTGCGTGCAGGCTCGCGGAGAGAAAGAGCAGAAGCAGGAGCAGCGGCGTGTTGCGGATCACCTCCACGCCGGCGCGCACCAGCCCACTTAGGGCGGGATTGCGCGACAGGCGCAGGATGCCCATCACGAATCCGAGCGCGATGGCGAGTACGCAGCCGAGCGCCGACACGCGCGCGGTGTTGAGCAGCCCGACCGCGATAGCCCGTGCTACGCTGTTCTCCGGCGAGAATCGCAGCCAGCTCGTGTCGCCGATCTCGAAGTTCGCGGGTTGCGACAGGAAGCCGAATCCAAGCGATGCGCCATGACGATCGAGGCTCGCTGCGGTGTTGCGCGCGAGCCACCAGAGCACCGCAGCGGTCACGCCGAGGGCGAGGCCCTGGAGAGCCGCGCCACGATATCGCGAAGGAATGCGCTCGCTAAACGCGCGGCGCTCGGCGGCTGGCAACCATGGCCTCCGGGCGTGCATGCGAGTCACTCCAGACGCTAGCGAGTCCGGCGCGGGCGCACATCATCGAAATGGCGGCGAGTAGAGCAGCCCTCCCTCAGTCCAGAGCTTGTTCGCCCCGCGATCCATGTCGAGAGGCGTCTTGGGTCCGAGGTTGCGGTCGAAGATGTCGCGATAGCTGCCGACTTTCGCGATCACGTTGTACACCCACCGCTGATCGAGTCCGAATCCATCCGCCGCGCCCGGATCCAGGCCGAGGAATCGGCGAATCGATGGATCGTCGGACGCGAGAAACTGTTCAATGTTCTGCCGGCCGATGCCGAACGCCTCAGCCTGCACCGGCGCATGGAACACCCAGTTCACCACCTCGAGCCACTGATCGTCCCCGGCTCGCACCACCGGCGCGATCGGCTCCTCGGATATGCGGTCGGGGAGGATGATGTAGTTGGCCGGATCGCGCAGCATCGTGCGCGTGGTCGCGAGCCCCGCTCCGTCCTGCGTGATCGCGTCGCACCGTCCGCCCGCGAGAGCCGAGACCGCGGCGCGCAGGTCTTCCATCACCACCGGCTTGAACACGATTTTGTTGCGGCGCGCGAAGTCGGTGAGGTTGAGCTCCGTGGTCGTGCCCTGCTGGACGCACACGGTCGCCTGGTCGAGCATGCTCGCCTTCGTCAC
>Ga0207707_10001907_pt1 | contig 18977 bp, 18 predicted proteins | sample KBSC83BmetaG_FD_184336 | JGI IMG/M metagenome (GOLD analysis project Ga0207707, IMG submission 184336) | Corn rhizosphere microbial communities from Kellogg Biological Station, Michigan, USA - KBS C8-3B metaG (SPAdes) (version 2) | ecosystem: Host-associated > Plants > Roots > Rhizosphere ...
CACCCGTTCGAGGTCGGCCTTGCTCACCTGCGGCGAACCGGGATCGGTTTTGGCGATTGCGGCGATGTAGTCGGGATCCCGGACCGTCGCCTCATAGGCTTTCAGATAAGTGGCAAGGATGGTATCGGGCGTCGCGGGCGGCAAGGCGAACCACCGCCCGACCTGGCTGGCATTTTCTCCATAATCATAGGCCCGCTGCGCCAGCGGATCCTTGATATGGCCACGGACGAGGTCGGAAAAGATCGGCGCATCGCCCAGCCCGGGGCGCGGCTCGACCTTGCCGTTGCTGACAGTGCCGGACTGGCTGAGGACGGAAAATTTGCCGCTCTTGAGCAGATTGTCGATGTCCTTCACATTTCCGAAGGAGCTCATATCGACTTCGCCACGCTCCATTGCCTGGCGCAGCTCGGGGGTGTCCTCGTAGGCATGCACCCACCGCAGGTTCCAGCCGAGGAATGCCACGCCCCAGAGCGGTTGATAGTAGCCGCCTCTGACGACCTGGCTGATCGCCCCCATGACGACGGGTGCCGCCGACTTGTCGCGCAGGCGCGCGACGGCATCCTTGTTGATGAAGAGCGCCTGGCTGGGCGCGCCCAGGCCGCCCACATATTTGAAGCTCGTCGGATCGTACTGGACGTTCGCGCGCAGCAAGGAGGCCGGGTCGATCTCGGTCAGCCCGCCGACCGTCACGTCCAGCCCGTCGGGCTTCGCCTTCTTGACCCAGCTATTGTGGCCGACGAGCCCGCCGGCGCCCGGCTGATTGATCACGACGAGGGACGGGTGCCCGGGCAGATGCTGCACCAGATATCGCCCGAGCACGCGGCCGTACAGATCGATGCCGCTGCCGGCGGCGACGCCGACGGTCATGGTGATCGTCTTGCCGGCGAAGGACACCTCGTCCGCCGCCACAGCCGGGCCGGCACCGGCCACGGCCACCAGGCCGGCCGTGCAAGCAACCACCAAAACGAATGCCCCTTTCATGGAGAGTCTCCGATTCATCGGTCCGGGCTTCACTTTTACCATCGTCTCTCGCTCCTCAGCCCGCCGCCACGCCGAGTGCCGCCAGCCGGCTGCTCAGCACCTCGACACCGCTCGCGGTGACGCGCACCGGCTCGCCGCACAGCAGATATCCCGTCTCGGGCAGATACTGGTTGGGATGCACGACGAAGATCATGTCGGGCTCGAGCCGCCAGTGATTGTCGATCGCGACGTCGCCCGGCACGGTCGAGCCAAATCCCAGCCCGTGGCCGCGGCGGCGCATATGCGGCGGCCGGCACAGCTCGCCATAGCCGGCCTCGGTCAACACCGCATCGATGGCGCCGCACACGTCGGCCACTGTCGCGCCCGGCCGCACCGCACGGATACCGGCCTGCATGGCATCGACCACCAGCGCATATTTCTGCGCCAGCACCGGGCTCGGCGCGCCGATCGAGGCGGTGCGGCAGATCTGCGCGAACTGGCCGCGATAGGTCGGCGTCAGCTCGGCGAGCACGACGTCGCCCGGCTCCAGCCTGCGGTCGCTCGACGGCCGGACATTCTTGTTGTGCGGCAGCGCGCTCAGCAGCAGGAAATTGTCGTCGGCGCCGAGCGCTTCCATATGCAGCTTGAGGGCGACCGCCAGATCGCACTCCTTCATGCCGGGCCGCGCGATCTCGAGGAGATGCGCGAATCCCTCCTCGGCGATCCAGGCGGCGCGCCGCGCGAAGCCGATCTCCTCCTCGGTCTTCCAGGCGGTCGCGGCATGAAAGGGATCGTCGAGCCGCTTGGCCTGCTTGCCCAGCAGCGCGTCGATGCGCGTCACGACATCGTGGCGCAGCCCGGCGAGACCGACCGTCGCGAGGCTCATCCCCGGCGCCGGCAGGAAGTGGCCCAGCGCTGCGCTGAGATCCTTCACCGCAACGCAATTGGTAACCGCGCTGCGCAACCTGACCCGCTCCTCCTCGGCGGCGGGCGTCGCGATGAGATGCGCATCGTCGGCGGCGAGCAGCAGGGCGCTCTCGTCGCGCGGCCGGTAACCGCTCAGATGGAAGACCGGATCGGGCGCCTGGATGGCGTGCAGCCCGTTGGAGAAGGCGAGCAGCAGGTCGACGCCCTCGGCCGCCATCAGCTTGCGCACGGCGTCGCTGCGATCGGAAAGATTCATGGACTTAAGCTCCGTCCCGGTGCCGAACTGCGCCACAGCACATGCGCGCCGTCTGCGTTCAGAGCGATCATGGCGGAGGCAAGCGCCTGGTCGCCGCCCTCGCCCGCCGCGCCGACGCGCAACGCATAGACACCGCCGGCGACCAGCGGCGTGTTGGGCTCGCTCGGAAACTCCTCGAGGGACAGGCCGATGCCGGCGGCGGCGCCCGCCGCCGTCAGCGGATGCGCACGGTAGGCACCGAGCAGCTTCGGCGCCGCCACCGTCAGGCTGGCCACCGAAAGACGCGGCCGCATGAGCTCGATCAGCCCCGACAGGGCGGCGGCGGCGCAAGCGGCGGCGGCGCTGTTGGCCGTGCCGAAGCTCGCCAATCCGCGTGCCCAATAGCCGGCATGGCGCACGGCGAGCGAGAGATGCAGCGGATCGGATTCCGCCTCCTCGATCCCGTCGAGCGGCAGCGGCAGGCCGCCGTCGCTGAGGCTCGCGAGCAGCACGACATCCTGCGCCCCCGCCGCATAAGCGGCGCGCTTCGCTTCGATCGCCGCCTTGCGCAGACCGCTGCCGCGCACCGCGCCGAAGGCGGCGAACGCCGTCTCCAGCATGGCGGCGGCGCGCGCGATGAGACCCTGCTCGCGTTCCGATTTCACCTGGCGGAGCTCGGCGAGCGGCCCGTAGTGATCATCGGCGATGGCGATGGTGCCGAGCGCCGCGGCGAGCCGCTGATAGGCGCCCTCGGTGAGGGCGGCGGCGCCACACAGTCCGATGCGGGCCGGCTTGCCGGATGCAAGGCCGATCGCGCCGAGCCAGTCGCCGATCTCCTGCTTCAGATCGCGCACCAGGCGCATGTCTTCGATCCAGGTCTGGCGCGGCGTCGGCAGGCCGGCGAGGCCGAGACGTGGCGCATGCCCCTTGGCGAGAAAGGCCCAGGCCGGCATGCCCATGCGCGGCACGAGGCCGCTGACCCAGGCGAGCGTGCCATGGTCGCGGGGATTGCCATGCACGATGATGCCGGCGAGGCCGAGCGCCTCGCCGATGCCGAGCAGGGTGCCAAGTCGCGCATCGTATTCTGCGCGCGGCAGCAGCGATGCATCCCAATCATAGGGCCCGACCAGATGCGCCGAATGCATCGGCGCGAGAGCAGCCCCCGCATCGATGCTCATGCGACCTCGGCCGGGGCGCGCGCCGGGAAATATTTGGCGAGCCAGTCCTCGAGCACGCGGATCACCCGCAGATTGTTCTCCGACAGCATGAAATGGTCGGTCTCGGAGAAGAGATGCAGGTCGGTCGGCTGGTTGGCGCGCTTGAACAGCTCGACCGACTGCTCGGTCGGCGTCACCGAATCGTTGGAGCTGTGCATCAGCAGCAGCGGCCGCGGCGCGATCTCGGCCACAACCTCCTCCGCCTTGAAGTCGAACATGCTCTGCGGCACCTCGGCCGGGAACATCTCGACATCGCCATGCCGGCGATGGGCGCGCAGCCGTTCGGGAATCGGCACGATCTCGTAGCGCTGCACCATCAGCGAGGTGCCGGTGCGTTCGCGATGGCGCTTGCCCTCCTCGAGCATGGCGGTGAAGCGCGCCCAGGCCTCCGGCGTCGGATGCTGGCCGCGGAACTTGCGCTCGCCATTGCCCCAGCCCGAGGAGGCGACCACGGCGGCGACGCGCTTGTCTTTGGCGCCGGTATAGACCGAGACGGCGGCGCCGAAGCTCGATCCGGAGAGCGCGATGCGCTCGGAATCGATCCGCGGATGGGTCATGAGAAAGCTCACGGCCCCCTTGGTCGCCTCGACCTGCTCGAGGCAGATGACGCGGCCGCTCTCGCCTTCGCTTTCGCCGCAGCCCGGCATGTCGAAGCGCAGCGTGACATAGCCGAGCCGTTCATAGAGCGCGCAGGAGGCGAGCACGTTGGGCGATTTGCGGTTGCCGCCGAAGCCGTGCAGGACGATGAAACCCGGCCGCTTCTCGCCGGGCGCCATCCCGTCGGGCAGCCGGATCGTGCCCGCGAGGCGGCGGCCGTCGCCGGTGAATCGCACCGTCTCCTCCTGCATCGGCCCCTCCCTTTTCGCCCGCGCCGGGGCAGGCTAGCATTGAGGCCCATGGCAGGCACGCGGCATCTCGTCGACCACAAGGCGCTCCGATCCTTCGTCAGCGCCATCTTCGCGGCCAAGGGCATGCGTCCGGACCAGGCGGCAATGGTGGCGGAGGTGCTGGTCTGGGCCAATCTGCGCGGCACCGATTCGCATGGCGTGTCGCGCATCCCCCGCTATCTCGCGGCCATGCAGCGGGGTCATTTCAACCCGCAGGCCGAGCCCGAAATCACGCCTCTGTCGGAAGCCGCCTTCCGCATGGATTGCCGTTTCGCGGCCGGCGCCGTCGCGGTGCGCCGGGCGCTCGACGAAGCGATCCGGCGCGCGCGCACATCCGGCATCGCCTGCGGCCTCTTCACCGAATCGACCCATACAGGCGCCATCGGCCATTACGCCGAGCGCGGCGCCGAGCAGGGGGTGATCGCGATCGTCATCGTCACCGGCGCGCCCAACATGGCCTATCACGGCGCCGCGGCGCCGAGCCTCGCGACGGCGCCCATCGCGATCGGCGTGCCCAATGCGGATGGACGGATTTTATTGCTCGACATGGCGACCGGCATCGTGCCGATCGGCCGGGTGCGCCAGGCGCTGGCCGAGGGCACGGCGATCCCGCTCGGCTGGGCGCTCGACGGCGACGGAAAGCACACGACCGATCCCGCCAAGGCCGAGATCACGCTGCCGCTCGGCGGCGCCAAGGGCTCGGGCCTGTCGCTGATGTTCGAATGCCTGACCGGCATTCTCGGCGCCAAGCCGATTCTCGCCTCATCCGGCACGCGGCGACGCGGCCAGAACGGGCTCGTCATCGCGATCGATGTGGCACGCTTCCGGCCGCTCGCCGATTTCATCGGCGATGTCGGCACCCTCGCGCGTGCGATCAAGGCGCTGCCGCGCCTGCCCGAAGTCGAGGAGATTTTGCTGCCCGGCGAGCGCGGCGCGCGCCAGGCGGAAGAGCGGAGCCGCAAAGGCATTCCGATCGCGCCCAAGAGCTGGGCCGCGCTCGAGGAGATCGCGCGCGAGCTCGGGCTCGCGATGCCGGCGCTGCAGACCCTAGCTCAATAGTGATGGTTGCGTTCGCACCAGTCGCGTAGCGCATCCATGATCTCGAGCTGGCGCGACAGATACTCGCCGCTGAGAGGGACCGGCTTCTGACCCGGCAGATAGAGGAAATTCGGGTTGCCGCCGTAATCGGCGCCCGAGGCGATCGGGTAGCCGCCGGAGGCGGCGAAGGCCTCGCAATTCTCATATCGGCCATATTGGTCGGGACCGTTGCTCATGACACAGCCGGCGAGGAGGAGCGGCAGCAACAGCGGCAGCGACCAGCGCATCGGGCGAACCCTCCGGATTTTCTCTCTAGAATTGGTAACGCCTGAGGCCGCCATCAACCGGGATGACGACGCCGGTGATATATTCGGCCAGCGGCGAGACGAGATAGGCGACCAGGGTAGCAAGATCCTCGGGCTCGCCATAGCGGCCGACCGAGATCTCGGTGTCGGAGAGCGCCTGGCGCTCGGCTTCCGGATAGAGCCGCCGGATCTGCTCGCTCATGATACGGCCGGGCGCCACTGAATTGACGGTGACGCCCTGCTTTCCGATCTCCTTGGACAGGCCCTTGGCCCAGGCATGCACGGCGGCCTTGGCGGCGAAGGCGGCGTTCAGACGATCGGGCTCGGACTTGCCGGTGATGTTGATGATGCGGCCCCAACGCTGCCCGCGCATGCCGGGCAGCACGGCATGGGTCAGCTGGCGCAGCCGCGTGAAGTTGAGGGTGATGGCCTCGTCCCATTGGTCGTCGCCGGCTTCGACCGGCAGCGGCCGGCTGCCGCCGGCGCAATTGATCAGGATCTCGATCTTGCCGAGCGCCTTCAGTGCCGCGTCGCGGATGCGGATCGGCGCGTCGGGCTCCATCACATCGGCCACGATGATGGCGGGCCGCGTGCCGCCGGATTTGACGATCTCCTCGGCCAGGGTTTCGAGCAGCTCGCGGCGGCGCGCGACGATGGCGAGATCGGCGCCCTCGCAAGCGAGCTGGCGCGCGATGGCACGGCCGATGCCCATGCTGGCGCCGGTCGCCAGCACCTTCTTGCCTTTGAGCTTCAGATCCATGCTTTTCCCCGCTCGATTGACCGAATTCGGCCCGCCGCCATAATGGGGCAAGAACGCGCGCAATCAACTCTCGGGAGACTTCCATGGCCGTGAAGCGGCGCTATCCCCGCCAATGGGCTTGGCCGAACGGCGCTCAGATCGCCTTCTCGGTCAATCTCGCTTTCGAGGCCTTTATCGAGCACAGCCAGTTCAGCTCCTCGAACAAGCCGGGCCGGCCCGACGTCTTCTCGCTTTCCTTCGGCGAATACGGTGCCCATGCCGGCGCCTTTCGCGTGCTCGATCTGTGCGACGGCTACGGCTTCAAGGGCAGCATGTCGACCAACGGGCTCGCCGCCGAGCGCCATCCCGACGTCGTGCGTGCCTTCGCCGATGAGGGGCACGAGGTCGTCGGCCATGGCTGGGCCAACGACCGGCTGTCCGATCCCAACGATCCCGAGGCCGAGCTCGCCGAGATCCGCAAATGCACAGCCGTGCTGAGCGAGGCCGCCGGCACGCGTCCCGTCGGCTGGACCAGCCCCGGCAGCCAGGGCTCCAAGAACACGCTCGGCTTCCTCAAGCAGGAAGGCTATCTCTGGAACGGCGACCGCGCCTCGGACGATCTGCCCTTTGTCGAGCAGACGGCGCACGGGCCGATGGTGCTGATGCCGCGCGTCAACACGCCGGCCAACGACCTCACCATGTGGCTGAAGCCGAAGAATCCGCCGAGCATCATCTGGGAGCAGTTCAAGGACACGTTCGACACGCTATGGGCCGAGGGCGCCGCCGGCTGCCCGAAATGGATCGAGATCGTCATCCACTGCCATATCGGCGGCCGCCCCACCCTGCAGCCCACCATCCGCCGCTGCTTCGACTATGTGAAGCAGCACGAAGCCGGCGTATGGCACGCGCGCAAGCGCGACATCGCCGAATGGGCGCTGAAGCGCGAGACGCAGAAGGAGAAGGCGGCGGAGTAAAGCTGCCGCTCACCCATTCAAACTCTCCCTCTCCCCCAAGGGGGAGAGGGTTTGATTTTAGGAGGGGGAGAGGGGTTTTGATTTTAGGCGGGGGAGAGGATGCCTTGAGAAGCGGGAGAAACGCGCAGAAGCTTCACACGAACTCCGGCCGCTCCTTGACGTAATGCTCGGCCAGCAGCGGCCGGTATTTGTCCTGCGTCGTGCGATTGAGGCTGAGCGGCGGCGCCTGGTTGACCGGCAGCAGCGGCTTGTAAGGGGTGTCGGCGATCTCCTCCTTGAAGGTGCGCTTCGCCTCATCCACGAGCGCCGGATTGCCGAGGCATTCGACGATCGCGGCCGACATGGCCTTGGCGCCGGCGACGCCGCCCTTGTGCGCGATCGAGGTGGCGAGCGCCACGCCGGCCGCCCAATGATGGTTGGCGATATTGGGAATGTTCGAGGGGAAATAGAATTTCGCCGTCGGCACCTTCCAGCTGACGTCGCCGGAATCGTTGGCCGAGCTCTTCTGCTGCGCCTCGCCCTTCATCAGGGTCGGCTGCTGCTTCAGCCCCTCGACCTTCACCTTGGCGCGCTCCTGCAGGCGGCGCGCCAGATCCTCTTCCTCGGCGCTCCATTCCGGCATGCCGATGACCTCGATCTGGCGCTGCAGCAGCTCGGCCAGGGTGCGGTTGCCGCGCACCGGCCAGACCGCGCTCATGACGTCGATCTCGACTTCGGTGTTGGTCATCAGCGCCGCGCCCTCGGCGATCTTTTTCGCCTGGTCGAACAGCTTGCCGGCCTTGTCGGCGCTGGGGCCGCGGAAATACCACCAGATCGAGGCCTTGCGCGGAATCACGTTGGGCTGATCGCCGCCATGGGTGATGGTGCGCTGCGCCATCATGCCGGGCTCGAAATGCTCGCGATATTGCGCCATGCCCATATCCATGAGCACGACGCCATCGAGCGCGTCGCGGCCTTTCCAGGGTGCGACGCCGGCATGCGCCGTCTCGCCATGGAAGGTGAAGGTGGCGGAGATCAGCGCCGACTGCATGAGCCCGTAGCCGGCGCGGAACTCGGCGCCGATATGGTCGTGAAAGGCGAGATCGACATCGTCGAACCAGCCGTCACGCACGTAGTAGGGGCGGCTGACGAGCTGCTCCTCGGCCGGCGCACCGAACACTTTCAGCGTGCCCTTCAGGCCGAACTTCTCCATCGCCGCCTTGGCGGCGAGCGCCGAGGTCACCAGCACCGCGCCGTTGACATTGTGCCCCTCGCAATGGCCGGGCGCGCCCTCGACGATCGCCTTCGGCTCGGCCACGCCGGCGGCCTGCGAGTTGTCGGGATTGGCGTCGTATTCGGTGTGCATGGCGATGACCGGCCCGCCCGAGCCGTAGGTGGCGCAGAAGCCGGTGGGAAAGCCCGATATGCCGCGCTCGACCTTGAAGCCGCCCTCCTCGAGCAAGGAGGTCACGAGCTTCGAGGTCTCGACCTCCTGCATGCCGAGCTCGGCGAAATGGAAGATGCTGTCGCACAAGGTCGCCAGCGCCTTGGCATTGCGGTCGACATAGTCGAAGACGAATTTCTGCTCGGGACGGATATTGGTCGCGCTCTTGCTGCCGCTCATGACGGAGGCTCCGCAGCCGGTAAGGGATGCGGCAGTTTCGGCCGGCCTTGGCAGCGGGTCAAGGGCGCGGGCAGGACTATTTGGGCGAGGCGATCACCTTGGCGGCGCGCGCGATCAGCTCGGGCGACGCGCCCTCGAGCTTGGCGACGACTTCCTGGACGCGCGGCCCCGGGACCGGCTGCACCGGCATGTGGATCTTCTGGCATTCGGCGAGATAGTCGGGATCGTGCATGGTGTCCAAGAAGGCGTCCTGCAGCGCCTTGGCGCGGTCGGGCGGCAGGCCCGGCGGCGCCATGAAGGGACGGCCGAACAGGAGCCGGCCGATGAGGAAGTCGAGCACCGGCTTGTCGGCGGGGTTCTTGAGGATGTCGTAGATGAAGGAGACGCCGGGCAGGTCCGGATTCGGCTCCGATGCAACCTGCAGGAAGACGTTGATCTTGTGATTGACCAGCGCGTCGGTCATCGAGCTCTGCACGCTGTCGATGCCGATGCCGCACATGCCCTCGACCTCGCCGCGCTCCATCGCCTGCAGGATGGCGCCGGTCGAGGAATAGCCCTTGATCAGCTTCAATTTGGTGCCGGCGAGCGCGTTCAGCATCAGCGGGATGGTCTCGATCGAGGTCGAGGAGACGACGCCGGTCAGGAACTCCTTCTTCTGCACGTCCTCGGCCTTGGTGACGCCGCTCGTCGCCCAGGCGAGGCAGACATTGGTCTGCTGATTGACGCTGCCGAGCCAGGTGAATTCGGCCGGCTTGTAGCGGGCGTTCTTGTTGCCGAGGATCGGCTCCATCACGTCGCCGTTCTGGATGCCGCCGATGGCGCTGCCGTCGCGCGGCGCCTTGGCATACATGAAATTGGCGAGGGTGATCGAGCCGGCGCCCGGCATGTTCTCCGGCACGATATTGGGATTGCCGGGGATGTGCTTGCCGAGATGGCGCGCCAGGACCCGCGCATAGAGGTCGTAGCCGGCGCCGACCTCGGAGCCGATAAAGAGGGTGAGGCGACTGCCCTTGTAGAATTCCTCGACGGTGGCGCCCTGCGCCGGCAGGGAGCCCGGCAGCGCATAGGCGAGCAAGGCGAGAAGAATAGGCGTGGCGCGTCTCGACATGTGCGTCCTCCGATCTGGAGTCCCATTTCAATGCCGGCGGGCGCTGGGGTCAATCGCCAGCATGTTTGCCCCTCTCCCGCTTGCGGGAGAGGGAGGGGCCCGTTGCTGAGCATCGCGAAGCAACGGGAGGGTGAGCGAGCGCTCGAGGCATCCCCTCACCCTCCCATTTGCTGCGCAAACGGGTCCCTCCCTCTCCCGCAAGCGGGAGAGGGGCAAGATGCCACGCCTTGACTCGCTGCGGCGTCGCCTGAACCATCGCCGAATGGGCGCTTACCTGCTCCGCCGCCTGCTGCAGTCGCTGATCGTGCTGGCGATCACCGTCGTGATCGTGTTTTTGCTGCTGTTCCTGTCGGGCAACCCGGCCTTGCTGCTGCTGCCGCCCGATGCGAGCCCAGCCGACATTGCCGTCTTCAGCCACGAGATGGGCTTCGACCAGCCGCTTCTGACGCAGCTCGCGCATTTCGCGGGCAATCTGCTGCAGGGCGATTTCGGCCGCTCCTGGCGCTTCCAGCAACCGGCCCTGCCGATCGTGCTGGAACGGCTGCCCGCCACCATCGAGCTCGCGCTGGCGGCCCTGGTGCTGGCGCTGCTCATCGGCATCCCGGCCGGCATCTATTCGGCGCTGCATCGCGACCGGATCGGCGACGGCGCCAGCATGACGCTGGCCCTGCTCGGCCAATCCATCCCCTCCTTCTGGCTCGGCATCATGCTGATCCTGCTGTTCGCCGTGGAGCTCGGCCTATTGCCGACCTCGGGGCGCAACGGGTTGGCGAGCCTCGTCCTGCCGGCGACGAGCCTGGCGCTGGCGCTGGTCGGCCGCATCGCCCGTCTCATGCGCTCGAGCCTGCTGGAGGTGCTGAACGAGGATTATGTGCGCACGGCGCGCGCCAAGGGGCTGCCCGAAAGGATCGTCATCAACAAGCATGCGCTGATGAACGCGCTGTTGCCGATCGTCACCATCGTCGGCCTCGAATTCGGCCATCTGCTCGGCGGCACGGTCATCATCGAGACGGTGTTCTCCTGGCCCGGCATCGGGCTGCTCGCCGTGCAGTCGATCGGCGGCCGCGACTATCCGGTGGTGCAGGCCGTGATCCTGATCGCCGCGACCGGCTTCATCCTGATCAATCTCGCGGTCGACCTGCTCTATCTGTGGCTCGACCCGCGCATCGCCTATGGACGAGGCTGAGGTCATGGCCGGACGCGGCTTTGTCGCATCCTTTGTCGCCAGCCCCAAGGCGATGGCCGGGCTGCTGCTCGTGCTTGCGATCCTGGCCGCGGCCTTGCTCTCGAGCCTGCTGGCGCCGTTCGATCCGCAGCTCCAGAGCCTCGCCGACCGGCTGCTGCCGCCGTTCTCGCAAGCCGGCGACGGCAGCTTTCATCTGCTCGGCACCGACCAGCTCGGCCGCGACTTGCTGAGCCGCCTCGTCTATGGCGCGCGCGTATCGCTGCTGGTCGGGCTCGGCGCCTCGCTGCTGGCGGGGCTGGTCGGCGTCCTGCTCGGCCTCGCCGCCGGCTATCTCGGCGGCTGGGTCGACGATCTCGTGACGCGGCTCGCCGACGTCCAGCTCGCTCTGCCTTACATCCTGCTCGCCATCGCGATGCTCGCCATTCTCGGCGGCAGCCTGGTGAACATCATCCTGGTCCTGTCGCTGGCGCAATGGGTGACCTACACCCGCGTGGTGCGCAGCGGCGTGCTGTCGATCCGCGAACGCGAATATGTGCTGGCGGCGCGGGCGCTCGGCATCGCGCCCGTCATGATCATGCTGCGTCATATCCTGCCCAACGTGCTGGCGCCGGTCATCGTGATCGCCACCTTCGCGGTGGCGCAGAGCATCGTCGCCGAAGCCGGCTTGAGCTTCCTCGGCCTCGGCGTCCCGCCGAGCGTTCCGTCCTGGGGCGGCATGCTGGCCGATGCGCGCTCCTATCTCGTCATCGCCTGGTGGCTCGCAGCGATCCCGGGCCTGGCGATCACCGTCACCGTGATCGGCGTCAATCTGCTCGGCGACTGGCTGCGCGATCGCTTCGATCCGAGGCTCGGAGTCTAGCAATGCTCGAAGTCGAAGGGCTGCGCACCGAGATTGCCACCGAGGCCGGCCCCCTGTGGGCGGTCGACGGGGTGAGCTTCTCGCTCGCCGCCGGCGAGGTGATGGGGCTGGTCGGCGAATCCGGCTGCGGCAAGAGCATGACCGCGCTGTCGCTGATGCGGCTGCTGCCCGCCAATGCGCGCGTCACCGGCGCGGCGGTGCGGCTCGCCGGCACCGACCTCCTGGCGCTGCCGGAAGCGGCGATGCGCGCCCTGCGCGGCGACCGTATCGCCATGATCTTTCAGGATCCGATGGCGGCGCTCAATCCCGTCTTCACGGTCGGCGAGCAGATCGCCGAGACTCTGCGGCACCATCGCGGCCTCGATTCGCGAACCGCCTGGCAGCAGGCGGAGCGCCTGCTCGATCGCGTCGGCATCGCCGAGGCGGATCGCCGCGCTCGCTCCTACCCGCATGAATTCAGCGGCGGCATGCGCCAGCGCGTGATGATCGCGATCGCGATATCCTGCGGCCCCGACCTGCTGATCGCCGACGAGCCGACGACGGCGCTCGACGTCACGGTCGAGCAGCAGATCCTGGCGTTGCTCGACGAGCTGCGGCGCGACAGCGGCACGGCAATCCTGCTGATCACCCACAATCTCGCCCTCGCCGGCCAGCATTGCGACCGCATCGCGGTGATGTATGCCGGCCAGATCGTCGAGCAGGGACCGGCCGATTCGCTGCTCGCGGCGCCGCTGCATCCCTACAGCCAGGGGCTGCTCGCCGCCATGCCGCGGGGGCCCATTTCCGAGGGGCGCATCGCCCCCATTGCGGGCCTGCCGCCCGTCCTCTTCGGCCCCCGCCAGGGTTGCAGCTTCGCACCGCGCTGCCCGCATCGCTTCGCACCCTGCGAGACAAATCCTCCCGGGCTTGTCGAAAGCGGCCCCGGTCGCACGGCGCGCTGCTTTCTCCTCGAGGCCGGCGCGCGATGAGCGCCGACATGATCCTCGAGGCGCAGGACCTCACCAAGCGCTATGACGCACACGGCTTCGGGCGCCGGAGTCGGTCCGCCCCGGCGGCCCTCGACGGCGTCAGCCTCGCGATCCGGCGCGGCGAGACAATCGGGCTGGTCGGCGAATCGGGATCGGGAAAATCGACGCTCGCCCGCGTGCTGCTGCATCTGACGCCGGCCAGCAGCGGCCGGATCTGCTTCGAGGGGCAGGATCTCGCGACGCTCGGCCGCGCCGAGATGCGTCGGCTGCGGCGCCGCATGCAGATCGTCTTCCAGGATCCGCAGGCCTCGCTCAATCCGAGGCTGCGCGTGCGGCAGACGCTGGGCGAGGCCATCCGCATGGCCGGCGGCGACACGGGATCGGCATCGTCGCTCACCGCGCTGCTCGATGCGGTGGGATTGCCCGCGCGCTTTGCCGACTCCCGCCCGCACGAGCTGAGCGGCGGCCAACGCCAGCGCGTCGCCATCGCCCGCGCCCTCGCCGTCAGGCCGAGCTTCATCGTCGCCGACGAGCCGGTCTCGGCGCTCGACGTCTCGGTCCAGGCGCAGATCCTCAACCTGCTGGCCGATCTCCGGGAGTCGCGCGGCTTGACATATCTGCTGATCTCGCACGATCTGGCCGTCATCCGCTATCTCGCCGAGCGCATCGCCGTGATGTATCGCGGCCGCATCGTCGAGCTGGCGCCGGCGGCGCGGCTGTTCGAGGCAGCCCGCCATCCCTATACGCAGCTCCTGCTCGCCTCGCTGCCGGGCACCGTGCGGCGCGCGCCGATCCCTGCCGTGGAGCCGCGCGACTCGGCATCGGCCGGCTGCGCCTTCCTGGCGCGCTGCCCGAAGGCGCAAGCACTCTGCCGACAAGCGCAGCCGCCGCTGGCGGCGCTCGACAGCGAGCATGCGGTCGCCTGCTTCGTCGCGAGCGGCGCCTAGCCGGCGGGCCGAGCCATGCTATGCTGGCCGGGATCGGGGAAGATTCTGGGCTTGCGGAGGCGCCGGTGTTGAAAAGACTCCTTCTGCTCCTGGCCCTGCTCGCGCTCGCCATGCCGGTGCGCGCACAGGACCGGGTGGTGATCGCAAGCGGCGTCGATGTGGTCGGTCTCGATGCGCTGGGCGTCATCGTGCTCAACCCCGACCGGTCGCTGATGGATCATATCTCCGACACGCTGCTGCGCTGGGAAGCGCCCGGCAAGCTCGCGCCCTTTCTCGCGACGAGCTGGAGCAATATCGATCCGCTCACCTGGGAGCTGCATCTGCGCGAGGGCGTGACTTTCCAGGACGGCGAGCCCTTCGACGCCGAATCGGTCAAATTCTCCTACGAGACGGTGCTCGATCCGGCCAACAAGGCGCCGGCGCGCGCCGATCACACCTTCGTCGACCATGTGCAGGTGATCGATCCCCATACGGTGCGCATCATCACCAAGACGCCCTACCCGACCGCGCCCAACCAATTCACCATGCTGCACATGATGCCGCCGGCCTATGTCCGCAAAGTCGGCATCGATGCCTATCGGCAGCATCCGGTCGGCACCGGCCCCTACAAATTCGTCGAGCATGTGCGCGACGATCACGTGACGCTGCAGGCCTGGGACGGCTATTGGGGCGGACCGCAGCCGATCAAGACGATCATCTACCGGCCGATCAAGGAGGACGCCGCGCGCGTTGCCGCCTTGCTGGCGGGCGAGGTCGACATGGTGATGGACGTGCCGCCGGAGATGGTGCCGCTGATCCAGCGCACCAAAGGGATGGCGGTCAAGATGGTGCCGAGCGCGCGCGTCTATGTCATGACGCTGAGCACGCTGTTCCCCGACTATCCGACGACCAAGCAGCCGGTGCGCGAGGCGATCAATTACGGGATCGACCGCGCCAGCCTGAACAAGAACATATTGGGCGGCACCGGTGCCCCCTCCAGCTGGATCAATCCCAATACCTTCGGCTTCAATCCCGATCTGAAGCCGCTGCCCTACGATCCGGCGCGCGCCAAGAAGCTGCTCGCCGAAGCCGGATATCCGGGCGGCGTCGATCTCGTCCTCGACGCGCCCGCCGGCAAATATGTGAAGGACAAGGAGATCGCCGAGGCGATGGCCGGGCAGCTCAGCCAGGCCGGCATCCGCACCACCGTGAAGACCTATGAATGGGGCGTGCTGACCAAGCGCATCTGGTCGCACCAGGCGAGCCCGCTCGCCCTCTTCGCCTGGGGCGACACGCGCGGCGATCCGGGCTCGGTCAACAAGCTGGTGCTGCAGACCGGCGCCACCTGGTCGCAGGGCAAGGACGCCAAGCTCGACGCGCTCATCGACCGAATCGAAGGCGAGATGAACCCGGAGACGCGCAAGGCGCTGATCTACGAGGAGCAAGCCTATCTGCGCGAGACTTTCCCGATCGCCTCGGTGGTGCAGCTCGGCGCCATCTTCGGCACCTCGGCGAAGCTCGACTGGTGGCAGCCGCGCCCCGACGAGAAGGTCTGGCTCTACAAGACGCCGAAGCTGCCCTAGGGCCTATTTCAGCGACTCCAGCGCCTTCTTCATGGCCGGCCGCGCATCGAGCGCCTTGCCCCAGCGCACGACATTGGCGAGCTTGTGCTTCTCGACCATCTCGCGCTGCCGGTCGTAAAGCGTCCACAGGGCGAAATCAGCGATCGACAGCTCGCCCGCGAGATACTCATGGTCGGCGAGGCGCTTGTCGACGTCCTGGAACAGCTCGAGCTGGCGCGAATCGAACCATTCGCTCACCGCGCCGCTGCTCTCGCCCGCCACCTTCAGCATGTGCTGGTTGGGCCGCATCGCCTGGATGTCGGAGGCGATATGGAACAGCCACTGCATGGCGACAGCGCGCTTCCCCGGCTCCTTGGGCATGAGCTTGCCGCTCTTCTCGGCGATATAGAGCACGATCGCCCAGCTCTGGGCGAGGCTGAAGGGCTTGCCGCCGGGACCGTCGGAATCGACGATCGCCGGGATGCGGGCATGCGGGTTGATCTTCTTGAATTCCTCGGTGCGGGCGCCGCCCGACCGCGTATCGATCTTGTGGAGCGTATAGGGCAGGCCGCTTTCCGCCAGCACGATGGCGGCGCGCTGCCCATTGGTGGTGTTGGCGCTGTAGAGATCGATCATTCCTCACTCCCCCGATCTGGACCGGCCCGACTCATGCCGCCTGGCCATGGGTCCGGTCAAGCGAACCTTGAGCGCGGCCGGAGCGTTTCTCCGGCGAGGCAGCCCGGGAGTCGCCCCATGAACATCGACATCATCACCCTGCAGCCCTTCATCGCGCTGGTCGCCGGGATCCTGATCCTGGTGATCCCGCGCATCCTCAATTTCGTCGTGGCGCTCTATCTCATCCTGATCGGCATCAGCGGGCTATGGCCGCACCTGGTCCGGTAGCTCATTTCGCCGGCAGGCCGAGCACGGTCTGGATCTGACGCAGGACCGGCTTGGGCGTGCCGAGCACGGTCGTGACCACGTCTTGCACCTGCTCGCCGGTGAGCGGATCGATCTCCAATTTCAGCTTTCCCGCCTCGGCGAGGAAGGCCGGGTCCTTCATCGTCGCGTCGAAGGCGCGGCGCAAGAGCTGAACCCGATCGGCGGGCACGCCGGGCGGGGCCGCGAAGGGGCGCGCGATCGACACCGCATAGGACATGAATTTGGCGACCGGCTCGCGCTCGGCATCGCCCTTCACGAGATCGAGAAAGAAGGGCACGTCCGGCAGGTCCGGTTCCTTGCGCAAGCCCGTCTGGATCAGCACGTTGAGCATGCCGTCGCGGATCTCGTTCGGCATGGTCGCCTTGTAGCCGGCCCAGGTATTGTTGCCGCGCCCCTCGACCTCGCCGCGCCGCATGGCGAGATCGATCGCGGTGCCGCCCTCATAGCCGTAGACGATCTTGAATTTGGTGCCGAGCACGGCGTTGTAGATCAGCGGCCCCACCACCGAGCCGCCGCCGGCGCCGCTGGCGCCCACCACCACCTCGTGCGCGATCGCGTCCTCGAGCGTCCTGGTCCGGGCATTACCCCAGGTCACGGTCACATTGTTCGATTGGGTGAAGCTACCCAGCCAATGAAAGTCGGCGAGCGAGCGTTGCAGCCCAGGCTGCCCCGTCGCTTCGAGAATGAGCAGGGCCTGGCTCGCCAAGGTGAGAAAGGTGCCGTCCTGCGGCGCCACCATGCCGGCATGGTTGATGGCGATGAGGCCGCCGCCGCCCGTCTGGTTGATCACCAGCGTGGCGGGATTGCCGGGAATGTGACGGGCATAGTGGCGGCTCAAGAGGCGAAGATAGAGGTCGTAGCTGTCGCCCGGCGCACCATACGTTGAGAGCGTCAGGGTCTTGCCGGCATAGAAATCCGCCGCCCCGGCCGGAGCCGCCGCGATCACCAATAGTCCGAGCAGGATAGCCCGTCTCATCGCTTGCCTCCCCAGAGTTCGGTGCTGGCGCGCCGCGCCCCTTCGACCAGCGCCTCGAGCTTCGCCCAGGCGACATCGGGATGGACCTCGTCGCCGGCGGCAGAGGTCGCGAAGCCGCAGTCGTTGGCGGCAATCACCCGCTCGCGGCCGACGAGAGCGGCAAAGCGCAGGATGCGCTGCGCCACCAGGTCGGGATGCTCGACCAGCATCACGCAATGCGAGACGACGCCCGGGATGAGCAGCTTGCCCTCGGGCAGCTTGACCTCCTCCCAGATCTTCCATTCATGCTCATGCCTGGGGTTGGCCGCCTCGATCGAATAGGCGCCGGCATTGATCTTCAGCATGAGATCGACGAAATGCTCCAGACCGAGCTCGTGCACGCGCGGCGCCACATTGACGCTGTAGCAGGTGTGATAACGCACCTTCTCGGGCGGGATGCCACGCAGCGCGTAATTGATGTTCTCGATCCGCGCGGCGATGAAGCGCCGGCAGTCCTCGATGGTGGCGCCGGGCGAGCGGCTGTAATGGGTGGCGAGCCTGGGATCGTCGATCTGCAGGATGAAGCCGGCATCGGTGATGGCGCGGTATTCGACATTGAGCGCGTCGGCCAGCGCCGTCAGATATTCCTCGTCGGTGCGGTAATAGTGATTGCGGAAATAGAGCTCGAGATTGGTCGAGGAGATGGCGGTGACGAAGCCTTGCTCGACCTTGCTCGCGGCCAGCGCCGCCTTCAGGTTGGCGAGATCGGCGGCGAGCTCCGCCTGGCCGGTATAGGCGATGGGGCCGGTGACGGCGAGCGGCGGCATGACGAAGCGCCGGCCGGGCTTGTCGGCATGCCGCGCCCCATACATCACCTTCATCTCGGCATAGACGGCGGGAAAGGCCTGGGTATCGCGGGTCTCGGTGCGCGACTTCGCCGGCTCGTCGGAGCGCGTGAGACCCGACAGGCGCGTGCGGGCGTAGGAGGAGAAGCTCGATTTGCTCTGCTCGCCGTCATTGACGATGTCGATGCCGATCTCGGCCTGGCGCGCCACCGTCGCCGCCACGGCGCGGCGCACCTTGGCATCGACATCCGGCTTGTCGTAAGGCTCGCCGGCGTCCTTGGCGGCGAGCGGGCTCAAGAGGTCGAGCGGCCGCGGCAGGCTGCCGACATGGGTCGTGAGAATGCGGCCGTCGCTGCGGTTCATGTCAGGCGAGGCCGTAGAGGGTGCGCGGATTGTCCCACAGGATCTTGTCGACGACGCGCGGCCCGACGCCGGGCTGGTCGCGCAGGAGGCGCAGCGCCTCGATCTCGCTCGAGGAGTCATTGTGGCCGTAGTCGGTGCCGATCACCAGGTGATCCTCGCCGGCCACCGGCAGGACCGTGGAAAAATCGTCGGTCACCTCGCAGGCGACGTAGAAATTGTTGGCGGCGAGCACATTCTCCGCCAGGCGCTTGCCCGTGCGCTTGAAGCGCAATTTGAGGTCGTTGACGATATAGGGCAGCCAATTGGCGCTGACCTCGACGACGCCCCAGCGCACCTTGGGGAACTTGAGCGGCGTGCCGGCCATGATCAGCGAATGGA
>Ga0207707_10001908_pt1 | contig 18972 bp, 16 predicted proteins | sample KBSC83BmetaG_FD_184336 | JGI IMG/M metagenome (GOLD analysis project Ga0207707, IMG submission 184336) | Corn rhizosphere microbial communities from Kellogg Biological Station, Michigan, USA - KBS C8-3B metaG (SPAdes) (version 2) | ecosystem: Host-associated > Plants > Roots > Rhizosphere ...
GCGCATTCGCGCACATGCCCGTGATGGGGACCGGGCGAAGCCGTCATCCCCGCGAATGCGGGGATCCAGCTCTGACGGATCGGTGGAGGCAGCGCCGTGGCCTTGCGCGGCGTCAAGGCTGGATCCCCGCATTCGCGGGGATGACGGTGAGCTCGCCGAAGGTCGGCTCGTGACGCAGCGCGCGGATGCGCTCGTCCTGTTCGGGGTCACCGGCGACCTCGCGTTCAAGCAGATCTTCCCGGCGCTGCAGCGGCTCGCGCGTGCGGGCGCGCTCGACATGCCGGTAGTGGGTGTCGCGCGCTCGGCGTGGACCGACGCGGAGCTTCGCGCCCATGCGCGGGAGAGCCTCGCCGCGCACGGCGGCGTCGACGAGGCGGCGCTCGCGCGGCTCGCGCCGCGGCTGCGCTACGTCGAGGGCGATTACCAGGATCCGGCGACGTTCGCGCGCATCGGCGCGGCGCTCGCGCCGGCGAAGCACCCGCTGCATTACCTCGCGATCCCGCCGAGCCTTTTCGCCACCGTCGTCGAGGGCCTCGTCGCGGCCGGCTGCGCGAACGGCGCGAGCGTCGTCGTCGAGAAGCCGTTCGGCCACGATCTCGCGTCGGCGCAGGCGCTCAACGCGATGCTGCACCGCTACTTTCCCGAGACGGCGATCTTCCGGATCGATCACTACCTCGGCAAGGAGCCGGTCGAGAACCTGCTGTACTTCCGCTTTGCCAACGCGTTCGTCGAGCCGATCTGGAACCGCGACCACATCGCCAGCGTGCAGATCACGATGGCCGAGGCGTTCGGCATCGAGGGCCGCGGCCGCTTCTACGACGAGGTCGGCGCGATCCGCGACGTCGTGCAGAACCACCTGCTGCAGGTCGCCGCGCTCCTCGCGATGGAGGCGCCGATCCAGCGCAGCCCCGAGACCGCGCGCGACGAGCGCAACCGCCTGTTCCGTGCGATGCGACCGCTCACCGCGCGGGACGTCGTGCGCGGCCAGTTCGCCGGGTACCGCGACGAGCCGGGCGTCGCCGCCGGCTCGCAGATGGAGACGTTCGCCGCATTGCGGCTCATGATCGACACGTGGCGCTGGGAGGGCGTGCCGTTCTACATCCGTGCCGGCAAGAAGCTGCCGGTCACCTCGACCGAGGTCGTCGTCGATCTCAAGCGGCCGCCACTTACCGTGTTCGACCCGGTGAACGCGGGGTCCGGAAACCGCTTCCGCTTCCGCCTTTCTCCCGACGTGTTCATCTCGCTGCAGGCGCGCGTCAAGGCGCCCGGCGAACGCATGGTGGGCGACGATGTCGAACTGATTGCGCGCCGCCAGTCGCCCGACCAGATGACCCCGTACGAGAAGCTGATCGGCGACGCGCTCGAGGGCGACGCGTCGCTCTTCGCCAGCAGCGACAGCATCGAGGCCGCGTGGCGCGTCGTCGACCCGGTGCTCGCCGGCATGCCACCGCCCGGCGTGTACGCGCCCGGCACATGGGGACCGCGCGACGCCGCCCGGGTGGTCGCGGAGCCCGATGGCTGGCACAACCCCACGCTCGACGGAGGAACGCCATGAATCCCACCCGCCAACTGCACGAGCTCGGCCAGCGGCTGTGGCTCGACAACATCACGCGCCGGCTGCTGAAGGACGGCACGCTGGCGCGCTACATCGACGAGTACGCGATCACCGGGCTCACGTCGAACCCGACGATCTTCGACCATGCGATCGCCGGCGGCAGCGATTACGACGACGCGATCGCCAGCGCGGCGCCCGGTGAGCGCGACGACGAGGCGCTGTTCTTCACGCTGGCGATCGAGGATTTGCGCAATGCGGCGGCGCTGTTCGCGCCGATCCACCGCGCCAGCGGCGGCCTCGACGGCTGGGTGTCGCTCGAGGTGTCGCCGCTCCTCGCCGACGACGCCGCGGCGACCACGGCGTCGGTCGCGAAGCTCCACGCGCAGGCCGCGCGCGACAACCTCTTCGTCAAGATCCCCGGCACGCCGGCCGGGACGAAGTCGATCGAGGAATCGATCTTCGCCGGCGTGCCGGTCAACGTGACGCTGCTCTTCTCGCGCGCGCAATACGAAGCCTCGGCCAATGCGTACATGCGCGGCATCGAGCGGCGCATCGCGGCGAAGCGCGACCCCCGCGTGCCGTCGGTGGCGTCGCTGTTCGTCAGCCGCTGGGACGTCGCCGTGCACGACCAGGTGCCGCCGCCGCTGCGCAACCGCCTCGGCATCGCCGTTGCGCAGGACACGTATCGCGCCTACCGGCGCCTCCTCGACTCGCCGCGCTGGAAGGCGCTCGAAGGCGCGGGCGCCTCGGCGCAGCGCCTGCTGTGGGCGAGCACCGGCACCAAGGACCCGCAGGCGAGCGACACGCTGTACGTCGAGGCGCTGGCGGCGCCGCAGACGATCGACACGATTCCCGACAAGACGCTCGCCGCGTTCGCCGCGCATGGCCGCGTCGGTGCGACGATGCCCGACGACGGCGGCGATGCCGACACGGTGATGGGCGAGTATCGGAAGGCCGGGTTCGACCTCGACGCGCTCGCGCGGAAGCTGCAGGTCGACGGCGCCGCGGCGTTCGTCAAGTCCTGGCGCGAGCTGCTCGGCCGCATCGCCGACAAGCGCCGCGCGCTCGCCACCGCACGCTGAGCGACGCCATGCCGCCCGTCACGCGCACGCTGATCATCGCCAACGTCGTCGTCTATCTCGTGCAGATGGCGATGCCGACGCTGGTCGTGCCGTTCGCGCTGTGGCCGCTCGGCGCTGCGCGCGCAACCGGCGGGCAGGTCAGCTTCGAGGCCTGGCAGCTCGTCACGTACGCGTTCCTGCACGGCGGCCTCGCGCACATCGCGTTCAACATGTTCGCGCTGTACATGTTCGGCAGCCCGTTCGAGCAGGTCGTCGGCCAGCGCCGCTACACGATCTACTACTTCGTCTGCGTGGTGACCGCGGCGATCGCGCAGCTTTCGGTGATGCAGCTGTCGGGCGCGATCTACCCGTCGATCGGCGCGTCGGGCGGCGTGTTCGGACTGTTGCTCGCGTACGCCGCGTACTTCCCGCGCAACAAGGTGTTCCTGATCTTCTTCCCGGTGCCGCTGCCGTCGCGCGTGTTCGTCTTCATCTACGCGGCGATCGAGCTCTTCTTCGGCGTCACCGGCACGCAGGAGGGCGTCGCGCATTTCGCGCACCTGGGCGGCCTCGTCGGCGGCATCGCGATGATCGCGTACTGGCGCAACTTCGGCCGCGTGCGCTGACGGCGACCGCGGCGCGCGGCTTTCGAATCCTGGCGGGTCAGCGCGCGCCGGCCGCGATGAGCGTCGCGGCGATCGCGTCGAACCCGCGCCGGCGGGCGTGCGCGAGCGGCGTGACGCCTTCGCGATCCGCGAGGCTCGGGTCGGCGCCGGCCCTGATCAGCAGCGCCACGACCGCCTGATGCCGCGCGCCCCCATCGCCCAGGATGATGGCCTCGAGCAGCGCGGTCCAGCCGAGGTTGTTGACGTGGTCGACGGCGACGCCGGCGTCGATGAGGATGCGCACGGTGTCGACATGCGCGCGCTCGGCAGCGGGAATCAGCGCGGTGCCGCCGAAGCGGTTGGTGCTGCGGAGGTCCGCGCCGTGCGCGAGCGTCATCTCGAGGATCTCGCGATGACCGCTCGCGCCCGCGTACAGGAACGGCGTGTCGTGGATCGCGTCGACGGCATTGACGTCGGCGCCTGCCTCGATCAGCGCGCGGGCCGCGGCGATACGGTTGGCGCGCGTGGCGACGAGAAGCGCGGTGCGACCGTCGCGGTCGCGGGCATCGACCGTCGTGCCCTCGGCGAGCAGGCGATGAATCGTCGCGACGTCGTCCTGCGCCGCGGCGGCGCGCAGCCGCGCGCCGTTCACGGCGCCATCGCCGGCCGCCCGGGCGCCTGCGCCGCCGGCAAGCGCGAGCACGAGCGGGAGCGCAAGCGCAGCGAGGCAGCCGCGCGCGAATGCGCAGCGCCGGGACGCGGTCGACGTCGCCATCTAGACACCGAGGCGACTTGCGAGCGCCTGTGGCTCATGCGCCGCTTCTCGCGACGCGCGGTCAAGCACGATTTGCCCCTTCTCCATGACCGCGACACGATCGGTGTGCGCGACGACGCTGCGGTAGTCGCGGTCGACGACCACCGACGCGATGCCGGTCGCGCGGATCGCCGACACGATCGCCCAGATCTCGCGCACCACGCGCGGCGCCAGGCCTTCGGTGGCCTCGTCGAGGATCAGGATGTCGGGGTTCGTCATCAGCGCGCGGCCGATCGCGAGCATCTGCTGCTCGCCGCCGGAGAGCTGGTCGCCACGATGACGCAAGCGTTGCGCGATCCGTGGAAATGTCGCCAGCACGCGCGCGAGCGTCCAGTCGTCGCGGCCGTCGAAGCCGCGCCGCGCGGCGACGACGAGGTTCTCGCGGACCGTGAGGTCGGGAAAGATGCCGCGCCCCTCGGGCACGTAGCCAACGCCGAGCCGCGCGATCGCGTGAGGGCTCAGCGTCGCCGTGTCGCGGCCACGGATCGCGATCGTGCCGGCGCTCTTGCGCACGAGGCCGAGGATCGTACGGAGCAATGTCGTCTTGCCCATGCCGTTGCGGCCGAGGAGGCCGACTGCCTCGCCCGCCGCCACGCCGAACGACACGCCGCGCAGCACGTGGCTCGTGCCGTAGTGGACGTCGAGGGCGCGAATCGCGACGAGCATGTCGCGTGCGCGCGACGAGGCGGCAGGCCCGCCCGCCCCGATGTCGATCGCGCCGTCGTCAAAAGTGGGCATCGGTCTCGCCGAGGTAGGCGGCCTGCACGTCCGCATTGGCGCGAATGGCGTCCGGCGCGCCGCTCGCGATGACCGCGCCGTCGACCATGACCGTGATGCGGTCGGCGATGCGGAATACCGCGTCCATGTCGTGCTCGACGAGCAGGATCGCGTGTCCCGGGCGCAGCGAATCGAGCAGCGCGAGCATCGTCGCCGTCTCGTCGGCGCCCATGCCGGCGAGCGGCTCGTCGAGCAGCAGCACCTCCGGCTCACCGGCGAGGCACATCGCGACCTCGAGCGTGCGGCGCTGGCCGTGCGACAGCGTCGCCACCACGCGATCGGCCAGCGGCTCGATGCCGGTGCGCGCTAGCGCGCGGCGCGCCGCGTCGAGGCTCGGCGCGTCATGCGCCGCGGCGTCGAGCGCGAGCCGGCGTGTACGGGGCCGGCGTGCCTGCGCGCACAGCCGGCAATTCTCGAGCACGCTGAACGTCGCGAACACGCTGGTGCGCTGGTAGCTGCGGCCGAGGCCCGCGCGCGCGCGGCGCGGCTGCCGCCAGCGCGTGACGTCGACGCCGTTGAGCGCGACCGTGCCGGCATCGCCGGCGAGCTCGCCCGCGAGCACGTTGACGAGCGTCGACTTGCCGGCGCCGTTGGTGCCGATCAGCGCGTGCACCTCCCCGCGCGCGAGCGCGATCGACACGCGGTCGACGGCGGTGACGCCACCGAAGCGGCGCACGATGCCGGTGGCCTCGAGTGGCGCCGCGACCGCCTTTGCGGTCATCGGACGCTCCTCCGCGCCGTGCGGTTCAGCGCGAATTCGCGCGTGCGGCGGAGCGGCGCGCTCATGCGACGACTCCCGGCCGCGTACGCCGCCGCGCCCGCCATGATTCGCGCAGCCCCATCAGCCCGCGCGGCATCGTCGCCACCAGCGCGATGATCGCGAGACCGAGCGGCAGCTGCCAGTGCCTCGCGAACGCGCCGAACAGCGCCTCGGACTGGAACGCCTCCTTCATCAGGATGAACGCGAGTGCGCCGACGACGGCGCCGCGCAGGCTGCCGAGCCCGCCGATGATCAGCATCAGGAGCACCGCGCCCGATTGGTGCCAGGCGAGGAGCTCGGGGTTGACGAAGCCGTCCTTGACCGCCCACAAAAGGCCTGCCACACCCGCGAGCGCGCCCGCCAGCGTGAACGCCGCCAGCTTGTACGCATACGTCGGAAATCCCGCAGCGCGCATCCGCGCCTCGTTGACCCGGATGCCGGCGAGCGCGTGGCCGAAGCGCGCGCGCTTGATCGCGGCGAGCAGCAGGAATGTCGCGAAGAGGCACGCCACCGCGACGTAGTAAAACGTGCGGCCGTCGCCGAGACTCGCGACGAACGGCAGTGTCGGCCGCGCGTTGATGTAGATGCCGTCGCTGCCGCCGCCGATGCCGGTGTCGTGGAACACGTAGTAGGCCATCTGCGAGAACGCGAGCGTTACCATGATGAAGTAGACGCCGCGCGTGCGGATCGCGAGCGCGCCGATGACGAGCGCGCAGGCGGCGGTGACCGACACCACGGCGGGCGCGAGCCAGACGAGCGACGGCGCGCCGGCCTTCGGCGCGAGGAGCGCCGTCGCATACGCACCGATGCCGAGGAACGCCGCGTGGCCGAACGACACGAGGCCCGTCTCGCCGACGAGAAGCGCGAGCGACAGCGCGAAGATCGCGGACACGATGATCGACGTCGCGAGGTCGATCGCGAAGCGCCCGCCGAACAACGGGAACGCGACGATGGCGATGGCGGCGGCGATGACGGGCCACGCCGCGCGCGCTTCGGGCGCTGTGCTAGACACGGCGAAACAGGCCCTCGGGGCGCCACAGCAGGATCGCCGCCATCAGCACGTAGACGGCGACGCCGGACGCCTGGGGCACGAGCACCTTGCCGAACGTGTCGACGAAGCCGACCAGGAGCGCCGCGAGGAGCGCGCCTCGCACCGAGCCGATGCCGCCGATGACGACGACCACGAACGACAGGATCAGCACCGCGTTGCCCATCCCGGGATACACCGACGACACGGGCGCGGCGATCATCCCGGCGAACGCCGCCAGCGCGACGCCGGTCGCGAACACGACGCGGTAGAGGAAGCGGATGTCGATGCCGAGCGCCTCGCTCATCTCGCGGTTCGAAGCGCCGGCGCGGATCGACATGCCGAGGCGCGTGCGCGCGAGCACGAGCCACATCGCCAGCGCGACGACGACGCACACCGCCGAGATGAGGAGCCGGTAGACGGGGTAGCTCATCAGGTCGCCGAGCGCGATGCTGCCGGCGAGGCTCGCCGGTGCCGCGACGCCGTGCACGTCGTTGCCGGCGACGAGGCTGCGCAGCTCCTCGAACACGAGGATGAGCCCGTACGTCATCAGCACCTGTTGAAGGTGGTCGCGCCGGTACAGGAAGCTCACGAACGCCCACTCGAGCACGTAGCCCAGGAGCACCGACAGCACGATGCCGATCGCGAGCACGGTGGCGAAGCCGCCGGCGAGATGCGCGGCGACGAGCGGCGCGAGGCCCCACGCCATGTAGGCGCCGATCATGTAGAAGCTGCCGTGGGCGAGGTTGATCACGCCCATGATGCCGAAGATCAGCGTCAGCCCGCTCGCGACGAGGAACAGCAGCAGGCCGTACTGCACGGCGTTGAGGCACTGGACGAGGAATGTCGCGATGTCCATCGGGATGGGCATTCGAGGCGCGGGTGCAAGGACGCGCGCGGGAGGTCGCGTCGCGCGCCGCAAGGCCGGCCGGCGAACGCAACGTCGCGCGGCCGGCCGTGCAGCGGGGAAATGCTACATCGTGCAGCCGGGCGAAGGATCGGCGAGCGCCTTCACCGCGACGCCGACGACCATGTTCTTCGTGCCGGCGACCTTGCGCAGGTAGATGTCCTGCACCGGCTCGTGCGAGCGCGACAACGTGAACGCGCCGCGCGGGCTGTCGATCCGCGCCTTGGCCATCGCGGCGACCAGCGCATCGCGCTTGCCGACGTCGCCCTTGACCGCGTCGAGGCCGACGCCGAGGAGCTGCGCCGAATCGTAGCCCTGCACGGCGTACACGTCGGGCGGCGACTTGTAGGCGGCCTCGTACGCCTTGCGGAACGCGTTGTCGCGCGGCGTGTCGAGCCCGTCGGCGTAATGCAGCGTCGTCAGCATGCCTTGCGCCGCCTCGCCTTGCGCCTCGAGCGTGCCGTCGGTGAGGAAGCCGGGGCCGTAGAGCGGGATCGTCCTGTCGAGGCCGGCCGCGTGGTAATCCTTGACGAACTTGACGGCGCCGCCGCCCGCGAAGAACGCGTAGACGGCATCGGGCTTCAGCGCCGCGATCTCGGTGAGGAGCGCCTGGAACTCGACGTTGGGGAAGGGCAGCGTCAGCTCCTTGACGACCTGGCCGCCGGACGTCGCGATGCCGTCCTTGAAGCCCTGCACCGACTCGTCGCCGGCCGCGTATTTCCAGGTGATCGTGGCGACTTTCTTCGCGCCCTTCTCGCCGGCGACCTTGCCCATCGCGTAACCCGGCTGCCAGTTGGAGAACGACGCGCGGAAGATCGACGGCGCGCACATCGGCCCCGTGACGGCGCGCGCGCCGGCATTGGGAATGACGAGCAGCGTGTTGGTGTCCTTGGCGACCTTGGCCATCGCCATCACGACGCCCGAGTGCACGGTGCCGACGACGACGTCGACGTTGTCGCGCTTGATGAGCTTGTTGATGTTGTCGACCGCCTTCGACGGGTCCGACTCGTCGTCCACCTTGAAATACTCGATGTCGCGGCCGCCGAGCTTGCCGGCGTGCTCGCCGACATAGAGCTTGAACCCGTTCTCGATCGCATTGCCGAGTGCGGCGTACGTGCCGCTGTACGGCAGCATCAGGCCGACCTTGATCTTGTCGTCGGCGCGCACGCCGGTGGCGAGCAGCGTCGCGCCGATCGCGATGGCGCCCAGGAGCGCGCGGTGCGTGGTTTTCATCGTGTCACTTCTCCCTCGTGCGTGGTGGTCGTTGCATGGGCGGCGACGAAGGCGGCGATCGCCGCCGTCACCGCCGCGGGTCGGTCGCGCTGCGGCGAATGGCCGCAGCCGGGCAGGACCTCGACGTGCGTGCCCGGCACGCGCGCGGCGATTCCCTCGACTTGCAGAAGCGTACCGTATTCGTCCCGGTCACCCTGGATCGCGAGAACCGGGCAGCGGATCCGATCGAGCGCCGCCTCGATCGACCACGAGCGGAACGCCGGCGCGAGCCACGCGCCGCACCAGCCGCCGAACGCCGAGTCGGGATCGGCATGGTAGCGCGCGAGGCGCGCCTTGAGGTCGCCGTGCGCGTAGGCGTCGCGTGCGCGCTCGATGCTCGCGATCGACACGTCCTCGACCATGATGTGCGGCGCGATGGCGACGACCGCGCGCGCCGCGCCGGGAAACATCGCGGCGTGGAGGAGCGCGATCGTCGCGCCGTCGCTGTGCCCGACGAGGACGACGTCGTCGCGCGCCGTGTCGACGCCGAGCGCGGCGAAAAGCCGCGGCAGCGCCTGCTTGGCCTCGCGGTGCATGAACGACGGCGGCCACTGTCGGCCGGGACGGCGTGGCGTCGAACGACCGTAGCCCTCGCGCGAATGGACGAGCCCGCGTGCCCGCGCGGCGTCGCACACCTCCCGCGGCCAGTCGCGCCACATCGCCACCGAGCCCAGCCCCTCGTGCAGGAACACGAGGAGGGGCGCGTCACGGCGCGATCGCGCGATCCACGCATGCTCGATGGAGACGGGTCCTTCGTCGCCCTCGACGTCGACGAGCGCCGTGGTCATCGCGTGCCGCGCGCCTCGCGCTCGCGCAGGCGGAAGCGCTGGATCTTGCCGGTCGCGGTCTTCGGCAGCTCGGTCATGAACTCGATGACGCGCGGGTATTTGAACGGCGCAAGGCGGTCCTTCACGAACATCCTCAGTTCGTCGGCCAGCGCGTCGGAAGCTTCGACGCCGGGGCGCACCACGATGCAGGCCTTGGCGCGGGTGAGGCCCTCCGCGTCGGCGACGCCGATCACCGCCGCTTCGAGCACCGCGGCGTGCGCGGCGAGCGCCGCCTCGACCTCGAACGGGGACACGTACTGGCCGCTGACCTTCAGCATGTCGTCGCCGCGGCCGGCGTACGTGTAGTAGCCGTCGCCGTCGCGGACGTACTTGTCGCCGCTCTTGGTCCACGCGCCGGCGAACGTCGCGCGCGAGCGCTCGCGGTCCGCCCAGTAGCACAGCGCCGCGCTCTGGCCGCGCACCCACAGGTCGCCGATCTCACCGTCGAGCGCAGGCCGCCCGTCTTCGCGGCGCAATTCGATGTCGTAGCCCGCCACCGGCTTGCCGGTGCTGCCGTAGCGCACGTCACCGGGGCGGTTCGACAGGAAGATGTGCAGCATTTCCGTCGAGCCGATGCCGTCGAGGATGTCGACGCCGTAGGCGTCGCGGAAGCGCTCGCCGAGCGCCTTCGGCAACGCCTCGCCGGCCGACACGCAGACGCGCAGCCGCGTCGCCTCGCGCGGCGGCCGGTCGGGTGCAGCAAGCATCGCCGCGAACAGCGTCGGCACGCCGAAGAACACCGTGGGCTGCGCGTCGACGACGCGCTTCCACACCGCCTGCGGTGTCGGCCGCTCGGCCATCAGGAGCGTGGTCGCGCCGGCCGACAACGGGAACGTCAGCGCGTTGCCGAGGCCGTAGGCGAAGAAGAGCTTCGCCGCCGAGAACACGGTGTCGTCGGACGTGAGGCCGAGCACGTCCTCCCCGTAGGTCGCCTGCGTCCACCAGAGGTTGCCGTGCGTGTGCACGGCGCCCTTCGGCCGGCCGGTCGAGCCCGACGAGTACAGCCAGAACGCGATGTCGTCGGCGCGCGTGTCGGCGGGCTTCGCCGGCGGTTTCGCGCGCGCGATCCGCGCGGCGAGCGACGCGGTGCCGTTCCCGTCGCCACTTTCGCCGCAGGTCAGCGTGGCGGCAAGCGCATGCGCGGCGCGCGCCTTGGCGGCGTCGAGCGTGGGCACGAGCGTCGACGACACGATCGCCGCACGTGCACGGGAGTGCTCCAGCATGTACGCGTAATCGTCGACGGTGAGGAGCGTGTTCACCGCCACCGGCACGACACCCGCGTAGAGCGCGCCGAGGAACGCGACAGGCCACTCGCACGTGTCGTGCGCCAGCAGGAGCACGCGCTCCTCGGGACGCAAGCCAAGGGCGAGCAGCGCGCCGGCGCACGCGCGCACGCGTGTCGCGAGATCGCCGTAGCTCAACGCGCCGCCGTCGTCGCGATACGCGTGCGCATCGGGCCGCGCCGCCGCGAGGGCGAGCACGTGTGCCGCGAAATTGAAGCGGTGCGGGGGTGGTGTCACCCTTTTCTCCTCCTCCACATGCAAAATAATGCTTGTTGTCAAAAGACTGTCAAGCACTATACTTCATCGATGACGAGTGCCCCCTCCTCGCGCGCCGCGCCCCGGCGCGATCCGCGCACCGCGGCGCCGGCGGCGCGTCGGGGTGAAGTCGCGAGCCCGCCGCGCGCGCGTCGCGAGCGCGACGCCGCCACGATCGACGATCGCGAGGCACGCCACGGCGCACCCGGTGCTCGCAACGCCGCGCAAGTCGCCGGTGGCAGGCGCCATGCGCCGGACGGTACACGAATCGCCGATGACGCGCGCAACGGGCACGACGGCACGCGAACCGCGGATGACATGGCCGCGCCGGCGTTCCTTGCCGCGCTCGGCGAGCGCCTGCGCACGCTGCGCGCACGACGGGGGCTCACCCGCAAGGCGCTCGCCGCCGCAGCGGACGTCTCGGAGCGCCATCTCGCCAACCTCGAGTCGGGCGTCGGCAATGCGTCGATCCTCGTGCTCGTCGCGCTCGCCCGTGCGCTCGACTGCCCGCTGACGGCGATCGTCGCCGACGCCGCGCACGATTCGCCGGAGCGCTTCCTGATCGACGATCTCCTGTCGCGGCGCAGCGACGAAGAGCTCGTCGCCGCGCGGCAGGCGCTCGCGGCGCTTCTCGCGGATGACGCCGCGCCGTCGCCGCGGCGGCGCATCGCGCTGATCGGCCTGCGCGGCGCCGGCAAGTCGACGCTGGGCGCGCGCCTCGCCCGGGCGCTCGGCGTGCGCTTCGTCGAGCTGTCGCGCGACATCGAGCGCCTCGCCGGCTGCGGCGCGAGCGAGATCCACGCGCTGTACGGCCAGGCGGCGTACCGGCGCTACGAGCGTCGCGCGCTGGAAGCGGTGCTCGCCGCCGACGTCGACGCCGTGATCGCGACGCCGGGCGGCATCGTCTCCGAGCCGGCGACGTTCAATCGCCTGCTCTCGCACTGCACGACGGTGTGGGTGAAGGCGACGCCGGAGGAGCACATGCGCCGGGTGATCGCGCAGGGCGACCGCCGGCCGATGGCGGGGAATCGCGAGGCGATGGCCGATCTCAAGCGCATTCTCGACGGCCGCGCGGCGTTCTACGCGAAGGCCGATCTCAGGCTCGATACCGCGGGGCTCGCGCTCGACGAGGCGTCGCGGGCGCTCGCCGCGCTGGTCGCGGGGAGGCGCGCGCAGCGCGCTGCGGGGGGATCGAGCGGCGAAGGGCCGTCCCGAGCCGCGCAGCGCGCTGCGGGGGGACCATGACCGAGAGCCCTGTCGACTTCCGCACCGAGCCCGCGCGCTACCGCCACTGGACGCTCGCCGTCGACGGCGACATCGCGACGCTCACGCTCGCCGTCGCCGAGGACGGCGGGCTGCGCCCCGGATACGCGCTCAAGCTCAATTCGTACGACCTCGGCGTCGACATCGAGCTCGCCGACGCGCTCGACCGCGTGCGCTTCGAGCACCCGACGGTGCGCGCGCTCGTGGTCACGAGCGGCCGGGAGCGCGTGTTCTGCTCGGGCGCCAACATCTTCATGCTGGGGCTCTCCTCCCACGCGTGGAAGGTGAACTTCTGCAAGTTCACCAACGAGACGCGCAACGCGCTCGAGGACGCGAGCCGCCATTCGGGGTTGAAGTCGCTCGCCGCGGTAAACGGCGCCTGCGCCGGCGGCGGCTATGAGCTCGCGCTCGCCTGCGACGAGATCCTGCTGATCGACGATCGCTCGTCGGCGGTGTCGCTGCCCGAAGTGCCGCTGCTCGGCGTGCTGCCCGGCACCGGTGGCCTGACGCGCGTCACCGACAAGCGCAAGGTGCGCCACGACCTCGCCGATGTGTTCTGCACGACCGTCGAGGGCGTGCGCGGCCAGCGCGCGCTCGACTGGAAGCTCGTCGACGCGCTCGCCAAGCCCGGCCGATTCCAGGACGCGGTCGCCGAGCGCGCACGCGCGCTGGCCGACGCGAGCGATCGCCCACGCGAGGCGAAGGGCGTGGCGCTCCCGCCGATCGCGCGCGAGGTGTCGGTGGACAGCTATCGCTATGCGCATGTCGGCGTCGCGATCGACCGCGCGCGGCGCGTGGCGACGTTCACGTTGCGCGGGCCCTCGCCCGATGCGCCGGCCGACATCGACGCGATCGAGCGCGCCGGCGCACGCTGGTGGCCGCTGTCGCTTGCCCGCGAGCTCGACGACGCGATCCTGTCGATGCGCAGCAATGAGCCCGCGATCGGCACCTGGGTGATCGAAAGCGCCGGCGACGTCGCCGCGCTGCTGCGCGTCGATGCGGCGCTCGAGCGCTACCGCGGCCACTGGTTCGTGCGCGAGACGCTTGGCAAGCTGCGCCGCACGCTCGCGCGCCTCGACGTCACGTCGCGCACGCTCTTCGCGCTGGTCGAGCCGGGCTCGTGCTTCGCGGGCACCCTCTTCGAGGCGGCGCTCGCGGCGGATCGCGTCTACATGCTCGCGGGCGGCGACCGCCCGCCAAAGATCGCGCTGTCGGCGCAGAACTTCGGCGCGTACCCGATGGCCAACGGCCGCGCGCGGATCGCCGCGCGCTTCCACGACGATGCCGCGGCGCTCGGCGCGGCGCACGCCGCCGCGGGCAAGACGCTCGACGCCGGCGAAGCGGCGGCGCTCGGCCTCGTCACGTCGGCGCCCGACGAGATCGACTGGGCCGACGAGGTGCGCCTGGCGCTCGAGGAGCGCGCAAGCCTCTCGCCCGACGCGCTGACGGGGCTCGAGGCCAACCTGCGCTTCGGCGGCGCCGAGACGATGGACTCGCGGATCTTCGGCCGCCTCACCGCTTGGCAGAACTGGATCTTCGTGCGCCCCAACGCGGTCGGCGAGCGGGGCGCGCTCAAGGTCTACGGCACCGGCGTGAAGGCGCAGTTCGACTGGGACCGCGTCTGAAAGGAAGCGACACGATGAGCGCGATCGATTACGGCGAGCGCATTCCCAACAACGTCGACCTCGCGGGCGACCGCGCGTTACAGCGCGCGCTCGAGCAATGGCAGCCCGATTATCTCGCGTGGTGGCACGAGATGGGCCCGGAAGCGTCGTCGTCGCTCGACGTGTACCTGCGCACCGCGATCAGCGTCGAGCCCTCGGGCTGGGCGAATTTCGACTACGTGAAGATGCCCGATTACCGCTGGGGGATCTTCCTCGCGCCGCGCGACGAGGCGCGGCGCATTCACTTCGGCGAGCAGGCGGGCGAGCCCGCGTGGCAGGAGGTGCCGGGCGAGCATCGCGCGAACCTCCGCCGGATCATCGTCACGCAGGGCGACACCGAGCCCGCGTCGATCGAGCAGCAGCGCCACCTCGGGCTCACCGCGCCGTCGCTCTACGACCTGCGCAACCTCTTCCAGGTGAACGTCGAGGAAGGGCGGCACCTGTGGGCGATGGTCTACCTGCTGCACCGCTACTTCGGCCGCGACGGCCGCGAGGAGGCGGCCGCGCTGCTCGAGCGGCGCTCGGGCGATGGCGACAACCCGCGGATCCTCGGCGCGTTCAACGAGCGCACGCCCGACTGGCTCGCGTTCTTCATGTTCACGTACTTCACCGACCGCGACGGCAAGTTCCAGCTCTGCGCGCTCGCCGAGTCCGGGTTCGATCCGCTCGCGCGCACGACGCGCTTCATGCTGACCGAGGAAGCGCATCACATGTTCGTCGGCGAATCGGGCGTGGCGCGCACGCTGCAGCGCACGGCCGAGGTGATGCGCGAGCTCGGCAGCGACGATCCGCGCGCGGTGCGCGAGGCGGGCGCGATCGACCTTGCGACGATCCAGCGTTACCTCAACTTCCACTACAGCGTGACGATCGACCTCTTCGGCGCCGACGTGTCGTCGAACGCGGCGACGTTCTACAGCGCAGGTCTCAAGGGCCGCTTCGAGGAGGGCAAGCGCGACGACGACCATCGCCTCGGCGGCATGACGTACCGGATCGTCGAGGCGGTCGACGGCCGGCTCGCCGAGCGCGACGTGCCGATGCTCAACGCCCTCAACGAGGTGCTGCGCGACGACTTCATCCGCGACTCGGTCGCCGGCATCGGCCGCTGGAACCGGGTTCTCGAGAAGAATGGCGTCGCCGCGCGGCTCGTCGTGCCGCACAAGGCGTTCAACCGGCGCATCGGCTCGCTCGCCGGCGTGCGCGTCAGCCCCGGCGGCGAAGTCGTCGACGAGCAAACGTGGCGGCTGCACGAGCGCGACTGGCTGCCGACCGCCGACGACCGCGCGTTCGTCGCGTCGCTGATGGGCCGCGTCGTCGAGCCCGGCCGCTTCGCCGGCTGGATCGCGCCGCCGCCGGTCGGCGTCAACAGGCAGCCGATCGACTTCGCCTACGTGCGCTTCGGCTAGTGTCGATGGAAGCGGCGGTCATCGTGACGGCGGATGCGACGGTCGAGGCGCAAAAGCAGCACCTGATCGACCCCGAGATCTGCATCCGCTGCAACACCTGCGAGGAAACCTGCCCGAGCGACGCGATCACGCACGACGCGCGCAACTACGTCGTCGACGCGGCCAAGTGCAACGCCTGCATGGCGTGCATCGGCCCGTGCCCCACCGGCGCCATCGACAACTGGCGCATCGTCGCGCGCGGCGCCGCGCATGGCGTGGACGCGCAGCTCGGCTGGGACGTGCTGCCGCCCGACGATGCGCCGGCGACGGCACCCGCGGTCGCAGCAACGGCGGGCGCGGTCCCCGCGGTCGCGCGCGAGCCGCGCGGCCCCGGCGCGACGGTGCCGCCCGCGAGCGCCGCGCATCCGCAGGTCAACCTCCATTCGCCGCGCGCGCCGGCCAGGGCGATCGTCGCCGGCAACTTTCGCATCACCGCGGCCGACGCGGCGAGCGACACGCGCCACATCGTGCTCGACTTCGGCGCGACGCCGTTCCCGGTGCTCGAGGGCCAGTCGATCGGCATCGTGCCGCCGGGCGTCGACGCCGACGGCCGCGCGCATGTCGCGCGGCGGTACTCGGTGTCGAGCCCGCGCGACGGCGAGCGCGCCGGCTACAACAACGTCGCGATCACCGTCAAGCGTGTGACCGCCGATCACGGCGGCCGGCCGGCGCACGGCCATTGCTCGAACTACCTCTGCGACCTCGCCAAGGGCGACGCCGTCGACGTGATCGGCCCGTTCGGCGACACGTTCCTGATGCCTGACGATCCCGCCGCGAACCTGGTCATGATCTGCACGGGCACGGGCAGCGCGCCGATGCGCGCGATGACCGAGCGCCGCCGCCGGCTTGCGCACGGCGAAGGCGCCGGCCGGCTGATGCTGTTCTTCGGCGCGCGCAGCGCCGCCGAGTTGCCGTACTTCGGGCCGCTGACGCGGCTGCCGCGCACGTTCATCGACGTCAACCTCGCCTTTTCCCGCACGCCCGGCGAGCCGAAGCGCTACGTGCAGGACCGGATGCGCGAGCGCGCCGTCGACTTGGCGGCACTCCTCGCCGATCCGCGCACGCACGTTTATGTCTGCGGCCTCGCCGGCATGGAAGAGGGCGTACTGGCGGCGCTCGCCGACGCGGTGCGCGCCGCGGGCCGCGACTGGGACGAGGCCTGGGACTCGCTCCGCGCGAGCGGCCGCCTGCATTTCGAGACGTACTGACGGCCCGCCGCCGCCGCGCGTCCCGCCGGTCGCCCGCGCATCGCCCGGCTTTCGCAATCGCCGGGCCGGCCCTCATAATGGCGGGCGTCGCCCGGGCCGCGCCGTCATCGGCACCGCGCCACGGGACGACACCGGCGCGCCGCCGCCGGCCCGCCACCACGAACAGCCACCAACACGCCGCGGCGTCGACTCGCGCAAGGGACATCGTTGACTGACCTCATCTCGGTTCGCGACCTTTCGATCGAGTTCGACAATCGCGGCACCGCCGTCCCCGCGCTGCGCGGCATCTCGTTCCGGATCCAGCCCGGCGCGACGGTCGCGCTCGTCGGCGAGTCGGGCTCGGGCAAGTCGGTGACCGCGCAGGCGATGATGGGCATCCTGCCGTCGACGGCGCGGATCACGGGCGGCCGGATCCTGTTCGCCGAGCCCGGGGTCGCGGCGCCGCCGGTCGACGTGACGAAGCTTGCGCGCGACGGGCGCCGGATGCGGCGCATCCGCGGCCGCCACATCTCGATGATCTTCCAGGAGCCGATGGTCTCGCTGTCGCCGCTGCATACGATCGGCGACCAGGTGAGCGAGGCGCTGTTCCTGCACCGCCATGTCAGCCGTCGCGCCGGCATGCAGCGCACTGCGGCGATGCTCGGCCTCGTCGGCTTCCCCGATCCCGATCGTGCGCTGCGGAGCTACCCGTTCGAGCTCTCCGGCGGCCTGCGCCAGCGCGCGATGATCGCGATGGCGCTGATCTGCGGCCCTTCGCTCTTGATCGCCGACGAGCCCACCACCGCGCTCGACGTCACCGTGCAGGCGCAGATCCTCGCGCTGATCAACGACCTGCAGGCCGAGCTCGGCATGGCGGTGATGATCATCACGCACGACCTCGGCGTGGTCGCCAACGTCGCCGACGAGGTCGTCGTGCTCTACGAGGGCCGCGTCGTCGAGCAGGGCACGATCGAGGCGCTGTTCGAGAAGCCCGGGCACCCGTACCTCAAGGCGCTGTTGCGCGCGGTGCCGCACTTCGACATGCAGCCGGGCGAGCGCCTCGAGTCGATCCGCGCCGTCGACTACCAGACCGGACCGCTGATCGAGAAGAACGAGCCTTGGCCGGCCGACGCGTCCGACGTGCTGCTCGACGTGCGGCATGTGTCGAAGTCGTTCGCGACCAAGGCGAGCGGATTGTTCCAACGCCGCGCCGGCAAGACGATCCGCGCCGTCGACGACGTCAGCTTCGCGATCCGCCGCGGCACCTGCCTCGGCCTCGTCGGCGAGAGCGGCTGCGGCAAGACGACGTTGTCGAAGATCGTGATGCGCGCGATCGAGGCGGATGCCGGCGACATCCGCTATCACGACCGCGGCCGCACGCTCGACGTCGTGCACGCGAGCGAGCCCGAGCTCCTCGAATTCCGGCGCCGCGTCCAGTACATCTTCCAGGACCCGTTCAGCTCGCTCAATCCGCGCATGACGGTGTTCGACATCCTGCGCGAGCCGCTCGTCATCCACGGCATCGGCGACGCCGACTACCGGGCGGCGATGGCGAAGGAGCTGATGCGGCTGGTCGGCCTCGACCCGCGCTTCCTCAACCGCTATCCGCACAGCTTCTCGGGCGGGCAGCGCCAGCGGATCGGCATCGCGCGCGCATTGGCGCTGAAGCCCGACCTCGTGTTGTGCGACGAGCCGGTGTCGGCGCTCGACGTGTCGATCCAGGCGCAGGTGCTGAACCTCCTCAAGGACCTGCAGGCGGAGCTCGGCCTCACGTATCTCTTCGTGTCGCACAACCTCGCCGTGGTCGACTACATCGCCGACGACATCGCCGTCATGTGCCGCGGGCGCATCGTCGAGGCCGCGCCGCGTGCGGCGCTGTTCCGCGAGCCGCTGCATCCGTATACGCGCGGCCTGCTCGCCGCGGTGCCGTACCCCGACATCCATCGCAAGCTCGACCTCGCGGCGGTGCTGGAAGGCGCCGCGCGCAGCCCCGCACAATGGCCGGCGCCGTACGACTGGAGCGGCGACGCGGGCGAGCTCGTCGACGTCGGCGACCGTCACTTCGTGCGGATGCGCGGCGAGCCGGCGCGCACGGGGGTCGCGGCGTGAAGGTCGGCGCGGCGGCGATCGCGGCGATGGCGTGGCTCGCGCTCGCCCCCGCGGCGGGCGCCGACGCGCCAGCGCCTGCGGCGCGGGCCGGCGAGCCGCCGATGTTCGCGTTCGACATCGCCTCGGGCGCGCTGCCGCCGCTCGCCAAGCGGCTTCCCGACGTA
>Ga0207707_10001910_pt1 | contig 18959 bp, 14 predicted proteins | sample KBSC83BmetaG_FD_184336 | JGI IMG/M metagenome (GOLD analysis project Ga0207707, IMG submission 184336) | Corn rhizosphere microbial communities from Kellogg Biological Station, Michigan, USA - KBS C8-3B metaG (SPAdes) (version 2) | ecosystem: Host-associated > Plants > Roots > Rhizosphere ...
TGTGGTCGACGAAATACTGCTGGATGTCGCCCATCATGCGCAGCGCGAATTCGGTGGAGAAGATGCAGGTGTTCTGCGCCTGGTCTTCCTTCAGGATGTCGGCCTGCACGGTGCCGCGCACGGTGGAGAGCGTGTGCGCCTTGATGCGGGCGTAGGTTTCCTTGTCGACCAGTTGCTCGCCGCTGACGCCGAGCAGCGCGAGGCCGAGGCCGTCGTTGCCTTGCGGCAGGTCGCCGTGGTACTGCGGGCGTTGCTTGCCTTCGAAGAGCTGCTCGATCTTCTTCTGCGCCGCGGCCCAGCGCGCGTCGTCTTCCTTCAGGTACTTCTCGACCTGCTGGTCGATCGCGGTGTTCATGAACATCGCGAGGATCATCGGCGCGGGGCCGTTGATGGTCATCGACACCGAGGTTTTTGGATTGCACAGATCGAAACCGGAATACAGCTTCTTCATATCGACCAGCGTGGCGATGGACACGCCGGAGTTGCCGACCTTGCCGTAGATGTCGGGGCGCGGCGCCGGGTCTTCGCCGTACAGCGTGACCGAATCGAACGCGGTGGAAAGCCGCGATGCGGGTTGTCCGCGCGACACGTAATGGAAGCGCCGGTTGGTGCGCTCGGGCGTGCCCTCGCCCGCAAACATGCGGGTCGGGTCTTCGCCGCTGCGCCGATACGGATACACGCCGCCGGTGTAGGGATACGCGCCGGGCAGGTTTTCCAGCATCAGGTACTTGAGCTGCTCACCCCAGTCGTTCGTCGTGGGCGGCGCGATCTTCGGCACCTTCTGGTGCGAGAGGGTTTCGCGGTAGTTCGAGACCTTGATGGCCTTGCCGCGGACGGTGTATTCGTTGAATTCGGCCTGCACCGATTCACGGCGGGTGGGCCAGTCGCGCAAAAGCTGGATCGCTTCGGCCGAGAGTTCCTTGACGGCTTCGTTGTAGCGCTGGCGGAGCAGCAGCAGGCTGCGATCGGAATTCGGCGCGTTGGTGCCGATGTGCGAAAGCATGTCGGTGGACTGGTAGCTGTCCAGTTCACGCGGAAGCTTCTTGTCTTCCAGTTCCTTCAGGGATTCGTAGTAGTGCTGCGCCTTGGACGCGGCCTCGGCCATGCGCTGGGTGTCGGCGTTGATGGCCCTGCCCTGTTCGGCGATCTCGGCGAGGTAGCGCACGCGCTTGCCGGGGATCAGGACGGTGGCGCGGGGTTCCTTGAGGGTGGTGTCGATCTGCGGGTTGAAGTCGCAATGAGGGCTTTCTCCCCTCTCCCCTCGGGAGAGGGTGTCGCGCAGCGACGGGTGAGGGTCCGGGGCTTGCGCGGAGGTGGAAGAACTCGCTTCCTTCGCTCCGATCGTACCCTCACCCTCGGTCCCTCTCCCGGAGGGAGAGGGATGCAAAGCATCCGCTCCGGCCTGCCTTGCGAGTCCCGAGTCCCGAGTCCCGAGTCCCGGAATTTTCTCGCGCAGCAACCGGCACAGGTTCGCGAACATCCAGGTGACGCCGGGGTCGTTGAACTGGCTGGCGATGGTGGGGTACACCGGCACGTCTTCGTCCGGCAGCTTGAACGCATTGTGGTTGCGCTTCCACTGCTTGCGCACGTCGCGTAGCGCGTCCTCGGCGCCGCGGCGGTCGTACTTGTTGAGCACGACGAGCTGCGCGAAATCCAGCATGTCGATCTTCTCGAGCTGGCTGGCCGCGCCATAATCGCTGGTCATCACGTACACGGGGAAATCGACGAGGTCGACGATTTCGGTATCGGCCTGGCCGATGCCGGCGGTCTCGACGATCACGAGATCGAACGGCAGCGACTTCAGGAACGCGATGCAATCGTGCAGCACGGCGTTGGTCGCGACGTGCGCGCGGCGGGTAGCCATCGAGCGCATGAACACGCGATGCGAACGCAGCGCGTTCATCCGGATGCGGTCGCCCAGCAACGCGCCGCCGCCCTTGCGGCGGGTCGGGTCGACGGCCAGCACCGCGACACGCATTTCCGGGAACGAATGCAGGAAGCGCAGCAGCAGTTCATCGACCACCGATGACTTGCCCGCGCCACCGGTGCCGGTGATGCCTATGACGGGCGGAAAACCGGGGTCAGAGTCGCCTTTCCTTGCGTGGGCTTTGCCAGCACCCGCCCCTGGGTTCGAAAGGCGACTCTGACCCCGGTTTTCCCACTGCTTGCGCAGCATCTTCAATTCGGATTCGGAAAGCCCACCGTCCTCGATCGCGGACAGCATCTGGCCGACACTGACTTCGTCGTCGATGTTCGGCTGAATCGGCTGCTTCTGACTCGCGACTTCGGACTGGTCGCGCGCAGTCCGTGCACGCGTCACCACGTCCTCGATCATGTGCACCAGCCCCATGTGCATGCCGTCGTTGGGGTGGTAGATGCGCTCGACGCCGTAGTCTTCGAGTTGTTTGATTTCCTCGGGCGTGATGGTGCCGCCGCCACCGCCGAACACGCGGATGTGCCCGGCGCCGCGTTCGCGCAGCATGTCCACCATGTACTTGAAGTATTCGACGTGGCCGCCCTGGTAGCTGGACAGCGCGATGCCGTCGGCGTCTTCCTGCAGCGCGGCGCGCACCACGTCTTCGACCGAACGATTGTGGCCAAGGTGGATCACCTCCGCGCCCTGCGACTGGATGATCCGCCGCATGATGTTGATCGCGGCATCGTGCCCGTCGAACAGGCTGGCGGCGGTGACGAAGCGCAGCGGCGTGGTGTCGGGCCTGGCTTCGCTGGACGAGAGATCGATGGCAGTCTGGCTCATTGCCTCATTCTAACGCGTGCTGAATGGAACCCCCGATGCCGTCTGAATGAATGACCGGTAAAACTGGCGTCATGTTGCCATTCGTGGTTACTCTCGGGTGGAGGCCAGGATTCGGCCCGACATCACGGAGGTGCATTGTGCAAACACGCAAACTCGCATTGCTTGCCGCGCTCGCCATTGCAGGGGGCGCCACCGCAGCTTTCACACCGACGGCTTCCGCGCAGGTGAGCTTCAGCCTGAGCGTCGGCACGCCGCCGCCACCGATGCGCTACGAAGTGGTGCCCGCGCCGCGCCCGGGTTACGTGTGGGCGCCGGGCTACTGGAACTGGAGCGGCGATCAATATGTATGGATCGGCGGCAACTGGCACCGCGGCCGCCCCGGCTACGTCTACTACCAGCCGCGCTGGGAGCGCGACGGCGACCATTGGAGGATGCGCCGCGCCTATTGGGGCCAAGACTCACACTACCGCGGCCACCACGACAACGGCCGGCACAATGGCTGGGACAAGCACGACAGCGGGAGCAAGCACCACGGCGATAAACATCGCCACGGTGACAACGACCACCAGCATTGACCGGTTGTCGCGAAAAATGGCCCGGCGCACAAGCGCCGGGCCTTTTCGTGCCGGAATGCTCTTGTAGGTTGGTGCTGAGCGCAGCGAAGCCCAACGACATTCGATGCCCGTTGGGCTTCTCCCGGAACAAGTCCGGGATCAGCCCAACCTACCCGGCTTCGCGCGACGTATTTGACTGGGCCCCGGCCTGCGCCGGGGCGACGGTGATCAGCTCTTGTAGGTTGGTGTTGGTGCTGAGCGCAGCGAAGCCCAACGACATTCGACGCCCGTTGGGCTTCTCCCGGAACAAGTCCGGGATCAGCCCAACCTACCGGGCTTCGCGCGACGTATTTGACTGGGCCCCGGCCTGCGCCGGGGCGACGGTGATCAGCTCTTGTAGGTTGGTGCTGAGCGCAGCGAAGCCCAACGACATTCGACGCCCGTTGGGCTTCTCCCGGAACAAGTCCGGGATCAGCCCAACCTACCCGGCTTCGCGCGACGTATTTGACTGGGCCCCGGCCTGCGCCGGGGCGACGGTGATTAGCTCTTGTAGGTTGGTGCTGAGCGCAGCGAAGCCCAACGACATTCGACGCCCGTTGGGCTTCTCTCGGAACAAGCCCGGGATCAGCCCAACCTACCGGGCTTCGCGCGACGTATTTGACTGGGCCCCGGCCTGCGCCGGGGCGACGGTGATCAGCTCTTGTAGGTTGGTGCTGAGCGCAGCGAAGCCCAACGATTCTTGCAGGTTGGTGCTGAGCGCAGCGAACCCCAACGACATTCGATGCCCGTTGGGCTTCTCCCGGAACAAGTCCGGGATCAGCCCAACCTACCGGGCTTCGCGCGACGTATTTGACTGGGCCCCGGCCTGCGCCGGGGCGACGGTGATCAGCTCTTGTAGGTGGGTGCTGAGCGCAGCGAACCCCCAACGACATTCGACGCCCGTTGGGCTTCTCCCGGAACAAGTCCAGGATCAGCCCAACCTGCCGGAACTGAAGCAAAACCCGGCGCGCAAGCGCCGGGCTTTTTTGTGCGCACACGAAAACTCCGGCGTATGCGTTGTCAAATTTGGGCCCCGGCCTGCGCCGGGGCGACGGCATTCAATGGGAAACGTCATGCCGGCGAAGGCCGGCATCCAGTGATCGCGGGACCGGCGTACGCACGTGCTCCCGCCGCAGGCCATAGCCGAACAGGCGCGCGGGAATATGCCGCACCGCGCGGAAGCCCAACAGGAAGCGCAACAACGCCGGTACGCGCGGTGGTTCGCCCGATTGCTCCAGCACGCGCGAAATCAGGCGCTTCTGCATCGCGATCTGCACGCGCTGCACGACCTTGACCGGGAATTCGCGGCGGCGCTGGATCGAAGTGAGCAACGACTCGTCGATCACGCCGCCGTCGAGCAACGGTTGCGCCAGCGCATTCGCCGCGGCCACCGCGTCCTGGATCGCCAGATTGATCCCCACGCCGCCGATCGGCGACATCGCATGCGCGGCATCACCGATCAGCAACAGGCCCGGCTTGTGCCAACGCTCCAACCGGTCTATCTGGACAGACAAGGTGCTGACCTTGTCCCACGCTTCTATGGTGTCCTTGCGGTCGGCCAGGAACGGCGCGAGCTGCGCCACCGTTTCCCGCAACGCGTCGATCGAACGCGCGCGCAGGGCGACATCGCTGCCCTTGGGCACGAGGAATGCGATTTGCCAATAGTCCGTGCGGTTCAACAGCACCATCATGTGGCCACGATCGATCATGCCGAACGTATCCTGCGGGTCGGATTCCTTGCGCGGAATACGGAACCACAGCACATCCATCGGCGCGCCGTATTCACGCGCCTGCAACCCCGCCGCCTCACGCAACGTCGAATGCCGGCCGTCGCAGGCGACCACCAGATCCGCGCGCAATGCGTAATCGCCTGCCGTCGACTTGACGCGCACACCGACGGTGCGGCCGTTTTCTTCGATCAATCCGGTCGCCGCGTGGCGCATGCGCAGGTCGAACCCGGGCAACTTGCGTCCGGCGTCGGCCAACATGTCCAGAAAGTCCCACTGCGGCACCAACGCGAGGTAGTCGTATGGCTTGAGGCCGCGCATGTCGACGATCTGCTGTTCGCGCCCGCCGACGATGCCGGCCAGATGATCGACGCGGCGCTGCGGCAGCTTGTCGAACTGCTCGCGCAGACCGATTTCGTCAAGGATCGAAAGCGTCGAGGGATGCACCGTGTCGCCGCGGAAATCGCGCAGGAAATCGCCGTGCTTTTCCAGCACCGTCACCGGCACGCCCGCGCGGGCGAGCAGCAGGCCGAGCATCATTCCGGCGGGGCCGCCGCCGACAACGATGCAACGAGGAGTGTTCGCAAGGGACGTGGCAGGCATCGGCACTCCGTGGTGGTCGGACTGTCGCGCATCCTGCCCTGCCGTACGGCGATCCCGCAACCGGCGAAAACAAATGCTTGCAAGTTCATTGGCTTGCACGAATGTCTTGATGACGAGGCTGCGACGATGTCTGCCTCCCGCCCCGGCGTCCGGTTACACTAGGCGGCTGCGAACGCGGGGCCGGGGCATCCAGAAGCCCCGCCCGGGTTCGTTTTCCACAAGCGGCGCCTTTCGGCGCCTTTTCCACATCCCGCGCCCGAGTCGTGCGCAACTGGAGCCATCCCGATGCTTTTCGAAACCATCGCCACCACCGGCCACGAGCAGGTCGTGTTCTGCCAGAGCAAGGATGCCGGCCTCAAGGCCATCATCGCGATCCACAACACCGTGTTGGGCCCGGCGCTGGGCGGCCTGCGGATGTGGCCGTACAAAACCGACGAGGAAGCGCTGAACGACGTGCTGCGGCTGTCGCGCGGCATGACCTACAAGAACGCGGTGGCGGGCCTGAACCTCGGCGGCGGCAAGGCAGTGATCATCGGCGATCCGTCGAAGGACAAGTCCGAGGCGCTGTTTCGCTCGCTCGGGCGCTTCATCAATTCGCTGCACGGCCGCTACATCACGGCCGAGGACGTCGGCATCGACGTCAACGACATGGAATACGTGTATCGCGAAACCGAATTCGTGACCGGCGTGCACCAGGTGCACGGCGGCTCCGGCGACCCCTCGCCGTTCACGGCCTACGGCGCGCTGCAGGGCGTGATGGCGACACTCAACTACAAGCACGGCAACGAAGACATCGGCAAGTACCGCTTCGCGGTGCAGGGCGCAGGACACGTCGGCAGCGAGTTCATCAAGCTGCTGCGCGAACAGGGCGCCAAGGTATTCGTCACCGACATCAACAAGGAAGCCGTGCAGCGTTGCGTCGACGAACTCGGCTGCGAGGCGGTCGGCATCGACGAGATCTATGACGTGGATTGCGACGTGTACAGCCCGTGCGCGCTGGGCGGGACAGTGAACGAGCAGACCATCGACCGCATCAAGGCGCCGATCATCTGCGGCATCGCCAACAACCAGCTTTCGACCGATGCGATCGGCGACGAGCTGATGAAGCGCGGCGTGGTGTACGCGCCCGACTACGCGGTGAACGCGGGCGGCGTGATGAACGTGTCGCTGGAAATCGACGGCTACAATCGCGAGCGCGCGATGCGCATGATGCGCAGCATCTACTACAACGTCGGCCGCATCTTCCAGATCGCCGACCGCGACGGCATCCCGACCTACAAGGCCGCCGACCGCATGGCCGAGGAACGCATCAACGCCATCGGCAAGATCAAGCTGCCGACGATGGGGACGGACGGCGCGCGGTTTCTGGGACGGATGCGCGGGCAGTAAGCGCCGGGACTGGCGATTCGGGGCTTGGGCTCTGGAAAAACGTAACCCACCAAATTTTCGTCATTCCGGGGCTGGTCCGATTCCATCGGACCGGAACCCGGAATCCATTTTGATCTAATCACAATTTCAAATCACAATGGATTCCCGCTTTCGCGGGAATGACGTCGTGGAGGGATTCCAATGCGGCCTTTTCAACTCGGCGAAGACCTCGACCTTCTGCGCGAAAGCGTGCACGCCTTCGCCGAGAAGGAAATCGCACCGCGCGCGGACCAGATCGACCGCGACAACCTGTTTCCGTCCGACCTCTGGAAGAAACTGGGCGACATGGGTCTGCTCGGCATCACGGTGCCGACCGAGTACGGCGGCAGCGGGATGGGTTATCTCGCGCACGTAATCGCGATGGAAGAAATCTCGCGCGCGTCCGGTTCGGTAGGATTGTCGTACGGCGCGCATTCCAACCTGTGCGTCAACAACATCTTCCACAACGGCAATGAGGCACAGCGGAAGAAGTACCTTCCGAAACTGTGCTCGGGCGAATTCGTCGGCGCGCTGGCGATGAGCGAACCCGGCGCGGGTTCCGACGTGGTCGGCTCGATGAAGTGCAAGGCCGAGAAGCGCGGCAACCACTGGATCGCCAACGGCAACAAGATGTGGATCACCAACGGCCCCGACGCCGACGTCGTGCTGGTGTACATGCGCACCGCCGACCGGACGGCGGGCAGCCGCTGCATCACCGCCTTCATCGTCGAGAAGGGCACGAAAGGTTTCACGACCGCGCAGAAGCTCGACAAGCTTGGCATGCGCGGCTCCAACACCTGCGAACTGGTGTTCGAGGATTGCGAGATCCCCGACGAAAACCGCGTCGGCGAAGTCAACGAAGGCGTGCGCGTGCTGATGTGCGGCCTCGACACCGAACGCCTGGTGCTGTCGGGCGGACCGATCGGCCTGATGCAGTCGGCCATCGACGTCACCCTGCCCTACGTGCGCGAACGCAAGCAGTTCAACGCGCCGATCGGCACCTTCGAAATCATGCAGGCCAAGATCGCCGACATGTACACCGCGCTGCAGTCGGCGCGCGCGTACGCGTACATGATCGCGCAGCAGTTCGACGCCGGCGTGAAGTCGCGTATCGATCCGGCTTCGTGCCTGTTGCTGTCGTCACGCAACGCCGTCGAAGTGGCGCTGGAGGCGATCCAGTCGCTGGGCGGCAACGGCTACATCAACGAATTCCCGACCGGCCGCATCCTGCGCGACGCCAAGCTGTACGAGATCGGCGCGGGTACCAACGAAATCCGCCGGATGTTGATCGGGCGCGAACTGTTCTACGGGAACGCTTGAGGCTGTTGGGCTTCCGCCGGATAAAACCCGGCGTCAGCCCAACCTACATTTCGCGTTGCAGGTTGGGCTGACCCGGCTCCATCGGGGAAGCCCAACAATCGAACAAGCCACGCAGACCCGTCGTAGGTTGGCGCTGAGCGCAGCGAAGCCCAACAGTGGACAAGCCGCATCAGGACGCTTTCGTAGGTTGGCGCTGAGCGCAGCGAAGCCCAACACGGCGAAACATCATTCCCGCTCGCCACCCATCCCGCTGTCATCGGCATCGCATGCCCAATCGGCGGTCAACCATCCTGCCCTGACGTATCGATGGACGGACGAATGCGGCCAATCGGTCGCGCGATTGGCGTGCCCGTGCTTCACCGGATTGATGTGCACGTAATCGATGTGGCGATGAAGATCCTCTTCATCACGGATCAGGTGTTCCCAAAAACGTCGTTGCCATATGCCCCGCTCGCGTTTGCCGCGCCGCGAGGCCGGAATATCCTCGGTGCGCGCAATCGCGCGCGAAAAGCCGGCCTTGATCAAGCTCCAGCGACCGGAAAAATCGGCGTCGCCGTCCGGCAACGTCCATACCGCGTGCATGTGGTCAGGCAAGACGATCCATGCAATGATCGCGAACGGATGCCCGCGCTCGACGACACGGACGGCATGACGCAAGGCATCGACGTGTTCGACCAGCAGACGGCTGGAACGGTCAGCCAGATTGACCGTGAAGAAATACGTGCCGCCTGCGACATCGGCCCTTCGGTATTGCATCCTTGCATGTCTCCCTTGCAGACATGACGCATGGTTGCGCCGTCTATGTTGTTGGGCTTCCCCGATGAAGCCGAGTCAGCCCAACCTACGCTGCCTTGGTAGGTTGGCGCTGAGCGCAGCGAAGCCCAACGGCTGCTCAAGCGTTAGACAGCAACACCGGCGGTGAGCGGAAATGATCGCTCAATATGTTGGGCTTCCCCGATGAAGCCGGGTCAGCCCAACCTACCAGCTGAATGTCAGAACGCCACCGTCCCCTGCAACATCGCGCTGCTGGATTGCTGCCACGAACCCTGCTCGCGCGTGAAGCCCAGCCGCAGCCCGAACGCACGCGTCGGCCACAGCGACACACCGGCGCGCAACACCGATTCGTCGCGTGACAGGCCGACACCGTCGACCGGCATCCAGTCGTCGAAACCGGTGAAGCTGGCGTCGAACGCATCGCCGTACTGGTGCAACGCGTGCCACCAGGCCGCGCTGCCGTCGAACCGCATCCACATGCCGTTGGCGAGTCGCAGGCCGCGCTCCGCACGCAAGCCGAGGCCCGTCTGCAACCGCCCGACCGCGCGGCTGTCCGCCTTCAATCCGAACCCGTAGCCGCCCGCTTCCGCGAAGGCACCCTGGCGCAGTTGCTGGTAACGCGCGTCCACGAACGGCGTGAACTGCATCGCGCCGACGCGCCATTGATAGCCGCCTTCCAGGGTTCCCGCCACGTAGCGGCCCGACATCGCGCTGCCAAGGGGTGCGCTGAGTCCGCCGAGCAGCAACAAGCGCTGCATGTCCGCGCGATACCAGCCGCCGCCGACACGCGCGTTCGCGTACCACGCGCCATTGGACAAACCACCGTAGACCATCACATGGTCGGACCAGGTCTGGTTGTGATCCCACGCACCATCGAGTTGCCCGTAGCCTCGACTTTGGCCGAGCGCATAGCCCAGCAAGGCATGCGTGCCGACACGAAAATCCGCGCCGATGATGCTGCCGTCGCTCTGGAAGGTTGCGCCTGCATAACCGGCGCGCTGCAGGTCGCCCTGCCAGCCGAGGCCGCCATACCACGCGCCCAGCCGCGCCTGCCCGTCGAGCAGGTCATCGAAGTGCCGCGACAATGCACCGTCCGCTGCGTCCATGCCATCGAACAGCATCGCCGCGCTGGCCGCATGCAATTGGCCGGACAGGCTTTGCAGCGTCGCGCGCGCCGAGGCCGGCGTCGTCGCGTGCTGGATCGCACCCGCGCCTTGCAGCACGCCGGTCGCCACGGAATCGCCCGTGGTGATGCGCGCATTGATCGTGTCGAAACCGCTTTGCACGCGCGCGGCCGCCGCCGAAGAGGCCGGGTCGGTGATCGCCATCGCCTGTGCCGCTTGTGTGATGCTGAGGCTGGTGGTGTCCAGCCACACGGAGTTGCCGGTGTACTGGATTGTGCTGCTCAGGAATACTCCGGGTGCCGTGGTGAGTTGCGCGAAGGTTCCGCTAACGCCGCCGTTTGCATCCAGCACATCCTGGTGGGCGCTGGTGACGTAGCCACTGATCGCACCAAGGACATTCAAGGTGCCGGCAATCTGCGCATTGCCGGCAACATTGAGATACGCACCGAGGTCGACCGAAAGGATGCCGGTACCCGCCTGCGTGTAATTGCTGCCCACATCCACCGTACCGGTCCGGACCACAACCGTTCCTGCATTCGCGAGCGAGCCGCCCACGGTGGCGTTGTCCAGCGTACCGGCACTTCCGACACTGGCGTCGCCCGGAAGCGGCTGCGTCGCTTGCAACGATCCGCCCAGCACCTGCGTACCGCCCGAGTAGCTGTCGTTGCCCGTGAGGATCAACGTGCCAGTGCCGCTCTTGATCAAACCACCCACGCCGGTGATGTCGTTGCTCCAGGTCGAGGTCAGGGTGTCGAACGACACGTTGACGTCGCCCCAGTTGAACTGTGCTGGTCCCTGCACGGCCCTGCCGACATCGAGTTCGCCATAACCGAAAGTGGAATTCGGCTGCGAACCGCCCAGCGAATCGGCGGTGCCGAGCAATGTCTGCCGGACCAGATCATTGGTGAAATACGGGAAGGCCTGCCACACCAGCGCCGCCGCACCCGACACCTGTGGCGCCGCCAGCGACGTGCCCTGGACGATGTAATAAGTCGGATCGGTGGTGCTCGCGGTGGTGTCCTTGTCCAGCACGATCACGTCGCCCGGCGCGGCAAGGCAGTAGTTCATTGCGATGCCGCACTTGTTGGAATAACTTTCGAGCTGCGTGGGGTCGTTGCTGTTGACGGCCACGACCGCCAGCCAGCCCTTTTCGAGATCGGGCGCGACGCTGGGGAGCGCCGCGATGGTGCTCGGATTCGCCTCCGAATCGTTGCCGGCCGCGAAAACCACCAGCCCGCCCTGCTGGTTGACGAACGGACTGTAGGCGGCGTCGAACGCCTGGTTCACGCTGGCATCGCTGGTGTCCCAGGTGATGCCGCCCCAGGAATTGTTCATCACCATCACGCCGCTGCTGATCAGTTGCTGGTTCACCGACTGGAAGAATTGTGCGTCCGCCGCGGTGACGGTGGACGGCGGCGTGCTGCCGTTGTCGTCGGGCGCGTTGTCGTCGATGATGCGCGCCGACACCAGATCCGCACCCGGTGCGATGCCGCCCGGGAAATTGGCGAATGGCGCACCGGCCGCGATTTCCGACACCCAGGTTCCGTGGCCGACCACGTCGTCAATGCTGGTGTTGTTGGTGCTGGGATCGACGTCGATGTATTCCTGCACAACGCGCCCGGCCACCGTCGGATTGCTGCGCATGATGCCGCTGTCGACGAAGCCGATGGTGACACCGGCACCCGTGTACCCGGCGGCGTGCGCGGCGTACGTGTTGGTGATCGACAACTGCGCGTCGATCGGCGGCTGCGGGGTGGTCGGCGTGGTCGGCTTAGTGGGCGGCGTCACGCTGGCCGGCGCAGTGCGAACGCCACCACCGCCGCCGCAAGCCGCCAGCGTGAAAGCCAGCAACGCCGGGGCCGCCCAGCGGATCCCGTTCCACTTTCCAGTCGTCACGTCTCCCTCCACCGTCTTGTCCCCGCCCCCGCCCCGGTTGTCACGACGCATTCTGCACCCATGTATTCCGGCAGGCCAGAAGTCGTTTGCGGCAGCGCAGCATTCGCCGCATAATTCCCCAAACCCGTTCATGCGAGCCAACGCCGCTTCGCGGCCAGACTCATCACTTGGCACCTTGGAGTTTTGATATGTCCGACATCGTCATCGCCGCCGCCAAGCGCACGCCCATCGGCGCGTTCCTCGGCCAGTTCACCGGCTTTCCCACGCCCAAGCTCGGCGCCGCCGCCATCAGCGCCGCACTGCAGCAATCGGGCATCGCTCCGGGCGACGTCGGCGAGGTGCTGATGGGTTGCGTGCTGCCGGCCAACCTCGGCCAGGCGCCAGCCCGCCAGGCGTCGTTGGCTGCGGGCCTTCCGCCGTCCACCGGCTGCACCACGCTCAACAAGGTGTGCGGCTCGGGAATGAAAGCGATCATGCTGGGCCATGACCTGATCAAGGCCGGTTCCGCCAGCGTGATCGTCGCCGGGGGCATGGAGTCGATGACCAATGCGCCGCACATGGCGGCGGTGCGTACCGGCATCCGTTATGGCGACGGCGCGATGGTCGATCACATGGCGTGGGACGGCCTGACGAATCCATACGACGGCAAGTCGATGGGCGTATTCGCCGAATCCTGCGCGGACAAATACCATTTCACGCGCGAAGAACAGGACGCGTTCGCGACCGAGTCGGTGCGCCGCGCGCAAGAGGCGGTGAAGTCCGGCGCGTTCGCCGAAGAGATCGCCACCGTCACCGTGCCTTCGCGCAAAGGCGATGTCGCGGTGTCCGTCGATGAGACACCCGGCAAGGTCGATCCCGCGAAAATTCCGACGTTGAAGCCCGCATTCCGCAAGGAAAACGGCACGGTCACGGCAGCCAGTTCGTCCAGCATTTCCGACGGCGCCGCGGCCGTGGTGCTGCTGTCGGCCGACGACGCCAAGGCGCGCGGCGTCAAGCCACTGGCGCGTATCGTCGCGCACGCCACCCATTCGCAGGAACCCGAGTGGTTCACCACCGCGCCGGTCGGCGCGATAGAAAAGGTGCTGCAGAAAGCGGGCTGGAAAGTCGACGACGTCGATTTGTTCGAAGTCAACGAAGCGTTCGCGGTCGTCGCGATGGCCGCGATGAAGGATCTTTCCATTCCGCACGAAAAGCTCAACGTGCATGGCGGCGCTTGTGCACTCGGCCATCCGATCGGCTGTACCGGCGCACGCCTCGTGGTGACGTTGTTGCACGCGCTGAAACATGCCGGCAAGAAGCGTGGCGTCGCAGCCCTTTGCATCGGCGGCGGGGAAGCCACCGCGATCGCGATCGAGCTGGTTTGACCTTGTCCCTGCAGTCGCAGAGTTGTACCCCCAGGCCGGTAAGCGGCGACTGAACGTTATTTGCCCGTAAAAAGCCAGATGCTGGCGTTATTCAGCCAGACGCGGTTTAATATGCGGGCCACCCCCGTGGCTTTCCACGGCCCAATCCAGGAGATCTCAAATGAAGTTCACTCGTACCGTACTCGTGGCCGCCGTCGCCACTGCAATGGCCCTGTCGCTGTCGGCCTGCAACAAATCCGGCGAAGGCCAGTCGGCTGCCGATCAGGCGCAGCAGGCTGCGCAGAATGCGGCCAGTGCTACTTCCGCAGCCGCCAGCGCCGCTTCGCAGGCTGCCGGCGCAGCTTCCGAAGCCGCCGGTGCCGCTGCTTCGGCAGCGAGCGCTGCTTCGAACGCGATGGAAGCCGCCCCGGCTTCGACCGCTGCGATGCCTGCCAGCACGGCGCCTGCTCCGGCCTCCACCCAGGCCAACGCGATGGACGCCATGAAGGACGCCGCGCACAAGGCCGGCCAGGCTGCCGATTCGATGAAGGACGCGGCCAGCAAGGCCAAGGATGCGATGAAGGGTCACTGATACCTTTCACTGCTTCCTGTCGTACCCGAACCGGCCGCCTTGTGCGGCCGGTTTTTTTTGCGACCCCTTGTCTTGGCCGGCGCCCTCCGTGCCATTGCTGGCGTGATGTCAAAGAATCGCTCCCGGGACTTTTTGGCCGCTGCGCAACAACCGATAGAATGCCGGTTGATGCGTCTTCGCCCGCCACGGAACTGACCATGCCTGTCCTTTCCACCGCCATCGACAGCAAAAGCGAAAGTTTCCGTGGCAACGCCACGAACCTGCGCAAACTCACCGATGAATTGAAAACCGAACTGTCCCGCACCGCCGAGGGCGGCGGCGAAAAGGCGCGCGCCAAACACGTCGCCCGCGGCAAACTGCTGCCGCGCGAACGCGTGCGCGCCCTGCTCGATCCCGGTTCGCCGCTCCTGGAACTGTCGCCGCTGGCTGCGCACGGCATGTACGACGATGCGGCGCCGGCCGCGGGCCTGATCGCCGGCATCGGCCGTGTCAACGGTTGTGAAGTGATGGTGGTCGCCAACGACGCCACGGTGAAAGGCGGTACGTATTTCCCGATCACGGTGAAGAAACACCTGCGCGCGCAGGAAGTGGCACTGGAAAACCGCCTGCCCTGCATTTATCTGGTCGATTCCGGCGGTGCCTTCCTGCCGCTGCAGGACGAAGTATTTCCCGACAAGGAACATTTCGGCCGCATCTTCTACAACCAGGCACGCATGAGCGCACTCAACATCCCGCAGATCGCGGTGGTGATGGGATCGTGCACGGCCGGGGGCGCTTACGTGCCGGCGATGAGCGATGAGACCATCATCGTGAAGAACCAGGGCACGATCTTCCTCGGCGGTCCACCGCTAGTGAAAGCCGCGACCGGCGAAGTGGTGGATGCGGAAACGTTGGGCGGCGCCGACGTGCACACGTCGATCTCCGGCGTAGCCGATCATTTTGCAGAGAACGACGCGCACGCGCTTTCCATTGCGCGAGACATCATTGCGGCGCTGAACCGCAAGAAGGCGATGCCGCTGGCGCTGGCCGAACCGCGCGAACCGAAATACGCCGCCGAGGAGCTGTATGGCGTAATCCCAGAAGATACACGTCGCCCATTCGACATCCGCGAAGTCATCGCGCGCATCGTCGATGCTTCCGAGTTCCACGAATTCAAGGCGCGCTACGGCAAGACGCTGGTCACCGGCTTTGCGCACATCCACGGCTACCCCGTCGGCATCATCGCCAACAACGGCATCCTGTTTTCGGAAAGTGCGCTCAAGGGCACGCACTTCATCGAACTGTGCAATCAGCGCAACGTGCCGCTGGTGTTCCTGCAGAACATCACCGGCTTCATGGTCGGCAAGAAGTACGAACAGGCCGGCATCGCCAAGGACGGCGCAAAAATGGTCACGGCCGTCGCGTGTTCGCAGGTGCCGAAATTCACCGTGGTGATCGGCGGCAGCTTCGGCGCCGGCAACTACGCGATGTGCGGACGTGCATATGGCGCGCGCTTCCTGTGGATGTGGCCCAACGCGCGCATTTCCGTGATGGGTGGCGAGCAGGCCGCCTCGGTGCTGGCGACGGTCAAGCGCGATGGCATCGAGGCCGCCGGCAAATCATGGAGCAAGGCAGACGAAGACACCTTCAAGACGCCGATCCGCGAACAATACGAACGTCAGGGCAGCCCGTACTACTCCAGCGCACGATTGTGGGACGACGGCATCATCGACCCGGTTGATACGCGCCGCGTGCTGGGGCTCGCGATCTCGGCATCGATGAACGCGCCGATCGAACCGCAGCGCTACGGCGTGTTCCGGATGTAGCGCATACCGCGCAGGTTGGGGTGAGTGTTTCATCGCGAACCCCAAGGAACCTCTGAACAACCCCATTGCTCGTCATCCCGGCGAAAGCCGGGATCCAGTGACTTTCGCGCAACGCACTGAAATGCAAAGGCGCTGGCGATGCGCGTCTCGAAGTGGGACAAGGCCGAAGCCGAGCGCGTGGTCGCCATTCTCGAGCGCGCCGCACGCGAGATTGCCGCCGGCGGCAAGCACGATTGAACGCAGCGTCACGACGCCACAGCCGCGCAAGACGGCCGTGGTTCGTCGCCGCGCTGTCGGACGGCGGCACAATCCATCACTGCGAAGACTTCTCGCCGCACGCACCGGCCATCTCCATCCCGTCCTCGGGCTTCCTGCCCTGAAAGCCCGGTCTGCACGTGCCTGTGCAGCCGTTCGCCGGCGCGCGGCAGTGCCGCGCTAAAGCCCGGCTCACCCTTGCAGGGGAAGGAGACAAGACTTCACTGCCAGCCTCCAATCGATGGTTGCGGTACCAAGGCTGCGTTACCATACGCCGACCTTCAAGGGAGATGGCATGCCTCCCCGAACCGCCGGTAATCCGGCTGATGATGCCTACGCCACCGGGATTCCGGCGCGTAGGTGCCGCGTTTTGAAGCGCAGCGCGCGCGGTTCCCGACCACCTTCCAACGGAGTCGGACACTCGACATGCTGATCTACGCCCTGCTCGCCACCGGTTGCGGTGCCTTCCTCGGCGCATGCCTGCGCTATCTCTTCGGCGTCTGGTTCAACCCGATCTTTCCGACCGTGCCGCTGGGCACACTCGCCGCCAACCTTCTCGGCGGCTTGTTGATGGGCCTGATCCTCGGTGCGTTCGCGCAGTTCCAGTCGTTGTCGCCCGAAACGCGCGTGTTCATCACCACCGGTTTCCTGGGCGGACTGACCACCTTCTCGACCTTCTCCGGCGAAACGGTCACGCTGTTGTTGCGCGGCCAGTACGGCTGGACCTTCGGCATCATCGGCGTACACGTGATCGGCACACTCGGGATGACACTCTTGGGTTTCGCACTGGTGCAGGGCCTGTTGAGGCACTTCGCATGAACGAGACCGCTTCCGCTCAAGGCGTGTACCTGCGCTTCTTCGTGCACGAAAACCGCCGGCACGGCAGCATGCTGCTGTACGACTGGCTGCTCGCGGAAGCGAAGAAACTGGGTTTGTCCGGCGGCACCGCGTTTCGTTCGATCGCGGGTTACGGCCGCCACGGCGTCACCCACGAAGCGCATTTCCTGGAACTGGCCGGACAGGAAACCGTGCGCGTGGATTTCGTGGTGACGCGCGAGGCCGCCGATCGAATGCTCGCGCGCGTGCGCGAGGAAAACCTGCAGATGTTTTACGCGATGTTGCCGGCCGAGTTCGGTACGCTCGGCGGCACCAAGTGAACACGGCGACCGCGCAGCAGCGGCACAAGGCCGCCCTGACCTTCGTCGTGCTGATCGGCGTGGTCAGTCTGTTCGCGGACATGACCTACGAAGGTTCGCGCTCGATCTGGGGTCCATTTCTCGGCACGCTGGGTGCAACCGGCGCAATCGTGGGACTGGTCGCGGGCGGCGGCGAATTGCTGGGCTATCTGCTGCGCCTGTTTACCGGCGTACTGGCGGACAAGACGCAGCGCTACTGGACGATCACCATCGCCGGTTACGCGATCAACCTGCTCGCGGTCCCTGCCCTGGCACTCGCGGGCAACTGGCCGGTCGCGGCAGGTCTGGTGATCCTGGAACGCAGCGGCAAGGCCCTGCGCACGCCGGCGCGCGACGCGATGTTGTCGTATGCCGCAAAGGACATGGGCGGCGCGGGTTGGGCGTTCGGGTTGCACGAAGCGCTGGATTCCACCGGCGCGGTGTTGGGTCCGCTGATCGCCGCGCTGGTGTTGTTCCTGCACGGCGCTGATGTTGATCAAGGTTACCGGCACGCATTCGCCTGGTTATTGCTGCCGGCAATCGGTGCGCTCGCAACGCTCGCGATCGCGCGCATCAAATTTCCGCAACCTCAGGAACTCGACACCCGCCCCGCGCCCGAACTCGATGACGCCCGCGCGCTGCGCGAACTGAAGATTTTCCTGATCGCGACGGCACTGATCGCGGCAGGCTATTCCGATTTCGCGCTGATCGCGTTCCACCTCGCACGCGACCATGTCGTGTCGAACGACGTGGTACCCACGCTGTACGCAGTGGCCAGTTTGGCGGGCGGCCTCACTGCCCTGGTGATGGGCAAGTTGTTCGACAAGAAAGGCCTGTCGGTATTGCTGTGGGCCACGCTGGTGCCCGCGCTGTACGCGCCGCTGGTATTCCTCGGCGGGGCGTGGGCCGCGCTCGCGGGCATGGCCTTGTGGGGCATCGGTTTCGGCGCGCACGATTCGCTGTTCCGTGCCGCGGTGGCGCAACGCATCCCGCGCGAGCGCCGCGCCACGGTCATGGGCGTGTTCAACGCCATCTATGGCACGGCATGGTTCGCCGGCAGCGTCCTGCTCGGCGTGTTGTACGATATCAATCCGCTCTACACGGTGATCGCCGCGTTGGTGTTGCAGCTTGCGGCCTGCCCCCTCTTGTGGAGCCTTCGCAACAGGAGTGCACGATGAACGATATGACGGCGAATACCGAACCCGTGCAGTGGTCGCGCCACGACTTCGCGCTGCGCGAAAAAGCGCAAAGCCTGCTGGAACACGCCGACGTGCGCGTCGATGGCGATCGTCCCTGGGATCTCCAGGTGCACGACCCGCGCGTGTTCGCGCGCGCCTTCGCGCACGGCTCGCTGGGTCTCGGCGAGGCCTACATGGATGGCTGGTGGGACACGCCGTCACTCGACCAGTTCTTCTATCACGTGCTGGGCGCACATCTCGACGAACAGCTGCGCGACTTCGCTGCGCTGCGCGCGCACCTGAAGGCGCGTTTCCTCAACATGCAGCGCGGCCGCAAGGCGTTCAAGATCGGCAAGGCACATTACGACATCGGCAACGACCTGTTCGCGAAGATGCTGGGCAAGCGGCT
>Ga0207707_10001911_pt1 | contig 18955 bp, 17 predicted proteins | sample KBSC83BmetaG_FD_184336 | JGI IMG/M metagenome (GOLD analysis project Ga0207707, IMG submission 184336) | Corn rhizosphere microbial communities from Kellogg Biological Station, Michigan, USA - KBS C8-3B metaG (SPAdes) (version 2) | ecosystem: Host-associated > Plants > Roots > Rhizosphere ...
GCGCCCGGCCTGAAACTGCCGACCGGCGAACTGAACCAGGCGCGCCACAACGTCGTGCTCGGCCATGGGTACGCCGTGCAGGCGATCCGCGCCAGGGCGCGCGCCGGCACCCGCGTGGGCTTGGCCGAAAACATCGCCGCCTGCGTCCCGGCGATCGATACGCCCGAGCATGTCCGCGCCACCGAGATCGCCACGCGCGAGCTGAACGCCGGCATTCTCGGCGTGATCCTGGAGGGCAAATACACGGAAGGCTATCTCAACTACGCCGGCAAGGACGCGCCGAAATTCACCGCCGATGAATTGAAGATCATCGGCTCGAAGATCGATTTCGTCGGCCTCAATATCTACGCGCCACAATTCTACATCGTGCCCAAGGACAAGAAGCCGGGCTTCGACGTTGCGCCCTTCCCCGCCTCCTTCCCGCACATGAATTCGGATTGGCTGCGGATCGGGCCAGAAACGGCCTATTGGGTGCCGCGGCTGACCGCCAAGGTCTGGAACGTCGACACCATCTATATCAGCGAGAACGGCACCTCGTCGGAAGACAAGATTGCGGCCGACGGCAAGGTCTACGACCTCGACCGCATCATGTACCTGCGCAATTATCTCGTTCAGCTCCAGCGCGCGATTGCCGACGGCGCGCCGGTGCGCGGCTATTTCCTCTGGAGCCTGATGGATAATTTCGAATGGATCTTCGGCTTCGGACAGCGCTTCGGGCTCTACCACGTCGACTTCGAAACCCAGAAGCGCATTCCAAAGCTCAGCGTCTCCTTCTATCGCAACGTGATTGCGCGAAACGCCGTCAGCTCCTGAGCTCATTGTTGCGCATGATGGCCGCCGCCACTCCATGCCCGCCTTGCAAGCTTATTGGATCGGCGCGTGATGCGGCTTGAACAGCCGGCCCTTCTCCGTGATCGCCGCAATGACGAGCGCCGTCAGCGCGCAGAGGAAGAAGCCCATCGAGAACGGCAGCAGCGTACCGTCGTAGCTCTGGCCGATCGCGATGCCGATCCCGATGCCGAGCAGCGTGGTGATCGATCCGTAGAGCGATGACGCGGTGCCTGCGATATTTCCGTGCGGTTCCATCGCCAGCGCCGTGAAGTTCGCCATCATCAATCCGAAGGCGAACATCATCAGCATCGCCAGCACCATGAACAGAGGCAGAGGCAGCATCTGCATTTGCTCCGCCGCCAGCATGACCGCGGCGACCACCGCGTAGACCACCAGCGCGCCGTGCGAGATCACACGCATGCCGAGACGGCCGACGATGCGGGAATTGAGGAAGCCGGCAATGGCGACGCCCGTCGCGGCGGCGGCGAAGGCGAGCGGGAAATAAAGCCCGAGATGATAGATTTCCGTGAACACCTGCTGCGACGAAAACACGAAGGACACCATGGCGCCCCAGACGCCGCCGCAGGCGAGCGCGTAGCCGAGCGTCTGCCGGTTGGTGACCGTCTGGGCGTAGGCGCGGAGCACTTCGCCGATCGCGAGCGACTTGCGGTTCGCTTCAGGCAGCGTTTCCGGCATGCGCAGCGCGCTCCAGATCAGCGTGAGCACGCCGTAGAGCATCAGCACCACGAAGATGCCGCGCCACTGCGCCAGCAGCAGCACCGCCTGGCCGAACGACGGAGCAACCACCGGTACGGCGACAAACACCATCATCGCAAGCGACATCACGCCCGCCATGCGCCGGCCGGCGTAACAGTCGCGGACGATCGAGGTCGCGATCACGCGGGTCGCCGACGTGCCGAAACCCTGCAGCGCGCGCGCCAGAAGCAGCAACTCGAACGAGGGTGCGGCGATCGCAAGCAGGCTCGCAACGCCATAAAGGACCATCCCGCCGATCAGCACCGGCCTCCGGCCGAAGCGATCCGACAGCGGCCCCATCAGGAATTGTCCGACGCCGAAACCGATCAGGAAGGTCGACAGCACCATCTGCGGAAGGTTGGCGTCGGAGATCCCAAATGCGGAACGGATGTTGGGCAGCGCCGGCAACATCATGTCCATGGCGAGCGGGTTCAGCGCCATGATGGACGCGATCACTACGACGAATTCGGGAAAGCCCATCGGGCGGTGGCCTGAGGCCGCCAAGGCCTCGGCATTGATTTCAGTCACTTAGGAACCCCGTGCGAGGGCCGATCTATATCGACATCGCTGCGGTGCACAATACGCGTTTTGGGATAGGTGGTCGGCTGCGAGGGATGGGCTGGCCGAATCGGCATCAGGCCATGCCGAGCATTGCCTTCATTTTCATCACGGCGCTGTCGGGCGTGGTCAGCACCGGCCGCCCCGTGGCCTCGGCCACCTTCCCGGCTGCCGGCGCCATGCTGTATTGCGCGAGCGCGATGACGTCGCAGTAGCGCAAATCCTTCGACGCTTCGGTCACGAGGCGGTCATGCTCGGCGCGGTCGCCACGATCGAGCGCGGCCATCGCGCCTTCGGCAAGCTTCGGCACAAGTTCGACGGATGCAGGAAACTCCCGAGGCATCGAGGCCAGCGTCGGAGGAAACGACGACAGCAGGCCGATCTTGCGGCCAGCCTTCGCGGCCTGCTCGATCATCGCCTCGTTCGGCTTGAGCACCGGCATCGGCTTGTGCGCGCCGGCCACCGCTTCGATGCAGGGGCCGAAGGCCGAGCAGGTGAAGAGGATGCCGTCGGCGCCGGTGCTCTTCGCGTAATTGCCGATCGCCAGGAAACGTCCGGTCATGGCATCGGTGAGCTTGCCGTCGCGCGCGAGATCCGCCGACAGGCTGTCGTCGAGCAGGTTCATCAGCCGCGCCTCCGGCCAGAGTTTGGCGAAGGACGCCTCGATCGGAACGATCGAGTGCTTCAAGGCGTGGACGAGGGTGATGCGCATGACGTCGGGTCGTTGCTTCTGTTCCCTCTCCCCGCCTGCGGGGAGAGGATCGGGGTGAGGGGGCTCTCCGCGAGGTAGGTGAGAGTCGAACTCGCGGAGAGTCCCCCTCACCCGATCGCTTCGCGATTGACCTCTCCCCGCAAGCGGGGAGAGGTGAACATCTGTCTTTACTTGAACGGGAGAGCGTACATCAAGCCACCCTTGGTCCAGGTGGCGTTGAGCCCGCGCTCGAGCTTCAGTGGACTGGTCTTGCCGACATTGCGCTCGAACATTTCGCCGTAATTGCCGGTCGCCTTGAGTGCCTGCTGCATCCATTTGTTGTCGAGCCCGAGGCGCGAACCGAGGTCGCCGGATGCGCCGAGCAGGCGCTGCACGGCGGGCGCGCTCGACTTTGCCATCTCATCGACATTGGCCTGCGTCACGCCGAGTTCCTCGGCTTCGACGAGGCCGTAATGCAGCCAGGTAATGATGTCGCTCCAGACCTCGTCGCCATTGCGGGTGAACGGGCCGAGCGGCTCCTTGCTGATGGTGACCGGCAGCACGAGATAATCGGCGGGGTTTGGCGCCGCGGTCGCGACCGAGCCTGCGAGCGCGGAAGCGTCCTGGGTCATGGCATCGCAGCGGCCGCCGAAGAAGGTCTGGAGCATGGTGTCGGGCCGGTCGAACACCAGCGGCTTCCAGTCGATACCGTTGGCCCGGCCGTAATCGCCGAGCGTTACCTCATGCGTGGTGCCCTGCGCCACGCAAACCGTGGCGCCCTTCAGATCCTTCAGCTCCTTGACGCCGGTGTCCTTCTTCACGACAAAGCCCTGGCCGTCATAGAAATTGACCGGCCCCTGCCGCAGGCCGAGCGTGGTGCCGCGCAAAAAGGTCTGCGTCGAGTTGCGGTAGAGCACGTCGACCTCGCCCGACTGCAGCGCGGTGAAACGGTTTTGCGCGGTCAACGCGACATAGCGCACCTTGCTCGCGTCGCCGAGCACGCCCGCTGCCAGCGCGCGGCAATAGTCGGCATCGAGACCCTTGAAATTGCCCTGCGAGTCCGGCGCCGAGAAGCCGGCAAAGCCGGTAGAGACGCCGCACACCAGCGTGCCACGCTGCTTGACGGTATCGAGCGTGGCAGCCGTTGCGCCCGAGGCGCCGACGGCAAGCAAGACTGCAACAAACATTCCCCTCTTCATGGTACTCCTCCTGGTGACAAACACTTTACTAATGACCAATACTCTTCAATGCGCTGTCGACGGCCGAACCGAGACGCTCGACGATCATATCGATATCATTTGGCGTGCAGATGTAGGGCGGCGCCAGCAGGACATGGTCGCCGTTCTTGCCGTCGGCCGTGCCGCCCGAGGGATAGCAGCCGAGTCCGCCTTCGAAGGCTGCAGCCTTGATCCGCTGGTGAAGCTTGAAGCCGGGATCGAAAGCTTTACGCGTGGCACGATCGGCGACGAGCTCGATCGCCTGGAACAGACCGCGGCCGCGGATATCGCCGACATGGCGGTGATTGCCGAAGCGTTCGGTCAGCCGCTTCTCGAGGTGCGCGCCCAGTTCCTCGACCCGGTCGAGCAGCTTCTCCTCGGTGATCACGCGCTGCACTGCAAGCGCCGCGGCGCAGGCGAGCGGATGGGCCAGATACGTATGGCCGTGCTGGAACGCGCCCGAGCCGTCCCGAATCGTATCGACGATGCGGTTCGTCGTGAGCATCGCGCCGATCGGCTGATAGCCGCCACCCAATCCCTTGGCGATCGCCTGGATGTCGGGCGCAACGCCCTCCTGCTCCCACGCATGCAAGGTGCCGGTGCGGCCCATGCCGCACATGACTTCGTCGAGGATCAGCAGCGCGCCATGCTTGTTGCAGATCTCGCGCACGGCGCGGAAGTAACCTTCCGGCGCCGTCACCGCGCCCGCGGTCGCGCCCACTACCGGCTCGGCGATGAAGGCTGCAACCGTCTCGGGACCAAGCCGCTGGAATTCGGCATCGAGTTCGGCAACAAGCCGCGCGACGAAATCGGCCTCGGACTCGTTGTCGCGTTTTTCATGATAGGCAAAGGCCGGGGTGACATGGCTGAACGCCGGCGACAGCAGCGGCGCATAGGGTTCGCGACGCCACGCGTTGCCGCCGGCCGAGAGCGCACCGAGCGTGTTGCCGTGATAGCTCTGCCGCCGCGCGATAAAGCGCTGGCGCTTCGGCTGACCGGCCTCGAGGAAATATTGCCGCGCGATCTTGATCGCCGCCTCGATCGCCTCCGATCCGCCGCTGACGAAATAGACATAGGCGAGGCCGCCCGGTTCGTGGCCGACCAGGTGATCGGCGAGCGTCTCGGCGGCCTCTGACGTAAAGAACGCGGTGTGGGCATAGGCGAGTTTCGAGGCCTGCTTCGACATCGCTTCCAATACGCGCGGATGCTGATGGCCGAGGCACGACACCGCAGCGCCGCCGGACGCGTCGAGCACCTTCCGTCCGTCTTCGCGGATCAGCCAGATGCCCTCGCCGCCAACCGCTTTCGGCGGTGTTTCGCGCAGGCTTCGATGCAGCACTCGGCTGGTGGCCATGATGATCAACCTTTTTCCGTGAAATATTGCGACATCGCCGTGAGGCGGGCTTCGGTTTCTTCGAGGCGCTTCTTGGCGCCTGCTCCCCCGAGCGAAAAGGTGACCGCGGCCAGCGACTGCGCGATCGCGATCGCGCCGGTCAGGCTCGGGAAAAATCCGGGCGAAGACGCGGCTTCAAACAGCAGGAGATGATCGGCGCCTTCCGCCATCGGCGCGGTGGCGCCGTCCGCAATCGAAATCAGGCTCGCGTTAGCGCGACGCGCCGCGCGGGCGGACAGCACGCTCGAGGTAGAATATGGCGTAAAGCCGATGACAACGACCGCGTCGCCCGAACGGAACGCGCCGAAGTCGAGATCCTCCGGCCCCGAGCCGCCGACAAGCTGCACGTCATCGGGCCGGAACAGGCGAAGCTCGTAATTGAGCAATTCCGCGACGCTGCGGCAGCTTCGGAAGCCGGCGATCCAGATCCGCTTCGCCGCGTGCAGCGCCCTCGCCGCCCTGGCGACGGCGTCGGATGAAATTCGCGACAGCCCCGCCGCATCGGCATCGAGCTTGTCCGACACAAGCGACACATCGGCGTTCGGACCCTGTCGCCGACCGCGCGCCCGCCCCGAGAAAGGCGAGACCTGGGCCGGTCGCCGCGCTTCGGTCAGCGCCGCGCGCAATTCATCCCAACCCGAATAACCCAGCGCCTTGGCGAGGCGTGTGAAAGAGGCGGGATCTGCGCCCGCGACCGAAGCGAGATCGCGCATCGAGCGGGTGGTGGCGTCATAATCGTTGGCGGCGACGAAGCGGCCGACTTCCTGCAGCCGCATCGGCAGCGAGGGCAACGCGCTGCAGAGCTCGTTCAACGGCGAGGATTTCGACGGCTGCTCGGCCATGAAACAAATGTTGCATATTCCTTCATTCAATGCAACATATGAAACTCGCTGCCGAGACCGCCGACTTCCGATGAGGAATTTTGCGCCGTGACGACACCGATGCCGACCAAACGCCCTCCCCGCCAGCGCCTGAGCTTCTCGCTGCAAAATGAGCGATTCAGAGCGCTTCTGTGGCAGATCGCGGTCGTCGGAATTGCGGTCCTGTTCATTGCCTGGCTCTGGTCGAACGCCGTGCACAATTTGTCGGTGCGGCGCATCTCGACCGGCTTTGCCTTCCTCGGCCGCGAGGCCGGCATGCCCATCACCGACACCTGGCTGGCCTACAGTCCGAAGGACACCTACCTGCACGCCTTCATGGTCGGCATCGTCAACACGCTGCGGGTTGCCGTGATCGGCATCGTGCTCGCGACCATCCTGGGCACGGCGGTCGGCATCGCGCGGCTGTCTTCCAACTGGCTGCTGTCGCGGCTGGCGGCGATCTATGTCGAGGCGCTGCGCGACATCCCGCTCTTGCTGCAACTCCTGGTGTGGTACGTGCTGATGCAGGGATTGCCGCCGGCGCGCGGCGCCTGGAAGCCGATCGAAGGCGTCTTCCTTTCCAACCGCGGCCTGATCGTTCCCGCGATCCCGCTCGACGGCGGACAGTTCTGGGTGATCGGCGCCGCCGTGCTCGGCTTCATCCTGTTCTATCTGCTGCGGCGCAGATTGATCGCCCTGCAGGTACAGGACGGAAAAGCGCGCCGCATCTGGCCCCATGGAATCCTGCTGGTGATCGTCCTGCCGGCGCTGCTCTCGTGGGTGCTTGGCATATCCTGGGCTGTGACGTTCCCGGAATTGCGCGGCTTCAATTTCGTCGGCGGCTGGTCGTTCGCGCCGGAATATTTTGCGCTGCTGATCGCGCTCGTGACCTACACCTCCGCCTTCATCGCCGAGATCGTCCGCAGCGGCATCCAGGCCGTGCCCAGGGGACAATGGGATGCGGCGGTAGCGCTTGGCTTGCGCAAGAGCTTCGTGCTGCGACAGATCGTGCTGCCACAGGCGCTTCGCGTCATCATTCCTCCGATGACGAGCCAATATCTGAACCTGACGAAAAACTCCTCGCTCGCGGTCGCGATCGGCTACCAGGATATCGTGTCGATCGCCAACACGACGTTGAACCAGACCGGTCAGGCGATCGAGGCGATCGCGCTGATCATGGCGGTGTTCTTGACCATCAGCCTCGGCATCAGCCTGTTCATGAACTGGTACAACGCGCATATTGCGCTGGTGGAGCGCTAACGCCATGGCGACGACCGCCGACGCCCCGCGCCCCTCGAGCCGCCCCCGCACCGGCTGGGACGCACATCCCGTGCTGCGCTGGCTGCGCGCCAATTTATTCTCCTCGATCCCCTCGACCGTCATCACGCTGCTGCTGTTCGCGTTGCTGGCGAAGATGGTGGTGGGTTTTGCGCAGTGGGGCATCTGGGACGCGATCTGGACCGTGCCGGGCAACGACACCGGCGCCTGCCGTGCCGCGCGCGGCGTCGGCGCCTGCTGGGCGGTGATCCCCGAGAAATATCGCTTCATCCTGTTCGGCACCTATCCCTATGACGAGCAATGGCGGCCGGCGCTGGCAACACTGGTTTTCATCGCGCTGTTCTACGTCTCGAGCCTGCGCTTCTTCTGGCGCAAGGAGTTGGTGCTGATCTGGGCCGCGGCCCTGTCGCTGATCGGGCTCCTGATGTGGGGTGGCATTTTCGGGCTCACATTCGTGTCGCAGGACCGCTGGGGCGGACTGCCGGTCACGCTGGTGCTCGCGACCTTCGGGCTTGCCTTCGGCTTTCCGCTCGGAATCCTGGTGGCGCTCGGACGACGCTCGAAAATGCCCGCGATCCGCTCGCTCTGCGTACTCTATGTCGAGCTGATCCGCGGCGTTCCCCTGATCAGTCTCCTGTTCATGGCGAGCGTGATGTTTCCGCTGTTCATGCCCGACGGCGTCAACATCGACAAATTGTTGCGCGCGCAGATCGCGATCGTGCTCTATGCCGGCGCCTACCTCGCCGAAGTCGTCCGCGGCGGACTGCAGGCGGTGCCGCGCGGACAGCATGAGGCCGCCGAAGCGCTCGGCCTCTCCTATTGGCAAAGACAGCGGCTGATCGTCCTGCCGCAGGCGATCCGCCATGTGATCCCGCCGCTGGTCAACACCTTCATCGCCTTCTTCAAGGATACCAGCCTTGTCCTGATCATCGGCATCTTCGACCTGCTCACCACGGCGAAGACCGCCATCATCGATCCCGCGTGGCAGGCTTTCAGCGTCGAAGTCTACATCTTCGTGGCGCTGATCTATTTCGCCTTCTGCTTTGCCATGTCGCGCTACAGCCGGCATCTCGAAACCCAGGGCAAACAGGGCGCATAAGCCCGGTCGCATGGTTAGCGCATCGTAAAGCCTATATTCAGGGCACACCTCCTGGTTTTATCCGGCATCGCTTTAAACGAATATTAGAAACTAACCGGATACCATCGACGCTTATTTGTGTAACCTGTTTTGTGTAACCTGCGCGCATTCGATGAAGCTCCACCGGCCGAGCCTTTCGTCCATTGCCACTGTCGCTGCGAGCGTGGCCATCTTCGCGGCCGGGGGCCATTTTGTGGCGCGGGCCATCATCGAGGGCCAGCAGCAACAGCGGCTGCAGGAATTGACCGACATCGCGCTGCGCCGGCTCGAAGTGGCCGTCGACTTCGGCGCATCGTCCATCGATGAGATCGCAAAAAACGGCCAGCTCGGCTGCGATCCGGCGTCGCTGCAGCAGTTCCGCCTGCAGGTCTATCAGCGCTCCGCCGTCAAGGACGTGCGACTGGTCAATCACGACGGCTCCATCGTCTGTTCGGCCTATTCCGAAACGCTCGAGTTCGACCGGGACTGGATCGACCGCTCCCGGATGCTGACGACGGGCGATGCCAGCCTTCGCCTGTTCCGCGTCGAGCAATTCGGCGGCGACGCGCTCGGCGTGATGCGCGACGTCGACGCGAAGCGTTCGCTGGTCGCCATCATCGGCATCAACTCGTTCCTGGTCGACATCATGCCGGCGGAGCTGCGCGCCCGCAGCGAGGTTTTGCTGGCGCTGAACAACCGCCAGCAGCTCGCGCAATTTTCGCTCGAGGACATCGATCTCGCCGAGCCCGTCGAGGTGACGAAAACCTCACGGCGCTATCCGCTTCACGCCACCATGCGGATCGAGCAAGGCGCGCTCGCGAAGGCCTACGGCCGCGGCTATTGGCCTGCGATGCTGGCAGCACTCGGGCTCGGGCTTGCGTTCGGTGTGCTGCTGACCCGGGCGAGACGCGCTGAAGGCCCCGTCGCCGATCTCGACCGGGCGCTGGCGCGCGACGAGTTCAGACCGTACTTCCAGCCGATCTTTCATCTGAACAGCGGCGAGATCGTCGGCTGCGAAATGCTGGCGCGGTGGATTCGCGCGGACGGTACCGTCATCCCGCCGATGAAATTCATTCCGCTTGCGGAACAGAGCGGCCGCATTCGCGGCATGACCTGGCAGATCCTCGCCATTGCGCTGAAGGAGTTGAACGAGCATCTGCGGCAGAACAAGCAGTTCAAGCTCTCCTTCAATGTCGTTCCGAGCCATCTCATGAGCGAAGGCTTTATCGAGATGCTCCGCAAGGTGGCAGCGGAGGCGATGGTCTCGACGCGCCAGGTCGTGCTCGAGATCACCGAACGCGACGAGCTGCAGGACCTCGGCAAGGCCGCAGGGATCGTCCGGGAGCTGCGCGAGCTGGGCTTCAAGGTCGCGATCGACGATGTCGGCGTCGGCCATAGCGGTCTCTCGCACCTGAAAGCACTCGGCGCCAACACGATGAAGATCGACAAGTTCTTCGTCGACACCATCAGGGACGAGTCCACCTCCCGGATCGTGGAGACGCTGGTCCGGCTGGCCAAGGACCTGCAGATGACCGTCGTCGCCGAAGGCATCGAGACCGAACAGCAGGTACAATCGCTGCTCGCTTGCGGCGTCCAGGAGGGCCAGGGCTATGTCGTCTCGCCGCCGCTCCCCTGCGCCAGGTTCATCGAGCTGATCGAAATCCGCCGGGCGCGCTTGTCGGCCCGGACCACCGTCGACACGACTTCACTCGTCGCCTGACGCAATTTTCATTGTCGCTCACAACATTCCCCGGGCTTGACGAGCGACGCCTCGTGGCGCGACATGCGCATCTGCCCCTGCGTAGCGAGGAACCGCGACCATGACCTTCAAGCTCACCAGCCAAAGCTTTCGTGACGGCGACTATCTCGGCGACGCGCACATCCTGTCGAAAGACTTTGGCTTCGGCTGCGCCGGGGGGAACCAGTCGCCGCAACTCACCTGGTCGGGCGCGCCCGCCGGAACCAGGAGCTTCGCCGTGACCTGCTACGACCCGGACGCGCCGACCGGCAGCGGTTTCTGGCACTGGCTGGTCGTGAACATTCCGGCGACGACGACCGAGCTCGCACTGGATGCCGGCAATCAAACTGCGCCGAAACTTCCGGCGGGCGCGCTGCAGACGCGGACGGATTTCGGCAAGCCCGGCTATGGCGGCCCCTGCCCGCCGCCGAACGCTCATCCGCACCGCTACATCTTCACGGTGTTCGCAGTCTCCCAGGAAACGCTGCCCGTCGCCGCCGATACCTCAGCCGCGATCGTCGGCTTCAACCTCAACTTCAACACGCTGGCGAAGGCGACGCTGATGGGCCTGTTCAAGCGGGCCGGATAATAGCGATCAGCCCTTCACGCGCCGCATCGTCATGGCGTGGCGGAAGCGCGACGCGGGATGGGTGTTGATCGCGACCTGTGCGACCTTGCCCGCAGCGAGCTTGTAGGTGCGCTGGACCTCGAGCGCTGTCGTGCCGGCCTTGACCTTGAGGCCGCCGGCAAGCGCCGGAGAGATCAGCGCCGCGGCGATCTCCTGATGCACTTCGACGATGCTCTGGCCGAACAGGTCCTCGATCAGGTGAAAGATCGGGCCACGGTGCCGCTGCAACAGCCGGCCGATCGCGGCGAATTCGCGGTTGATATAGACCTCGGTCCAGCACACCGGAAGCTCGCTGCCTTCGGTGTGGCGAAAGCCGCGCACGGCGAGCCATTGCTCGCCGCTTGCAATCCCGGTCCGCGCCGAAAGTTTGCCGTCGATCTCGATCATCTCGATGGTGTCAATGCCAAAGCGAACCCCGGTCGCAAACGCCACGAGGTCGTTGATCGACGTCACCTCGTGCACGAAGGAATCGGCCGGTCGTGGCGGCACGACGATGGTGCCCGCGCCCTGCCGCGAGGAGACAAGACTATCCTCGCGCAGCCGCCGCAACGCCTCGCGTACCGTGTAACGGCTGACGGAAAACCGCTCGCATAATTCCTCTTCGGTCGGCAGTTGCGAACCGATCGGATAGACGCCGCTGACGATCTCGTCCTTCAACGCACGCACGACCTGGAGATAGAGCGGATCGTTCGACCTGACGCTGACAGGCGCGCGCGCGGGTGTCCTCGCTTTCGGCGAGGCGGCGCGGCGCGACCTGGTGTCAGTCTTCAATGCCATGGCCTCTTTTCGCAATCAGCGCGGTCCGCTCAAAGCTCATGAACTGCGTGCCGTCCCCCTTCTTGCCAATCGTGCGTACCGTGACGAGGCCCTGTCCCGGACGCGAGGCCGATTCGCGCTTCGCCAGCACTTCCGATTCGGCATAGATCGTATCACCGACGAACACCGGCGCGGTCAGCTTGATGTCGTTCCAGCCGAGATTGCCGATCGCCTTCTGGCTGATGTCGCTGACGCTCATCCCGACCACCATCGACAGCGTCAGGCAGCTGTTGACCAGCGGGCGCTTGAACTCCGACTTCGCCGCATAGACCTTGTCGAAATGCAGCGGATGGGTGTTCATCGTGAGCAGCGTGAACCAGGTGTTGTCGCTTTCGGTGATGGTGCGGCCCGGCCGGTGTTCATAGACATCGCCGACGACGAAATCGTCGTAATACCGCCCAAAGCTTTCGCGGTAGCGTTGGGGACCGATCTGGTCGTGGCCTTGCATCGCCCTACTCCGAAGTTTTCTTCAAGATGGATGAAGTGTGCTCGCCGAGACCGGGCTCGCACAGCGCGGGCTGCGCCGGCTCGTGGCGAAAGCGGATCGGCGGCCCGACATGGCGCCGGCCGCTCTCATCGCGGCGGACCATGCCGCGCGCGACGAGATTGGGATGCGCGAAAGCTTCCGGCAGGGTGTTGACGCGGCCGTAACAGACATCGAGGGTCGCGAGATAATCCTGCCACTCGGCGAGAGTCCTCCTGCGGAATTCGGCGGCGAGAAAATCGATCACCGGCTTCTGATGCGGACCGGGACCGCGCAAGCAGTGTTCGGCAAGCTCGGGACGGCCGAACGCACGCAGAAGATTGTGAATGAATTTCGGCTCCTGCCCGGCCAGCACAAGATACCGTCCGTCCCGCGTCTCGTAGGGACGATAGAACGCCGCGCCGCCCGTGGTGCGCTCGTGCGCCGGAACAGGCTGGCGATCCTCAGCAAAAGTCGGACCCAGGATGTTGAGCATGCCGCCGACAGTGACGTCGTGCATGCTGATATCGATGTAGTCGCCGACGCCGGTCTTCTCGCGGCGAAGCAGCGCCATCAGCACGCCGGACAGGCCCTGCAATCCCGCAAGCACATCGGCTGCAGGAAGGCCCGAGATCGCGGGCTTGCCGTCATTGCCGAGCGTCATGCCGACAAGCCCGCTCTCGGCTTCAAGCGCGAGATCATGTGCGGGCCGGCCGCGCCATTCGCTGTCCTGCCCGAACGCGCTGATCGAGCAGTAGACGATGCGAGGATTGCGTGCGCGCACGGCGTCATAACCGACACCGAGGCGATCGACGGCGCCCGGCCGAAAGGATTCCACGAATACGTCAGCCGTATCGCACAGCGACAGCAGCGCCTCGCGCTGCGCGCCGTCCTTGAGGTCGACCACGACGCTTTTCTTGCCACGGTTGAGATTGCGGAAGAACACCGTGCTTGGCCCGTCCGAGAGGCCGATGTGCCGGCCCGGATCGCCCTCGCCCGGCGGCTCGACCTTGATCACCTCCGCACCGTGATCGGCCATCGCCAGCGTCAGGTAAGGCCCCGGCAGGAACACCGAAAGGTCGATGACGCGGATGCCTTCCAGTTTCATGACGAGCGGGCGCGCTCGGTGGCGCGCATCTCGCCGACATAGGCGGCGTTGTCGGCGCCATAGGCCGAACACGGCGTTTGCTCTAGCCGCTCGCCATCGATCTTGATCGGATTGGACAGCACCCGCATCGCAGGTTTCGCCGGATGGGAAATGGTATGGATCATCTTCGTCGTTTGCAGGAATGGACTGTCCAGCGCCTGTGCGAGATCGAGAACGGGCGCGACCGGCAGCACGCCGTTCAGCTTCTTCAGCCAGAAGTCCGTGGACTCCCGCTTCAATTCGCCGTCGATCAAGGTGGTCAACGCATCGCGATTGGCCTGCCGCAGCGATTGCGTTGCAAAGCGCGGGTCGGAACCAAGATCGGTCCGGCCAATCGCCGCCAGCAATTCGCCAAAAAACTTGTCGGTCATGCACATGATGAAGACCCAGCCGTCCGAGGTCGGAAAGGTCTGCACCGGCGCCACCGAATAATGCGCGCTGCGCGGCTGCCGCATCGAGGTGTGACCCTCGTTGAGATACCAGGTCGCGACATAGCCGAGCTGATGCAAGGCGACATCGAGCAGGCAGGTATCGACGTCGCAACCCTTCCCCGTCGAACGCGCCTGGATCACCGCGGACAGGAGCCCGACCGCGGCGGTCAGTCCGGTGGTCTGGTCGATGATCGAGGGTGCCCCCAGCCGCGATGGCGGCCGATCGGGGTCTCCGGTCAGGTGCATCAGGCCGGACTCGGCTTGCATCAAATAATCGTAACCCGGCCACGACGCGCGCTCGTTGTCGCGGCCATAGGCCGAGACATGCACGCAGACCAGCTTCGGATTGATGCTCGCCAGCGTCCTGTAATCGAGGCCCATCTTGGCCGGCAGATCGCCACGGAGGTTGTTCACCAGCGCATCGGCCGTCTTGATCAGCTTGTTGAGCGCCGCCTTGCCCTCGACCGAGCGCAGATCGATCGCGACGCTCTTCTTGTTGATGTTGAACGCCTGGTAGTATTCGCTGTCGTTCGTCCCCAGGAAATAGGGCCCGGTCTTGCGCGCGGGATCGCCGCCGATCGCGGCATTCTCGATCTTGATGACTTCGGCGCCGAGATCCGCGAGCAGCATCGTCCCGTAGGGTGCCGCGCCGAACTGTTCGACGGAAACGATGCGCACGCCCTGAAGTGGCTTCATGCCGAGGGATTCCTCTTGATGAACTGCTTTGAGATGATGATGCGCTGCATCTCGTTGGTGCCCTCGCCGATGCAGGTCAGCGGCGCGTCGCGGTAGAGGCGCTCGATGTCGAACTCTTTGGAATAGCCGTAGGCGCCGTGGATGCGCATGCCCTCGATCGAATTTTCGAGCGCCGCTTCGCTGGCGAAATATTTCGCCATGCCGGCCTCCATGTCGCAGCGCTCGCCGCGATCGAAAGCCCGCGCTGCATCCAGCGTCAATAGCCGCGCGGCGCGGGCGCGCGTCGCCATTTCGCCGATCTTCAACTGAATCGCCTGATGCTCGCAGATCGGTTTGCCGAAGGTCTTGCGCACCTGCGCATATTCGGACGCAAGCTTCAGCGCGCCTTCCGCGATCCCGACGCCGCGCGAAGCGACATTGATGCGGCCAAGTTCCAGTCCGCCCGCGACCTGGACGAAGCCGCGGCCCTCGACGCCGCCGATCAGATTCTCCGCCGGCACGCGATAATTCTCGAACACGAGTTCCGCGGTGTCGATCGCCTTGTAGCCGAGCTTCGCCAGCTTGCGGCCGACCGAAAAGCCCTGCTGCTTCGGCGCGATGAACAGGCTCATGCCGTTATGGCGCGGCTGCGCCTCCGGATTGGTCTTCACCAGCAGCGCAAGGCAGGAGCCTTCCGCGCCGTTGGTGATCCAGGTCTTGGTGCCGTTGATGACGTAGTGATCGCCGTCGCGCTTCGCCGTCATGCGGATGCCCTGCAGGTCAGTGCCGGCATCCGGCTCCGTCAGCGCAAGCCCGCCACGGATCTCGCCGGTAGCCAACTTCGGCAACCATTTCGTCTTCTGCTGCGTCGTGCCGAACTTCTGGATCGCCAGCGCCAGCATCAGATGCGAATTGATGATGCCGGTGATCGACATCCACACCGAGGAGACGCTCATCACGATCCGGGCGTAGGTCGAAGCCGACAGGCCAAGGCCGCCATATTCCGGCGCGATCGTCGCGCCGAACAGCCCCAATTCCTTCATCTGCTCGACGACGCCGTGCGGATAGCGGTCCTCGTGATCGTATTCCTTCACGATGGGCTTGAGCTCGCGCGTCACCCAGCGATCGATCATGTCCAGGATCTGGCCATCATCGTCCGCATCCACGGGCGTTTCCCGCAGCACCTGCGTCATCGGGACATTCCTCCAAATTTGTACGGACAAATTTATGTTTGTTATCCGAAGGTGTGTATAACGCTGGCCTTGACGCCAAGTAAAGTCCTCAGTACTTGTCTGGACAAAATCGATCTGACATTCCTGGGAGGAACCATGCCGGGCGCTCGCGCCAAGCGTTTCCAGCGAGCCCGCGCATTTCGCGCGGCCTGTCACCGGACAGCGGGCGTGCCATGCCGGTAGCGGATCTCCTGGTCGGCGGCATCCTGCTCGGCGGCGTCTACGCGCTGATGGCGTGCGGCCTCAACCTGATCTTCGGCGTGATGCGCGTGATCAACTTCGCGCATGGCGATATCCTCGCCATTGCCGCGCTCTCGACGGTATCGATCGCGGTCGGCCTCAAGCTGCCGTTCTGGGTTGCGATCGTCTTCGTGCCGATCGGCTGTGCCGCGTTCGGCGCACTGATCCATTTGCTGATCCTGCGGCGCATCGAGGGCGCGCCCCTGATCATGTCGCTGCTCGCGACCTACGCGCTCTCGACCATCCTGGTGAATGTCGCGATCCTGATCTGGGGCGGCGGCTACAGCGGCCTGCCCGGCGTGCTCAGCGGCTCGATTCGCATTCTCGGCATCAACGTCTCGATCTCGCGGCTCGTGTCGTTCGCCAGCGCGATCGGCGTCAGCCTCGCCGTGTGGTGGGTGCTGGAATACACCCGCTTCGGCCGCGCGGTACGATCCGTATCCGCGGCGCCGGAGCTCGCGAGCATTTCCGGCATCGCGATCGAACGTGTGCGCCTAGCGACCTTTGCACTCGGCACCGCGATGGCCGGCTTTGCCGGCGTGCTGGTCGCACCGGCCTTTGCGATCGATCCGCAGCTCGGCTCGCGCTTCATCATCAAGGCCTTCGCCGTCATCATCGTCGGCGGCATGGGCAGCTATCCCGGCGCGATCCTCGCAGCCCTCCTGCTCGGCGTGATCGAGGTCTTTGGCAGCTATTTCGCCGGCGCGGTGATCGGCTCGGCTTTCCTGTTCCTTCTGATGCTCGCGGTGCTGCTGGTGCGCCCTCGCGGCCTGCTTGGCGCGGGTGTCCGGGTATGAAGGGCATCAACCCGCTTGCCATCGCTGCCATCGCCGCCGTTGCCGCGATTGTGCTGCCCTTTGTCGGCTCCGACTACGCGATCTCCTTCTCCATCCAGCTTCTGATCTTCCTGGTGCTCGCTTATTCCTGGAACTGGATCGGCGGCTATGCCGGCTACACCCATTTCGGCCAGGTCGGCTTTTTCGGCATCGGCGCCTATGTCGGCTCGCTCCTGAATTTCCACTACGGCGTGCCCTGGTATCTCGCGGCCGTCGCCGCCGCCGTTGCCGGCGCCGTGGTGGCGCTTCCGCTCGGCGGCGCCATGTTGCGGTTGAAGGGGCCGTACTTCGCGATCGGCATGTTCGGCCTCGCACGCGTGCTGGAGGCCTTTGCGCTCGGCTTCGATTCCATCACCGGCGGCGGCACCGGCATCTACTTGAAGCCGGTCAGCGATCTCCGGCCGATTTATTATGCCGTCGCCGCCGTCGCCTTCGTCTTGCTGCTGCTCACCTGGAAGCTGGACAACTCCCGCCTCGGCCTGAAGCTGCTCGCGATCCGCGAAGACGAAAGCGCCGCGGAATCGCTGGGCATTCCGACCACGCGGCTCAAGATCGGCACCTTCGTCGCCTCCGCCATCGCGCCGGCCGCGATGGGATCGATCTACGCGGTCTATCTCGGCTTCATCGATCCGCCGACCGCCTTCGCGCCCAACATGGAGCTGACCACCATCGCCATGGTGCTGCTCGGCGGCATGGGCACCGTGCTCGGCCCCCTCGTCGGTGCGGTGGCGCTCTCGGTCGTCAACGAAGTGCTGTGGGCCAACTATCCGCAAATCTATCTCGCCTGCGTCGGCGTGATCGTGCTGCTTGCCGTGCTGTTCATGCCGCGCGGCATCGTCAGTCTCGGCATGAAGAGCGGTTGGCTCAGAATCGGACGACCGTTGTTCCGGTCGCTCGCCGCGCGCGCGGGACAGGCGGCATCATGAGCGAAACCATCCTCGCCGTCGAGAATGTCTCCAAACGCTTTGCCGGCCGCATCGCGCTCGATTCCGTCAGCATCGACGTTGCGCGCGGCTCGATCACCGGCATGATCGGCCCCAACGGCTCCGGCAAGTCGACGCTGTTCAACATCATCGCCGGCACGCTTCGTCCCGACGAGGGCCGTGTGCTCGTCAATAACAAGAGCATCGCCACGGCCTCCGCGGCCGAGATCTGCGGGCTTGGCGTCGCCCGCACCTTCCAGATCAGCCGGCTGTTTGCCGAAATGACCGTGCTGGAAAATCTCGTCGCCGTGGCGCGCGGCCGCGATGACCGCGCGGCGATCGCGCTGGCACTGGAACTGCTCGATTTCCTGGAGATCACTGATATCGCCGACCGCTGGGGCGCGGAGCTATCCTACGGCCAGCGCAAGCTGGTCGAGATTGCGCGCGCGCTGATGCTACAGCCGAAGATCATGCTGCTCGACGAACCCTTCGCCGGCGTCAATCCGCGCCTGCAAAACCGCATTGTCGAGCATCTGCGCACACTCTGCGCCAGGGGCATCACGGTGTTCTTCATCGATCACGAGATGCGCATCGTGCTGAAGGAATGCGATCTCGTCTATGTCCTCGCCGAGGGTCGGCTGATCGCACGCGGCGACACACAGACCGTCCGCAACGACGCAAAAGTGCTGCAGGCTTATTTCTGATTTGTAGGGAGGTACCACATGAAAAGAACAATGCTGTTGGCCGCCGCGACGGCCGTGCTTGCCTGGTCGGCTTCGGCTCTGGCCGCCGACCCCGTGCGGATCGGAGTGGCGCTGTCCCAAACCGGCAATCTCGCGGATTCCGCCGCTCCCTATTTCAAGGGGCTCGACCTCTGGCGCGAGCAGGCCAATGCCCGCGGTGGGCTTGCCGGACGACCAATCGAATTCGTCGTCTATGACGATCGCTCCGATCCTGCGACCGCCGCGCGCCTTTACGAGAAGCTGATCACCGACGACAAGGTCAACCTTGTCATATCCTCGCTGGGTTCGGCGACCGCCGCGACCGGCTCGGCAGTGGCGGAAAAGCACAAGATGGTCATGATCAATGGCGGTGGTGCCGCGGAAGCGATCCAGCAGCGCGGCT
>Ga0207707_10001913_pt1 | contig 18936 bp, 14 predicted proteins | sample KBSC83BmetaG_FD_184336 | JGI IMG/M metagenome (GOLD analysis project Ga0207707, IMG submission 184336) | Corn rhizosphere microbial communities from Kellogg Biological Station, Michigan, USA - KBS C8-3B metaG (SPAdes) (version 2) | ecosystem: Host-associated > Plants > Roots > Rhizosphere ...
CCGAATTCAGCGCGCTTTGATTAGCGTCACCGACAAAACCGGAGTTGTGGATTTCGCTCGCGCACTTTCTAGCCTGGGCGTCGAGGTGATTTCCACCGGCGGAACTTATCGGGTGCTCAGGGAAGCCGGAATCGCGCCGCTACGCGAAGTGGCGGAGGTCACTGACTTTCCGGAGATGCTGGATGGCCGCGTGAAAACCATTCATCCGCGCATAGCCGGCGGCATTCTGGCGATGCGCTCCAAGCCCGAGCACATGCGAGCCATCGGCGAACATGGAATTCCGCCCATCGATTTAGTGTGCGTCAACCTGTATGAGTTCCAGAAGATCGCGGCCAAAAAAGACGCCCCGCTTGAGGAGCTGATCGAGAACATCGACATCGGCGGGCCCACCATGATCCGCGCGGCGGCGAAGAATTGGCAGGATGTGGCAGTGGTGACAGCGGCCTCAGACTACTCGGCGATCATCGCGGAGCTGCAGGGGAACGGCGGCCTGCTTTCGAGTGACACCCACTGGCGGCTAGCTAAGCAGGCATTCTCGACTACAGCGGCTTACGATCGCGCGGTGAGCGCGCGGCTGGCGGAGATTCCGCCGACAGGCGATGTGCTGCCCGCTATCCTCGATGTTCGAACGCCGCGTAGACTCGCGTTGCGTTATGGCGAGAATCCGCATCAGTCGGCGGCGTTGTATGCGTCCGGCGGCGCGGGCATCGCAGGCGCGGAACAGTTGCAGGGCAAAGAGCTTTCCTACAACAATCTCGTGGATCTGGACGCGGCCTGGCAGTTGATTGCGGAATTTGACGCGCCTGCTTCGGCCATCATCAAGCACACCAATCCATGCGGCTGTGCGGAGGGCGCGACGCTCGCCGAAAGCTACCGCAGGGCCTACGAGGCCGATCCGATCTCGGCCTACGGCGGTGTGCTGGCGTTCAACCGTCCGCTCGACGCCGAGACGGCGTCGGAAATCGCTAAAACTTTCATCGAAGCCATCGCCGCGCCGGACTACTCCGAAGACGCGCTGCGAGTTCTGAAAGACAAGAAGAATCTGCGGTTGCTGAAAGTTGCGACTGGCCCTGCGGAAACGGTGGTGAAGTCCATCAGCGGCGGGTTTCTGGCGCAGACACCGGATGTACATCGCCTGTCGCGCGCTGAGACCCAAGTGAAAACCAAGCGCGCCCCGACGGCCGCCGAGTGGACCGCCCTCGAATTTGGCTGGAAGGTCTCGAAACACGTGAAGAGCAATGCAATCGTCTACGCGCGCGTGGTGGACGGCGTGGGGCAGGCGATTAGCGCCGGCGCGGGGCAGATGAGCCGCGTCGATTCCGTGAAGTTCGGCGCGATGAAGGCAGTTCTGCCGTTAGCAGGATCGGTAGTGGCTTCGGACGCGTTCTTCCCCTTCGCGGACGGCGTTGAAGAAGCCGCGCGGCATGGAATCACGGCAGTAATTCAGCCCGGCGGATCGGTGCGCGATGAAGACGTGATCGCCGCTGCGGATCGCTTAGGACTGGCGATGGTGTTTAGCGGCGTGCGCCACTTCCGCCACTAATTGTCGCTAAACAACTTAAGTTTGTTATCGACGCTGGTGACGCCCTTCACCTTTTTCGCCAGGCGGGCGGCCTTTTCGCGAGCGGCTGCGTCGTGTACTCGCCCTAGCAGTGTAACTGCGCCGTTCTTGACGGTGACCTCGAAACCGGCGCCCTTGACGTCGGCATCGTCGGCTAGTCTGCGGCGTACTGCGTCGTAGATTCGGTCGTCGTTGGGGGTTCCTTGTGCCATCACAAACATGGGCACGAGCAGCATGAGGATCAGAAGCAACGAGAGCAGACGCATAGGTTTCCTTTCCAATTCTAGCGCCAGTCAACCGCCGATAAAAACGCTGGGTCCTGGCGCCAGCCGGAACGAACTTTCACGAAGGTCTGCAGGAAGACTTTACGGTCGAACAGGTGCTCGAGTTCCTTGCGCGCCAGCGTGCCGATCTTCTTGAGCGCTTCCCCACCGGCGCCGATCAAAATGGCCTTCTGACCGGTCTTTTCGACGTAGATGGTGGCGGCGATGCGCAGCAGCTTGGGGGTGTCCTCCCAGGATTCGATTACGACCGCGACCGCATGTGGGACTTCCTGTTGCGTGTGGTGCAAAACTTTTTCGCGAAGCACTTCGGAGGCGAGGAAACGCTGCGGCTGATCGGTAAGATAGTCGTCCGGATATTGCGCGGGACCAGTCGGCAAGCGCTCGATGATTTCATGTTGCAGCACGTCCAACCCGTCGCCGGTTTTGGCTGAGATCGGGATATAGGCCGCGAAATCGTGCAGCGGACGGTATTTTTCGATCAGGTCGAGGATCTTGGGCTTCTGCTCCAGCCAGTCCACTTTGTTCAACACCGCGATGACCGGCGCTTCGACTTTCTTTGCAAGGTCGACCGCCTGCAAATCTTCGTCGGAGAACGGCGCCAGAGCGTCGATCACGAACAAGACGATGTCGGGCGCGCCCGCGGCCGTGCGGACGGACTCCATCATGCGCTTATTCAGTAGCGTGTTGGATTTGTGAATACCCGGCGTATCCACGAACACGATTTGCGCCTCCGGCAGCGTCAGCACGCCTTGAATGGACGTGCGCGTGGTCTGCGGCTTCGCTGCGACAATCGCCAGCTTGGTGCCGAGCAGCGCATTCAATAGCGTGGACTTACCGGCGTTAGGGCGGCCCAGGATGGTGACAAATCCCGCCCGGTGTTTGGTTTTTTTCATTGCGTAGAGACGGCTTTCGAGACGCGGACTTGATCGACGCGCACCTGATTCGCGGATAGAACCTTGATCGAAATCCCGTCGCGCTCGGTGGTCTCACCGGCTTCGGGCACGTGTCCCAGCCATTCGGTGACCAAGCCGCCAACGGTGGTCGATTCGGTGCCTTCGGCGAGGTGGAAATCCAGCAGGTCCTGCAAACGGCCGATGTCGAAACTGCCGGAGACCACATAGCTGCCGTCAGGCTGCGCACTAAAATCGCGCTCCGGCTCGTGCTCGTCGTGGATTTCGCCGACGATTTCTTCCACCATGTCTTCCATGGTGACGATGCCCGCTGTCGAGCCATATTCATCCACCACCACGGCCATATGGGCGCCTTCTTCCTGCATCTCGCGCAGCAGATCGTTCACCGGTTTAGTTTCAGGAACGGCGCGGATGGGGCGCACGATGTCGCGGACTTTGCGTTTGGCACGCTGCTCATCGTCGAGTTCAAACATATCGCGCACGTGGACGAAGCCGGTAACCTGATCGATGTTTTCTTCGTACACCGGGATGCGTGAATACTGCTCGTGAATCACCACTTCGCGCAGTTCTTCGAGCGACGCGTCCTGCCGTATGGCGACGATGCGCGGCCGTGGCGTCATCACTTCGCGAACGGTGGTATCGCCGAAGGCCACCACCGATTGGATCAGCTCACGGTCGCCTTTTTCGATGATGCCTTCCTCTTCGCCGGCGGCGATCAGGGCGTCAATGTGTTCCTCGGGCGTAGGGGCTTCATCGGCCTGCGGGTGATCGCCTAGATCGAATACTGATTGCAGGAAGTTGAGCGCCCACGTGAGCGGCCGCATCATTAGGGCCATTACGCGGAATAGCGGAACTAGCGGCAGCAGCCCGCGTCCGCTGCTTTTGCAGTAGATGACCTGCGGGATTATGTAGGTGCCGACAATCGCAAAAAACGAAACCAGCAGGACGGCAACGATCAACGCCTCCCAATCAGCAACGGCGTGTGCGGTGAGGGCCAGCGTCAGACAGCCCAGCACGGCCAAGCCCAGATGTTTTATCAAGGAAAAAGTAAGCGCTCCCAGTTCGGTTTCGAGTCCGATGTTGGCTTCGAGCGTCGATTTGAAAAATTCGAGCGAGGGCAGTTCGCGCGCCCGGATACGCAGCGATTCCAGATACAGCACTTGTATCGTCGTGGCCAGGGTCACGATGATGGCGACGAACGCATCTAGGATCAGGAATAGCAGCGTCATTGTGCCCGCTCGATCAGCCCATCAGGCAATCCCAAGCGTTTGCGCCAGCGTATTTCCGCGTGCGCCATCTCGCCTGAATCGGTTTCATGGTCCATTCCGGCCAAGTGCAGAGCACCGTGTAGCATCAAAATTCGCAACTCGTCGGCGACTGAATGGCCGTGCTCGGCGGCTTGCGTACGGGCGCGGTCAATAGAAATCGCAATATCACCGGCGATCCCGTTGACCTCTGCCGCAGGGAACGAGAGAACGTCGGTCGCGTAATTTTTGCCGCGGAACCGACGGTTAAGACGGCGGATTTCGTCGTCGTCCGCGATCAAGCAGGCGATGGTCCGCCCCCGCGCCACGCGCCGCGTGAGCTCATTCAGAAACTGGCGCAGTTCCTCGCGCCGCACTCTGCGGGAAGTATGGAACAGCAACGGAATGTCGTCGGGTGACATTGGGGCGCGGCCTCAGGCCGCTGTTTCAGGAACGGAGACCGGTTCAGCGGCAGCCTCGGCGGGCGCCGTGTCCGCCAGTTTGAGCGACAACTGCCGGTTGATGCCGATGACCTCGTTGTAACGCTCGTAGGCTTTGACGATTTTCTGCACCAGGTTGTGGCGTACCACATCGCGATCGTCGAACTGCACGAAGCTGATGCCTTCGACGTTGCGCAGGACGTCCACTACTTCCACCAACCCGCTACGAGTGCCCTGCGGCAAGTCGATCTGCGTTACGTCGCCGGTGACCACCATCTTGGAATTGAAGCCCTGGCGCGTCAGGATCATCTTCATCTGCTCGGGCGACGTGTTCTGCGCTTCGTCCATGATGATGAAACTGTCGCTCAGTGTGCGGCCACGCATGAAGGCCAGGGGCGCGATTTCGATGGTATTGCGCTCCAGCAGCTTCTCGACTTTTTCCGCCTCGATCATGTCATACAGCGCATCGTAGAGCGGGCGGAGATAGGGGTCGACTTTTTCCTGCAACGTGCCCGGAAGGAAACCCAGGCGCTCGCCGGCTTCCACCGCGGGGCGGGTCAGCACAATGCGACTGACACGCTTCGAGAGGAGCGCCGACACGGCCATGGCCACGGCCAGATAAGTTTTGCCGGTGCCGGCCGGACCGATCCCGAAAACCAGATCGTGATGCTCGATGGCGTCGAAGTAGCGGCGCTGGTTCATGGTCTTCGGCGTAATAATTTTCTTGCCGAAGCTGCGCTGCTTTCCACTCTCGACCAGACGGCGAAGGCGAGCGTCAGGGTCCGCTGTCACCACCCGCAGGAAGCTGTTCAGATCGCCGTTGTTGAAGACGTGGCCGTCACGCGTCAACGCCACATAGTCATCCAGAATTCCCACGGCGCGGGCTACGTTGGCGTCGTCGCCTTCGATCTCCAGCGAGTCGTTCAACAAGCGCGTGCGGACGTTGAGCCCGGATTCAATCAGGCGGATATTTTCATCACGAGTCCCAAACAAGGACTCAATGCCACGGCTGATCTGTACGCTGGACTTCATTCGAGGGGAGTACGGGGGTGTTGCGCGAAACCGGACATCCGCGGGCGCGGAGGCAGGGACAACATCTGCCTCTAGCATAGCAGAAAATGCTGCACAATAGGCCCAAAAAGATGCGGTCCCGCGGAACGCTGTGCTATTCTGAAGACGCCGATCTGGCAATGCGGGGACGTAGTTCAGTTGGTTAGAACGCCGGCCTGTCACGTCGGAGGTCGCGGGTTCGAGCCCCGTCGTCCCCGCCATTCTCTTTCAAAATCTTAAGCATGTGGGTGGCGCCCGTCCAAGGGTAATCGCCACCCTCAAGCGGCGGCTTGGCTGAACCGAGCACAGGGTTCCCAAGCAGGCCGTTGGACTCGCGTAAGCGGGTCCGCTACTCGTTAGACGGCGGCCGGCGAAAAATGTGTCAGTTGCCGCCCGACGGGGACGGGCGTACGGAAGTCGGATAGGCGATGGCGGCGCCCCGCGGCGTGACAGTGAAGCTGGGCATCGCCACCACCTTCAGCGTTCCCTGCAGAGACTTGAACCCTTCGTTGAGTTCGAAGACGTGGGCGCGGGTTAGCTCCAGCGGAGACTCATCCGGCTGGTAACTGTTGCCGCGGCCGTAATCCAGGTACGGCCACTTTTTCTGCTCGATGTGCGTACCGAAAACGTGAGCCACTGGGTGTTCACTCACGAAGTCGGCCAGACGCTGCGCGCTCACGGTGAAGGTGGCGAGATCGCCTTGGTTCACCGAAAGTAATCCAGGATACAGGCTGTCTCCCGTCATCAGGTTGCCCGTGAGGCGGTCATAGAGCGCGATGCTGGCGACGTCGTGCCCCGGGAACGGGATCACGTCAATCACACGCCCGCCCAGGTCGATGTGGCCGATGTCCGTGGGCCAGTTTGCGATGCCAGCGCCCTCCTGAATCTCCGCAGGCTTGGGCGCGATGTACTGCACGTCGGCCATGGCCTGGAATTGCGCGTCGCCGGCGGTATGGTCGTTGTGCGAATGGGAATGGATGACGATCAGCGAGACCGGCGCGTGCTTCTTGCGCGCGGCCCACTTCGCCATTAAGTCCATGATGACCGGGGCTGTCGGAATCACCGTCCCGCGGCTGCCGTCAGGCATGAGCCTGGCGACGCCGGTGTCTTCCAGCAGAGCCTTGTTCTCGCCGAACATCAGATACAGGAACGGCTTCTCAGGATTCACGCAGCCGGACTCGCGAATGATATAAAAATCCTCGTTGTACTCCTTCACTTGCCAGTCGGGAACCGTCAGGCAATTCGGACCGCCTGTTCGCCAGCCCGTGGGCACCACTCCTTGCTGAAGACCCAAGCCATCGCCCGCCTGAAAGTTCGGCGGCCGTGGCGGCCCATTCGTGGCGCGCGCGACCACCGCGAAATCCGGATACACCTGATTAATCGGCTTCCCGTTCATCTTACGGAACGCTTCGGCCAGCTCGACTACATGAGCGCGGCTGAGCTCCAGCGCGTGCTCCTTGGGTTGATAGGAAGTCCCGCGCGGATAATCGAAATACGGCTGGCTACCCTGTTCGATGTGCGTCCCCAAGACGTGCGCCACCGGGTGGACTTTCACAAACGCCAGTAGGCGTTCGGCGCTGGCGGCAAACGTCGGGATCTGCGCTTCGGCCACGCCGAGGCGGCCTGGGTAAAGGCTGTCGCCAGTCATCAGATTCCCGGTAACGCGATCATAGAGAGCGATGCTCGCGACATCGTGACCGGGGAAGGGGATGACATCAATGATGCGGTTTCCCAGATCGATCTGGCCGAGATCCGTGGGCCAAGTCGCAATCCCCGCCGCCTTCTGAATCTCGGCCGGTTTTGAGTCCACGAATTGCACGTCGGGCATTGCCTGGAACTGCGCGTCGGCGGCAGTGTGATCGCTATGCGAATGAGAATGGATCACCACCAGCGAAACCGGCGCGTGCTTCTTTTTCGCCGCCCACTTCGCCATCAGGTCCATGATGACGGGCGCGGTGGGAATGACAGTTTTAGTCGTCCGATTCGCTACGCCAGTGTCTTCGAGCAGAGCTTTTTTGTCGCCGAAGATCAGATACAGAAACGGCTTCTCGAAGTCCACGCAGCCCGATTCGCGCAGAATGTAGAAGTCTTCGTTGTACTCATGCACCTGCCAATCCGGGACCGTCAAACAGTTGGGGCCGCCGGTAAGCCAAGGCTCCGCCAGCGTCCCCGGCTGCAGTCCCGCGCGATCGGTTTGCGCCGCTACGGCGCACGCCGCGAAAATCAAAAACGTTGAAAGAGCCTTCATCGCATTTCTCCTTCTCCTCAATTCGCTTTTGGTTTCGCCCGCAATTCAGGTGGGTATTGTGTATCGGAAGTTCCGCGGGGCACCAGCGTGAAGTCAGGTGTCGCGTAAACTTTGTTCTCGCCGTGCAGCGAGATGAACGCGTCGTTGAGCTCGAAGACGTGGGCGCGCGTCATCACCAGCGGAGCTTCGTCGCGCTGCCAGATCGTGCCGCGGCCAAAGTCAATATACGGTTGCCCCTGCTGCTCAATGTGCGTGCCGAATACGTGAGCCACCGGATGCTCGCTGGCGAAATCAGCCAGCCGTTGCGCGCTCGCCGCGTACTTTGGCAGATCCTCCACCGCGAGCAGCCCGGGATACAAGCTATCGCCGGTCATCAGATTTCCGGTGAGTCGATCGTAGATCGCAATGCTGGCTTCCTGATGCCCATCGAACGGAATCACATCGACGATGCGTCCGCCCAAATCGATGTGGCCGATATCATTTGGCCAGTTGGCGATGCCGGTGTGTTTCGAAATCTCCGCGGGCTTGGGGGCGATGTACTCTATGTTCGGTATCGCCGACTGTAACTGTTCGTCGCCGGCGGTGTGGTCGTTGTGGCCGTGCGAATGGATCACCACTAACGATACCGGCGCGTGCTTTTTCTTGGCGGCCCACTTGGCCATCAGGTCCTGAATGATGGGCGCAGTCGGAATCACAGTGCCACGCGTGAAGTCGGGCATCAGCATGGCCACGCCAGTGTCTTCGAGCAGCGCCTTATTTTCACCGAACATCAGGAACAAAAACGGCTTCTCGGGATTGATGCAGCCGGATTCGCGCAGGATATAGAAGTCTTCGTTGTACTCTTTCACCTGCCAGCTCGGAACGGTCACGCAATTGGGACCGCCCGTCCTCCAGCCCGTCGGCACCACGCCGGATTGCAGCCCCAGGCCGTCGCCCGCTTGTATGTTTTCGGGCTGCTTTACATTCGGCACTCGCGAGACCACCGCGAAATCCGGATACACCTGATTGATCGGTTTACCGTTCATCTTCTTGAAGGCTTCGTTCAACTCGAACACATGGGCGCGGCTCAGTTCGAGAACATGCTCCTTGGGTTGATACGTTGTACCGCGCGGGTAATCGAAATAGGCCTGGCTGCCCTGCTCGATGTGCGTACCCAGAACATGCGCGATGGGGTGGAGCCTTACGAAATCCACCATACGCTGCGCACTGGCGGCGTAGGTGGGAATTTGCGCTTCACTAACATACAGGCGCCCCGGATAGAGGCTATCGCCGGTCATCAGATTGCCCGTAACGCGGTCGTAAAGCGCGATGCTCGCGACATCATGGCCTGGAATCGGGATCACATCGACGATGCGGTTCCCCAAATCGATTTGGCCGAGATCGCTGGGCCAGTTCGCGATGCCGGCGGCCTTCTGAATCTCAGCCGGCTTGGCCGCCACGAATTGCACATCCGGCATCTGCTGGAATTGCGGGTCCGCGGCGGTGTGATCGCCATGCGAGTGCGAATGGATCACGATCAAGGACACCGGCGCATGATTCTTGCGCTTGGCCCACTTCGCCATCAAGTCCATGACCACCGGCGCCGTGGGAATGATGCTTCTGTCTGTATCTCTGGCGACGCCAGTGTCTTCGAGCAGCGCCTTGTTCTCACCGAAGATCAGATACAGAAAAGGTTTTTCCGCATTAATGCAGCCAGATTCGCGTAGAATGTAAAAATCTTCGTTGTATTCGTGCACCTGCCAGTCCGGCACCGTCAAGCAGTTGGGGCCGCCGCTGAGCCAGGGTTCCGCCAAGGTTCCCGGCTTCAGTTCCGCTCGGATGTGATTCGCCGCGAAGCCGGATACCGCCAGTAGCAGGCCCGCCATGATCGTTTGCGTCTTCATTTGAAAGTCTCCTTTAGTCACACTGCCCAGGCGCGTACCGGCGTGGATCGCGGGCACGTTCCAGCAAACTTGTAGGGATCAAGACGCGCGAACCGAGCGCTTTTGTGCGACCCGCAAGGCCGCCGGGAAACAACGTAGGGAAAGGAAGCTTTCGACGAGGAAAGTTGAAGTAAGGCTATCATGGCTCGCGGCCCGTTGCAAGACTTGATATAGTCTCCGGAGAGGTTTTTATGCCACTTCGCACCGCGCTCCTTCTAACAGTAATATCGGGATTGATGGCTTTCGGGCAGCAAACTGCCGATGCTCCCGCGGGACAGACTAAGCAAGCAGCTCCGCGCGTGCAGCGGGCGCCGCTCTTCTTCGAGGAAACCTGGAAACAGACGCCCGCCGGCGGCGAACATCCCGTCACGGCCGAGTCCGTCGCAAACCCCAATCTGGAACTGAAATTGTATGGCGCGTCGGGCAAGGAAATTCAGCTCACCGGCAGCGCCCAGGATGAAAACAATCCCACCCATGTATGGACCGGACTCTGCACCACCCCGTGCGCCTTCACCTTCCGCGACAAGCGAAACTTTGTGGACCTTACGGGGCTCGCGCGGATTCGCATGGTAACCAAAGTGTCCGGATTGCACCGTGTTCATCCCCTAGTGCGGCTCGCCGATGGCACTGTGCTGGTGGGAAATCGCGCCGACGGCTCCGTCACGGACTGGATTGAAAGCGAAATCCCAGTCGCCGAAATCCGCTGGCTGCGGCTGGACCCTGAGAGGTTGGTTACAACGGGAAACTGGGTGGAGCATCCGGATTTGAGCCGTGTCGACGAAATCGGTTTTGTAGATCTGATGCCCAGCAGTGGGCATGGTCCCGGTGGATGGTCCGATGTGGGGCGCGTCCAGGTATTTGGCAAGCCGGTGAAAAGATCTTAGCCATACACAGATGTAGTTGATTGTCTTCCCCTTCCTTTTGCTGCGAACAACTCGGGAAGGAAACATTAAAAGTATTCACGATCAAACTACCGGGTGTATACTCGACGACGTAGCCGGGACACCTGCTGAACCGCTCACGACGTGATCTGTGCGGTCAGGAGTTGTTGCATACGGATAGGGTCCACCCGGCCCCCTCCGCAGATCGTCGATTCCTTTCCAGGGCGCGGGCTCGTAGTGTATCCGCGGGCGTTCCCGGTAATGTCACAGCAAAGAAAGGATGACAGACATGCAGGATGAAAACATGCTGGATCAAAACAAGGAGATCGCCCGCCGCTTCTACGAAGAATGCTGGAACCAGGGCAAGGTGGACCGGGTGGATCAGTTGGTTGCCAAAGACTGCCGCTACCACGATCCAGCGTTTCCTTCACTGGCGCCGGGCACCGACAGCCTGAAACGGCACATCACCATGTGCCGGAATGCGTTCCCGGACCTCCGCTTCAGCCTCGACGACACCATCGCCGAACGTGATGAAGTGGTGGTGCACTGGACCGCGAACGGCACCCAGGAAGGCCCGTTTCTGGGAGTTGCGGCCACCCGGAAGATCGCCACGGTTAGCGGCACTTCCATCTATCGCATTAAAAACCAAAAGATCGTGGAACAGTTCATCGATTGGAACCTGCTGACGCTATTGGAACAATTGGGTGCCGCCACGGCTCCTAAAGTGCAAGTTGCTTCCCGCTAGTATCTTCCTTACAATGTGTGGGGGCGCCCTCTTTTCAGCGCCCCTACCGCTCTCCTTTACCCCTCCTGGTTGGCAATCGGCTCCATAAACACAATCTATAGGCCGCAGCTTGCCGGAACCGGCGCTTTTCGTTGACAATGTAGAATCAGCCTGAAAGTCAAAACCCAATTCATAGACCGCCTGAGGAGAACAATGAGCAACGATTTACGTGAGTTCCTGAGACTCTCTTATGGAGAGTTGGAAGAGATGAACCTGCAAGCCAAGGAGCAGCGGCTCAACCGCGTTCCCATGGCAACCATCCGCGAAGAGCGTCTCAAGTATCTCACTGACGAGAAGCGTATCAAGGCAGTCACCGTAATGTTCAGTGACCTCGAAGGCCGTCTGCACATGCTCGATTACGACAAGAAGTTTCTGCTGAAGAGCTGGGACAATCTGACGTTTGACGGCTCCTCGATTCGCGGTTTCACGGCGCAGAAGGAAAGCGATCTGCGTTTGGGCATCGATTGGTCCGCCTTCTACTGGGGGCCGGCCGACGTGTTTGGCGAAGGCAAGGTAATGGTGTTCGGCGAGGTCCTGGAGAAGGACGGTAGCTCTTATGTCGGCGACATGCGCGGCGTGCTCAAGACGTATGCCGATGCACAATACAAAAAGAACGGTTACACGCTGAATGCCGCCAACGAAATCGAAGGCTTTATTTTCGCGGGACTCGACGCCGAGCGGAACTACCACGATACCGGCAAATTCGAGTACGTGAACACCGGCGGATACTATCACTCGCTGCCCGGCGATCCGTTGCGCACGTTTATCGATCACAGTGCCGAAGTGCAGCGCGCCATGGGTTTCGAGAACGAAAAGGATCACCCGGAAGTGGCGCCCTCGCAGTTTGAAATCAACTACAGCTACGCCGAAGTGGTGGCCGCGGCCGATCACATCCAGCTCTACAAGTTCATTTGCCGCCAGGTCGCCAAGAACATGGGGATGACCGCCAGCTTCCTGCCGAAACCGGTGGTGGGCGTCAACGGCAGCGGTATGCACACCAACGTTTCGGTGAGCAAGGGCAAGACCAACACGTTCTGGGACGCCAAGGGCGAAGAGAAGCTAAGCAAGTTCGGCTGGGACTTTACCGATCGCATCCTCACCGCCGGCAATGACATCTGCCTGGTGCTGAATCCCAGCGTGAATGCTTACCGGCGTCTGGACCCGCACTTTGAAGCTCCCAATCAGATCATCGCTTCAGCGGTAGACCGCGGCTCCATGGTGCGCATCCCGCTCGGCAACGAGCGCAGCATTCGCGTCGAAGTTCGCGCGGTGGCGCCGGATGCCAATCCCTATATGGTGCTGTACTCGATTTTCAAGACCGGCATCGACGGCAACATCTCCAAGATGAAGGATCTGCGCTCGGCCAAGCGCTTCCTGCCGGACAATATCTACGACGCCATGACCGACTTCAGCAAAGCCGAGTGGACCACCAAGCTGTTTGGCTCCGAAGTGAAGGACCGCTACGTAGAACTGAAGAGGGGCTCGGCGGACCGCTGCGCTCGTCTGCTGGGAAATTTCGTAAAAACTCCCGAAGTCCAGTTCCACCACGAAGTTTACAACCAGTATTTGTGGAATCAGTTCTAGCGACTTGAACCTTTCCGAGAAGTGCGGCGCCCTGGGCACAACGTCCGGGGCGTTTGCACGTATGCAGTTGACACAGCAGGGAAAAGCGTGAGACATTACGCACTGGTAGGAGGTTTCCGTCCTTATGAAAAGCACCTCGCTGATGCTGCCACTGTTGGCGGCGGGACTGCTCTTAAACTCACTTCCGGTTTTCGCCCATCACGGAGATGCCGGCCGCTATGAAGATAACGTAGTGGTCATGCAAGGAACGGTGGTCGAGATGCAATTGATCACGCCGCATTCAATCATTGTCGTCGACGTCCCCGACGAGAGCGGCAAGATGGTGCGCTGGCAGGCCGAGATGGGCGGCAGAACCGCCATGATCAAGGACTTCGGGTGGACCAAGGACACCTTGAAGCCGGGCGACAAAATCACGCTCACCGGCCGCAAGGTGAAAAGCGGCGCTCCGTATATGAACTTGACCGATCGGGCGAACGTGGTGCTGACCGATACCGGCAAGGAAATCTTCCGCACGCCCAACTACGGCACGAATACCCCCAAGCGCCCGGCGTTGCAGCAGCAAGCGCCGCAGCCCAACTAGCTCGTCTGTCGAAAAATTGAGGGAGACGGCATGAGAATATTTTCGTCGGCAACCATAGTGTGTCTGGCGGCCTTGAGCATGGGCAGCCTGCAGGCGCAATTGAAGCAAGTGGCTTATATCAAAGCCTCCAACACCCATGCCAACGATCATTTCGGCAACGGCGGCACGCTCGAAGGCCACGGACTGGCGATCAGCGGCGACGGCAACACCATGGCTGTGGGCGCGCCTTACGAGAGCAGCGCCGCCAAGGGTATTAACGGCAACCAGAACGATACCTCGCTCTATGCTTCCGGCGCGGTTTACATTTTCACTCGCGCGAACAATGCCTGGACCCAACAGGCCTACATCAAAGCGTCGAATCCCGGGCAGAGTTACCGCTTCGGACACTTTGTCGTGTTGAGCCAGGATGGCAATACGCTGGCGGTTTCCTCGTTCTACGAAGCCAGCGCCGCAAAGGGAATCGATGGCGATCAGACTGACAAGTCCATCCCTCAGGCCGGGGCGGTCTACGTCTTCACACGAACCGGCGCGACGTGGAGCCAGCAATCCTACATTAAAGCTTCGAACACCGGTGAAAAGGGAACCGCGGCCGCGCCCGATGAAGGAGACCAGTTTGGGTTTTCCATCGCTTTGAGCGCGGATGGCAATACGCTGGCGGCAGGCGCCATCTCCGAAGACAGCGCCGCCAAGGGCATCAACGGCGATCAGAACGATAACTCCGCGCAGTCTTCGGGCGCGGTTTACGTTTTCACTCGCGCGGGGACCAAGTGGTCGCAGCAGGCTTACGTCAAGGCCTCGAACACAGACGCCATGGATTTGTTCGGCTACGCCGTGGGCCTGAGCGCCGATGGCAACACCATGGCCGTCAGCGCCTATGACGAAGATAGCTCCGCCCGCGAGATCAACGGTGTGATGGACAAGATGCGGCGCGGCTCCGGCGCCATCTTCGTCTTCACGCGCACCGGCGCCAATTGGGCGCAGACTGCGTATCTCAAAGCGTCGAATGCGGAAAACGGCGATTCTCTGGGGTATGACATGGCCATCAGCCAGGATGGCAACACCATCGTCGGAGGAGCCGGTGACGAAGACTGCTTCGCTGCAGGAGTCAATCCTCCTGATAAATGCGACAACGACTTTAGAACCGACACTTCGACTGGTGCCGCTTACGTTTTCGTCCGCAACGGCAGTACCTGGACTCAGCAGGCATTCATCAAAGCATCGCACCCGGGCAAAGAGGACTGGTTTGGCTCGCGCCTGAATCTTAGCGGCGATGGCAACACATTGGGCGTCTGCGCGCAACTGGAGAACGGCAACTCCAAAGGCATCAACGGCAATGAAAAGGACCTGTCGGCCGAAGATTCCGGAGCACTCTACTTGTTCACCCGCACCGGCACAACCTGGGTCCAGAAGGCCTACGTGAAAGGTTCCAACACCAGGGCCTACGACGAGTTTGGCGCCTCAGTGGCATTTAATAAAGATGGCAAGATCATGGCTGTCGGCGCGCGCGGCGAAGACAGCGCCGCCAAGGGCATCAACGGAAATCAGAACGATACCTCGGCCATGGGCGCGGGCGCCGTCTACATCTTCAGCAATCAGTAAGGGCGCAAACCGTGCGCCGGGGAACCGTGGATCCGTCAGGAGGTGAACCGTGCGTAGTTGGATGAATGTGTGCGTGCTCCTGGGAGCGGGCGTTGGTCTCGGCATCTTCGCGCGCGCGTTGTATTTACCTCCGCCCAGCGCCGCTCAGGCGGACATCTCTGGATTCGCCGCGGTGCCGGGCCAGAGAGGCGGCCAGGACGCGACTGGTCCCTACGAAGTGCTAGCTAATTGGCCCAAGCCTCTTTCCCAGTTGAAGGGTCATGAGGACTGGACCTGGGGCGCGGTGCAGGGTATCTTTGCGGAGACTCCCAACCGTGTCTTCATCCTCATGCGCGGCGAACTTCCCAATCTTAAACGGCCCGCGGAAGTTCCGATTCCGCAGTTCGGACCCAGTCTGTCGTATCCGGTATCGCAAGCACCGTTCCGAAATGCTTCCGTAGGCCCGCTCGCGAGTCCTGGCAATGCCGGCAGCGACGGCTGGAACGGCTGGAAGGGCAAACTCGGCGTGGATGCGCGCTGGGAGCACTGCGTCCTGGTAGTGGACGCGGACGGTAACATCACCGAAGACTGGACCCAGTGGGATTCAAAATTCCGCCGGCCGCACTCGGTCACGATGAATCCCTACGATCCCGAAAAGCACATCTGGATTGTGGATGACCGGATGCATGCGGTGTATAAGTTTTCGCACGACGGCAAGCAGTTGGTGCAGACGTTGGGCGTGCCCGGCGTTCCCGGAACCGACGACAAGCATTTCAACCGGCCGACGTTCCTGGCCTGGCTGCCGGACAGCACCTTGTATGTGTCGGATGGCTATGCCAACACGCGCGTGGTCAAGTTCGATAAGAATGGAAAGTTCTTGATGACCTGGGGCGAAAAGGGCAATCCCCCGAATGACACCCGGCCCGGAACCTTCGATGCGGTGCATGGCGTCCAGGTCGACCCCGCCACGCGCCGCGTGTATGTGACGGACCGCTCCAGTTCGCGCATTGAAATTTTCGACGAGAACGGGAAGTTCCTGGACCAGTTCAGCACCGGGAAGCCGTCTACGCCGCAGGTGCTCCACCTGTCGGCTGATAAACACTTGTGGATTGCCGATAACGAGACATCCAAAATCGTTAAGTACGACCTGGAGGGTCATTATCTGTATTCCTGGGGGAGCGGCGGGCAATGGCCGGGGGCGATGTGGAACGTGCACGGGATGAGTGTCGACCAGCAGGGCAACTTCTACATTGCCGAAGTGAATAACGGGCGTCCGCAGAAGTTCCGGCCGCGCGCGGGAGCGAATCCGGCGATGCTGGTGGGTCAGCCCATCCGCTAGACATCGCTACTCACTCTTGGACGGGCGGCCGCGCGCTTGCAAGATCGCCAACGCACTGCAGAACCGTTTCGGCCGTGAGGGGTTTCAACAAGGTCTCCTGGGCGCCGAGAATCTTGGCCGCGCGGAGTATATTGGGGTCATCCGCGCCCGTCATGGCGATGATCTTAAGTTTCGTGGACGCCTTGCGCAGCGTGCGAATGAGTTCGATTCCTTCCTCATCGGGCATCACCAGATCTGTAATCACTAGATCGATGGAGTGTTCCTCCACCCGCGATCTGGCCTCGCGTCCATTGCCGGCGGTGAATACCCGATAGCCAGCGCCCGCTAAGATTTCGACCTGCCATTTGCGCATCCCCGGCTCGTCATCGACTACCAAAATTCGGCGGATCGGCAGGGGCGCGCTCAGCACAGCGCGAATCTTTTCACAGAGTCTTTCGGGCGTCCAGGGCTTTTGAATAAACCCCACCGTCTCGTCTAAGGTTCCTTGTTGAGAGCGCGCGTTTCCGGTGTATCCGGACATGAACAGTACCCTCATCTGCGGCCGTAGCGCGCTAAGGCGGCTGGCGATTTCCTTGCCGCCAATCTTTGGCATCACTACGTCCGTAAGAAGCAAATGAACCGGTCCCCCGTACTCCTCAGCAACCCGTAAAGCGGCATTCCCATCTTCGGCTGTCAATACGTGATAACCCGCCGAACTCAGAACCTGCTGCGCCAAGGTGCGCAGGCTTCGATCGTCTTCGACAAGCAAAATAGTCTCGTCTCCGCGGCTGATCTTCTGCGGCTGTTCGCTCGACCCGCGATCCTTGGGTTGATCCACTCGGGGAAAGAAGATTTTGAACGTGGTACCGATTCCCGGCTCGCTATATAACCAAATGTGACCGCCGCTCTGGCGGACAATCCCGTACACGGTGGCCAATCCCAGGCCGGTTCCCTGGCCGACTTCCTTAGTGCTGAAGAAGGGTTCGAATACGTGGCGCCGAACCTCGGGAGTCATGCCGCTGCCGTTATCGCTCACGCTGAGCATCACATATCTTCCAGCCGGAATATTGTGGAGACGGCCCGCGGACTCATCCATTTCCTGATTCATCAGTTCGAAGGTAAGCTTGCCACCCTGCGGCATGGCGTCTCGCGAATTGACCACCAAGTTCATCAGGAGCTGCTGCACCTGAATCGGATCGATCTTGACCTGCGCCAGATGAGGATCGATAGTCACGGCGATCTCGATGTGTTCGCCGATCATGCGGCGCAGCATATGGTCGATATCGCGCAGTATGTCCGCGAGATTGACAACATGCGGCTGCAAGACCTGTTTGCGACTGAAGGCCAGTAGTTGCTGAGTGAGAGTGGCGGCCCGCTCGCCCGCCTTGCGGATCTCTTCGATCCTGCCGTAGGCCTGGTCACCCGGCGCCAAGTTCGCCAGCAACAGTTTCGAATACCCAATGATCACGTTAAGCACGTTGTTGAAGTCATGCGCGATCCCGCCCGCCAGTTGGCCGACGGCCTCCATCTTTTGCGATTGACGAAGTTCCTCTTCTAAGCGCTTGTGGCCCTTAATCAGCTTGCCGACACGTTCCAGCATTTCTTCCAGGCTGATGGCGGGAGAAGTCTCCGGATCTTCCGGTCCTCCGCCGATGCGCAGCTCATCGTCCGCCTGGGCCATGAGGAGGGAGATCCGGTCGTAGAGCAGCGCCAACTCGCGATTCGCCGCCGTCAATTGCCGGTTGAATTCCGCCAGTTGTTGCGCTCTCAAAAAGATCTCGGACTCCATTCGTTCAGACCGGCTTAACAGATCCTTGGTGGTCTTGTCACCGGCTTGCTTGGTGCGAATAAACTCCGTCACATCCTCGACACGGTGAATAATGTAAACCAATTCACCACTTGCGTCGAAAACCGGGGAATTCACCGGGCTCCAGTATCTCTCTTCGAATTCGCTGCCCTGCGATTCCGGCCGCCGGATGTCATATTTCTGGACCGCCATGGTGTCGGCGCGCCTGCTCTGGACGACGGTCTCCAGGGATTCGCCCAATTTACGCACACCGTTGGCATCGGGATCATCCGGATTATCTGGAAACACCTCAAATATATGTTTGCCAAGAATTTGCTCGCGCCGGGTCATGGTTGCCCGGAGATAAGCCTCGCTCACCGCAATAATTTCAAAGTTCGGTGTTAAGACCAGGTACAGGCCGGGAGCAGATTCAAAAAGGAGACGGAAGTCGACGGCTGAAGGGCGTGCCCCTGCCTCACGCGCAGCATTATGCCGCGCCTCCGGAGTCATAATTTCCACATTAATACGGGAACACCGATCACTTCAATCCCGTTGCGGGCTGATGACGGCTTGCATCGCAAAATGGTGAGAGAAGACGGGAGGGTGGATGTAGCCGATGCCTCTTCCGGCGCACACGATCGCTAGCCACAAAACCAGTGAACATCCTGCCGCCAGCTTAACTCCGGAAGACGCCGCCGTCCGGTTGTACACGCGCGGGCGAAAAATCAGCGCATGCGCCGCGACCAACAAAAATAGCAGGACTTT
>Ga0207707_10001918_pt1 | contig 18906 bp, 18 predicted proteins | sample KBSC83BmetaG_FD_184336 | JGI IMG/M metagenome (GOLD analysis project Ga0207707, IMG submission 184336) | Corn rhizosphere microbial communities from Kellogg Biological Station, Michigan, USA - KBS C8-3B metaG (SPAdes) (version 2) | ecosystem: Host-associated > Plants > Roots > Rhizosphere ...
CGAGGTGGAACGCACGCAGGCCGAGTCGCCGTTCGCGCGCATCGAGTCGTACCCCGAGTACCCGGGCCGGGAGCACCCCATGCTGGCTCTCGCACGCGTCGCGGCCGACCTCGGGCTGCGCGGGACGATCGCAGCGGACAACGACGGGTATCCCGGCATCCTCGGGTACCGCGGGCCGGCGCTGAGCGACGTCACCGGCGCGTCGGTGCTTCTCGTCGGCGACGCGATCGAGCAGATGCTCGTCCGCAAGAGCCCGGCGGAGATCGAGCTGCTCCGCGAGAGCGGCCGCTGGTGCGCGCACGCGCATCGGCTGCTCGAGCAGTACACGCGCGTCGGCTCGACCGAAGCCGAGGCGAGCCTGCGCGCGCAGCAGGAGACGACGCTCGCGATGCTCTCTGCGCACGGCTCGCGCGGACTGCTCGGCTCCGGCGACGGCGCGAAGGCGGGCTTCCGCGGCCAGATCGGGTTACGGAGCTCGTGGGCGCACGCGGTCGCGCACGACATCGAGTTCCAGCCGGGAGACGTCCTCGTCACGGAGACTGGGGCGCCGGTGTGGGGCTACCAGGCGGAGCTCGAGCGCGCCCTCGTCATCGGCCCGCCGACCGACCGGATGCGCGGGCTCTTCGACCACATGCTCGGATCCCGGGAGGCGGCCTTCGACGCGATCGTGCCGGGTGCCACGTGCGCGGACGTCGACGGCGCGGTCATGGACTACTTCACGCGGCACGATCTCCAGCGGTACTGGCGGCAGCACACGGGCCACGGAGCGGGACTCAGGAACCACGAGGCGCCCTTCCTGGACGTCGGCGACCCGACGCCGCTCGAGCCCGGCATGGTGTTCACCATCGAGCCCGGCCTCTACGACCCGGAGGTCGGCGGCTTCCGTCACTCCGACACGGTCGTCGTGACGGAAGCGGGCTACGACCTCCTGACCGACTATCCGAGCGACCTCGAGAGCCTGACGCTTCCCGTCTGACCGGCCTCAGCGGACGACGAGCTTGAGATGGTTGTCGTCGGAGGCTTGCCCGACCATCGTGATCGCGTAGGTCCCCTTGCCGAGAAGCAGCGTCTTGCCGATGGCGACGCGGCGTGTGGCGGACGGCCCGACAACCTTCAGTGCCGCCTCGTCGACGTTGAAGAGCTTCGCCGGGCCGCGGACGGCGAGCTTCGTCTTCAACGCCCCGTTGACCGAGAACCAGTGACAGCCCGGGTCGTGCATGACGACCGTGACCTTCGTCGGGGTGGCGTGGGTCGGGTGCGCAAACGCCTGGCCGGCGCCCACCGCAAGAAGTGCGACGGCCAGATACAGAACGGCGATCCTCTTCATCTCTCTGTCCTCCTGCGTCGGTGCCTGCCGGTTTCGTCGGATGCTGGCGGCGCAGGGGCGGGACGGCGTCCGGGGTCTGCAGCAGACCTGCTCGGTACTTCCCCGCAGCATGGGCGGGCAGGAACATCCGACCGGTCTCTCGCGTTTACTACCCTGGAGGCTCGACGTGAAGACGCGCGAACTGATCATCATCGGCGGCGGTCCCGCCGGGTACACCGCGGCGCTGTATGCCGCCCGCGCCGACCTCGAGCCGCTCGTGATCGAGGGCTTCCAGTGGGGCGGCCAGCTGATGATCACGAGCGACGTCGAGAACTACCCGGGCTACGCCGACGGCGTCATGGGGCCGGAGATGATGTCCGACTTCCGCCGGCAGGCCGAGCGGTTCGGCGCCGAGTTCATCACCGACGACGTCACGAAGGTCGACTTCTCCGAGCAGCCGCACCGTGTGTACGTCGGCGACGACGAGTACACCGCCCGCGCGGTGATCATCGCCACCGGCGCGACCGCGCGGTTCCTTGGCATCCCGTCCGAGGAGAAGCACAAGGGACGCGGGGTGTCCGCGTGCGCGACGTGCGACGCGGCGTTCTTCCGCGACAAGGACGTCTACGTGGTCGGCGGCGGCGACTCCGCGTTCGAGGAGGCGCTGTTCCTGAGCAAGTTCGCCTCGCGCGTGCACCTCGTGCACCGGCGCGACGAGTTCCGCGCGTCGAGGATCATGGTCGACCGCGCAGACAGGAACGAGAAGCTCGAGTACGTCCTGAACGCCGTCGTCGACGAGATCATCGGCGACCTGAAGGTCGAGGCGCTGCGGCTGCGCAGCACCGTCACCGACGAGACATGGGAAGTCCCCGCGGACGGCCTGTTCGTCGCAATCGGGCACGACCCGTCGACCGCGCTCTTCGTCGACCAGCTCGACCACGACGGCCAGGGGTACCTCGTGACCGCGCCGGGCTCGACGGCGACGAACATCGCGGGCGTCTTCGCGGCGGGCGACGTGCAGGACCACACCTACCGGCAGGCGATCACCGCCGCCGGCTCCGGGTGCATGGCCGCGCTCGACGCCGAGCGCTTCCTTGCGTCGCTCGAGGGTCATCCAGGCACGGCGCTCACCGCCGGCCGGTAGCCGGCGAAGCTCGACTCGATCACTCCCTCGCCTCGCGTGAGGCCCGGCAGCTGCCGCTGCAGCGACGAAAGTCGCACCGCGGCGAGCTCGCCCTCGAGGGTCGCGGTGTCGTCGTGCGACGTGGGCTGGTCGAGCGTCGCGTCCAGCCGACGTGCCGCTGCCATGACGGCGCCGAGTGACGCGGCAGGCACGTCGATGCGGATGCGGAGGATCGGCTCGCACACGACCGTGCCCGCCGCGGCGAGCGCGTGCGCGAGCACATGCGAGGCGAGGCCGCGGAAGTCGGACGGCATGCTCAGCGGCCCGCGCCGCGACGGCGGCCCGTCGGCGAGGCTGTACCAGCAATCGACGAGCGTCACGACGCAGTCGATCACCTCCCAGCCGTGAAGCCCGACGCGAAGCGATTCCCGGACGTAGGTCGCCATCGCCGTCTCGAACTCCTCGCGCCGCTTGTACGCGTAGAGGGGGATGCGGTCGTGCGTGATGCCGCCGAGGTCGAAGGCGATTCCCGATCCGTCGGGCGCCGGCTCGATGCGAAGCCCGAGCTGGGCGTTGAATGGGTTCGTCGGCGCATGCAGCAGCTCGGCCGCCTCGCCCACGCCGCTCGGCCGCTCGACGCAGATCGGCCGGGTCTCCAGGAAGGCGACGTCGAGCTCGTAGTCTCGCGCGAGCGTCGCCTCGAGCACCTCCTTCTGCACGTCGCCGTAGATCGAGACGGAGAGCTCGCTTCCGGACTGGCGCAGCCCGATCAGCGGATCCTGCTCGGCGAGCTGCTCGAGCGCGAGCCGGAGGCTGTTGCCGGCGTCCGGATCGACGGGGACGACGATCGCCTCCAGCGTCGGCGGCGCGAACTGCTGTCGCGAGACCGCCTCGGCGCCGCCGATGCGATCTCCGACCTGGACGCCGTGGAGCCCCCACACCTTCGCGATCTCGCCCGCGGTGGCGGCCTGCCGCCGAACCGGCCCGCCGTGGTCGAATACCTCGAGCCGGGTGACCTTGGCCTCGCCGATCCGGTCCCGCATCCGCACCGTGCCCGCGAACAGCCGCATCCACGCGACCTTCTCGCCCTTCGCGCCGCGGTCGATCTTGAAGACGGCCGCGTCGAGCGGGGTCTCCGACTCGCCCGAGCTCGTCGGCAGGAAGCGCACGATCGCCGCCCGGAGCTCGTGGGCGCCCTCGCCCGTGAGAGCCGACCCGTGCAGGACGGGCTGGACGACCGCGTTGCGGGTCAGCTCGGCGAGCGCCGCAGGCGGGTCGACGTCTTCGCCGTCGAGGTACGCGGCGAGCAACTGGTCGTCGTGCTCCGCGACCTGCTCGGCGTCGAGGGCCCAGAGCGGCACCGGCGTCGCGCCGAGACGCGTGCGGAGCTCACCGAGCACGCGATCGACGTCCGCGCCGGCACGGTCGGTCTTGTTGACGAAGAAGAGCGTGGGGATCCGCAGGCGCTGCAACGCGCGCATGAGCACGAGCGTCTGCGCCTGGACGCCTTCGACGGCGGAGACGACGAGCACGATGCCGTCGAGCACCCCGAGCACGCGCTCGACCTCGGCGATGAAGTCCGGATGGCCCGGTGTGTCGATCAGGTTGACGGTGACGCCGTCGATCGGGAACGACACGACGGCCGACTTGATGGTGATCCCGCGTTCGCGCTCGAGCGCGAGCGTGTCGGTCTGTGTCGTCCCATGGTCGACGCTGCCGGGCGCGGCGATCACACCGGCGTCGTAGAGAAGCCGCTCGGTGAGCGTCGTCTTACCGGCGTCTACATGCGCCAGGATCCCGAGGTTCAAGGTTGCGTGCAGCACAGTTCATACCCTCCGAAGGTGTCGTGAAGCTCTTCGCGATGGAGATGAACGGAGTGCGCACGTGCGCTCCTCGGGTCGCTGACGGGATCGGGAACATCATACGTCCGGCGACGGTCGTAGCCTGCGATGGTGCCTCAGTGGATCGATCTGATCGACCCCTCGCCGGCCGAGTTGCGGGAGGCGCTGCCGGAGCACGTGCATGCCACGGCGCTCGCGGCGCTCGAAGCACCGCACGAGCACAACGACGAGCCGAGGCCACGGATCGAGTCGCACGGCGACTACGTGCTCGGGATCCTGCTCCTCCCCGTCGAGGTGAAGGACGCCGACCGGCTCTACTACCAGGAGATCGACTTCGTCACCACGATGGACACGCTCGTGACGGTCTCGAAGACGCCGCCCGGCGAGCAGCCGTTCGACCCGGCACCGGCGAAGGAAGCCTGCCGCGCGCACGAGGACACCGGCATGTACGTCTACCACCTGATCGACGAGGTAGCGGAGAAGTACCTGGACGTGATCGACGCGCTCGACGACGAGATCGACGAGCTCGAGGATGACGTGGCGGAAAAACCGCCGTTCGAGATCGGCCGGCGCATCCGCGGTCTCCGCCACGACATGCTGCACGTCCGCCGCACGCTCGCCCCGACACGCGACGCGGTTCGCAAGATCGTCGACGACCGCGTCGAGCTCGACGAAGGCGAGCTCTTCCCGCGCGAGGTCGAGATCGCGTTCGGCAGCGCCTTCGACAAGCTGCTGCGCGCATCCGAAGGCCTCGACGCAGCGCGCGACTCGCTGGCGGGGATCCGCGACTACCTGCAGGGCAAGATCGCGAACGACCAGAACGAGGTGATGAAGCGCCTCACGCTGATCGCGTCGCTCCTGCTCGTGCCGACGTTCATCGTCGGCCTCTACGGCCAGAACTTCCACCACATCCCCGAGCTCGGCTGGGCGTGGGGCTACTGGTGGGCGTGGGCGTGGATCCTCGGCACTACGGTGGCGCAGCTCGTGTTCTTCCGCTGGAAGAAGTGGGTGTAACCGAACCTCACGCCGCAGTGCGGCGTCGCCGCCTGAGCAGCGCCGCGACGATGAACGAGCCGAAGAACGAAACGACCAGCAAGAGCAGCGTGAGCACGACGTCGCCGTCGATGTGCTCCCGATGGTCGAAGAAGTTGCGGTCGATCAGCTCGTTCGCGACGACCACCGCGATCGCGATCGCGAGCCAGACCCACCGGTGAGCAAGAAGATGCCGCCGCATCGTGACCCCTTTTCTCTGACGTTATGGAGGATCGGACACGAGCTCACCGACAAACACCCGTCCGCCGTCGGCACTGCGCACGATCCGGATGCTCGTCCCGCCTTCGTCCAGCGCCACGACCTCACCGATCGCAGGCGCCGAGTCCGCGCTGTAGCGGTGCGGTACTCCGGCGACGACGAGTGTGAACACGGCCAGCATCAGCCGACGCTGCCGGGGGCGCCTCTCGCGCCGCCCGAGACCGCAAGCAGGGCTTCGTACACCGGTTGCTCGGCGTCGCTTTCCATCCGAGACTCGCGCAGGAGCGTCCCGTCGTCTCGAACGACGCGCAGTGACGGCGGGTCGTCGATCACCAACAGCCACCGCACGAGCTGACGCCGCAGCATCCTCGTCCTGTCCATCGCCAGCGAGCGCGACGCTGCGTCCCACTCCTCGCGTTCGGCGACGACGTCCCGCATGTCGTTCCGCATCAGGTCCGCGACTTCGACGCCGACGATCGTCCCGAGCCCCGTCTCCGACGCGGGGTGATCGATCGCCTCGGCGATGAACCAGTCGGAGTGGTAGCGAAGGAGCTGCGGCCCGCCGCTCAGGAGTCCCGGCACCGCGAGTCGGAACGTTCGCGGACGGCCACTGGTCCGTAGCTCGACCTCATAGCGAAACTCACTCGACGACACCTACCGTCCAGTGTACGTACGATCGGCTTGATGCTTCCCGAGGGCGAACGCGCCCTGGCCTGACGGAGCGCACAGCCGTGGTGTCCGACACCGGTGGTGTCGGACACCACGTCGGGCCCACGCCTGGCCCCGGCTGCTTCGTCCCTCCCCTACAAGCGGTTGCGCCGCCGAGGCCCGAACTCGCGATCCGAGCAGGCCGGGCAGTAGAACGCGAGCGCCGGCGGCTCGTCGAGCTCCGGGTCGTCGATCCGGTAGGCGCGCCAGCGAATCCAGAACGCGCCGCTCGAGATGCCGCACTCACGACAGTCGACCGTGTGGAGTGTCCGCGCTCCCGGCTGGCTGTGTGCGCTCATCGCACTTCTCATCTTCTCGATCGCGGAGGACGGCGCCCGATGCGTTCGGCTCAACCGACTCCTACCTCGGTCGTGCCTCGAACGAGGGACGCATCGCTACCCTGGACGGCCGTGCCGTACTACATCTGCCCGCGCTGCAAGGAGCGCTCGGTCGACATCGACGCGCGCGAAGGGTTCTCGAAGGACGCACCCGCGTGCCGACACTGCGGCTTCGGGTTCCTGTTCGAGTTGCTCGACGACTACTACCCCGCGCCGGACACCGGCTTCCTCGTCACCGACCAGGAACGCCGCGTGCTCGCGATCGGCCGCGGCGTGTTCGAGTTGACCGGGTTCGGGGAGCCCGAGCTGATCGGGCGCGATGTCGTCGACGCGCTCCAGCTCTCCGACGCGAAGCCCGTCGAGCTCGCCCGCGAATGGGGCGTCCGGCGTCTCGGCGAGCAGCTGTCGATCACGACGCGGGCCGGCAACGAGAAGCGCGTCGTCGCCGATGTGTTCCCGGCGTACGACGACGACGGCGGGCTGCTCGTGGCACTCACTCCTAGACGCGGCTAGACGGGCAGAGCGACTCGGCGAGGGGGCAGTCCTCGCAGCGCGGCTTGCGCGCGTCGCAGATGCGGCGGCCGTGCCAGATCATGAGGTGCGGGAACCGCGCCCAGTCCGCGCGTGGGACGAGCCTGATCAGATCACGCTCGATCTTCACCGGGTCTTCTTGCTTCGTGAACGCGAGACGCTGAGAAACCCTGCGGACATGCGTGTCGACGACGATCCCCTGCGCGTTGCCGCGCTCGGCCGACACGACGTTCGCCGTCTTGCGCGCGACGCCCGGCAGCTTCAGCAGGTCGTCGAACGCGGTCGGAACTTCCCCGTCATGGATTTCGATGATCCGCTGCATCGTCCCGCGCAGCGACCTGGCTTTCTGCCGGTAGAAGCCGGTCGCGAAGATGTCGCGCTCCAGCTCCTCGACCGGCACGGCGAGATAGTCCTCCGGACGCCGGTACTTGACGAACAGCTTCTCCGTGACGCGGTTCACGTTCACGTCCGTCGTCTGCGCAGAGAGCATCACCGACACGAGCAGCTCGAGCGGCTGCTCGAACCGCAGCGCGATCTTCGCGTCCGCGTGCTCGACGGCGAGGGCTTCGACGACGGGGACGATGCGTTGCTTCTTCGGCGCGACCTTCTTCCGCCGGGCCTCGGCGATGTAGCTGCGGGCCATCTACACGGTCGCGACGATCCGCTCGGGCGGATTGCGCAGCTTCGGGCCGGCGCAGACGACGTCGAGCGCCGGGCAGCCGTTGCAGGTGAACTCGTCCGGCGACGGCGTGAACTCGCCCGCGTCGATGCGGCGGATCGCGGCCGACAGCTCTTCCTCGAGGCCTGGCAGCTCGCGCCGGGCGAACGTCGTCGCGACGACCGCGTCGGACCGCTCGAGGAAGTGGTAGACGACCTCGACCTCGTCGGCGCCGGCGCGGAAGCAGGCCAGCGCGTAGACGAGCCGCTGCAGGTGGTAGTCGTGTTCGACGATCTCCTGCGGAGTGCCCTCCGCGAGCGAGTTGGTCTTGTAGTCGACGACGAGCGCCCGAGCTCCGTCGCGCCACAGAACGTCGAGGCGGCCGTGGAGCAGCACGCCGTCGTGCTCGAACGCGAACGGGCGCTCCGGCACGGCGCCCGCCAGGTTCGCGATCCGTGCCGCGAGCTCGGACGTGCAGTAGGCCTCGACGAACCCCTCGATGCGTTCGACCTCCTCGTCGGACACCTCCGGGTACCAGTCGCGCACGACCGACACGTCGGGCAGCGCGGGGGCGGAGAGATCGACGAGCTCGAGCAGGCGATGCGCCGCGTCGCCGATCTCCGTCGCGCGCAACCCGCCGTCTCCCCCGGGCAACGAGCCGCGCTCCTCGCGGAGACCCGCGACGCGCTCCGCGTAGTAGCGGTACGAGCAGCGCTCGAACAGGGCGAGCGCCGAGTACGAGAGGCGCTTCACCTTGTGCAGCGGCGCGGGCGGCAGAGGCTGCAGCTCCGGCAGGCGGTAGCCGCGCGGCGCGGGGGTGCTCGGCAGCTCGCCGAACAGCGCCAGCTGCCCCTCCTCCCCGCTCTCGACCGGCTCGGCCGGCTGATCCGGCTCGTAGCCGTGCACGCGCATCACGAACCGCGCGTCATCCCGCTCGAGCTCGCCGTCGACCGGCTCGTCGCCGACCTCGAGCCGGGAGAGCACCCAGCCGATCGGCGTGTCGAGGTCGCGCGCCTTCTCGGGATCGATCGCGCCCGAGACGATCAGCCGGTCGATCGCGCGGGTCATCGCCACGTAGTAGAGGCGCAGCCGCTCCGCGCGCTCGTCCTCGCGCTCGGCCTCGCGCACCGCTTCGTAGTCGAGGACCGGGCGCTTCTTGCCTGACTTCGGATCGACGACGCGGAACCCGAAGCGGCCGTCGGGACGCACGATGATCTCGTCCGCCGACGGTGGGCCGCCGGTGTCCCGGCCGGCGTCGGCGACGATCACGACCTTGAACTCGAGTCCCTTTGCAGCGTGGATCGTGAGCAGCCGCACCGCGTCGGCGCCCTCCTCCTCCGACACGGCCTCGAGCTGGGACGCGCCGACCGCTTCCTGGTCGCGGATGAACTTCACGAAGCCCTCGACGTCGGGTCCGCGGAGCGCCTCGTACGAGCGCGCGAGCCGCATCAGCTTGCGCAGGTTCGCGTAGCGGCGCTTGCCGTCCCACTGCGCGAGCACCGCGAGGTCGTAGTCGTGGGCGGAGACGATCTCCTCGCACAGCCGCTCGAGGCTCGTGCGCGCCGACGCTGCGACGAGGCGCTCGTACCGCTGCTTGAACGCGCGCACGAGGCGCTCGTCGCCCTCGCAGAGCTGCTCGGGCAGCGAGCGCTCGATCCCGGTGAACAGCGGGCGCTTGCTCGCCTGCCTGCGGATGTGCACCAGGCCGTCGTTCGAGACGCCGACGAACGGCGACGCGAGCACGGTGACGAGCGCTTCGTCGTCGTAGCGGTTGTGCAGGAGCCGGAGGTACGCGAGCAGGTCGACGACCTGCTGCTGGCCGAAGTACCCGCGCCCGGTCGCGCGGTACGTCGGCAGGCCGGCGGCGCGCAGCGCAGCCTCGTAACGCTCGGCGTCGGTGCCCGCGGCGAACAGCAGCACGATCTCGCCGGCAGCCGCGACGCCCGCGTCGACGAGCTCGCGGACGCGCCGCGCGATCGCCTTCGCTTCGCCGTCGCGCCAGTTCACCGGCACGTCCTTGAAGCTCCGCTTGTCGGTGACGTGCAGCTCGACCGGATGGCCGAACACCGGATCGGTGAACTCGCCCGACGCGGCGAGCGGCTGGTAGCCGTCGCCGAACTCCTCGCGGAAGAGATGGTTCACGGCCGCGAGCACCTCGGGACGCGAGCGGTAGTTGCGGGCGAGCGGCAACCGCAGCGCAGCGGCCTCCCGGCGCTCACGGAAGACCGCGACGTCGGCGTGACGGAACCCGTAGATCGACTGGAACTCGTCTCCGACGTAGAACACGTCGCGTTCGAGCGGACCGCCGGCGAGCTGGTCGATCAGCTCGCACTGCAGCCGGTTCGTGTCCTGGAACTCGTCGACCATCAGCGCCCGGAACCGCAGCTGCTCCTGCTCGCGCACGCGCTCGTGGTCACGCAACAGGTCGCGCGTCAGCAACTGGAGGTCCTCGAAGTCGAGCGCCGACTCGCGCTGCTTGGCGGCGGCGTATTCGGCGGCGAACAGGTCGAGCAGCTCCTGCAGGAGATCCTTGTCGCGCAGCGCGAGCTCGTCGAACGCGGCCTGCTCGAGCCGCTTGCGCGCGGACTCGAACCCGGCAGCGCGATCGCCGGATGCCCGCAGGCCTGCCAGGTCGAGCAGGCGCTCGGGGTTCGTCGTCGAGAGCGCGAGCGCGGCCTGCGCGGCAGCCGCCTGCTTGTCGGAGCAGTCGCCGTCGGCGGCGAGCTGCCGCGCCTCGTCGTGCAGCTCGGCGAGCCGCTCGGCGATGTCGACCGGCTCGCTCAGCTCGAGCGCCAGCTCGCGACCGGCGGAGCGGAGCGTCTCGTAGACGGAGGTCAGCTTGCGGCGAAGCCCTTGCGCGCCGTAGGTGGCGAGGAGGCGCAGCCGTTCGGCGTCGCGGGTGGCGCAGAAACCCGCGAGCGCGCGCTCGAACGCCTCGCCGCGGATCACCAGCCCGTGCTCCTCGTCGAGCTCGCGGAAGCGCGGATCGATGCCGACCGCAAACGGATGCGTGCGCAGCAGCCGCGCGCAGAAGCCGTGGATCGTCGAGATCCACGCACCGTCGAGCCGCCGTGCGAGATCGGGCCGGCCGCGCGCGTGCAGCGCGGAGCGGATGCGCGCGCGCAGCTCGCCGGCCGCCTTGCGCGTGTAGGTGATGACGAGCACCGACTCGACGTCGAGCCCTTCCTCGCAGACCGCCCGCACGAACCGCTCGACCAGCACGGTCGTCTTCCCCGTCCCGGCACCGGCCGAGACGAACACCTCACCGCGGGCGTCGACCGCCGCGCGCTGCTGCGGGTTCACGGACGCTCCACGCGGCACATCGTCCAGAGGTCGCACCACGTCGGGCACGTGCCGCCCTTCGGGTCGTGGCGCACGTCGCCCGCCCGGATCCGCTGCGCGTACCCGAGCGCGCGCTCGCGCGCCGTGTCGACGAGACCCCAGAAGGCCTCGTCGTCGAGATAGTCGTTGCGCTGGTAGCCGGGCAGATCCTCGGCGGCGTCCGCGGACAGCAACCCGCGCGTCACGCGCGCGCCGGCGAGCGCGCGGTAGACGCCGCCGAGCGGCTCGATGCCGACGAGGTCGCGGAGCACGAGCATGTACAGGGGGATCTGCAGCTTCAGCTCTTCGTCGATCTGCTTCGCCGAGTGCGCGCTGCGGCCCGACTTGTAGTCCTGCACGATCCCGCGCGCCGAGAACGGGTCGAGGTCGATGCGGTCGATCTTCCCGCTGAGGTAGATGCCGTCGCCGAGTTGCAGGCCGCGCTGGAGCTGCGGCGCCGAGCGGTCGGAGCCGAACCCGACCTCGAACTGACGCGGGACGAGCCGGAGCGGCGACGCCGCCTCGTCGCGCACGAACCCCTCGAGGTCGCGCCAGAGGCTCTCTTCGAGCTCCGCCGCCTGCAGCTCGGTGAGCTCGAGCCGAACGCCGCCGCGGAGTGCGTCGTCGAGGCAGCGGCGAAGGAACCCGACCGCCTGCTCGACGTTCTCCGGCACGACGCGGTCGGAGCCGAGCTCCTTGGGCAGGCCCGCGTAGAACTTGTGCAGTGCGCTGTGCGCGACGGAGCCGCGCAGCATCGCATCGGCCTCGGCGTCGATCGTACGCGGCGAGATGACTCGCTCGAACAGCCACGCCGACGAGCAGTCGGCGAACCGCTCGAGCTCCGTCACGCTGAACATGGAGCGCGCGCCGTACACCGCGCGGAGAGCCTCGCTGCGCAGGCGCGTCTCGCGGTGGAGCGCGCCGCGCGCACGCGTGAGCCGCCGCTCCCATCCGTTGGCGTCGGCGAGCACGATCGCCTGGTCGGCGTCGGAGGCGGCGAGCAGCGACAGCGAGCGAAGCCGCTCCCGGTCGGACGGCGCATCCTCGAGCGGCCACGTGAGCGCGGAAAGCGGCCGGCGTGTCGTCGCATGGGCGACGTCGTCGCGATCGAAGACGGCGGCGACCTCCTCCCAGAACGGGCTCGGCTCGCGCGGGGCCCCCTCGTCGGTCGCCGCCTCGCGCACGAGGTACAGCCGGCGGACGGCGCGCGTGCACGCCGTGTAGAAGAGGTAGCGGTCGCGGGACACCTGGTCGGGGCGCTCGAGGCGCCCGCCGAGCTCGCGCCGCCGGTCGTCGTCGAGGAACGGCGAGGTGCGCGAGCGCCGCGGCAGCGATCCCTCTTCGAGGCCGAGCACGAACACGACCTCGAAGCGGCGCGTGCGGGCGCGCATCAGGTCGAGGACCGCGACGCGCCCCGCCTCCCCGGCCGACGAGAGCCGGACCTCGCAGCGCTCCAGCGCAGCGATCACCTCGTCGCGCGTCGCCGCCAGCCCGCCGAGCTCGTTCAGCAACTGGAGCACGTGGCCGTACGCGCGCAGGTCGAGGCGCGACACCTCGCCGGCCGGCGGCGCGTCCGTGCCGTACGCCGCGCGGAGCATCGCGCGGAGCTGGACGCGAATCGCGTCGACGGGATCATCGGCCGCGCGCAGCTCGGCGAGCGCCGGCACCGGCGCCTCCCGCAGCTTCTCGGCCTCCTCCTCGACGCGCGCGGGGGTGTGGATCGCGCGGCCGCGCAGGCGCCCCTCGACGTAGTCGACGGACGAGCGCCCGAGCCCGGAGTACGGGCTGCGTAGGAACGCGAACAGCTCGCGCCGGCCGGCTTCGCCCCATGCATAGCGCAGGAGCTGGAGCAGCGCGTGCCCGATCGGTGTCGCGCCGAGCCGCACCCGCGATTCGACCGCGTACGGCACGTCCAGCGAGCCGAGCACGGTCTCGAGCGGGCCCCGCCACGCGTCGACCGCCGGTGCGACGAGGGCGATCTGCTCGGGGCGGACGCCTGAGCGGATCAGCTCGATCAGCTCGTCCCCGACGAGCTCGAGCGAGCCGCGCGCGCCCGCGCCCTCCAGGAACCGAACCGCTGCGTCGAGCGCGGGCGGCGGTGGCGGCGACTCGTCGAAGAGCGCGCGCTCGAGATGTGCGAGCGCGGGATGCTGGTACTCGCCCGACCGCGGCGGCAGCTCCTGCACGTTCCCGGACGCCAGCGCGGAGAGATCGTCGGCCGTCCGCTGGAGCGACGCGAACGCGATGCGGCCGGGCTCGTAGGGCAGCGAGACCTCGATGTCGGTGCGGCCGGAGAGCGCTTCGAGGAGCGCCCATTCGGCGCCGGTCAGGTCCTCGAAGCCGTACGCGAAGACGGGCTCGCCGTGCCAGGCGTCGAGGTCGGTCGCGAGCCGCTCGGCCGCCCGGCGGCGCAGCAGGTCGCGGTCGAACCGGCCGAGCCGGTCGAGCTCGGCGCGGTAGAGCGCGTAGAGCTGCGCGAGGTCGCCGTCGAGATCCTCCGGGTCGAGCATCCCCTGCTCGAGCTCGCCGAGCGTCTGGAGCAGCGTGTCCGCGAACCCGCTCGTCCGTGCGGACCGCGACAGGCCGTTCAGGGACGCGGACTGCAGCAGGCGGCGCACGATCAGCGACCGCTCGGCGTCGCTCAGGGGACGCCGGTGCGCATCGGCGCCGGCGAGCCGCCGGAACAGGTCGTCGAACGTCCCGATCGTGCCGCTGAAGAGACAGCCGCAGCGCGCGAGCAGGTCGCGCTCGACGCGGTCGACGTCCGACGCGTTCGGCACGATCAATGTCGGTTCGTCGTCGAGGCGCGCCAGGAAGCGGTCGAGCAAGAGCGCGACCTTGCCCGCGTTGGCAGGCCCTGCGAGCAGGGAGAGTCCCACCTTCCCATCGTAGGCCCGCCCCCGGACGGTCAGGCGTCCGAAAACGGCGCAAACAGCGGGCGAGGCGGCTAGCCGGCGGCTGCGGCCTTCGGGCGCCGGCCCCGGCGGGCGGCGGCGCGGCCCGGCATCTGGCCCGCGCAGTCGTCGCAGAGATCGGCGACCTTCGAGCCGCGGCGGGCATCGACGTAGGTGATGCGCAGCGTCGCGCCGCGTGACTCGTCGACTTCCTTGCCGCAGTTGTCGCAAACGAGGATGGTTTTCCGTGCCATTCCGGGCAGTTTACGCAGCCGCGCGCGAGGCGCGAATTCGCCAGGATCGCAGGAGGCTCAACGTCGCCAGCTCTTCGACGTCGAGACCGACATCTCTGGCGCCGACGACTCGCAAATGCCGCGGCCGAAAATCCTCGATCGTTCTTCCGTCGAGATACTGCTCGACCACGGCCGGGCTCACGTAGGAGGAACGGGCAACCGCGGGCGTGTTGCCGAGCCGTTCGGCGACGTGCCGCATCACCGCCGCAATTCGGCGCTTCGCCTCGGTGGGATTCTCCGGCGGGCCGTGCTGGGCGAGCTCGATCGCCGCGAGCAACGTCCCTCCCCAGGTCCGGAAGTCCTTGGCGGTGTAGCCGTCTCCGAGGTGTGTCTTCACGTAGTCGTTCAGCCTGCGTTGGCTCAGGTTGCAATACGTCCCGTCCGGCAGCTCGTACTGGAACAGTCGCGCGCCGCGCACGGAGCGCAGGTCGCGGATCGCCGCAGCGAGCTCGGCGTCGACGACGGCGCTCCGCAGCATGATCGAGTGCTTGCCGCGGTAGCGGAAGGAGATACGCGAGCCGCGAACGGTGACGTGGCTCTTCCGCAGCGTCGTGATCCCGAACGTGCGTGATTGCTTCGCGTAGCGGTCACCGCCGACCCGAAACCAGCCGAGATTGATCAGGCGAACCGCGATCGCGGCAACCTTGTCGGCCGGATAGCCCTCGAGCTCCATGTGATCGGCCATCGTCGCCCTGAGGTCCGGCAGCCGCTCCGCGAACCCGATCAGCCGGTCGTACTTCGCCTGCTCCTGCCTGGCCCGGAACGCCGGGTGGTAGAGGTACTGCTTCCTGCCCGCGGCATCGACGCCCGTCGCCTGCAGCTTCGAGCGCGCCGACGGCGCGATCCACACGTCCTTCCACGCCGGCGGGATCACGAGCGAACGGATCCGTTCGAGCTTTTGCGCGTCGGTGATCTCCCGCCCGCGCGCGTCGTAGTAGCGGAAGCTCCGCTTCGACCCCTTGCGTGTCCACCCGACCCTCGCCGCCATTGCTGGCGGGCATTCCCACCGGAACGCCGTCGCTAATCTTGCCCCGCCATGGAGTTGAAGGCGATCGCGGTCCTCGAGGGCGACCAGACGGGCCAGGAGCTCCTGGAGGAGTCGCTGCGGCTGCTCGTGCCCGACGTGATCGGGCTCGAGATCGACCTCCCCCGGTTCGACCTCTCACTCGGGTCGCGCCGGGCGACGAAGAACGCGATCGTCCACGAGGCGGCGGCGGCGATCCGCGAGCGCGGCCTCGGGCTGAAGGCGGCGACGGTGACGCCCGAGACGCGCGGCGACGTCGGCTCGCCGAACCGGATCCTCCGCGAGGAGATCGGCGGCAAGGTGATCGTCCGCACCGGCAGGCGCCTGCCCGGCGTGGTGCCGCTCGGCGGCGTGCACGCGCCGATCTCGGTCGTGCGCATGGCGGTCGGCGACGCCTACGGCGCGAAGGAGTGGCGTGAAGGCTCGGGCGACGACGAGGTCGCGTTCCGCACGGAGCGCATCGAGCGCGGGGTGTGTCGTGCGGTGTCGGAGTTCGCGTTCCGCGAGGCGGAGCGTACGGGCGCGAAGGTGTTCGGCGGCCCGAAGTACACGGTCTCACCGACGTACGAAGGGATGCTGAAGGAAGAGATGGACGCGGCGGCCGCGCGCCATCCGGACGTCGCCTACGATCCGCAGCTGATCGATGCCACGTTCGCGCTGCTGGTCGCCTCGACGGGCGATCCGATGGTGATTCCTGCGCTGAACCGCGACGGTGACATCCTGTCCGACCTCGTCCTCCCGCTGTTCGGCTCGATCGCCGGCTCGGAGTCGATGCTCGTCGCGTTCGACGGGGCGGAGCTCGAGCCGACGGCCTTGATGGCCGAGGCGGCGCACGGGACAGCGCCGTCGCTCGAGGGAAAGAACGTCGCGAATCCGCTGGCGATGATCCTCGCCGCCGCCGCGCTGCTGTCGCAGACCGAGGAAGGCAGCTCCGCCGGCCGCGCGATCCGCGAAGCGGCGCTCGAGGCGGTCGCGCAAGGAGTGAAGACGGCCGATCTCGGCGGGCATTCGACGACGACGGAGTTCACCGACGAGGTGATCCGCCGCACGCGCACGAAGCTCGAGGTCTGGTCGACGCTCATCTAGGCGCTTGCCTCGAGGCGCTTCCGCCAGAGGCGTAGGGTGACGAACGCTGCCACGCCGAGGACGACGAGCACGACGACGGCGTAGAGGCCGTACCGCTGGACGGCGTCGGCGGCCGCCTTGCCCGCCCAGTACGCGAGCAGGCCGGTTCCCGTCGCCCAGAGGATCCCGCCGGCGGCGTTCCATGCGAAGAACTGCCACCAGTGCATGCGGCTGATCCCCGCGAGCCAGGCGGAGGTGATGCGCAGGAACGCGACGAAGCGCCCGAGGAACACGGTCTTGCCGCCGTGCCGGCGGAAGAACCGCTCCGCCGGCGGCAGCGCCCGCTCCGAGTAGCGGCGCGTGAGCTCGAACCGCTCGAGCAGCTTGCGGCCGCCGACGCGGCCGAGCCAGTAGCCGATGTTGTCGCCGACGATCGCGCCTGCCGCCGCGACGACGATCACCCACTCGATGCCGTAGTGGCGGTGCGCGAGGACCGCGGCGGTGATCAGCGCGGTCTCGCCCGGCAGGGGGATCCCGGCCGACTCGACCGCGACGAGCAGGAACAGGAGGACGAGCCCGTAGTCGAGGAGGAGGTGCGTCACCGAGCGCGTCTTCACCGTACACGGCCGCCCTTTGCGGTAGCGTCGCGCGCGGCAATGCGTGTCGGAGTACCAAAGGAGGCGGAGCCCGGCGAACGTCGGGTGGCGCTCGTTCCCGAGACCGTCGGTCGGCTCGGGGAGGGCGTCGAGGTCGTCGTCGAGCAGGGCGCCGGGGTCGCGGCCGGCTTCGAGGATGCGGCGTACACCGATGCCGGTGCGACGGTCGGCGATCCGTGGGGCTGCGACGTGGTCGTGAAGGTCGCCGCACCGAGCGCGACCGAGGCCGCGCGGCTCCGTGACGGCCAGGTCCTCGTCGCGTTCCTCTCCCCGCTCACCGACACGGAGGGCGTGGCACGGCTCGCGGCCGCCGGGGTCCACGGGCTCGCGCTCGAGTCGATCCCACGAATCACGCGCGCGCAGCCGATGGACGCGCTCTCGTCGCAGGCGACCGTCAGCGGGTACAAGGGCGCGCTCGTCGCCGCCGACCGGCTGCCGCGCTTTCTGCCGATGCTGATGACGGCGGCGGGGACGATCCCGCCCGCGAAGGTGCTCGTGCTCGGCGCAGGGGTCGCCGGCCTGCAGGCGATCGCGACGGCGCGCCGCCTCGGTGCGGTCGTGAGCGCGTTCGACGTGCGGCCGGCGGTGAAGGAGCAGGTCGAGTCGCTCGGCGCCACGTTCCTCGACCTCGGCGTGCAGGGCGAGGAGACGGAGGGCGGCTACGCACGCGAGCTGACACCCGAGCAGCAGGCCGCGCAGCAGGCGGAGCTGCAGTCGCGCATCCCAGGCTTCGATGCCGTGATCACGACCGCCGCGATCCCGGGACGCCCGGCGCCGAAGCTCGTGACGGCGGAGGCTGTGCACGGGATGCGCGCCGGCTCGGTGATCGTCGACCTTGCGGCGGAGACGGGCGGCAACTGCGAGCTCACGAAGCCGGGTGAAGAGGTCGTCGACGGCGGCGTGACGATCGTCGGCACGACGAACGTGCCGTCGACGATGCCGACGCACGCGAGCCAGTTGCTGTCACGCAACATGGCGGCGATCGTCGGGCTGCTCGCGAAGGACGGAGAGCTTGTCATCGACTGGGACGACGAGATCGTCGCCGGTGCCTGTGTGACCCGGAAGGAGGTGACGGCGTGAGCCATGGAACGCTCCTTGTGTTCGAGGTGACGATTCTCGTGCTGGCGATCTTCCTCGGCTTCGAGGTGATCGCGAAGGTGCCGGCGCTGCTGCACACGCCGCTGATGTCGGGGACGAACGCGATCCACGGGATCGTGATCGTCGGCGCGATGCTCGTGATGGGGCTCGACCACAAGGACACGCTGACCTTCGTGATCGGCTTCGTCGCCGTCGTGCTCGGTTCGGCGAACGTGGTCGGCGGCTTCGTCGTCACCGACCGGATGCTGGAGATGTTCAAGCGGAAGCCGGTCTCACCGAAGGGCACGGATGGGGCATAACGCCTCCAACCTGCTCTACCTGGTCACGATCGTGACCTTCATCTGGGCGCTCCGCGATCTCTCGAATCCGGCGCGCGCCCGGCGCGGCGTGTGGGTCGGTGCAGGAGGCATGACACTCGCAATCGCGACGACGTTCGGCCAGCACGGCCTGCACGACTACCTCTGGATGATCGTCGCGATGGTGATCGGCGGGACGTTCGGCGCTGTCGCCGCGCGCCGCGTGAAGATGACCGCGATGCCGCAGATGGTGGCGCTGTTCAACGGCGTGGGCGGCGGTGCGGCGGCGCTCGTGTCGTGGGCCGAGTTCCACCGCGAGGCGCCGCTCTCGGGCGACCTGCAGCGCGACATCTCGATCTCGCTCGTCCTCTCGGCGCTGATCGGCTCGATCTCGTTCGCCGGCTCGATGATCGCCTTCGCGAAGCTGCAGGAGCTGATCGGCGGCCGCCCGATCACGTACGCCGGGCAGCAGATCGTCAACGCGCTCCTGTTCGCCACTGTCG
>Ga0207707_10001919_pt1 | contig 18897 bp, 17 predicted proteins | sample KBSC83BmetaG_FD_184336 | JGI IMG/M metagenome (GOLD analysis project Ga0207707, IMG submission 184336) | Corn rhizosphere microbial communities from Kellogg Biological Station, Michigan, USA - KBS C8-3B metaG (SPAdes) (version 2) | ecosystem: Host-associated > Plants > Roots > Rhizosphere ...
CCCGCTCGCCTTTCCCGATCGGATCGAGGCGGGGCTGCGCGTCGACCGCCTCGGGCGCAGCAGCGTGCGTTATGCGGTCGGGATTTTTCGCCTCGGCGAGGACGCAGCGGCAGCTTCGGGCCATTTTGTCCATGTCTATGTCGATCGCCAGAGCCGCCGGCCCGCCGCCTTGCCGGAACCGATGCGCGCCGCGCTCCAACGAATCGCGGCTCAAAGTTGACGCGCCCGGAGGGATGAGCGAGTCTTTGACGTAACGCGGGGGGCGCGGAGCGGGGGACGGCTGTTGGCCTTCGGCAAAGTGAGTCGCATCGTATCGGGTCCGATCCTCAGTGTGATCTGGCTCGCGGTCTGTGGTGGTTATATTTCCGAGTTCGTCGGCTGGAACGTCCTGTTCTCGCTGCTGCCGCACGAGATCGCGCTGGTCCTGCTCGCGGCGCTTGCGCCGGCGCTCGCCGTCGTCGGCATCGGCGCGGCGCAGGAGCGCACCGCCCGGCTCGAGCGCGTCAGCGCGAGGCTCGCCGAGCAACTGATCCAGCTTCAGGGCGTGCCGAGCCGGTTCGACGAGCGCACGCGGCTGACGCTCACCGCGCTGCGCCAGCAAATGGAAGAGCTCAACGCCGCCGGCGAATCCGCGGCGTCGCGGCTACGGCTCAGCACGGAAAACCTCGGTAGCCTTGTCAGCGGCGCGGTTTCGAGCGTCAACGGCGTGGTCGAGCGCGCCGAATACGCACGCGGCGATCTCGAGGCGGTGGTGGCGCCGCTCGCCAAGCTGACCGCGATGCTGGCGGACGAGACCGCCGCGCTTCAGCACGCGGCGAGCGCCGATCTCGACATGGCGATCGACCGGCTGCGCGTGCATGTCGCAACGGTGCAGCAGGCGGTCGATCGCGGCATCGAAACCGCGGCCTCGCGCATCATCGAGCGCGCGGAGCTGTTGGGCCGCGCGATCAGCGACGCGCTCGCCAAAGCTGCCGCCAACGCCGCCGAACAATTCGATGGCGCGGCCGAGCGCGTTGGCCGCGAGATCGGCGCGGCGGTCGATCGCATCGCCGGTCAGACCGGCTCGCTCGCCAGCGCCATCGCCCAGGCGGGCGACGGCGCGGTTGAGCGACTCGCGGGGCACCGGGCGGCCGTCGAGCGCCTCCTCGCCGAGGCGGCGGCCCGGCTCGATCAGGTGGCGCGCGAGACGATGGCCGTCGCCGAGCGCAGCGGCGGCTCGCTGCGGACCGAGACGCAGGCCCTTCTCGCAGCGGTCGGCGAGACGGCGCTCCGCGCCGAGCAGGTCGGGGCAAAGCTCCATGAGAGCGGCGCCAACCTCGTCGCCCAGTCGCTGCAAACGGCGCGGCAGGCAGAGACCGCCAATGCCGCCCTGCTGGGCCAGGCGCAGGCGCTTGCCAATGTCGCGGGCGAGGCGCTGGCCCGCCTTCGGGAATTCAGTATCGGCTTCGCCAGCCAGGCCGAGGCGGTGATCTCGGCGGCGCGCCAGGGCGGATCCCAGATCGAGGGCGCGGGCGCGGAACTGCGGCGCCAGATCGCGCTCATCGCCGATGCGGGCGCGGAGGCGGCGACCGCCGCCGACGGCACCACCGCCAAGCTGCGCGAGGTCATCGATGCGTTGGAGACGAGCGCTTCCGATTCGATGACCGCCCTGACGCGGCGCGGCGGCGACGTGGTCGATGCCGCCGAAGCCAATATCGCGCGGCTGCGCGCGGCGCTCGGCGCGCTCGACCAGAGCGCGGTCGAGGCTGCAGATAGCGGCGTTGCCGGGATCCGCGCGGCGATGGCGACGCTCGAGGAGAGCGCGGCACAGGTCGAGAGCGCGCTCATCCGGCGCGGTGGCGACATGGCGGAAGCGGTCGAGGTGAGCGTTGCCCGGGCGCGGGCGGCGATCGGCGGGCTCGAGCAGGGCGTCGCCGCTGCGGCGGATGCCGGGGTGCGCCAGATTCGCGGCGCGCTCGAGGCGCTGACGCAGAGCGGCGCGCAGCTGACGGCGACGGGCGAGACCGCCTCGGCACGCGTCCTGCAATTGCAATCGACCACCTCGCACGCGGTCGATGAGCTGCGCCGCGCCCATGATTCGGTGAATGTCCAGATCGGCGAATTGGCGGGCGTCGCGGGCGGGGCGCGAGCCGAGATGGAGGGGGTGGCCGGCATCCTCATTCGCGAGGTGGTCGCGCTGCGCGAAGGGGGCCAGCAGGTCGCGGCCTATATCGAGCATTTGCACGATGCCTTCGCCGAGGAGGTCGCGCATTTCAACGTCGCGCGCGGCAATATGGAGACCCAGGTCGCCGAGATCCGGACCTTGCTGCAGCAGCAATCGGAGCTGCTGACGCGGGTTGGGGCCGATACGGTCGAGCAGGCAAAGCTCGCCGACCGCGCCCTCGATGGGCATATCCGGCGCCTCAACGAGGCCGCCGTTTCGGTTGCCGATCATAGCGATGCGGTCGGCACGCTGCTCGCCCGCCAGCTCGCCGAGATGGGCGGCACGGCGGAACGGCTCGAATCGATTGGCACGGCCGTCGACAAGCTACTGCAACATGGCGCCGCCACCCTGACCGAGGCGAGCGAGCGCGCGGCAGCGCGGGTCGACGAGATCGGCCGGCTGTTCGTCGATCAGACTCGCGTCGCCGATACCGCGAGCGAGACGGTCGAGCGGCGCATGCTGGAACGCATGCGGGCGATCGAGGAGCAGGCGGCGCTGCTGGGCAAGGCGGCCGAGAGCGCCAATGTGACCCTCATCGAGGTCGCACGCCAGGTCGATGCGGCGGGCAGCGGCGTTGCCGCCGCGGGCGAGGCAGCCGGCGGGACTTTGCGCGAGGCCGGCGGTCAGTTCCGCCTCCAGGTGCAGGAAATGGCGAGCGCCGTCGAGCAGACGGTCGGGCGCATGCAAGGCGCGCGCGGCCTGCTCGATGAGCATTTCGGCGCAATCGGCGAAGCGGCCGCCAATGTGTCGCAGCGCGTCGAGGAGCTCGGCACCACCGCCCGCGCCGAGGTGGCGCGCCTGACCGCCGCCGGCGAGGCGGTGGTGCAGCGCCGCGACGACGCGGCCGAGCGGGTCAGCCGTCAGATCGCCGAATTGAGTGCCATGGTCGATCAGGCGAACGCGCGGCTCGAAGCCTCGCGCGGGATGCTGCGCGGCCAGGCCTCCGAGCTCAATTCCGCCACCGACCAGGCGATCGAGCGGCTGCGCGAGATCGGCGGTATCTATCACACCCAGTCGAGCGCCCTCGTCGGCGCTGCGGAGCAGGCGGGCAGCCGCGCCAAGGAAGCGAGCGAGGTGTTCCGCTCGCAGACCCAGACCTTCCTTAAAGCGGCCAATGACGCGGCCGCGCTGGCGCAGCGCATGCGCGAGCAGGCGCAGAGCAACCAGACCGATACCTTCCTCAAATCGGCGACCTTCATCATCGAGACGCTGCAATCGATCTCGGTCGATCTCGCCCGCATCCTCGAGCAGCCGGTGCCCGAGACCATCTGGAAGCGCTTTCACAGCGGCGAGCGCGGCGCCTTCGCCCGCTATATCCTGCAGTTGCAGGACCGCCAGGCGGGCCCGACCATCAAGGAGAAATACGAGCTCGACCCCGCCTTCCGCGAGCAGGCGATGCGCTACATGGACCAGTTCGAGCAATTGCTCGTCCAGGCCCGGGCGGTCGACCGCGCCGACGTCATGGGCGCGACCTTCGTCACCGCCGATGTCGGCAAGCTTTATCTCGTCCTCGCCAACGCGCTCGGCCGCTCGATGCACTGACCGAGCGGGCACGCCGCGAGCAACGCAAACGCAAAACGGGCGGCCCGAGGGCCGCCCGTTTGTCTTGGAGCCGCGCGATCAGGCGGCTTTTTGCTCGATCACCTGGGGCTTGGCCGCGGCAATCTCGATCTTGCGCGGCTTCAAGGCCTCGGGCACTTCGCGCACGAGATCGACATGGAGGAGCCCGTTATCGAGGCTCGCGCCCGCGACCCGGATATGGTCGGCGAGCTGGAAGCGGCGCTCGAAAGCGCGCCGCGCGATGCCGCGATGGAGATAGCGGCCTTGCTCCTCCTCCTTCTGCGCCTTGCCGGTGACGACGAGCGCGCCTTCCTTGGCGGTGACCTCGAGCTCGTCGGACGCGAAGCCCGCAACCGCCATGGTCAGGCGGTAGGCATTCTCGCCGGTCGCTTCGATGTTGTAGGGCGGATAGGACGTCGCGGCGCTGTCGATCTGCGTCGCCGAATCGACCAGGCGCATCAGCCGGTCAAAGCCGATGGTCGAGCGGAAAAGGGGAGAAAAATCGAGACTGTTCATGACCACATCCTCCTGTGAGCAATATGGATCGGTCGACGCGCCCGCCACGATGGCCGGGCTGATCGGATCGAGTGTCGGGCCCGCAAAGCAGCGCCCGGACGGCTTGGAAATGGGAGGTAAAGAGCGGCGATTCAAGGGGGCATGGGCCCCCGGGAACCGCGGCTAACAGCCTATTTTTTCAGGCCGATGCCCTGGAAACGCTTGTTGAAGCGGGCAAGCTGGCCGCCGCTGTCGACGAGGCGCTGCTGGCCGCCGGTCCAGGCCGGATGGGATTTCGAATCGACTTCGAGATGGAGCGTGTCGCCCGCCTTGCCATAGGTCGAGCGCGTCTTGTAGCTCGTGCCGTCGGTCATCACGACGGTGATTTCGTGATAATCAGGATGGATACCGTCCTTCATCGCGCTCTCCGGAAAAGCCGCGGCTTTATAGCGAAACCGTGTCGGCGGCGCAACGTGGCCGCGCAAGCGTGCGAATTCATCGGCTTCCGCGACCATGACGCGCAAATCCGTTCGACTTTCACGCGCACCTCTCATATAAAAATTCTTGCAACAATTTGGTCAGGGGGTGAGTCCATGATCGACGGATCCGACGACGGTAACGGCCCATCCTATCCGCCTATCCCGCCGGCTCCGCCGGCGCCGCCCGTCTATGCGCCGGCCGAGCCGGCGCGGCCGCGGAGAAAGGCCAAAGCAAAAGCGAAGAAGGCCAAAAAGGCGAAGGCGAAGGCGAAGACCGCCAAAAAGGCGAAGAAGGCAAAGAAGGCTAAGCGCAAAGCCGCCTCTTCGCGGCGTACGGCCAAGCGCGGCAAAGCCAAAAAGAAGAAGGCGCGCAAGGCGAAGCGGCGCAGCCGCCGCTAAACGCCGACGCGTCTGAGGTCGCGGGTAGGGGGAAGATGCAAGGCGGGGTTCGCTCGGGCATTCCGGGCGCAGCCCCGCCGGCGCTTCAGCGCTCGGTCAATTTCAATTCGATGCGCCGATTCTTGCGATAGGCGGCGTCCGTGTCCGCCGGATCGATCGGATCATACTGGCCGAATCCTGCCGCGACCAGGCGCTCGGCCGGAATGCCCTGCGATATCAGGTAATTCACCACCGAGATCGCCCGCGCCGAGGAAAGCTCCCAGTTCGAGGGGAATTGCGGCGTGTTGATCGGCCGCTTGTCGGTATGGCCGTCGACGCGCAGCACCCAGGGGATGTCGGTCGGGATTTCCTTCGCAATGTCTTTCAACGCCGATGCCACGACTTTGAGGCGGCCCTTGGCGGCGTCGCTCAATTGCGCATCCGCGGGGTCGAACAGCACTTCCGACTGGAAGACGAAGCGGTCGCCGACGATATGGATGTCGGGCCGGTTGCCGAGCGCGTCACGCAGCCGGCCGAAGAACTCCGAGCGGTATTTCGCCAGTTCCTCGACTTTGCTGAGAAGCGCCTGGTTGAGCTTCTGGCCGAGATCGGCGATCTGGGCCTCTTGCTGCTTGGTCTTGGTCTGTGAGATGTCCAGCGCCGCGGCAATCTGCGCCAGCTGATCGCGCAACGCCGCGACCTGCTGATTCAGCATGTCGATCGTGGTTTGCGCCTTGGTCGCATTCTCTTGCGAGGCCTGAAGCTGCGTTTGCAGCCCGGCCCCTTTCTGCTGCTCGGCGGCGAGCGCTTGCTTGGCCGTATCGCGCTCCTGGCTCGCCGCCTGGAGCTGACGGGTGATCGACATCAGCTGCGTCTGCAAATCGCTGTTGCTGTTGCGCGCCATGGAGAGGAGATCGGCGAGCTGGTTCACTTGTTGGCTGAGCTTCTGCAGCGCGGCGTCGCGTCCCGAGAGCGCGTCGGTCAGGTAAAACTGGCCGGCGGTGAAAACCAGCAGCACGAAGATGATGACCATCACGAGCTGCGACAGCGCGTCGACGAAGCCGGGCCAGATATCGATGCCGGGACGGCGGGAGCGGCGCGATGAGATCGCCATGGGCTGCAGGCTCCGCCGCGCTTACTCGGCCGCCGGTTCTTTCGCCAGCGTCGCCATGGTGCGCGCGAGCAGGCGAATCTCGCTGCGGATCTCTTGGACCGCATCGCCGCGCCCTTGGGCCAGCTCCTCGGTCAGCCGCACGAGATGCACCTCGATGTTGCGCAAATGCCCGCGCGCTTCCTCATCGAAAGCCGTCCCTGCGCTGCTGTCGGCGAGGCGCTGCAGCACCGGCCGCAATTCGCCCTGCTGCTCGCCGAACTTGACGAGGAGCCCCTGTTCGGCGCGGATCTGATCGCTGAGGAACGCCAGGCGCTCGGTCAGGGTGATGAGATTGTTGTTGGCGGCGATGCGGCTTTCCTCGCCCCGGCCGAGGATGCGCTGCAGCCGGTCGAGCCCGTCGGCGGTCTGCTCGAGCAGCGCCTGGACGAAAGCGGGCGCCGCCATCTCGCCGCCATCGCCGCTGAAGCCGCCGGCCGAGAGCCGCGTCCAGCCCGAGAGCCATTCCTCGAGATCATTGTAGAAGCGGTTGAGCGCGAGACCGGCCTGGAGGTCGAGAAAGCCGAGAATGAGCGACCCGGCAAGGCCGAAGAGCGAGGCGCTGAAGGCCGTGCTCATGCCGCTGAGCGGCGTCTCGAGCCGGGCCTGAAGGTCCTGGAAGGCGCGCGCCACATCGCTCGGTCCGACCGCCAGCCCGCCGATCACGCCCTTGACCGATTGCACCGTCTCGAGGAGGCCATAGAAGGTCCCGAGCAAGCCCAAGAAAACGAGCAGGCCGATGAGATAGCGCGAGGTCTCGCGCGTCTCCTCGAGGCGCGAGCCGATGCCGTCGAGCAAGGTTCGCAAAGCCGTCGGCGAGAGGCTGACCTTGCCGCCGCGGCGATCGGCGAGCATGGTCGCCATCGGCGAGAGCAGGCGCGGCGGCGCCGGCGCGTTGGGCGCATCGGGGCTGATGCGGAATTTCTCGATCCAGGTGACCTCGGGATTGAGCCGGATCACCTGGTGGAAGATGTAGACGATGCCGGCGAGGAGAATGCCGAGGATGATGCCGTTCACCGCGGGATTGCCGAGGAAATACTGCAGCAGCGGGCGTCCCAGCAGCGCCGCCCCGGCGGCCACGGCGAGCACGAAGATCACCATGCGGAAAAGATATCGGCGCGGACGTGTCACCATGGCGTAGGCCCTGTTCGGTCGAGAGTGACGGGCGTTTATTGCGTAACGACCAGGAGGTCGACCTCGTCGGCGACCGGCCCTTCGCCCGGGTGGTTGCCGAGCGCGCGCACATCCATGCGCAGGCTGCGCACGCCCTTGCCGATGAGATAGGCGCGAACGGCGACCGCCCGCGCGAGCGAGACGCGGCGCGCTTCCATCGCCTCGTCGGTGCCGCCGGTCGCATGCGCGATCAGCTGCACGCGCAGCGAGTCATTGGCGAGGAGTCGCACCGCGAGCGCATCGAGAACCGGTTGGCCGCCCGGCGGCAGCTCGGTGGCGCCGGGCGCGAATTTGACGGCGTTCAAACCATGGCCGGTGCTCGCGACCGAGGCGACGTGCACCGCCGAGGTCTGGGCCGCGGCAGGCTTGGCCGCGACCGGCGCATCGGCCTTTGCGGTGCTCGCGACGGCAGGCGTCGGCACCAGCGGCGTCGGCGGCGAATCGGCGCGCATTTCGGCGAGAGGCTTGCCGTCGGGGCCCGGCGTTTCGACATGGGGCGGCGCGGGCGGGATGACGGGCGGCGCCGGCACCGCGATGGGCTGCGGCGCGGCGGGCATGGGGGCGGGCGGCGGGGGCGTGTCGATCGCGATCGAGGGAGGCGTCGGCGCCGCCGGCTTCTCATGGCGTTCGCGGCTCTCGGTCGTCGCCGGTGCCGGCTTCTTGGCTGCCGTCTTGGCGTGCGAGGTGGAGTGAACGGCCGATCGGCTCTTCGACGCCGTGCGCGATGTTGGGAGTTTGTGCGCAGGCGTGCCGTGATGAGTTTTGTGACGCACGGCCTTGCGCGGTTTGGTCGATTTTTTCGCCTTGGTGGCGGTCCGCTGCGGCTTCGCCGCCGGGTGCGGCTGCACCTGCGGCGTCTGTGCCCGCGAGTCGGCACCATGCGCGCCGAAGAGCTGCGGGAGCGTCGGCGCCGGGCCGAGCTGGTCGAGCACGCCCTGATCGACCGTGACATCGGGCGGGCGATTGCCGCCCACCGTGACTTGTGCCCGCGCTTGAGTGGCCGCAAAGGCCGTTGTCAGCAGCAAAAAGCCGCACAATCCAAGACGGCGGAAGAGGCGAGGATCGGTCGGGGATAAGGTGCGGCGGGGAGCGAGGAGAGCCATCAACGGGATTTCCATCCGAATTGCGCTCGCAAGGGTCAAGCCTAGCCCAAGCTTGTCCCGACTGCCACCCTCACTGCCGCTACGGCGAGGGGTGGACCGCCTGTTTCAGCAGCCGCGCCAAGGACGGGTGAAGATGGTCATTCGCCGCGAGCACATCGCCCGTCGCCATCATGGCATGGCCGCCGCTCAAATCGCTGACATAGCCGCCGGCCTCGCGCACGAGCAGAATGCCCGCGGCGATGTCCCAAATCTGCAGGCCGAATTCCCAGAACCCGTCGAATCGCCCGGCCGCGACATAGGCGAGATCGAGCGCCGCCGCGCCCGGGCGGCGCACGCCGCTGGTTGCCGCCATCACCGCGCCAAGGGTGCGCAGGTAGCGCTGATGGTCGCCATGGCCGCGAAACGGGATGCCGGTGCCGATCACCGAATCGGCGAGATTGCGCCGCGCCGAGACGCGCAGCCGCCGGTCGTTGACGAAGGCTCCGGCGCCCTTTTCGGCCCAGAACACCTCGTCGCGCAGCGGCTCGTACACGAGCCCGGCAACGATCTCGTTGTCGCGCTCCAAGGCGATCGAGATCGCCCAATGCGGAATCCCATGGAGGAAATTCGTCGTGCCGTCGAGCGGATCGATGATCCAGCGGTGATGCCCATCGCTGCCGCTGCTGGCGCCGCCCTCTTCGAGGAGAAACCCATATCCGGGCCGCGCCTTGGCGAGCTCGGCTTTGAGGATTTTCTCGGCTTTGAGATCGGCCGAGGAGACGAAATCGCTCGGGCCCTTGACCGAGACCTGAAGCTGCTCGACCTCGCCGAAATCGCGGATGAGCCCGCGCGCCGCCTTTAGGGCGGCGCCGGCCATGACATTGACGAGGGCCGAGCGAACCGCCATCCCTGCGAATCAGTCCTTGGCGCGTTCGACGTAGGAGGCGTCGGCGGTGTTGACGACAATGCGCGTGCCCGCCTCGATATGCGGCGGGATCATCACCCGCCGCCCGTTCTCGAGCTTGCCCGGTTTGTAGGAGGAGGACGCGGTCTGTCCCTTTACCACCGGATCGGCCTCCACCACCTGCATGACGACGCTCTGTGGCAAGGTCACGGACAGCGGCGAGCCCTCATGCAGCTGGATTGTACAGATCATGCCCTCGCGCAGGAAATCGGCCGGCTCGCCGATCATCTCGCGGTCGACCGTGATCTGCTCATAGGTCTCGTTGTCCATGAAGGTCGCCTGGCCGCCGTCGAGATAAAGAAACTGCATCTCCTTTTCGTCGAGCTGCGCGCGCTCCACAGTCTCCTGAGTGCGATAGCGCTCGCTGGTCTTGGTGCCGGTCTTGAGGTCGCGCATCTCGACCTGGGCGAAGGCGCCGCCTTTGCCGGGCTGAACCAATTCGCGCTTCAAGACGAGCCAAAGCTTGCCCTGGGATTCGAGCACATAGCCCGGCTTGATATCGATGGCATTAATCTTCATGGGCGCTTCCTTTTGGCGCGGCAGTTGCAGCGGGCATGGGATTTGGCGCAGGTTCCTAGCAGTTTGGATGCGCCAAGGAAAGAGGAGGCCCCGTGACGGGAGGCGCCTGGTGGTCGCCCGAAAACCTCGCCAAACGCCGGGGTTTTCTCGAGACGCGCAGCCGCGTGCTGGGCGCGACGCGCGCGGTTTTCGCCGCGCGCGGCTTCGTCGAGGTCGAGACCCCGGCGCTGCAACGGAGCCCCGGCCTCGAGCCGCATTTGAAGGCCTTCGCGACGAAGCTCGAGGCGCCGGGCGAGGCGCCGCGGCCGCTTTACCTTCACACTTCGCCCGAATACGCGATGAAGAAGCTGCTGGTCGCCGGCATGCCGCGGATTTATCAGCTCGCGCATTGCTTCCGGAATGGCGAGCGCGGCGCAACCCATTCGCCCGAATTTTCGATGCTCGAATGGTATCGGGCCGGTGCCTCATATCTCGATCTCGTCGCGGATTGCGAAGCGCTGCTGCGCGCCGCGGGCGCGCCGCTGCTCACCTGGCGGGGAAGGGTTTGCGATCCACATGCGGCATGGCAGCGCCTCAGCGTCGCCGAGGCCTTCGCACGGTTTTGCGGCATCGATGTGCTCGCAACCGCCCCCGATCCCGAAGCGCCGCGCCTCGACCTACTCGCCGAGGCCGCGCGGGTTTTGGGCATCGCGCCGCATCAAGGCGATGAATGGGAGGATTTGTTCTTCCGCATCTTCCTCGCCGAAATCGAGCCGAAACTCGGCATCGGTGCGCCGACCGTACTTTACGATTATCCAATCGCGATGGCGGCGCTGGCGCGCGGCAAGCCCGGCGATGCGCGGCTCTGCGAGCGCTTCGAGCTTTATGTCTGCGGGCTCGAGCTCGCCAATGCGTTCGGCGAGCTGACCGACGCCGAGGAGCAGCGCCGGCGCTTTGCCGCCGACCAGGCGAAGAAGCGCGCGCTCTATGGCGAGACCTATCCCCTCGACGAGGATTTCCTCGCCGCTCTCTCGCACGGCCTGCCCGAGAGCGCGGGTATCGCCCTGGGCTTTGACCGGCTGGTCATGCTCGCCGCCGGCGCCCACCACATCGACGAAGTGCTGTGGGCGCCGGTCGGCTGAGCGCGCGGTTCAGAGTCTCGCGATCCCCGGGAAGAACAGATAGCACGCGACGCTGATCACGATGAGATAGACCAGCACGACGAGGCACCAGCCGAAATTGTGGCGGATGACCTCGCCCTCGTTGCGCACGAAGCGCGTGGTCGAGACGCCGACGCTGGCGGTTTGCGGCGCGACCGGTTTGCCGATCTCGGCGCCGACCGAATTCACCGTCGGCAGCAGAAGCGGCGGGAAGCCGAGGATCTGGCCGACCAACGCCTGGAACTTGCCGAACATCGCGTTGGTCGAGGTGTTGCTGCCCGACAGTGCGACGCCGATGAAGCCGAGGATCGGCGCGACAACGATGAAGGCGGTGCCGATCGAGGCGAAGGCTTTGGCGAGCGATGCGGCCATGCCCGAGAAATTGAACACATAGGCGAGGCCGAAGATGAACACGCCGACGAGGCACGCGCCCCACATCTGCGACCAGGTCTTGCGCCAAATATCGCCGAGCTGCGCGGCGCTCACCCGCGACAGGATCGCGACGATGATCCAGGAGGCGAGGATGGCGGTGCCGCCGACAAAGGGCGTCCAGTTGAAGGCCGCGCCGATGGTCGCGCCTTGTGCGATGCCCGGCGCGGCGGCGGTGACCTGCAGATGGAGAAGGTTGACCGCCGGCAGCCGCGACCATGGGCCTGTCCAGGCGATGACGACGATCACCAGAACGGCGATCGGCAGCCAAGCCTGAACCATATCGCCGCCCGAAAGACCATGGGCTGCTGTTGTCGATACGTTGCCGGCGGCTATGGGTTTACCGCCATAGCCGAGCACCGTCGCCGGCCGCCACACTTTGAGGAGGAGAAGCAGGCAGATGAAGCAGACGATCGAGCCCGCGACATCGGGCAGATAGGGGCCGAGATAGGTCCCGACGGGCAATTGCCCGGCGATATAGGCAAGGGAGCCGACCACCGCCAAGGGCCAAGCCTCCCACATGCCCTTCTTGCCGGAGACGAGATAAAGCAGGATCCAAGGCGGCAGCAGGGCGAGAATGGCGACGATCTTGCTGATCGAGCCCGACAGCGCCAGCAGCGGATAGCCGGTGACCGCAGCGAGGGCGATGATCGGGGCGCCGAGCGCGCCGTAAGAGACGGGCGCGTTGTTGGCGATGGCCGCGACGCGAATCGCATCGAGATCGGGAATGCCCGCGGCGATCAAGATCGGCGCAACGAAGGCCCACGGATAGCCGAAGCCAACCAATCCTTCGAGCAGCGCGCCAAACGCCCAGGCGAAGAGGATCGTCTGGACGCGAACATCCTGGGTGCCTTGCGCGATGAGCCAGCGGCGCAGCTTGTCGAAGGCGCCGGTCGTCACCATCGTGTTGAACAGCATGACGCCCCAGAAGGTGATCCAATCGACGTTCCACACGCCGGTTGCGGAGCCGTAGAGATAGGCGAGGACGCCGTCATTCAGCGGCATTCGCCATACCCAGAGACCCAGGGCGAGCGTGACCAGCGAGCCGATCAGCGTCGCCACCCAGGCCGACCAGCGCAGCACGGCCAGCATGAACAGCAGCACCACGACCGGAATAAGCGCGATGAGCCAGGTAATGAACAGGTTGCCAACGGGATCGATGAGCTGCGTGAACATCAACGCGCACTCCCCCTCTGATCGCCCCCCCGGGCGGCCGGCTTCAGCGCCGGTATTCTCTATGGCTCCCCTTCTAACACGAAACAGTGTGGCGCGAAAAGCCGAGCCTGCTGGCCTCGCTCGATTGTGTTGGCGATGACGCCGGCGCCGACCAGATCGGGGATGATGCTCAGCAAAATTTGCCGCGCATCGGCAAGGATTGCCTTTCGGGGAGCATCGAAGCGCGCCTGCCGCGCGAAGCGGCCTCGGGTTTCCCGCGAGAATCGGCATGAAGCTCTGGCATGGCCGCTGCATTCGTCTCGACTCCGTAACGGTGGAGGGACAATGCAGATCTCGAACAGCTTGGCGGGCGTTTACTACCCGGCGCAGACTCAGGCTGCCGCGCCGATGAGCGCGAGCGGTCCCGCGGGCAAAGCGGGCGACTCGGCCGAGCAGGCCTTTCTCGACTATATGAAAGAAACGCCGGCGCAAAAGCTGGAGGATCAGTGGCTGGCCGCCCATCATCTGACGCGCAAGCAGTTCGACGCCATGCCGCCCAAGCAGCGCGAAGCGATCCTCAAGGAGATGCAGGCCGATATCGAACGGCAGCTCAAGCAACAGACGGAAAAGAAGACCGGGACCAAAACCGATCTTCTCGTCTGAAACTGTTGCCTCAGTCCTTGGACATTCCAGCCGCGGCGATCGCCGCGTTGAATTCCTTCACGGCCGCGCCCGGGCCTTGCGGGTGATCCCACACCGCGGCGATGACGGCGAGGAAGTCGGCGCCCGCTTCGACCAGCACGCGGCAATTCTGCGGCGTGATGCCGCCGATGGCGCAGCTGGGCACGGTCATGGTCCCGCTCCACCAGCGCAAAATCTCGGGATCGTTCCCGGCGATGCGGCGCGTATCCTTGGTGGTGGAGCGGAAAAACCCGCCAAAGGCGACGTAATCGGCGCCCGCTTCGGCCGCTTCGATCGCGAGATGGCGGCTGTCATAGCAAGTGACGCCGACGATCTTGTCCAATCCCAGAATCTTGCGCGCGGCCTCGTAAGACGCGTCCTCCTGGCCGACATGAACGCCGTCGCTGCCGGTTTGAAGCGCGAGATCGGGCCGGTCGTTCATGATGAAGGCGACGTCGCGTTCTTGGGTAATCGGCCGCAGCACATCGGCCGCGCGGCGGATCGCGTCGTCATCGACGTCTTTGAGGCGCAGCTGCAGACAGGCGACATCGCCTGCATCGAGCGCCTCCCTAAGGCGCGGCACGAACGCCGCCGGATCGAGCGCCGGCGGGGTGATGAGATAGAGCCGGGCGCTCACGCCTCGCCGCGGTAGATGCCGACGATGTGCTCGAGCATCTTGAGGGCCTCGGCGCGCGGGCGTTGGAAGGTATTGCGGCCGATGATCGAGCCGTTGCCGCCGCCGTCGCGAATGGCGCGCGCCTCGTTATAGACGCCGTCGAGATCCTTGGCCTCGCCGCCCGAGAAGACGACGATGCGCTTGCCGTTGAAACAGGATTGGACGACATGCGCGATGCGCTTGGCCGCGCTCGAAATGTCGATCTTCTGCTGCTCATAGACTTTCTTCGCCGCGTCCAATTCGAGAAAGTCGGTCGGCGGCTTCACCTTGATGATATGCGCGCCGAGGAGCGCCGCCATATGCGCGGCATAAGCGCAGATATCCATCGCCGTCTCGCCGTTCTTCGAGAGATTGCCGCCGCGCGGATAGGACCACACCACCACGGCGAGCCCGTGCGCCTTGGCTTCGCGCGCCATCTCCGCGATCTCTTCCATCATCTCGTAAGCGGCATCGGAGCCCGGATAGATGGTAAAGCCGATCGCCGAGCAGCCCAAACGCAGCGCGTCCTTGACGCTCGCGGTCACCGCCTGCGAGGGCGCCTCCTTGGCGCGCGCGAGGCTGTTGGCGGAGTTAACCTTGAGGATCGTCGGAATGGCGCCGGCGAAAGTCGCGGCGCCGCCTTCGATGAAACCGAGAGGCGCGGCATAAGCGGAGAGTCCTGCATCGAGCGCAAGCTGGAAATGATAATGCGGATCATAGGCCGGCGGGTTGGGCGCAAAGCTGCGCGCGGGTCCGTGCTCGAAGCCCTGATCGACCGGCAAGATTACCAGCTTGCCGGTGCCGCCGAGCTTTCCCTGCATGAGAATCCGGGCGAGATTGGCCTTGGTGCCTGGATTGTCGCTCTCGTAATGGGAGAGGATCGTCCGAACCTTTTCGCTGAGCTGCATGGTCGATGTCCTCGCGGGGGGAGGCCGCCGATATAGCAGAAGCGCGCGGCTCCGGCCATAGCAGCGGGTGGTTAACGCTGAGCGAGAAACGCGCGAATCGCGGTCTCGGGTTCCCGCTGCTCGCGAAGATCGAGCGCCTCTGCGGCGGGCGCCGCGAACTCTGCGCCCATGCCCGCGAGCTTCTCCCGCAGCTCCGCGCGGCCGCTGAAGCGAAAATGCTTGAGGCCCGCGCGCAGGCCGGCCATCACCGCGCCCGGCGCTTCGCCGCAATCGAGAATCGCAGTGAGAGCGAGGCCCGGATGCGCCGCCTTTGCCTCATCGATGACCGATTTGAACCAGAGCGGCCCTGTTTGCAGCGCCGCGCCCGGCGCGCTCGCGAGCGTGACCGGCAGGTTCATCGCAGCGGCGGCGTCAAGTACGGCGCGCGCCTCCGCGAGCGAATGAATGACGATCTCTCGGCTCACCCAAGCTTGCCGACGAGCGCGGCTGCCTCGACCATGCGATTGGAGAAGCCCCACTCATTGTCATACCAAGACATGACGCGGCAGAAGCGCTTGTCGATCACATGGGTTTGCGTCAGATCGAAGGTCGAGCTGTGCGAATCATGGTTGAAGTCGCTCGAGACGACCTCGTCCTTGGTGACGGCGAGAATGCCGCGAAAGCGGTTGGAGCCCGCCGCCTTCTCCATCAGCGCGTTGATCTCGTTCTTGTCGGTGTCGCGCGCGGCGGTGAATTTCAAGTCGATCATCGAGACATTGGGCGTCGGCACGCGGATCGACGTGCCGTCGAGCTTGCCCTGGAGCGTCGGGATGACGAGCCCCAACGCCTTCGCCGCCCCGGTCGAGGTCGGGATCATGTTGATCGCGGCGGCGCGGGCGCGGCGCATATCCTTGTGCAGCGTATCGACCGTGTTCTGGTCGCCCGTGTAGGAATGAACCGTCGTCATGAAGCCGTGCACGATGCCGACGCCTTCGTTCAAGACGTAAGCGACCGGCGCCAGGCAATTGGTCGTGCACGAGCCGTTCGAGAGGACGCGATGCGAGGCGTTCACCGCTTCGCTGTTGACGCCCATCACCATGGTGATGTCGACGCCGTCGGCGGGGGCCGAAACGATAACGCGCTTGGCGCCGGCCTCGAGATGCTTGGCCGCGGCTTCGCGCTTGGTGAAAAGCCCGGTGCATTCGAGCGCGACATCGACCTTCAGATCCTTCCAGGGGAGCTTCGCCGGGTCGCGCTCGGCAAGCACCGCGATTTTGCCGCGGCCGATATCCATCCAATTGTCGCCGGTCGTGATCTCGCCCTCGAAGCGGCCATGCACGCTGTCGAATTTGAGGAGATGCGCATTGGCCGCGACGGTGCCCAGATCGTTGATCGCGACCACCTCGATATCGTCGCGGCTCTGTTCGTGCAGCGCCCGCAGCACCAGCCGGCCGATGCGCCCGAACCCATTGATCGCCACGCGAATTGCCATTGCTCGTTCCCCTTTTTGCTAGCTCATACGGCCCATTTTAGGCCCTGCTGCGACGCTCGTCACGGCAGCGGCCCCCGAGAGTTTCCGGGAGGCCGGCTCGGACGCCGGGATCCCCGCGCCTATAACGGTAGGCGCGGCGAATTTCTCCCGCCGTTAACCGATTTTCGCAAGAAAGAGGGCGCCGAAGCCTAGCTCAGCGCGAGGGCGGCTTTGACCACCGCCTCGGCGGTGATCCCGAAATGCGGATAGAGCGCCTCGATCGGGGCCGATGCGCCGAAGCTGTGCATGCCGATGAAGCGTCCGCGATCGCCGAGATAGCGGTTCCAGCCGAATTCGACCGCGGCTTCGACGCCAACGCGCGGCGCGCTGCCGAGCACGGCGCGGCGATAGGCCTCGTCCTGTTGCTCGAAAAGGGCCCAGCACGGCATCGAGACGACCGCGGCGGCGACGCCTTGGACGGCAAGCTGTTCGCGCGCCGCCATGGCGATGCCGACTTCGGAGCCGGTGGCGAGCAGCGTCACCCGCCGTCCGCCTTCGGCTTCGGCCAGCACATAGGCGCCGCGCGCCGAGCGGTTCTCGCCAGCTTCGCGCCGCAGCGGCGGCACCGGCTGACGCGTCAGGGCAAGGATCGATGGCCGGTCGCGGCTCGCGAGCGCCAGCTCCCAGCATTCAGCGGTCTCGACCGCATCGGCCGGGCGGAAAACCTGCAAGCCCGGAATGGCGCGCAGCGAGGCGAGATGCTCGACCGGCTGATGCGTCGGTCCATCCTCGCCGAGGCCGATCGAATCATGCGTCATGACGTAAACGACGCGCAGATTCATGATCGATGACAAGCGGATCGACGGCCGGCAGTAATCGGTGAAAACCAGGAACGAGCCGCCATAGGGGATGATGCCGCCATGTGCCGCCATGCCGTTCATCGCCGCTGCCATGCCGTGCTCGCGGATGCCGTAATGGATGTAGCTGCCGGCGAAATCGCCGCGCGTGACCAGCGTCTGGTTCTTGGTCTTGGTGTTGTTCGACGGCGTCAGATCGGCCGAGCCGCCGATCAGCGCGGGCAAGGTCGGGACCAGCGCTTCGAGCACATGGCCCGAGGCTTGCCGCGTGGCGGTCTTCGGTGCCTCGGCGGCGAATTTCGTGCGAATGGCGGCAAGCGCGTCGCGCGTTGCTTGCGGTAAGCTGCCGGCCTCGCCCGTCTCGAAAGCCGCTCGCGTTTCGGGAGCGGCCTCGGCGAGACGTTTGCGCCACGCGGCGGAGTCGGCTTTGCAGCGCGCGCCGGCTTGGCGCCAGGAGGCGGCCAGATCGTCCGGCACGACGAAAGGCGGCGCGGTCCAGCCGAGCCGGACCCGCGTCGCCGCGATTTCATCCTTGCCGAGCGGCGAGCCATGCGCCGCGGCGGTTCCGGCCTTGGTCGGCGCGCCGAAGGCGATCACGGTGCGGCAGGCGATCAGCGAGGGCCGGTCGCTTTGCTGGGCCTTGACGATGGCGTCGGCGATCGCGTCGGTGTCGTGGCCGTCGATGCGTTGCGTGTGCCAGCCGCTGGCGTCGAACCGCTCGATCTCGTCCTCGTTGCGCGCGAGATTGGTCGGGCCGTCGATCGAGATGTGATTGTCGTCCCAGAACACGATCAGCTTTGAGAGGCGCAAATGCCCGGCAAAAGAGATCGCCTCCTGGCTGATGCCTTCCATCAGGCAGCCATCGCCGCAAAACACATAAGTGTAGTGATCGACGAGATCAGCGCCAAAACGTGACGCCAGCAGGCGCTCGGCGAGGGCCATGCCGACCGAATTGGCGAGGCCCTGGCCCAAAGGTCCGGTGGTCACCTCGATGCCCGCGGCATGGCCGCGCTCGGGATGGCCGGCGCAGCGGCTGCCGAGCTGGCGGAAGCGCTTCAGCTCGCTCATCGGCATGTCGGCGTAGCCGGTCAGATGCAGCAACGCGTAGAGCAGCATCGAGCCGTGGCCGTTCGAGAGGATGAACCGATCGCGATCCGGCCAATGCGGATCGGCGGGATCGAATTTCAAGAACTTGGTCCAGAGCACGGTCGCGATATCGGCCATGCCCATTGGCATGCCGGGATGGCCGCTCTTGGCGGCCTCGACCGCATCCATGGCCAGGGCGCGGATGGTATCGGCCATGCGCCGCAGATGCGGATCGCGCGGTGTCGGCAATGCCGGGGCGGCGACGGCAGTGGCTTCGGAAGCGCTCATCGGCAAGCCAGGCGGTGGTTCGGGGATGGCGCGCACCATGGCGAGGCAGCGCCTCTCCGTCAACCCGCTTCTGCCCGCGCGGGTTCGCCTTGCCACAGCTTTGTCTTGGCGCGTGCCGCGCGCGGCCGCGCTTTGCCTTGGGCGGGCTTTGCGTTTATGGTCGCGGCGTCGCGCTATTGGGGCGTAGCCAAGTGGTAAGGCAGCGGATTTTGATTCCGCCATACGGAGGTTCGAATCCTCCCGCCC
>Ga0207707_10001920_pt1 | contig 18897 bp, 15 predicted proteins | sample KBSC83BmetaG_FD_184336 | JGI IMG/M metagenome (GOLD analysis project Ga0207707, IMG submission 184336) | Corn rhizosphere microbial communities from Kellogg Biological Station, Michigan, USA - KBS C8-3B metaG (SPAdes) (version 2) | ecosystem: Host-associated > Plants > Roots > Rhizosphere ...
CCGACGATAACCGGATCACGAAGTTCGGCGTCTACGGTGTCGGCTGTGCTTAGTGAGGCGGCTTCGCGCTTCGCTACTGGCAAATCCGGGGACGCCGGGGGATTTCGGGGGGCCAGACCCCGTTTTTGACCATTAACTTGTTGATTTAGTTATCTTTTATAGTCATTCCATTTCCACCATTTCTTGTTCTTGTGAAAAGGATCTTCCGCCTCGAGGTCAGGAAATTCCTCAATTTTTCCGACAGGTAGGCGCAGCAGCGGCATAGGCAGCTCCGCACCGGATCAACGGCTGCACCAAAGTCTTCCGGGTCAATCGTGCGGGTCGCGCGTGCTCTCTACCCGCCGGCGTCTGCCATCCCCGTCTCGAGCCCTCTGGCCACCGGACGGACCGGCTCCTAGAGGGTGCCCTGACACCGATCCCACTTATGCTAATAAGGCTGAGCCCGAAAGGCCGTTTAGAAATATATTGTCGGTCCTCAGACGGTGCGTCCTCATTTACCGTTGTAGGCAGAAATGTTATGCGGTTGATGGCTCAGTTAAAGCCTGCTTCCCACGCCCTGCGCATCCTCGCGGGCGTCATCCTTTTGACACAGGCCGCCGTTGCGAACGACGGGAGCATGGACGGCGAGGCGCTGATCGGCAAGTACTGCGCCGGATGTCACAACCCCGACGACTATGCTGGCGGGGTCGATTTGGAAGGAGCCACTGCCGCCAGCATCGCCGAACGGCCGCAACTCGGTGAGAAAATGATCAAACGCTTGCGCGCCGGCATGATGCCGCCCGTGGGTAAGGAGCGCCCCGACTACGATACCGTGCAGCAGCTGGCGCAGAGTGTCGAAGAGAGCATCGACAAGAGTGCCACCACCGAGGCTCCCCATCCGCTAGCGCCGGGCCTGCATCGCCTCAACCGCACGGAATACACCAACGCGGTGCGCGATCTGTTGGCGCTCGACATCGACGCCGCCAAGTTCCTGCCGCCCGACGACTCCAGTCACGGCTTTGACAACATGGCCGGCACGCTGACCACCTCGCCGGCCTTGATGGAGGCGTATCTGTCGGCGGCTGGCAACATCAGCCGTCTGGCCATCGGCACCGAAACGGCGCCCACGCTGGCTGTGTTTGACGCGCCGCACGATACCAGCCAGAACGAATACGTCGAAGGCCTACCGTTCGGCACGCGCGGCGGCCTGCTGATCGAACACGAATTCCCCGCCGACGGCGAGTACACGCTGACCGTGAAGGGCATGACCGGTTACTTCACGGCGGTCCTCGGCAACGTCAAAGGCGAAAAGTTGGAAGTCACCGTCGATGGCAAACGCGTGTACCTGTACGACTGGGACAAAGAAATCGCGAGCAAACGCAGTGATGGCGGCAAGACGCCGGCCTTGGCCGTCAAGGCGGGCTTGCACCGCATCGGCGTAGCATTCCTCGCGACCAGCGATCTGCCCGACACCGGAATCGACAAATCGTTCCAGCGCACGATGAACTCTCCTGGGTCGATTGCCGGTCACACGTTCTACCCGCACGTGGGGCAAGTGTTCATTGAAGGTCCGTTCAAGGGCACGGTGGCCACCGACACGCAAAGCCGGCGCACAATTTTCGAGTGCTACCCGAAGCATGTCAGCGATGAAGACCGCTGTGCACACAAGATCATCACTACGTTGACCACGAAGGCCTTCCGCCGTCCGATCAGCGACGCAGACATCAAGGTGATGACCGCTTTCTACCGCAGCGGACGTGAACAGGGCGGCAGATTCGACAGCGGCATCGAGGCCGTCATCCAGCGCATCCTGATCGATCCGGATTTCATTTACCGCGCCGAGATCGAGCCGGCCAAAGTAGCGGCAGGCACTCCCTACCAGATCAGCGATCTCGAGCTGGCGTCTCGTCTCTCTTTCTTCCTATGGAGCAGCATTCCTGACAAGGAGCTGATCGCTCTCGCTTCCGCCAACAAGCTGCACGAGCCGAAAGTACTGAAACAGCAGGTCGATCGCATGATCGCCGACCCACGTTCGCAGGCGCTGGTGCAGAATTTCACCGGCCAGTGGCTCAATATCCGCGGCCTCGCCGCCAGCGAGCCGGCGGTGAATCTGTTCCCCGATTTCGACAGCACGCTGCGCGAGGCGTTCAAGCGCGAAGTCGAACTGTTCTTCGCCAGCATCATCCAGGAAGACCGCAGCGTGACTGATTTGCTCACGGCGGATTACACCTTTGTCAACGAGCGCCTCGCCAGACACTACGGCATCCCCAACGTTTACGGCCCGCAGTTTCGTCGAGTCCAACTGGGGCCCGATCAGGACATGCGCAGAGGCCTCCTGGGCAAAGGTGCGCTGATGACTATTACGTCTGAGGCGGCGCGGACGTCCCCGGTCAAACGTGGCAAATGGTTCCTGCAGACCTTCCTCGGCGTCAGTCCGCCGGATCCGCCGCCTGGCGTGGTCATCAAACTGGACCAGAAAGCTGGGGAAACTCCGAAGACCATGCGTGCGCGCCTGCAAATCCACAGCATCAACCCGACCTGCGCGACCTGTCACAAGATGTTCGAACCGCTGGGTCTGGCGATGGAGAACTTCGACCCCGTGGGCGAGTGGCGCACCATTGAAGTGGGCACCCCGATCGACTCGGTCGGCATCGTCACCGACGGCACCCGCGTCGAGGGTATCAAGGGTCTGCGCGACCTCGTGGTACGCAAGCACGAGATGTTCGTGGAGGTGGTGACCGAAAACCTGCTGACCTACGCCACCGGTCGCGGCCTCGATTACAAGGACATGCCGCTGATCCGTTCGCTGGTGCACGATGCCGCGAAGGACAACTACAGGTTTTCGTCGCTGATCATGGGCGTGATCCGCAGTCCTGCCTTCACCATGGATCTGAAATCGGCTCCGGCTTCGCTGTCAGCCGCAAATTCGACGAAGGGAGAGTAATCTCGTGTTCATTTCCAAGAAGCACATCAGCCGTCGCACCGTGTTGCGCGGAGTTGGCACAACCCTCGCCCTTCCATTGCTGGATGCAATGATCCCGGCCATGACGGCACAGGCAAAGACTGCGGCAAATTCACCGCCGCGCTTCTTCGGCGGCTTCGTACCGCACGGCGCCGCACCTGGCTACTGGGTTCCCGAGAAAGTCGGCGCATTGGCTGATGAACTGCCGTTCATCTGGAAGCCAATGGAGCCGTACCGCAAACACCTGAATATTCTGACCGGCCTGCATTCGCGCTCCTCCGAGCCGCCTCCGGGTGAAACCGGTGCCGACCACTGGGTCGCCGCCGCCTTCCTGTGTGCGCAGAAACCGCGCAAAACCTCTGGTGCCGACGTTTACGCCGGCCAGACCATCGACCAGGTCATCGCCGCCAGGTACGGGCAGGAAACGCTGCTCCCATCGGTGGAAATTTCGGTGGAAGACCCGGGTTCGGGTTCGAGTAACTGCGGCGAAGGCTACAGCTGCGTCTACACCAACACGATCGCGTGGGCATCACCGACCACGCCGTTGCCGATGGAACTGAACCCGCAGGTCGTATTCGAGCGCATGTTCGGCAGCGGGAGTACCGCCGAGCAACGCGCACAGCGCCGCGAGCGCGACCAGAGCATCCTCGATTCCGTCAACGAGAAGCTCAAGGGGATGCGCACTGAGATCAGTGTTCCGGACCGTGCACGTCTGGATGCCTTCACCGACAACGTGCGCGAAATCGAGCGTCGTATGCAGATTGCCGCCAAAGCGACGACTGCCGCACCGGAAAACTTCGCAGTGCCCCCGGGCATTCCGCAGTCGTTCGATCAGCACATCAAGATCATGTTCGACCTGCTGACGCTCGGCTTCCAGGCCGACATCACCCGCGTCAGCACCATGCTGTTCGCGCGTGATCTCACCGGCCGTGTTTATCCGGAAAGCGAGTCCCCGACGCTGGGATTCCACGGCGCCTCGCACCACGGTGAAGATCCGAATGCGATCAAGCAACTGTCCAAGATCAACCAGTATCACGTGAAGGTGCTGGCGTACTTCGTCGACAAACTGGCTAACACCAACGATGGCGACGGCTCGTTGCTCGATCATTCGCTGCTGCTGTACGGCAGCAACATGGGCAATTCGAACCAGCACGTGCACTACGACGTGCCGCACATCCTGATCGGCGGCAACCACGGCAAACTGCCAGGGGGTCGCCATCTGGCGTTTCCGACCAAGCAGGTACCGACCGGCAACCTGCTGTTGAGCATTCTCGAGCAGTTCGGCATTCACCGCGACAGCTTCGGTGATAGCACCGGACCTTTGCCCGGCCTGGTGTGACGGGGTCGGGGAGAAAGAAACAGGTATGCGTAGTGTTGCGTTGAAAACCCTCGTTGCCGTGTTGCTCTCGGCGATGGCAAGCGCTGCGTTCGCGCAAGCTGACATTGCCGATGCTGCAAGCAAGGGCAACGAAGCGGAAGTCGAGCGTCTGCTGAAACGCGGTGCCGACGTGAATGCACAGCAGGCTGATGGCGCCACCGCGCTGCAATGGGCCGCCTATCGCGGCGATGCAAAACTGGCCGAACTGTTGCTGAAGGCCGGCGCTAAACCGGAGTTGGCCAACCACGATGGCGCCACGCCGCTTTGGCTGGCAGCTGCGCGCGGTGATGCTGCCGTGATTCAAGCATTGCTCAACGGCGGTGCCGATGCCAACGAACAGCTGCCGCTCGGCCGCCGTCCGCTGATGCTGGCCGCACGCTCGGGCAATGTCGGTGCCGTGCATGCATTGCTGGAACATGGCGCCGACGTGAATGCCAGTGAAACCGAACGTGGTACCACCGCGTTGATGCAGGCTGCCGACCAGGGCCACGCCGACGTGCTGAAGGAACTGATCCAGCACGGCGCAAACGTAGCGGCCGTGTCCAAGTCGGTGATGCGCGATGGGCGAACGGCGGCATTGGGCAACTCCGAAGATCCCCGCCGTGCCGTACGTCAGCAGGCGATCGCGGTGCTGTGCGAGGCGAAGCCACCTGATCTGCAGCAGGTGAGAATCCAGCGCGAAATGTTGTTTGGCGCCAGCGCGAAAAATATGCCTGACGCAGATTTGTGCAAAGGGATACAACACAGAGGTTTGAGCTTCGTTACCATCGTGGGCGCGGGCGGCAACCATGGGGCTGGTGTGGGTGGGGAAGCGCCTACTGAACAGGAGCCGGGTGGCAACCCGGTTGTGGATGGGGATGGCAACCCGGTTCCTGCAAGCACCGCTCGTGGCCGCCGCCCTGCCGCGCGTGAACCCGATGGTGGTGCATTGACCGCGCTGGTCTATGCCGCCCGTACAGGCAGCATCGATGCCGCGCGCGCGCTGCTGGACGGTGGTGCCAATGTGAACCAGACGACTCGCTACGGCTGGAGTCCCCTGTTGGCCGCCACGCAGAACGAGAACTATCAAATAGCGAAGTTCCTCATCGAGCACGGCGCCAACGTAAATCTGGCCAACAAGGGGGGTTGGACGCCGCTGTATCTGGCGGTCGACAACCGCAATATCGAAGGCGGCGACTACCCGGTGCGCACCGCCGACATGGACAGCCTCGCCTACATCACGTACCTGCTCGACAAGGGCGCCAACGTCAATTGGCGTATCACCGAGAGTACGGAAACGCGCACGGTGTTCACCAATCAATGGTTGAACGAGGACGGCGCCACCGCGTTCCTGCGTGCAGCGCAGTCAGGCGACCTTCAATTGCTGAAACTCCTGCTCGCGCGTGGTGCTGATCCGAAAATCAATACCAAGCTGGGCGTAACGCCGCTGGCGGCGGCTGCCGGCATCGGCTGGGTGGAAGGCGTCACCAAGGAGCGCTCCCCCGAGGAGACGGTGGAGGTCGTGAAGTTTTTGCTGTCACTCGGCATCGATCCCAACTTCCAGGCCGACACCGGCCGCGTTGCACTGCACGGCGCGGCGCACAAGGGTGCTACTGAGGTGGTGAGAGTGTTGGTGGCAGCGGGCGCCAGGATGGATGTGCGCGATTTCGGTAACACCGACAACCGAGGCAGCCCCTCGCTGGCGACCCACACCTGGTTGCCGATCGATTACGCTGACGGTCTTGTGCGCGTTGGCGTGCAGTCGGCGATTCCGCATCCGGAGACCTCTAAGGTGCTGCGTGAGCTGATGCTGAAAGCCGGCCTCAAGCCACCGCCCGAAGGCCGTACGCTCGAATCGCTGTGTATCGTCGATGTGTGCAAACCGGGATACGACCCGGTCAGCATCAACAACTGATGAGCTAGGAGACCCTCCGGTGCGTGATTGTGACTCGATGTGGTCCCGGACCGCGGCGACCCTTCTTGTGTCACGTGCTTCCGCGTTGTGCCTCGATGAGGCTTCGGAAAGAGGCCGCGGCGTCACGCAGGGTCAGGGAGGCAATGGCCTTGGCTTTCCCAACGATCCGCTTCGGAGGCCGAAATCAGCACAGCACGTCTCCAGGGGACGTGATGAGCACGCACGTACAGCCTGTTTCGCTCCATATGCGCCGATCCTCAGTTCCGGGTTCTGCGCGCCAGTAGTCGCCGGGGTGAAGCTTTCTGTCGTCAATCCAGAGCACGCCGTCCAAGAGGTGCAACTCTTCAACACCCGCATGAATGTGAGGCGGGTAGTGGGCGCCCGGTGCGAGGCGCACGAGCATGCTCACCCGGTCCCTCTCGGAATCGGTCGCCAACAGCTTGCACGAAATGCCGGGGGCCACGTTTTCCCATTCGGGCGCGACGCGCGACTGGATTGCCGGCAAGGCAACCTCGGTGCCGGTTTCCGCTGCAATACGAGATGCCAGTCGAGACCATAACGTTGGAGACGGGCGGAGCACATCTGTCGGCCAAGAAACCAACGCCTCGACAGTCGGCCGCAAAGCACTCAATTCATCACGACATTCCGCGCATTCCGAGATGTGTGCTTCGAAAGCGGCCACTTCGCTCTCGGGGAGTGCACCGAGCGCGTACACGTGTACTAACTCGGATTGGTCACAGTTTCTCCGGCCTGGCTCGGAACTCATGGCTACTCTGCTCCAGGTGCAAGTGCCCGTCGAAGTTTCGCCAGCCCGGAACGGATGCGTGTCTTGACAGTTCCCAGGGGTTCATGCAGTCGCGCGGCCACTTCCGCGTGAGTCAATTCGCCAAAGAACGCGATCTCAATGGCTTCGCGCTCCTGTGTTGTCAGCGAACGCAGCGCGCCCTGCAATAAGGAGATCTGCCTGCGCGCATCCAACGACTCATTCACACCATTCCCGGCATCCTCCGGCGGCAGGCGATCGGGATAGGGATTGACGCGTTTCTGTCGGCCCTCGAATCGCAAACGATCGATGGCTCTCGAGCGAGCCTGATTCATGACCCAGGCCAGCACCGTTCCCGCCTCCGCTCGATACTGAGAAGCCCGTGCCCAGAGGTCATGAAACACGTCCAACGTGAGCTCTTCGGCGGTTTCGCGACTGTGGGTCAGACGCATCATGAGCGTGAAGACCAGCCGATGCGAGCGCCCGTACAGCTCGCGAAGTGCCGATTGCTCACGGGCGGCCATGCGCTGTACGAGCTGAACCCAGTCAGCCTCAGATACACCACGCTGGGCGTTGTCGGCATAAAGGACGTCACCCAAGGTCCTTGAGCTGGAGCCGCCGGTTACTGATGAGGGTGGTGTCGCCTTCATTCGCCGGCATAGTGCCGACGTCACTGGCAGCGGGCAAGGACGCGCGATTGTGGTCCGGGGGACTCGGGCGGTGGCTCGCGCAAGCCTTTTTCCTCTGCTGGCTCTCCAAGTCCCAAGCGTTAAAGCATCGTAGGTGCACGGAATAGCAAGCCGGATGTCCACCCGCTGCCTCGCCGTCGTACTCGAGATCGAATGTAATATCGTCTTTATTCAATGGGTTACCGCAGATCCGGCAGATATCCTTGCCGTTGCCGTGACCGCCCCACATGCGCTCGGGCGGCCGGTCTGGAAGCTTCCCTGTCCGTATTGCCTCGAGCGCTTTGACCCGCAGCCCGGTTTCTTCTTCGCTCATCTGTACTATCCCCATGAACGAGAACTCGTAGTGCTCTACGACAGGGACAGCGATTTGGATTGATTGCCCCGTGTGCCTCGAGGCTTCGATGAGCCTCGACTAGGCTATGGCGGTCGGTCGATTCAGGTAGCGGTCAGCGCCTCGATCACCGGCAATCGGACCGTGAAGGTGCTGCCTTTACCCAGTCCGGCGACCTCTTCCAGTGCATCGCAGGAGATGCCCATACCATTGTCCGCAATGGCCTGGTTGCCTTCGCGATCCACCGAGATACAAATTCGATCCACCCGGCTCTGTGTATTTGGCACTGTTGTTAATCAGGTTGGCAAACACTTGGAGACGATCAGGGTCACCACGGACGATGAGGAAGAAACGCTTGCCGCCGATAGTCTCGTGAGCGGAAAATCCCTTCTGAGCGGTGTGCGAGCGTAACGGCTTGGTGCCCGCTACTCCCAAATCAAGGCTCGTGCGCACGTTCTCCGACGGAGTCGTATATCCGATCCGGTGCCAACCGGCTAACCTGGCCTACGACCGTTTCCGCCAAAGCTTGGAAGCAACCTAGCCGTGGTCGCCAGAGACGATCGAGAATGCGGCGGTGAGAGGTGACGGTCACCGCAGCCAGGTCGCCGCGCGCTAAGCGCGCTCCTCGTGACGCCCCGAAGAGCTTTCCGGTGCTGGTTATCCAGCCGATCTCTTGATCGAAGAAGCCGTGACGGGGCGATCGTGGCAGGGGCTCGGCAGGCATCAGGCCGGCGCGCGCCCGGTGTCGATTATTGTGGCCGCGGTAATCTCGCTCACTGTTCGTGCGCCGCAGCCGACCATGGCGAGCCTCAACTCAAGATTGAGAATGTCGAGGACGCGCTCGACGCCATCCTGGCCGAAGGCCGCGAGCCCCCAGGCATAGGGGCGTCCGATGCCAACTGCGCTGGCACCCAACGCGAGCGCCTTGAAGGCGTCAGTGCCGCGGCGCACGCCGCCGTCGACGAGCACGGGAATGCGACCGGCCACCCCCTTCACAACTTCCGGCAGCGATTCCAGAGTCGCGCGGCCGCTCTCGATTGAGCGTCCACCATGATTGGAGACGATGATGCCATCTGCGCCATTCTGCACCGCGAGTGCCGCATCCTCCCCCGACTCGATTCCTTTGAGGACGACTTTCATCTTTGTCACGTCTTTCAGTCGCTTTACGAAGTCCCAAGTCAACGATGCCTGTGTGAGGCCCAGGCCTCGAGTGTCAATGCCGCCAAACATCGGTTTGGTGCTGAGGGCTGCACGCGGATTGCCATGCTCGTCGACGGCGTGGCAGTTACCGCAGGTGCGTGTATCTTCGCGGCGCAGCCGCCTCGCGGTCTCGGTGTTGCGTCCGGCCGGTGTATCTACTGTGACGGCAACAACGGGGCAGCCGGCCGCCTCGGCCCGCTTGACCAGCATCTTCGTGACCTGGAACTGGTTGGTGGTGTAGAGCTGGTACCACACCGGCGCGCCCCGCGCGGCGTTGACCTCCTCCACCGGAAATGATGCCTGGGTCGACATGATGTGCAGCGCGTTCTTCTTTTTCGTTGCCCGGGCGACGGCGATGTCGCCCTCGGGATTTAACGCGCGCAGGCTCCCGATCGGCCAGCAGCCGATTGGCGATGCAGCCTTGACGCCAAATACTTCGATCGACAGATCGACGTGGCTCACATCGACCAGGCGCCTGGGCCGCAATTCGTACCGGGCGTAGGCAGCATGATTGGCATGCAGCGTGACATCGCCGTCGACACCGCTTTGCAGGTATCCCCAGTGTGCCGGCGGCACCAGGCGTTGCGCGACCGCCTCGAGCTCGAATACATCCAGGGCTTCCGCCGCCGAGGCAGGCAGATGCCCCTCGGCGAGTGCATGTGTCCAAGGTGCGAGGGCCGTCAACACCGGACTTGCCCCCAGGAATTTCAGCAGCGCGCGACGCTCCAGCCTCATGATGCCCCTCCAGATAACTGCACCCGGTTGTAGTAGCGCTAGCCAGCGCCGGGCGAAATGAATACCCAGAGCCAACGATCGCCACCTGCTCATTGCCGTCCGTCTCTTACCAGCAGGCCTCTGTCCAGGCAACCAGTTGCCGCTGGGATGACCAATCCGCAAGGCCGGCTCGCGATTTACGCGATATCCCTCGCGATTCTGACCAAAGCCTCAAGGAGAGCCAGCTACTGCGAGTGAGGCCGGTTGCGCAACGCGAGCTGCCGCTCGAGCACTGCCCACGCTTGGGGCAGCGCAATCCGCCGCTCGTTCGCTGTCTTGGTTTGTCAGAGGTCGATGCCCGCCACCGGTGCGTTGTGGACGCTGAACGATCTCCGTCGTTACGCCTTGCGAGGGCTTCTCCAGGTGAATGCACCGGTCATGGCGTAGTTGAACACAGCACCCACCACCACGCCCGCGACCGCACAGGGGATCCAGCCGAAGCGCGCCTGGTAAAGGTAGGAAGCCACTCCGATGTTCGACAGCGCTCCTATGCTGCACACCATCGCGAAGGTCAGGAGACCTTTGAGCCATTTCCATCCGCGCAAACGCATATCGCGATAAGTCAGTGCATTATTGAGAGCGAAGTTGAACGTCATCGCCGCCGCCGTGGCGATTGACTGCGCCTCGATGAATGACCACTGAAGAGATCTGAACAGTACAGTGAGCACGCAAAAATGTGCCATCAGGCCAGCACCGCCCACGATTGAAAAGCCGATGAATCGCGCCGGCACGATCTGGCCGGTCAGCTTATCCAGCAGCAGGACGCCATACTCCCAGGCAGCGACCGAGTCGAGTTTGCTCTCACCAGTGTGGCGGGCCCTGAACTGGTAAGGTAGCTCTACGAATCTGAGCGTGCGCGGCGAAGAGGCCAGCAGGTCCAGGAGGATCTTGAAGCCGATCGAGGACAATTGGCGCACACTGGCATCGAGCACTTCGCGACGCAGCATGAAGAAGCCGCTCATCGGATCGGTGAGCCCCGCAGGCACCAGAAACCGACTCAGTCGAGTGGCCAACCTGCTGAGGGTCACACGCGATGCGTCCCAGTTGGTGATCTCGCGACCGTCCAGATAACGGCTGCCAATGACGAGGTCCGCCCGCTCCTCGCGCAGCAGTTGCAGCATTCGCGGCAGCAGGCGCTCGTCGTGCTGCAAGTCGGCATCGATGACCGCGAGGTACGAAGCGGAGCTTGCGAGCATCCCCTCGATGCAGGCGGATGAGAGCCCGCGGCGGCCGATTCTATGAATGCAGCGCACCCGTGAGTCGATCCGCGCTCGAGCCAAGACTACCTCGGCAGTCTCATCCGGGGAATCGTCATCGACGAAGATGACCTCCCAGTCGCGCCCCGGCAGATGTCGCTCCAGCCTTCCTATCAACTCCACGACATTGTCGCGCTCATTGAGGGTCGGCACGATGATCGACAACTCGGGCCCGGTCACGCGCCCTACCGCCTCCCGCATGGAGGCGCCGTATTGCCTGGCAGGCGGATTCGACGCGGACTCGCGCAGGGCATCTATCGCTTTGGGTTGTCTCAAGACAGGAAAGTCTCCGACTCCTATCGGTCTGCGGCGGCGGGGCGCAGCCACCCTCTTGCGGGCCGCCGCGCCGTGCGGACGATCGACCCGCTGGCCGGAGCCGGGAAGAGGTCGCGGCCAGCGGATCGGGCTCGTCGTGGGCGGTCAGTTGGCCAGGACGGTAGAGTCGTAGCGTTGTCCCGTGTCCACGGGGGTGAATCCCTGACCCTGGTCGTGAGGAACGAATGCCTGCACCACGCCGCTGCACTGCGCGCCCTGCGTATTGGTTGCGGTGAATGAGATGAAGTAGAGGCGGCCGGTTCCGGGACCCGCGCGCTCGGCGCGTACGTAGGCGGTGGGGGTGTTCACGCCCGAGCCGTCGGGCTCGGTATTGCCGCTTCCAATCGCCTCGACGGGCTCATCCTGCTGAATGCCCGTTACCGAAATCGTCGTCGGGAGGCCAAAGGGATCCGTCACGCCCACGACAGTCACAGCCACCATCGTGTGGTTCGGCGGCCAGATAACGCCGAGCGACGCCGCTGCGCCACTGCAGTCGGGACCGTATCCGCTGCTCGAACTACTGCTGCTCGAGCTGCTGCTGCTCGAGCCGGTGTCTCCCAAAGTCGTGTCCGCCACCACGACTCGAGAGCCGAGCGATGCGACGGCCACCAGCGCTCCCGCGCCAAGAAGTGCATATGTCAGTTTCCGCATTAGCCTCTCCTCACAATTTTCCGGCCGCAAGCGACGGCACGTTCAATCCGGAGGGGCGCCATTTCCGGCGATAGTGTGCGGTGGGTCAAGCTGCCTCAGCTGTGGCAGCACCGCGCTGTGACGGAGATCACACACGCTGGTCCCGTTCGCGACATAAGCACTGTCACGATGCGGCGACACCCGGGGGACAAGCTGTGCGAGCGAGCGACTCGTGGCAAGAGCCGCCTCACTGACAGTCCACGATGTGCTGCACGATATTGCGCCACTCGCATTCCGCATGTGTCAGGGGGCGGTGAACGCTCAACGGCGAATAGAACGCGAAGCTGGTTAGCAATAGCGCCGTCATTGTCATCAGGCCAAACCTCTGCCACGCGCGCAGCGCAGGCCATCTATCCGCGCCCTCGGCCAAAGCCAAGGGCACCAGGCAAAATGCAAGAATCAACGCCGGGAAATAGTGGTAGAGGTACATGACGCGCATCGTTCCCAGGTACGTGTGTACGATCATGTACGCCAGGTACTGCAACAACAGCATTATCGTCAGTGCGCGTCGCTCAGGGTCGGAGCAGGGGCGCGGCCGCCACCACTGCAGGATCAGCATCCCGACTGAAGCAATCAGGGCGACATCTGCCAGCAACCATCCCCAGAGATTTCCGGCGAGTTGCACGTACGCGGTACGCACACCATCCGAATCCCACCGGTAATTGATGGTGCGGATATGCAGCGGCCATTCCATCGGCGGCGACCCGTTCGCATCCTTCTTGGGCACGCCTTTGAAGTCAGCTGCCATGAAGCGTGAGTAGTCCCGCGCCGCGGCCAAAACCACCGTGGGGGAGAAGCCCCTTTCGCCCTTGAGGTACGCCTGATACGTGCGCGACATGAAGGCTTCATCTCGTACACCCGCGGGACTTTCGGGGGGCGGCGGATGAGGAGCGATCGCGACGTGAATCGTCCACACGACAGCAATGGCCAGCAGGCAGCCCGAGGCCATTATCGTTCCATCGCGCAGGCCCGCCAGCAGCAGACGCGCTCGCGGAGTGCAATGCCAACCGATTCTGATACGGCGCAGAATCAGCATCAGGCCAAGCAGCGTCCACAGTACCGCATTCAGCTTGACCATGATGGCCAGCCCGCAGGCGGTGCCCAGAGCAAACTCCAGGCCTGGCGAGCTGCGCCGGCCGCGGCGCGCACTCACGGCGAAACACAGCAATGCAGCCAGCGCGAACGCGAGCTGGAACGCATCGAGGTGGGCCGCTCGAAAGTGCGCAATGAACGCATTCTCGAACACATACAGATTGCTGAGCAGCAGCGCCGAAAGCACCGAGCGCGTGAGTGTCAGCATCACGGCAAAAAAGAGCACCGCTCCGATCACCGCAAACACTCCGGACATCAGTCGCACGCCCGCGAACGAGTAGTGTTCCGGCAGACGCTCGTCTGCAACCTGCTTATCCCAGCCGACGGCCCGCGTGTCAGTTCCGCGATTTGGATGAAGCAGTGCATCACCGGCGGCGATCAGCATCAGTCCGAGAGGAGGATGGCTCGCGAACTGCGCAGTCCCGTCCTCGTAACGCTGTGCTGTCGTCACGTAGTAGCGCTCATCCCATATCAGGTGCGCCGGTTGGGCGATCCCGCCGAGGAAATTGATCGCGGCCAGTACAACGACGAGCACCGTGGCGGGCAGGACGCCGAGCAGCGTGGACGAAGGCACGGACCAGCGCCTGTTGACCTCAAGAGCGTGTTCCATGTGGACCGACAGTCTGCCGCGTGTCTGGTCCCCAAAACCGTGATTCACGACCCGGTCCAATGATCGCGCTCGGTCGGCTTCGCTGGCTCGAGCGCCAAGCGCTGTGATTGCGATGTTGCGCGCTACTCACACTTCACGGTGGACTGCGTTAGTCGGGTGCCGGATACAGTGCAAAATCGGATCATTCGAGGGGAGCAGAGGAACCAAAAATTCAAAGTAACTCAGTGAGTTGCTGATAGGTTGCGCGACTCGGGACCGCGTGCGCAAGGCCTTCCGTAACCTCGTAGTAGAACGCCTTGATTCCCGGGTTGAGCGTCGGGTCTGGATTGCAGCCAATTGATCCATCGTTGGCGAGGGAGAACAAAGGGGCGGGGCGGAGAGTTGGCGGCGTGCGGGGTCGACCTGCGCGCACGCCGCCGTTAGTACCTCGAGACGCTCACGGAGTCACGCAGGCGACGCCGCGATAGACCGTGCCATAGGTCGGTCCGGCGAGGACACTGAAAGCCTCATTCACGACCGCGTTCGATGAGGTCGCGCGCAAGTCATCGGCGATCTGCACAACTTTGTTGGGGTCCGCTCCGATATCCCCAGAGGCGCTGGAGGTTGAGGTGGTGGCCCACAGCGTCACTTTGTCGCCGTCCACGACGCCGGCCAGGTCGCGCAGACCGATCGTAGTGACGTCGGGATACTGCCCGTCATAGCCGAACAGGTTCGAATCGACTGTGCCGATCAGTCCGGCGCCGAGCACGTAGTCGAGCTGCCAGGTTCCATTCACCAGGCTCCACTTCTGCAGACCGGCGTGGGAGGTCTGGTCAGTGCTGTTTCCGGTTCCCGCGTCCGACACGTACATGGTCGTGGCGTTACACCGAAGTTGCAGTCGGCTGCGTCATTGTAAAAGCACGCAACGCAGCCGACCTGCCGGACACTCTTGGAAATAGGCCGACCCACGACGTACAACTACGTGAGTCAAGCTCTTGTTACGACCCGGCGAAGTCGCGGCCCCAGTCCTGCTCGTTGACCCAAACGTCGAGGCTCTCGGCGTCGCGCGGGCCTTCTCGTTGGCCGGACGCGCGCGGTCTGCTCGGTCGCATCAATTGAAACAGCGTAAGCGCGCAAGCGATTGAATTTGAATGCTTAAAATCGCTACCGCGCGCTCGCACAGAAGCGCGGACGGCTCGGGACATGTCTGGAAAGAAGCCCCCGGCGCTCAGATCTTGAGAACCAAGTCGTGCGTGCGGTACGCATGCCTAGGCTATGGTATCGGCCCGCTTTCAGGCGTCACAGCGTGAGTCGCCCCATGCCCCGAGTTCTAGAGCTGCACAAAGCGATCATGGAAGTCACTACTCCCGATCAGGCAAAGGCCCTGGTGAGGACTTGGGTGAGCCCCATGCAGGCGGAGCAATTGAAGGACTCCAAGGAGACCACCAAGTTCTGTGCGCTCATCGCGGAATTCGTCGTCGGGTTCATGACGCGTCGTCGCGTCTCGTATATGGATGTCGTTCGCCGCAAAGAGGCGAACACGTCCATGAAGGAGACCGCCGATTCCAACAAAGCGAAGATCCAGGCTGCCAAGGGGAAGGTCATCTACTGTGCCTATGGTGGCCACGAATTCACCATCGTCAATGACGACGGCTACTACGCGTTGTTTCAGGCCTGGGCAGACAAGTTTGAAGTCTTCCCGAAGTTGAACGACGATGGCCAGGACCACAACGTCATCGGCCAGGGAGACGCGACCCTGCGATTGGTCATGGAGCAGCTCGCGGAAATCAAGAAGAAATGCCCGGGGTCAGCCGATCTGGATATGAAGGCCGTCGATATCGCGGCATAGACCTGGGCCGCCACCTCCGGGAGCCGAACCGAAACTGCCGCGAGTCGCGTGCGCTGCTCGGCGGCGCGCGGTGCGTCAAATTCGACGCCAACTTCAGGCATCGCCAGCTTCGCGCCAGGGTATTCGCACATCACCGGCCGCCAGCCGCCGACTGCGCAGTTCCCGTTCCGTCCCTCTGCTCGCCGTGACGGGCATCGTTTCGTCACGGTTGAGCGGAGTCGACCCTAAGGGTGCCTTGGTGACAGGCCGGCCTCGGGCGCCCAAAATGACGACTCCGGGGCGCGTCGCCGAGGTCGGTATCGAGGTCGGTTTTACTCGGCGCAGCGAGGCGACGCGTGCACATACAGCTTGGCAATGCCAACTGTCGAACACACACGACTTCTTGAGGGCGCGCTCGTGGGCAACCGAATTCTCGTCCTCTACGGCTCCTACAGGGCCGACCGCAAAGGCATCCGATTGGCAGACTTCACCGTGCATAAGCTGCGCGACCGCGGCGAGGATGCCGAGCTCATCGACGCCAAGGCGATCGGTCTGCCGATGCTGGATCGCATGCTGAAGGAATATGCTCCGGGCACTGCGCCCGCGGCGATGGAGACACTCGGCGCCAAGATCCGCGAGGCTGATGCCTTCGTTTTTGTGACTGGCGAGTACAACTGGGGGGTGCAGCCTGGGCTCAAGAACCTGACTGACCACTTTCTCGAGGAGTGGTTCTGGCGCCCGGCGGCGATTGCAAGCTATTCGGCGGGCCGGCTGTCGGGCACTCGGTCGAGCTATGCCTGGCACAACACGCTGTCCGAGATGGGGATGGTAGTCATCTCCAGTACGCTGACGGTCGGACCGATCGCCGGCACATTGGACGGGGCGGGCGAGCCGATCGGTGAAGCCGGAGCGGCCCTCGAACGTGCGTTCGGGCGGTTCGCCGACGACCTCGTTTGGTGGACCGAGGCCGCCAAGAGTCAGCGCTCGAGGCGAGCACCGCCGTATTGAGCTGTGAGGCACCAATGAAGCAGCCTGATCCAAGAGGCGGCGTCGCGACGATCACCTGCGCAAGTCCTACGCTCGGCTCCAATTCCCTCCTGTAGCTCACATGCGCACGAGCCACGCGCACATCCGCGCCCGACGTGCCGGTGCGCTACACCTCGATCCCTTGCGACTCGAGGTATTCATCATATGTGCCGTGAAAATCCGCGATGCTCCCGCCCGGTTGCAACTCGATGATGCGCGTAGCGAGGCCGCCGACGAACTCCCGGTCGTGTGAGACGAACAGCAGAGTGCCCGGGTATTTCTCCAGGCCGATCTGCAGCGACTCGATGGTTTCCATATCCATGTGGTTGGTCGGCTCGTCCATCAACAGCACGTTGGGCCGGGTCAGCATCAGCTTTCCATAGATCATCCGCCCCTTCTCGCCGCCGGACAGAACGCTCACCGACTTCTTGGTCTCATCACCCGAGAACAGCAGCCTGCCCAGCGTGGCGCGCACGATCTGATCGTCGTCGGCTTTGCCAGTCCAGGTCGACATCCACGTGAACAGGTCCGTCCTTTCCGCGAACTCGGCCTGCGGATCCTGGGGCATGTAGCCGGGCTGGGCGTTTTCCACCCAGGTGATGCGGCCCGCGCCGGGCGTCAGCTCGCCCGCGAGACAGCGCATCAGCGTGGTTTTGCCGATGCCGTTGGGGCCGATGATGGCGACCCGCTCGCCCGCCTCGATGTTGAAATTGACGTTGTTCAGCACGGCGGCGTTCGAGCCCGGGTAGCTGAAGGTCAGCTTTTCCGCGGTGACCGCCGAACGGTACAGCTTCTTGGCCTGCTCGAAGCGGATGTAGGGATTCTGGCGCGAGGACGGCCTGACCTCCTCGATCCGGATCTTCTCGATCTGCCTGCGGCGCGAGGTGGCCTGCCGTGCCTTGGAAGCGTTGGCGGAGAAGCGCCGCACGAACTCCTGCAAGTCCGAAATCCGCTCCTTGGCTTTGGCATTCGCCGCTTCGACCCGTTGGCGGGCCTGCGTAGATGCCAGCATGAAATCATCGTAGTTTCCGGGATAGACCTTGAGCTGCTGGAAGTCCAGGTCCGCGATGTGGGTGCACACCTGATTCAGGAAATGCCGGTCGTGGCTGATGATGATCATGGTGGCGGCGTAGTCGTTGAGCACCCCTTCCAGCCAGCGGATCGAATGGATATCCAGGTTGTTGGTCGGCTCATCGAGCAGCAGCACGTCGGGTCTGGAGAACAACGCCTGTGCGAGCAGCACACGCAGCTTCAAACCGGGGGGCACCTCGCGCATCGGCCCGTTGTGCAACGATTCGGCAATGCCGGCATCCGCCAGGATGCTGACGGCGCGCGCCTCTGCATCGTAGCCACCGTACTCGGCGAACTTGCCCTCGAGCTCCGCAGCTCGCATGTAGTCGGTGTCGGTCGCCTGGGGGTCGGCGTAGATCCGGTCGCGCTCCTGCATCGCCTGCCACATCTCCATGTGGCCCTGCATGACGACGTCGAGCACTCGCTCGTCTTCGTAGGCGAACTGGTTCTGGTTCAACTTTCCGAGCCGCATGCCTGCCTGCAGCATGACATCGCCCGTGCTTTGCTCCAGCTCGCCGCCGAGGATTTTCATGAGGGTGGATTTGCCGCACCCGTTTGCGCCGATCAGGCCATAGCGGTTGCCATCGGAGAACTTGACGGTGACTTGCTCGAAAAGCGGCTTGGCACCGAATTGGATCGCGACATTGGAAGTAGCAAGCATGAGTAACCAATCAACATAACGAGCGCGGCACGTGGTACCACGTGCGCGGCACTACAGGGTTTCAGCAACTGGTGAGCATCCGGCCGGGCCCGCGCTCTTGCGCATGTCCACGGCGGCGACGCTTCAATGCCGGAGGAACGAAGGCGGCTCGCGAGAGCCACTTTCCTGGCGAGGATATTCTACCGGATCGGCGCTGCAGCCGCAGGGTTCGGGCGCGTCGGCCCGCGCCGAGCCAGGCGCGCAGCTGCGACCGGAGTGGCGGCCTTTTTTGCCCTGGATTTCCGAGCGGAATCCGCGGCTTACGTGAGCGCCCCCGAGGATCCGACCGGCCGTGCGTTCCGTCCGACCAGCCGTGTGACGAGGGAGCTTTCGCCTGATATGTTCCGATCTCCGCTGTCA
>Ga0207707_10001922_pt1 | contig 18882 bp, 21 predicted proteins | sample KBSC83BmetaG_FD_184336 | JGI IMG/M metagenome (GOLD analysis project Ga0207707, IMG submission 184336) | Corn rhizosphere microbial communities from Kellogg Biological Station, Michigan, USA - KBS C8-3B metaG (SPAdes) (version 2) | ecosystem: Host-associated > Plants > Roots > Rhizosphere ...
CGAGCGACAGCGACCACTTCCCGTTCGACGCAGCCGTCATGCGCACGCGCCAACTGTTGCGCGCGCCGTCAGTTGACCGCGGCAAAGCCGAGCGAGGCTCGGACGGCAGGCTCGATCATGGACGGCGTCCACGGCGGATCAAACGTCATCGTCACGTCGACCGACCGTACACCAGACACCTGCATCGCGGCGTTCGCGGCGCCCTCCCTGAGGAAGCCTGCTGCGGGACAGCCCCTCGTTGTTGCCGTCATCACGATCCAGGCGTCGCCATTCGTGACAGCAATCCCATAGATGAACCCGAGGTCGACGATGTTGTGACCGAGTTCCGGATCGATCACGACGCGCAGCGCGTCGCGGATGCGGCCTTCGAGTTCGTCCATCATGACGGAGCCCTGACGGTTAGTTCATACGTCGTCCCGTCCGGCGTGAACCCGCCGAGCCAGCGGAAGCCGCGCTTCTCGAGTTGGGGAAACAGGAAGACCGGCTCCCGCCGCAGCAGTGCCGACAGCGTCTCGCCGGGGTGCAGCTTATCGGCTGCCGCGAGGATCCGGACCATGGGCTCCGGCGGATCGAGATCGCGATTGTCGAGCTTGACCGTGGGGTCAGGCCAATCATCGAAGCTCGACGCCGGCACTGCGGCCCGGGCCTGCTCCGGTGCCGCTCCGGCCGGCGTGAACAGCACCTCCCATTCGCCGCCGTCGAGCGGCTGCTCGGAGTGCGCAAAACCCTTGTTCGCCATGACGGCGAACAGCGGAATGGGTTTGAAAGTGGCGTAAAGGCGAAGCCCCTGCCCCGGCTCGAGATTGTCGAGCGCGGCCATGATGACCGAGAACGGCTCACCGCCGGCGCGCAGGATCGGACGGACGTCGACATCGATGTATTCGGCCACGTTGCATCCTTTCGTTTCTCTTCAGGACTTTGCGTACAGGAGATGGGGCGCGACGGCGCCGCCCGGAAGCCGCAGCGAGTTCGCGACGTCAGCAAGCCGGCGGATCCGGACGATCTCTCGGACGATGCCGACGACACCGACAGCCATCGCGGCCGCGGCCACTCGAAATGCGATCGGCTCTCCGAGCAGCATGGTCGCCGTTCCGGCCCAGACCCCCACGTAGTAGGTGACGAACCACTTCGTCGCCCGACCCTCCGCGACGAGGTCCTGGACACGCGGCGTTGCCGCCCGCCCCATCACGGGCCCATAGGTCTCGAGCCAAGTCAGGAACGCCACGATCTTGTATAGCTTTGCCAGCACTAGACCCGACAGCCAGCCGAAGACTGCGAGGAAGGCGAAGGCGCCGACATGCGAGGAGAACGCGTCCGTCGCAGCGAGGGCGAGTCCGAGCAAGGCCGTTCCCGCCAAGCTCGCGAAGGACAACGTCGCCATCCGCATGTTGAGCTCGAGCTGACGCCGCTTGCGGTTCCGGAAGATGCCGGCGATGTCACGCCCGTAGAGCGCGGCGGACACGAGACCGAGAACGGCGGCAACCGACAGCGCGACGCTCAATCCGGACCCGAACCCGATCGCGAGAGCCCCGCCCGCCACCGTCACGGCGATGGCGAACGCACCGGCCGCGAGCGTCATGCGGCTCTGCCTGTCGTCCACGTCCGGCGATAGCATGAACATGGCCAGAAGCCGATAACTGACGCCCATCGCCGTCAGCGTCAGCCAGCCGCCGAGGCCGGCGACGGCATGCAGTGGAACCCCGCTCGCCAAAATCGAGTTCCCTGTGGACCCTGCCCAGCCTGCAAGAGCGAAGGCGAAGACGAGACCGATGGCCGCGGTTGCGCAGAGGGAAGCAAGTCCGACGAGGACGAAGCGGGCCGGTCCTGTCGGACGTAGCCACGCGGTCAGGCCGAGGTCGACGACGACGAGGACAAACCCGGCGACGAGCAGGACGGCTCCGAGCGGCAGCAGCCAGAGCGCAGGCGGCACGCGGCCGCCCAAGGACAGGAAGCCCGCGAGCAGAGCGACGAGGCCGCCGGAAAGCAGCGCGAGAGCAGGCAGCGCCCACTTTTCGTAGAACAGAGGCTTCGCGACCAGCACGGGCACGAACTGGAACAGCGCGCCGCACACCGCAAGGCTTAGCCATCCGATGCAGACCGTGTGCACCAGAACAAGCGTATCGGGCGAGGCGACGTCGGCAGCGGGATAGCCGATGCCGGCCACCATCAGAGACAACGCGACGAACAGCCACGCGAGCGACGTCGCGAAGTAGGTCATCGTCCATCGAGATATGCTGGCGCCGATCATCGCAGCCTCAGAACTTTCGTGTGCGGCACAGAAGCGGGGCGTACGCGAGCGCGAAACCGAAGAACGCACCGGTCCACGCGAGACCGGAGATCGTCAGCAACGGAATCGAATACGTCGGCTCAAGAGCGGCGCAGACCCGCGTCAGCGCGGCGATCAAGATCGCGGCATAGACGGCTTGGGTGGCCGCGGACGCCGAGAGGGCCTGCCCGGTATGACCGAGCGATGCGCGCGTCATCACCGCGATCGTCATCGACCCGATCGCGCCGCCGGTCCAGGCGTGCACGCCGGCTCCGGATGCGACAAGGTCGAGAGCCGACAGCGCCGAGAGAAAGAAGCCGACCGGCACGAAAGCGTAGGCCAGGTGGAGGATCAGAACGAGCCGGTCCGACAGGGTCCGATGGCCGGCCCAGCGGGCCAGGCGAACGAGATGAAGCAGGCCGGCGATGCCGAGCGCACCCGCCACCCAAATGCCCGACGGCGCGAGCACCCAAGCGATCATGGCGCAAAGGCCAGCGGCCATCGCTATCGCGTCGAAACGTCCGAAGGGGACCGGCAGGCGGCCCGGCTCACGGCGAGCGAGCCAGTTGCGTGTGAAGCTCGGCACGATCCGTCCGCCGATCACGCAGACCAACGTGACGACGAGGGCTACGCCGGCTCGCGTCGAATACTCGGCCAGACCGTGGAGATGCGCTTCAAGATGAAAGGCGACGTTGACGATCGCGAGAAACGAGACGATGGCGACCACTTTCAAATTATTCCACTTGCGGCCCGCGATGATTTCCCGGGCGGCGGCCGCCGCCAGCAGAAGGAGAAAGGCAGCGTCGATCGCGAGAGCGGATTGCCAGCCGATCAAGTCCGAGAACGTCGTCGCCACCCTTCCTGCGAGCCAGCTCGCGAACAGGATCGCCAATGGACCTCCCTGGATGGGCAGACGGCCCGTCCAGTTCGGCACCGCCGTGAGGAGAAACCCGGCGATCACGGCGCCGACGTAGCCGAACAGCATCTCATGGACGTGCCAGTCCCGCGGCGCCAAGGCCGTCGGCAACGAGGCGTGCCCGACGAACACGGCGAGCCATAGCGGGATCATGGCGCCGGCATAGATGGCGCCGAAGAGGAAGAATGGTCGGAAGCCGTGCGAAAACAGCGCCGGTCCCCGATATGCCCTCAGTTTCTTCATCGTCGCCATGGACGTCCTTCCCGATCGATTGAAACCAAACTAGACCTTGCCGATCGGCCCCTCTTTGTCGGGGCGCAAACTGGGACGTCATCGTTTGCCCGTTTGACCTCCGACAAAGATTGCATCGGCCTGTGTCGGCAATCTCCGCCCCGTCATCAACGGAGAACACGACACAATGCGAATTTTCGAGAGGCTGCGCGGACGAGACCGGCATATCGAGCGGAAGCTCGTCGAAACCATCGCAGAAGATCTACTACGTCGCATCGACGACGAAACTCCCGTCACCGTCGTGCCCGAAAGCAAACCGACGTGCTGTTCCTGCTGTGCGGCCGGCGAGAACACGCGCCGGTAGTTGCGCCATGTCAATGCCTCCCGCTGCCATCGGCGAGAGAATATCTATCGCGCGCGACGGCTCGCTTGCGATCGCGCTTGCCCCCGAAGAATGCGACCTCGAACTCGGCCGTGATCGCATGGGCGGCATCGATTCGTTGCACTTTCCTTGTCGGCGCAAATCCGACGTCTGGTATAATGTTTCGACGGACGATGCCGTGCTCGTCCATCCGACTTCACTGGCGGATCTGGCGACGCTAGATGGTCACTTGGACGCGGTCTTGCCCGCTTCTAGCTTGTCAGCCTGTCGAACAGCGTCGCGAACACCTGCTTCGCCTCGGCTTAACCTCGGACCCCGGCGGCGCTCGCGGTCGGCATCAGAACGCGGCAGCGACGGTCGGCATCGCAGTCTTTCTCATGTTCCGGTTTTCCTCGAACTTATGCCCGGGGTAAGTCCGGGCTCCCGAGCCCGGCAGATATCCCCATCGCACGTTCGCGAGATTGCGCCAGCGCAACCTCACCGCGGGTTCCGTGGGGTAAAGCGAGACGAGCCATTGAGGCTTGCACTAGGTCCGGATACTGTCCGCGGCGATTTCGAAGAGAGGGCATCAATGGCCGCGGTCGACCGGTCTCTGGTCGCGAATCTGCCGATGTTCGCGGGGCTTTCGCCCTCCGAGCAGGACGAACTGCTGCGCGAGGCGCGCTCGGTCCGCTACCCCAAGGGCAGCGCGGTCTTCGACCAGGGAGCAGAGGCCGATGGGTTCTTCCTCCTCCTTCACGGGCACCTTCGCGTCGAGAAGACCACGCCCCAGGGACAGCAGACCGTGGTGCGCTACGTCTCCGCCGGCGAACTCTTCGGCGTGGCCCAGGCCATGAACCTGACGTACTATCCGGCGACCGCCGTCGCGGCCGTCGACAGCATCGCGCTCGCCTGGCCGTCGTCCTCCTGGCAGCGCCTGATCGTCAAATATCCCACTCTTGCGGCGAGCGCGCTCCAAACGGTCGGTAGCCGTCTGCAGGACACCCAGGCCCGCGTCCTCGAGATTTCGAACGAGCAGGTCGAGCAGCGGGTGGCGCACGCGCTGCTGCGCCTGGCCAAACAGGCCGGAAAGAAAGTCGACACCGGCGTCGAGATCGATTTCCCGATCAGCCGTCAGGACATCGCCGAGATGACCGGGACGACGTTGCACACGGTCAGCCGGATCCTCAGCGCCTGGGAGAGCGAAGGACTCGTCGAGGGCGGCAGGCAGCGCATCGTGCTGCGCGACGCCCACCGGCTGCACGGCCTCGCCGAAGGCGAAGAAACCCTTCGGGTCCGTAAGCGCGGGCCCTAGGCCGCGGCCTTCGAAGCTTCCAGGATCTTCGGCAAGAACGCCTCGACATCGACGTCGTGCTCCTCGCACGCCTCGTCGATCGAGTGGAAGGCGGCGATCGGACAACCGACGCATCGCATCCTGAAGTCCAGAAAGACGCGGATCGTGGGAGGCCATCGACGCATCACTTCGTTGACGGTCATTTCGGCGGTGGGCATTGCGTTCGTTCGCATACAACAACGTTTAACGCTCCGCGCTCAAACTCTCTTTGCTCCCGCGCAAATTTCCGAGCGATGTCGTTCGCCGGCAATCCGTCATCTTCTTTGTTGCAGCGCAAAGAGACTTGCCCTCCGATGCCTCATGATTCGACCCATCGAATTGGGACGCACGAAGCGATGGAGAGCATCATGCTCACGAGAAGGACTGCCTTGATGGGTGCCGCGCTCGCGGCGCTGATGATGACCGCGCCAGCGTTGGCCGGAGCAGCAGACGATCTCAAGCTGCCGCGCGAGCACGTCGACCTGGTCGCTCCGCCGTTCGTGCATCCCCACGAGCAGGCCACCAAGGCCGGACCCAAGATCATCGAATTCAAGCTGACGGTGCAGGAGAAGGAGGTCGTGATCGACGACGCCGGCACCAAGATGTGGGCCATGACCTACAACGGCTCGATGCCTGGGCCGATGATGGTCGTCCACGAAGGCGACTACGTGGAGCTCACGCTGGTCAATCCCGAGACCAACACCATGCCGCACAACATCGACCTGCACGCGGCGACCGGTGGTCTCGGCGGCGGCGCGCTGACCAAGGTCAACCCCGGCGAGCAAGCGGTGCTGCGCTGGAAGGCCACCCGTCCCGGGGTCTTCATCTATCACTGCGCGCCCGAAGGCATGATCCCGTGGCACGTCGTCTCCGGCATGCACGGCACGGTGATGGTGCTTCCGCGCGACGGCCTGAAAGATGGCGCCGGCAAGCCGCTGCACTACGACAAGGTCTTCTACATCGGCGAAAACGACCTATACGTGCCCAAGGACGAGAACGGCAAGTACAAGACCTACGAGAGCCTCGGCGAATCCTACGCCGACACGACCGAGGTCATGCGCAAGCTGATTCCGACGCACGAGGTCTTCGAAGGTCGCGTCGGCGCTCTGACCGGCAAGAACGCGCTGACCGCCAAGGTTGGCGAGACCGTGCTCATCGTGCACTCCGAGGCCAACCGCGATACCCGTCCTCACCTGATCGGTGGCCATGGCGACCATGTCTGGGAAACCGGCAAGTTCAACAACCCGCCGGAACGCGACCTCGAGACCTGGTTCGTCCGCGGCGGCTCGGCCGGGGCCGCGCTCTACACCTTTCGCGAGCCCGGCGTTTACGCCTACGTCAACCACAACCTGATCGAGGCGGTGGAACTCGGGGCGACCGCGCACATCAAGGTCGAGGGCAAGTGGAACGAGGACCTGATGAAGCAGATCTCGCCTCCCGGCCCGATCCCGCCCGCGAAGATCAGCACCGCCGACCCGATGGCCGTCACCCGCTAGGTGGTGCCGAACAGGGCGGCCCGCGGTCTCGACCGCGGGCCGTTTCTCCGAGGAGTAAACGTCATGCTGTTGCTGATGAAGGTGAAGACCGCGATGCTCGCCGGCACGCTGGCGGCGCCGGTCCTCGCGGCCGCTCTGGCTCCCTCGCCGCCGTCGCACGGTCCGGACGGCACTATCCGTCTCGCTTCCCCTTCCTTCACCTACCGCGCCGCCGGCGACTTCTCGCGCGGCGGCAGACCCGTCGAAGGGCCGCTGCGCGAGCTCAGCCTGCCCGCGGACCTCCTGGTCATGAAGCGGCAGGTCACCGTCGCCGAGTACGGCCGATGCGCGGACGAGGGCGCCTGTCCCCGCGTCACCGTTCTCTCCGGCGCCAAGGACGTTCCCGTCGTCGGCGTCAGTTGGCACGATGCGTCGGCTTACGCCGCCTGGATCTCCCGCAAGACCGGCGTCACGTATCGACTGCCGACGGACGAAGAGTGGACGTTTGCGGCAGCCGAGAAGGCGCGCGATGAGGCGCTGCCGCTCATCGATCCCGCCGACCCGGCGCAGGCCTGGATCGCGCGCTACGAAGCCGAATCCTCCCGAGAACGACCTTTGGCCACGACGCCCCAGCCGGGCGGCACATTCGGCACGAACAGCAAAGGATTGGACGACCTGGCTGGCAACGTGTGGGAATGGACGGATAGCTGCTTCGTCCGCACTTCGCTCGACGAAGAGAAGGAGACGGTCACCAACGTCAACTGCGGGGTGCGCGTGGTGGAAGGCGCGCATCGCACGTACATGACCGATTTCATCCGCGATCCGAAGTCGGGCGGGTGCGCCCAAGGCGTTCCGCCGACCAACCTGGGCTTCCGTCTCGTCGTCGAATCGTCGCGATCCGTCATCGCGAGGACAGTCCGGAGCGTCGCTAAGCTTCTGCGGCACACCTAGCTAGGCCGCTGCCGGTATCGGCCGTCCGATTGCGCCAGAGCAAAGCGCCGCTCGCTGGAATCCGGTACGCAATCCGGACACGGAGAAAAAGGCAAATGCGATCGGATTTGGCGAAATCGTACGGACAGGACAGACTCCCACGCTACACCAGCTACCCGACGGCCCCCCACTTCTCTCCGACGATCGGCGACGCTGACTATCGCCAATGGCTGAGGTCGATACCGCTCCGGCAGCCCGCCTCGATCTACCTGCACGTGCCGTTCTGCAGGTCCATGTGCTGGTACTGCGGATGTCACACCTCCGTGACCAAGCGCGACGACCCGATCGCGATCTACGCATCGGGGCTGCGCACTGAGGCGCGCCTGGTCGCCGAAACCATAGACCAGCGGCTTCCGATCTCGCACATCCATTTCGGGGGCGGCACGCCGACGATTATGACGCCCGAGACCTTCGCCGATCTCGTCGGCACACTGCGCTACTCATACTTCGTGCTGCCCGATGCCGAAATCGCCGTCGAGATCGACCCGCGTACTCTGACCGAACCGATGAGCGACGCTGTGGGCTACTGCGGCGTCAACCGCGCGAGCCTCGGCGTGCAAAGCTTCGACCCCGTGGTTCAGCGCGCTATCAACCGCCTCCAGAGCTTCGAGCAGACGGCGCAGGCCGTTGAACGGCTGCGCCGCGCGGGCGTCGGTCGGCTCAATTTCGACCTGGTGTATGGCTTGCCCTTCCAGACGGTGGAATCGTGTTTTGACACCGTCGCAAGGTGCATCGAGCTCCGGCCGGACCGCTTCTCGGTGTTCGGCTACGCGCATATCCCCTCTTTCAAGAAGCACCAGCGCAAGATCGATGAGGGCGCCTTGCCCGACAGCATCGAACGGCATCTGCAGTCCGAGACCATCGCGGAAGCTCTGATCGAAGCCGGCTACGTGCGCATCGGCCTCGATCATTACGCCCTCCCCGACGACAACCTCGCCGTCGCGAAACGCGAAGGCCGGCTGCGTCGGAACTTCCAGGGCTACACGGACGACTCCGCCGATAGCCTTATCGGCCTCGGCGCCTCGGCCATCGGCCGCATGCCCCAAGGCTTCGTGCAGAACGTGGTGACCACCCGCGATTATTTCGCGCGCATCGCCGAGGACCGGCTCGCCACCGCCAAAGGTTACGCCTTCACCTCGGACGATCGCTTCCGTGCTGACATCATCGAGCGGATCATGTGCGACATGGCGGTCGATCTTCCGCAGATTGCGCGACTCCACGGCCGAGACCCGGACGCGGCCATCGTTGACCGGTCGCGGCTGGAGAGCCTGATTGCCGATGGCGCCGTGACAATGACCGGTGACCTGGTTTCCGTACGTGACGGAGCCGAGTTTTTGGTCCGAAGCGTTGCTTCCGCATTCGACGCTCATCTGGCGCGGTCCGCGGCCACTCACAGCCGGGCGGTCTGAACCGCACCGCGTGCGGCGAAGTCTAGGCACGATCAGTCCGGGCCGGCTCGGTCGTACCCTTCCCATCCGACGGCACTTGCGATTCCACGAAGTCCAGGATCAGACAGCGCACTTCACGGTCGGCGATCTTCATGAAAAGCCCTCAATAAGCGCAGCGCCTGCAAATCTTCCCGGATGCCCATATTCGTCCTCCGGGCGCAACCTATTCATCCGCAGGCGCGACGCCACTCGATTCGCCGCGTGAGATCCAGACCTTCGACCTAACGTTAAGCCGAACGCGCCAACTGCCGGACTCCGATATCGCGCGGATGCATCTAAACCCCGGCCTGGCCGTACTCCTACGGGCATCATTTTTTGAGCCAGCTCAACCGCCGGAAACCGACGATCGCCTCTCCTCGCCACTATACAGGAGGACCGAGGATGATCATCACCTCCGCCAGTCGACTCCGGGCCAAGCGCCGCCAGCAGCGGCTCGCCAGGAAGGCGACATTCGCATTCGCCGACTTCGCTACCCACCTGCATCGCGACGAGTCAGTCGAAGACCGCGCCTGTTCTGGCGGAACCGTAGACGACTCGAACGCCGCTCACGAGATGCGTGCGCACGAATCGGGAGCGCTGTTTGTCGCCAGACAAAGACGGACGCGTTCTACCCGGTAAAGTCTGATCCTGCGGCAGCGCACCGGATGCGGACTATCATGAGCGAAGCACAGCTTTTCCTTCTCACAGCTCTGTTGATCATCGACTTCGCGGGCGCGCTTCGATTGCGCCCTGTCCACAGTCGCTACGGTCTCGGCCGTCCTGCCGTCGGTCAGGACCGCCACGACCCGGTAGCATGAGGACTTTGAAGCGAATGACGGCAGGTACGAAATCTCACGGGTATTCAGTCGATGATATCCTCGCGACTTCCTGGGACAGGAAGCTCGCAAAGGACCTCGCCGAAGAGATCGGATCGTGCACCGGCGACAAGCTCGGCACGGTGTTAGAGATGCGCCGCTTTCTAGCGCTCAAGGGCTATCGGGAGCTGCTGCAGCTCCTCCGCGAGGCGCGCGAGGGCAAGAGCGGCGATGACGCACTCGCGGCCGTCGCTCACGCCATCCGCCGGTACGCGCTCGATAGGCCGGCTCTTTCCGCCGCGGCCTTCCGGACCGCCGCCGTGGACTGTCCCGAGTGGCGCGAGGCATACGAACGGCTTCACACCTTCATGCTCGATGTCCTCGCCGAATGCAGCCTTTTCGGCGATGCTGCGGAGAATGCTCTTAATATGCTAAGAAGCCTCGTTCGCGGGTACGTGCTGCACGAAGTGATGCATACGCTCGTCGGCGTCGAATCCTACGACGACGCCTTCGACAAGGCCATCCAGGTGTTCGTGGCCGGGCTGCCGGTTTTCGCTTCGGGTTGCGTCCGCCATTCGCAGCCAGGACCGACCGAGACGCCCGAGCGAGAGGAGAACTATTCCGCTCGCTGTTTCGGACCTGCGTAAGGGCAACGCCGCGATCATTCAGACCGAGGGAAGGACTCGAGTTTTCAGCATCGGCATCGAGGACTGACGAACTCACCCGATCGGTCTTCAGCCCCCATCGGCCTCAATCGGTCGAAAAGCGGCGAAGCTCACGAGGGCCGCCCTCACCTGTGTTGGCTTCAAGCCCACGGGATGTTGCCAGTGAGAACCGCGTATGCCAAATAAGTGCTGTCCTTGGGGCTACACCCAGGGGCTACACCAGAACCCTCTGGCGTGCAGTAAGACCTTATTTTCCGGGGCTTTCTCGAAGCCGTTTTATTATGGCGGAGAGGGAGGGATTCGAACCCCCGATAGGCTTGCACCTATGCCGCATTTCGAGTGCGGTGCATTCAACCACTCTGCCACCTCTCCAAAGGCGCCAAATCGGGGGCGGAGCCCCCGTGGTCGGGGCCGTGTTCTAGGCGAGGATGGCTGACCAGACAAGGCGCGGAATGATAAATCCTTGAGGCTTTTAACCGCCTCGAAGGGAACGCCGATGATCGAGCACCTCCAACTCGAAGCCAATGGCGCTGCGTTCCACGTGGCGCGGACGGGGACCGGCCAACCGCTGCTTTTGCTGCATGGCTGGCCGGAATTCTGGCTCACCTGGGAGCCGGTGATGACGCGGCTCGCCGGCCGCTACACCCTGATCGCGCCGGATCTGCGCGGGTTCGGCGACAGCGACAAGCCGAATGGGCCTTACGGCCCCGACCAGCATGCAGTGGACATGCTGGCGCTGATGGACGCGCTCGGTGTGAAGCGATTCGGCGTGGTCGGCCACGATGTCGGCGGCGCCGCGATGCAGCCGCTGGCGCGGAGCGCACCCGAGCGCCTCACGGGGCTGTTCTTCTTCGATTTCGTCTATCCCGGCATCGGCGCGCGCATGGGCGCGCCCGACCGGCTCAATCACATCTGGTACCAGTCGTTCCACCAGATGGAGATGGCGCCTGCGCTGGTCGGCGCGACACGCGAGAGTTGCCGGACCTATATCGGGCATTTCCTCAAGGACTGGTCGTATCGCAAGGACGCGTTCGACGGCGTGCTGGAGGCCTTCACCGACAACTTCTTGAAGCAGGGCAATCTCGCCGGCGGCTTTGCGCATTACCGCGCGGCCCACGCCGGCCGCGTGAAGATGATGCAGGGCGAAGCACCAAAGCTCGCGCCGATCGATGTGCCCACCTGCGTGCGCTGGGCCGAGCACGATCCACTGTTTCCCTATGTGTGGACCGATCGCATGGGCGAAACATTTTCCAGGCTCGATCTCGCGATGTTTGCAGACGTCGGACATTTCCCGCATCGAGAAGACCCCGACCGCGCGGCGAGCGAGATCGGGGCTTTCTTCGGAAAACCAGGATGATGCTGAAAATGTGGGACCGCCATACGCGATAAAAGTTGGCGGTCCCGTGCCGACTCATTGAAATACCGATCGGGAAGTTGGGGCTTCGCCGGCCGGCGTGAGCGCGACGAAAGCACGCTACCAATTGCGCAAAAAGCGGCAACGCGAAGCTGTTTTTAACCTAACCTGTCAAGGTTACTTCTTGTCCTTCTTGTCGGCGTCCTTCTTGTCGCCGTTCTTCCTGTCGCTCTTGCCGTTGTCTTTCTTGCGGTTGGTGAAGCGCGCATTGCCGAGGCCGGTGCCGATGGTGAGCACGCCCCAGCGATCGACGTCCTGCATGAAGGGAACTTCGGCGAGGCCCTGTACCACGCCGTCATTGTGCATCAGCACGGCGGTGTCGTGATCGCCGATGACAGGAATGGCCTCCACCAGGCTCGCCGGCAGGTTGAACTTGCTGCTCTCCCAATTGCCCGGCAGGTTTTGCGCGCCCTTCTCGATTCCGCCGTCCTCCTTGATGACGCCGGGACAGGCGATGCCGATGAAGGGCGCGAGCTTGTATCCTTCCTCGTCGGCGGCGGCGATCAAAAGCTTGAGCATCTTCACCAGCCGCTTCACGGCGCTCTCGCGGGTCGGCTCGTCGTCGGCGTGGCGCCAGAGCTCGGACTTCCACACTTCGGCCTTCGACAGGTCGTCCGCCTTCTTCCAGCGCGTCTCGACCAGGCCGCAGCGGATGTTGGTGCCGCCGATATCGACCGCCAGGATGCTGTCATAGGCTTCGAAGATCCAGGACGGCGCGAGATGCAGCGCGCCGATCAGCGCGGCTTCGTCGGGATGGAAGCGGATCGGCACCATCTCGATCTTGAAGTCCTCGGATTTCAGGATGATCTCGGTCCGCGCGATGGCGAGCTCGCCGAGCCGGCTGTCGCGAAAGCCGCCGCCGACCACAATGCGCTCGGTCCTGGCCCAGGCTTTGGTCTTCAGGAAGCGCCGCGTCACATAAGCCAGTTCCTGTGCGAACTCCTCGATCGCGCTGTGCATGATGGCAGCGGCCTCGGTGTCGTCGCCGACCAGCATCTCGTCGAGCGCCTTCTTGCCGATCTCCTCCGACGGCACGTCGCCGAACGGGTCCTTGCCGGTCTTGCGCAGGGGCTTGCGCCAGCGGTCGAAGATTTCGCGGAACGCGCCCTTGGAGGCGCGGTCGCCGAGAAACCCCTCCTCGTCCTTCAGCTCGATGTTGAAACTGTCGACATCCACGGAGGGCAGCCGGCCCGCGCCATGATGGGCGATGCCCGTGGTGGTAATGACGTCCTCAGCCATACTGCCCTGCCCGCTCGGTTCCTGACTGGACAACGGCGGGGGAACCCGTTGGTTTCAGTGGGCGAGTGGCGAACGGCGAATGGAGGTCACTTTCTGTTCCTCCTACTCGCTATTCGCCACTCGCCACTCGCCCTTTATCGGCCAAATCCCTCATTTTTGGCCGGTTTTTGGGCTGGTTTGCCTTGACTCGCGGCTTCGAGCGGCTATAAGTCCGCCCATTCCGGCGCGGGATTTCTCGCGCCGCTTGTTTTTGCGCAGAATCCACTGCTGAATTCGCAATGGGTCGCGCGAAACGTACCCATAACGACTGAACAAAAAGCCGGCCCGGACCAGTTTCGAGGCCGGGATCGAACACGAAGGAATTAAACGATGTTCGCAGTCATCAAAACCGGCGGCCGGCAATACCGCGTCGTTCCGGATGATGTGCTCGAGATTGGCAAGATCGCCGGCGACGTCGGCACGATCGTGCAGCTTGGCGAAGTCCTGGTGCTCGGCGGCGATTCGCCGGTGCTGGGAATGCCTGTCGTGGCAGGCGCTTCCGTTGCGGCCGAAGTGCTGCAGCACAAGCGCGGTCCGAAGGTGATCGCGTTCAAGAAGCGCCGCCGCAAGAATTCACGCCGCAAGCGCGGCTATCGCGACGAGATCACGGTGCTTCGCATCACCGAGATCCTCGCCGACAACGCGAAGCCTTCGATCGGCCCGCGGCCGAAGAAGGAAAAGGTGGCGAAGGCGGCTGACGACGCCGACGAGGCGCCGAAGGCCGCCAGGAAGAAGGCGGCGGCGAAGCCCGCCGCCAAGCCCGCCGCCAAACCTGCGGCTAAACCGCGCGCCAAGGCGCCGGCGAAGAAGACGGCCGCCAAGAAGGCCGATAAATAGGGCTGCCGCGACCGATTTGACGCGGCGACCAAGAATGCGTGACAAGAAGTGAAATGATTCCTTCAAGGAATTGACCTAAGACACGGTTAAGTTTGGAGACGGGCCATGGCTCACAAAAAGGCAGGCGGTTCATCGCGGAACGGACGCGATTCCAAGGGCAAGCGCCTTGGCATCAAGGCCTTTGGTGGCGAGCATGTGATTCCCGGCAACATCATTGCGCGTCAGCGCGGCACGACCTGGCATCCCGGCCTTAATGTCGGCATGGGCACCGATCATACGCTTTTCGCCAAGGTCGAAGGCCATGTCGAGTTTCAGGCGAAAGCCAACGGCCGCACATTCGTATCGGTTCGTCCGATGACGGAGGCTGCGGCCGAATAGACGGTGGATCATAGTTGAGTCCGCCGGGTCCTGACGAACCGGCGGAGTCCAGAGAGGCTCCAAGGGGGAGGCGGGAAACCGGCCTCCCCTTTTTCGTTTTCATGCGCTTTGGTTTTGACGCGTTGATCTGATGGAGCCCGACATGTTGCAGGATATTCCGCCCCCCAGTCTGCGCGAGGCCAGTCCTGGCGTCCTCGAGACCGAGCGGCTGACGTTGCGCAGGCCGACGCTCGCGGACGTCAAAGCAATCGCGCGTCTCGCCAACGATCGGCGCATTGCGGAAAACACCCGCCGCCTGCCGCACCCCTATTCGCAGGAGCACGCGGTCGATTTCGTGCGTGCGCTGGCCGCCAGCGGCAGCGAAACGGTGTTCCTGATCGAGCAGAATTTCGTGCCGCTCGGCATGGTCGGCATCAACTGGCGCGACCCGGACGCGCCGGAACTCGGCTATTGGCTTGGCTGCGACCATTGGGGTCAGGGCTTTGGCACCGAGGCCGCACGCGCCGCGATCGACTATTTCTTCGAGGAGCTCGACCAGGAGACGCTGATCGCGGGCGCCCGCGTCGCCAATCCGAGGTCGCGCAACATCCTGGAGAAATGCGGCTTCCAGTGGACCGGCGTCGAGCTGCACCGCTTCGACGCACTGGGCTCTTCCAGCCCGGTCGACTGCTTCCGCCTTTCGCGCAGCGTCTGGTCGTCGCTGAAGAACTGGGCGAGCTCGACGAAGAAGGTACGGTAGGCAACCGCAAAACCACTGTCGTCCCCGCGAAAGCGGACGACAGACTACGCCGGCGGATTGACCGCCGTTTCCTCGTGCCCGAGCTTGCGCTCGCGCAGGAAGATGTAGAGCCCGGCGGCGATGATGATCGCCGCGCCGATAACGGTTGCGGGGTGCGGCACGTCGCCGAACACGGCGATGCCGAACATCACGGCCCAGATGATCATCGAATATTGGTAGGGCACGACGACGCTTGCGGGCGCGAGCTTCAGCGAGCGGTTGACGCAGACGAGCGCGGTGACCGAGATGCAGCCGGCTGCGGCGAACAGCGCGAGACTGCCGGCATCCGGCGTCACCCAGCCGAACGGCGACATCAGCGCGCCCAGCACGAAGGTGCCGACGAATTGCGAGGTCGCCATCACGAGGTCGGGCGTGGCGCGCAGGCTTCGCGTGATCAGCAACAGCAGCGAAAACGAGAGGCTGCCGCCGAGCGCGATCATGGCGGGCCAGCTGATGGTCTGCGCCGACGGGCGCAACGCGATCAATACGCCGCCAAAGCCGATCAGGATCGCCGTCCATCGCCGCCAGCCGACCTGCTCCCGCAGCACCAGCGCCGACAGCGCGGTGACGAAGATCGGACAGGCGAGGTAATAGGTCGTCACGTCGGCGAGCGGCAGATAGACGGTGGCGAGGAAGAAGGCGGCGACCTCCAGCGTCGAGAGCAGGATGCGGACCGCCTGCAATTTCGGCCGCTCGAGCTGGCGGAATTGTTCGCGGTGGCGCCAGATCAGCGGCGACAGCACCAAGAGCGCGGCGCAGGCGCGCAGCCACAGCAATTGCCCGACCGCGTAAGTTCCGACCAGGTATTTCCCGAGCGCATCGCCAAACGAGAACATGAAGACGCCGAGCAGCATCAGGCCGATGCCGGCCAGCCGCGCCGAGCGTTCGTCGGTGTGATCGGAGATTTTGGCAAGCAGGCTCATGACGGCGTTGTTTTAAAGCTGCCGGTCGCGCAGGCAAGTCCGATTGCCGCGACGGCTGCTCTGCGGTACCGATGGGTCAATCCGTCGCAACCATCAGGAAACGCCAAAGGAAGCTCCATGGCCGAGTTCGATCCCGCCGCGCACCGCATGGTGGCCCAGCAACGCTGGTTCGAGGATTTTGTGCTCGGCGAGCGTTTCGTGCTGCCGAGCCGCACCCAGACCCCGGCGATCTTCGCGGCGTTCCAGACCGCGAGCGGCGACACCCATCCGATCCATTATGACGTCGAATATTGCCGCGCCCGAGGCATGCCGCATCTGCTCGCGCACGGCTTCCAGACCCTGATCCATACCGCGCCCGGCGCAGGGCTGTTTCCGTTCATGGTCGAGGAATCGCTGGTCGGCTTCCTCGAGCAGTCGAGCAAGTTCCTGAAGCCCGTTTATGCCGACGACACCGTCTATCCCGCGCTCGAGGTCACCGAGCTCGTGCCGGGCCGAACCACCGGCGTCGTGACGTTGCGCTCGACCGTGTTCAACCAGCGCAAGGAGCTGGTGCTGGATGGGATGCAGAAGTTTCTGGTGCGGCGGAGGCCGGCGTGAATCCGTCACTGCGAGCCAACGGGCCTGCGCAAAGCTGCGCCCGCTTCATTCGATAACCTCATCGGCGCGCGCGACCAGTGTGGCCGGAATCTCGAAACCCATTGCCCTGGCCGTTTGCAGATTGATGATCAGCCGGAACTTGCTCGGCTGAAAGAAGGGAATTTCACCGGGATTTGTACCGCTCAGAATTTGGTGCACATCGCCGGCCATGCGCTCGGAAAGCTCGCCAACTTCGGGCGCGAGGGCAATCAGTCCGCCTTCTTCCACATAGTCACGATATGGATAGATGATCGGAAGACGATGTCTTCCGGCGAGGCGAACCACGGCGGCACGCTGCGCCAGATAGCCGCCACCCTCATCGATGATCGCAGCGTCGATCTTTTGCTGCACCATGTCCGAGAATGCACGCTCCAATTGGTCGTCGTTCACGACGGGCAGTATGACGCGCGTAACGCTCACCTGCAGAAGCCGCGCCACTTCAGCAAACCGGGCCCGGTTGCCGTCGTCCCAGCCTCCCGAGGCCAACTGTCCGATTCTTGCTGCCGACGGCATCGCCTCCTTCAGAATCTGCAATCGCTTGCCGTCGATTTCGATGCCCGCATTGATGCTGACGCCGGTGAGATTGCCGCCGGGGCGCGCGAGGTTGGTCACGAGGCCTGCTGCGATCGGGTCTCCAACGATGGCGGCGATCGGGATGGTCGTCGTGGCCGCCATGAAGGCCCTGGCGAGATCGGTGAAATTCGTGACGATCACGTCGGGCTTGCGGCCGACCACCTCGCCGACCAGCGCCGCGAAGCGCTCGGAGTGACCTTCCGCCGAATAGCGCTCGATGGCGAGATTGTGCCCCTCGACCTCGCCCAGCGCGCGCAGGGCTTCGTGGAAACGACGCACCCAGAACGGCCCGCCATTTTCGGTAAGGCGATCGACCGGAATCCCGGAATGAACGAAGGCAAGACGACGCACCTTCTGCTGCGCATTCGCGACCAGCGGCATAAGCGCCGCGCCGCCGACAAGTCCTCCCAGGAATTCGCGCCGCCTCATGGCCCCCTCGACATCCGCACCGTAAGCCATGGAACATTGTGGCCGCGCCATCAGACGCGCCTCGAAGGGTCAGGAGATTAAGGCTTTCTGCGCGAATTGCACCGCTGCGGGTTGCCGCACCGATCCGTCTGGCTTACCTAGGACCCATGAAATTCCTCGACGAGGCCAAGGTTTATATCCGCTCCGGCGACGGCGGTAACGGCTGCGTGGCGTTCCGCCGCGAGAAGTTCATCGAATTCGGCGGTCCCTCCGGCGGCAATGGCGGCCGCGGCGGTGACGTGATCCTGGAGGTCGCCGACGGACTGAACACGCTGATCGACTATCGCTACCAGCAACACTTCAAGGCCCCGAAGGGCGAGAACGGCATGGGCAAGGATCGCCACGGCGCCAATGGCAAGCCGATCGTGCTGAAAGTGCCCATGGGTACGCAGATCTTCGACGAGGATCGCGAGACGCTGATCCACGACTTCACCAAGCTCGGCGAGAAATTCGTGCTGGCCGAAGGCGGCAATGGCGGCTTCGGCAATGCGCATTTCAAGTCGTCGACCAACCGCGCGCCGCGCAACGCCAATCCCGGCCAAGCGGGCGAGGAGCGCTGGATCTGGCTGCGCCTGAAACTGATCGCGGATGCGGGCCTTGTCGGCCTGCCCAATGCCGGCAAGTCGACCTTGCTTTCCAAGGTCAGCGCCGCACGGCCGAAGATCGCCGACTATCCCTTCACCACGCTGCATCCGCAGCTCGGCGTCGTCAATTCCGACGGGCGCGAGTTCGTGCTCGCCGACATCCCCGGCCTGATCGAGGGCGCGCATGAGGGCGCCGGCCTCGGCGACCGCTTCCTCGGCCATGTCGAGCGCTGCCGCGTGCTGTTGCATCTGGTGGACGCGACCTGCGAGCACGCCGGCAAGGCCTACAAGACCGTGCGCGGCGAGCTCGATGCCTATGGCGGGCAGCTCACGGACAAGATCGAGATCGTCGCGCTCAACAAGATCGACGCGGTCGAGCCTGACGAGTTGAAGAAGCAGAAGGACCGCCTGAAGCGCGCCGCGAAGAAGACGCCGCTCCTGATCTCCGGCGCGACGGGCGCGGGCGTGAAGGAAGCGCTGCGGGCGCTGGTCGAGGTGATCGGCGAGAAGCCGGTCACCGACAAGGCCCGGAGC
>Ga0207707_10001923_pt1 | contig 18880 bp, 10 predicted proteins | sample KBSC83BmetaG_FD_184336 | JGI IMG/M metagenome (GOLD analysis project Ga0207707, IMG submission 184336) | Corn rhizosphere microbial communities from Kellogg Biological Station, Michigan, USA - KBS C8-3B metaG (SPAdes) (version 2) | ecosystem: Host-associated > Plants > Roots > Rhizosphere ...
CAGCAAGCGGCTGAATCCCTGGGATTTAGCGATCACGCGAGGGGAGATTGGATCCCGACTCAACACCGGGAAATGTCGTGCGCGGCAGACGAGCGCAAGCGCACGCCGCGCCAACTTGTTGATTTTTGTAATCAGGCCGTTGTCGCGCGATACCGACGCGCGGTCACCGGATAGCCTGTGTTGTATCGGTTTGAAACCAACCAAACACCGTAACAACCGCAGAAAACTCACTCCGGCGGGAGGTGCGCGGCAAGTTGTCTGACTCTGAAGACGCGACGGTCGGTCTCAGGACTATCGGTGAGGCGATTTGGCCCACCGCGACGCCCGCGCCAACCGGTGCGCGGCCGATTGATCGCCGGTGCCCTTCGCGTCGGACACAGCCGGCGCCGACGCCGCTGCGTCGTTCGCCGCTGCAGGGCTCTTCGCCGCGCCCGCCTTGGCGGGCGGCGCCTTGCCGGACATCACACTGTTGTCCGCGATGATCTGCGCGATGCGATCGTCGATCCCGTGCTGGTCGATATCGTAGGTATTCGTCGCCAATACCGGCTTCTGTCGCGGCGCGGTCGCCAGCTGCTCGCCGTTACTATTACGTATATCGACCTCCACGCGTGTGGAGAGGCCGATTCGCAGCGGATGCTCTTCCAGCTGATGGGGATCCAGCGCGATGCGCACCGGCACGCGCTGCACGACCTTGATCCAGTTACCGGTGGCATTCTGCGCGGGCAGCAGCGCGAAGGCCGACCCCGTTCCCATTCCCAGGCCTTCGATCGTGCCGTTGAACTTGACCCGACCTCCGTAGACGTCTGCCGTCACTTCGGCCTTTTGCCCGATCCGCATATTCGTGAGCTGGACTTCCTTGAAGTTCGCGTCTACGCGCATGCGATCCAGCGGCACGATGGACAGCAGCGCAGCGCCGGGGGCGATACGCTCGCCCAGCTGTACGCCGCGCTTGGCTACGTACCCGCTCACAGGAGCCAGAATCTTCGTGCGCTGTACAGCAAGGTAGGCACGCTGCACCTGGGTGGCAGCCGCCTGCACATCGGGATTGTTGGCGACATCGGTCTGCCCGACCAACGCAACGCTGGCGGCTAAGTTCTTCTCCGCGGCGGTCAGCGCATCGCGGGTCATGTTCAAAGTCTCACGGACGTGGGACAGCTCTTCCGATGAAACGGCCCCGCTGGCCACGAGGTCTTTGCGGCGATCCAGGTCGGACTGCGCTTTGTTCAGCTCACCGCGCCGCTGCGCGACGACCGCCTCGAGCTCATCCCGGTTCGCGAAGACCGTGTGCACTTGGCGCACTGTGCGGGCGAGCTGCGCTTCTGCCTCGCGTAAGGCGATTGCCGCATCGGTATCGTCGAGTCTGACGAGTTCCTGACCCGCCTTCACCAGATCGGTCTCGTCGGCGTTGATGGAGACGACCGTCCCGCTCACCTGCGGCATGACGGTGACGAGATCGCCGGCTACGTACGCATCGTCCGTGCCCTGATAGTTGCGCGCGTAGAAATACCAGTAGCCCGTGGCCACGATAGCAATAGCGACGAATGCGATCGTCGTATAGACGAGCCATCGTCCTCGCCGCCGCTGCATCAGGCGCGTCAGTGGAGGGGCGGAGGTCTCGGCTTTGGCATCCATTTTTGTGTCAAACCTGTAAGTGAGGTCAGCTGCTGGGCGGGACGTACCCGCCTCCCAACGCGCGCACGAGATCGGTGCTGAGCGACAACCGCCGCGCCGTGATCTCCGCACCCAATGCTTGGGTCAGCAATAGTTGGTTCTGGCTCGAGAGCACGGTGAGGTAGTTATCGAGGCCAGCGCGGTAGCGCTGAACCGTGATGTTGTAGGCATTGAGCGCAGCGACCGCGGCCTGTCGCTCCTGGGTGGCCTCCTCTTCGAGCGCCGACCAGTTGGTCACGACATTCGCGACTTCCTGCGCCGCATCGATGAGAGTCTGGTTGTATTGTCCGACCGACTCTTCGAATTGCGCTCGCCGCCCTTGCAGCGCGCTGCGCAGCTCATCCCGGTTGAAGACCGGCAGATGGAAGGCGGGTCCGACGCCGACGATGGTGCTCGACCCCTGGAACAGGTTCGACAGCCCCACGGCCTGCAACCCGGCGTACGCCACCAGATTGATGTTGGGATAAAAAGCCGCCTCTGCCGACGCGATTCCCCGTGAAGCCGATTCGACCCGCCAGCGTTGCGCAGCGACGTCGGGGCGGCGCCCCAGCAGATCCGCAGGCAATTTAGAGGGCAGCGCAAGCTGTCCGGCGACCGTGAGATGCGGCCGAGCAAGCTCCCTGCCCCGATCGGGACCTGCGCCGACGAGGTCCGCCAGCCCGGTTTTGGCCAGATCGATGCTCGCCTGCGTGTAAGTGACTCCGGCGCTCGTCAACGAGGTGATCGCCTCCTGCTGCCCGACTCGCGCCGTCGTCTCGAGTCCCGCCTTGGCGCGCTCTCGTGTCAGGTCGAGAAGACCGGACTCCTGCTGCTGGTTGGATACCGCCACATCGTGGAGGGCGTACTGCAAGTCGAGCTGGATGTAGGCGCGGGCGATCGCAACGGTCAAGGCGAGTCGCGCGGCCGCCCGGTCCGCATCGGCCGCCTGAACGTTGGCTCGAGCCGCCTCCAAAGCTTTGCGGTTGCGGCCCCAGAAGTCGATGTCGTAGCTGAAGTCGAGTGCGAGACGGCTGTCGGTCACATAGCTTCCGCCATAAGGCGGTGGCGCCAGCTCGTGAGCGGAAAAACGCTCGCGGGTCGTTTCCGCGTTGACCGCAATGTTGGGTTTGAGGACGCCGCTCGCCTGCAGCACCGCGGCCTGCGCGGCATGCAGCCGCGCCTCAGCAATCGTCAGGGTCGGCGCGCCCGCCAGCGCTTCGTCCATCAGCTTGTCGAGCTGCGGATCGCCAAACGCTTTCCACCACGCGTCTACCGGCCATGACTGTTCCTGCACAGTCACCGATGCCAATGTGTTCTGCGCAGACAGCGATTCCGGCGCCACCGTTGCAGGAGGATGCCAATCGCGATCAGTAACGCAGCCAGCAAGGCTCGCGCATACCGTGCACAACCACAGTGCGACGCTTACCCTCGTGAACCGCGATGAGCTTTTATTCGTCATGGCGCGGTTGCCCGTTCTCGATCATCCGGCTGAGATAAGTTTTCAGCGCGTCCACCTCATCGGTGGTGAAACCGGCCAGCCCACGATTGAGCACTCGCGTAGCCGCCTGCCGCAGCTTAGGCAACAAGCCTTTACCTGAAGCGGTCATCCGCAAGTAGACGACACGGCGGTCGTCCTTCCCACGCTCGCGCCGCAGCAGGGCCTTTTCCTCCAAACGATCGAGCATGCGCGTCATGGATCCCGTGTCGTAGTGCAGGATCCTGCTGAGATCCACTGCCGTGAGTGCCGTTCCGTCGGCAAGGTGCTTGAGCACACCGTACTGCACGCCCGTCAAGCCATAATGCTCCAGCTCAGCGTCAAGATTTGTCAGCAGCGTGCTGCGTGCCCTCCCGATGAGCATGCCCACGGCCAATTCATCCTCCAGCGGAGTCTCCGGAACGACTCTTGCCGCAGTGGTCCGCTCCGCGGTGGAACGGTTGCCTTCCCGCCTTAGGCTCTGCGATTTCATGTGCGTCCTGGAGTCCATGCCTGTATCTTAAAAGCGCGATATTCACTGCCGTGAAGATGACTGCCGCTAAGATTACTGCCTTGGCAGCTATTTATCAATTCAGAGCGCTCCTTTATGTGACGGTGGTCGTGATGGCCGCCGGCTGCGGGAGCGCGCAAAAGCCGCCCGCGGCCCCTCCGCCTGCCCAGGTAGGCGTCGTCACCGTGCACCCGGAGGCAGTACCGCTGGTACACGATCTGGTGGGACGGCTGTCTGCAACTCGGCAGGCGGATGTTCGCGCGCGAGTCGCCGGCGTGCTGCAGAAGAGAGTCTATAAGGAGGGCTCCCGCGTCAAGGAAGGGCAGATTCTGTTTCAGATCGATCCGGCGCCGTTGAAAGCCGCACTGGATGCGGCTGAAGCCACGCTCGCGCAGGCCGAGGCACAAGCGACGAACGCGCACGTCACCGCACAACGCAACAGAGACCTGGTAGGGAGCGGGCTCGTATCGCGCTCGGACCTGGACAACGCTCAAGCCAACGAGCGTTCCACTGCAGCCTCAGTCCAACAGGCGAAAGCCAATGTCGAGGTCGCACGCATCAATCTCGGCTACGCGAGCGTCCGCTCGCCCATCGACGGTCGTGCCAGCCAGCAGCGTGTCACCGAAGGCGCGCTCGTCGGGCAGGGAGAAGCGACACTCCTGACGACCGTGGAACAACTCGATCCGATTTACGTCAATTTCGATCAGACCGCCGTGGAGCTGCAGCGCCTGAAAAGAGAGCAGACCTCGGGCAGCATCACCCTGGCGGGCGACAATAAAGCGGTGGTCGAGCTGAAGATGCAGGACGGAACCTCCTACGCGCACGCCGGAACGCTCGATTTCGCGGATGTCAGTGTGGATCCCGCCACCGGCTCTGTCGCCCTGCGTGGGATCGTCCCGAATCCAGATGGAGCGTTGCTGCCCGGGATGTATGTGAACGTCCACGTGACCGTTGGAACAATGAACAACGCGTACCTCGTCCCACAGGCGGGCCTGCAACGCGACAGTACCGGGCCCTACGTACTCGCAGTCGCGTCGGACAACAAAGTCGCGATGAAGCGCGTCGTAGCGGACACCGCCCTGAAGAATGACTGGGTCGTGACCAACGGACTCGCGGCCGGTGACCGTATCATCGTGTCCGGTATCCAGAGCGCGCGGCCCGGGGCACCGGTGACCGTCGTAGCCAACAAGGAAGGCAACAGCCCCGCCACGGTTGCGAGCGACACTGCCCCCGCGGCTCGGTAGCGAAACATGCCGCAGTTTTTCATCGATAGGCCGGTCTTCGCCTGGGTGCTCGCGATTCTGTTGACGCTCGGAGGCGCCCTTTCGCTCACGACCCTCTCGACGGAAGCGTATCCGGACATCGCGCCTCCCCAGGTCAACGTGAGTGCGAGTTACCCGGGGGCGAATGCGAGCACGGTCGAATCCACCGTCACGCAGGTCATCGAGCAGCAGCTCACCGGCATCGACCGCCTCCTCTACTTCACCTCTACTTCCAGCTCCGATGGCAGCTCGCAGATCACGCTGACGTTCGAGAACGGAGCGGATGCCGACATCGCCGCCGTCCAGACGCAGAACCGAGTAACCCTGGCCACTCCGCGTCTGCCCGCGGAGGTCAACGCTCAGGGCATCCGGATCTCCAAGGCCAACGCCGGATTCCTGGGTGTCGTGGCGCTGCAGGCGACGACGGCCAACGGGCCTGGGCCGGCGGAGCTCAACAACATCGCCGCCTCCCAGGTGCTGGATCAGATCCAGCGCATCCCCGGCATCGGCTCCGCGAACCTGTTCGGTGCGGAGTACGCAATGCGCATCTGGCTGGATCCCGACAAGCTGCACGCCTACGGCATCTCAGCCTCGACCGTGCTCAGTGTGGTCCGCAGTCAGAACGTGCAGTTCGCCGCCGGCTCGGTGGGCGCTGCGCCAGCGACGAGCGGACAGCAGTTCAGCGCGAGCGTCATCGCGGAGGGGCGCTTCAGCACGCCGGAGCAATTCGAGAATATCCTCCTGCGCACCAATCCCAACGGCACCTCCGTGCGCCTCAAGGACGTCGCGCGCGTCACGCTCGGGCAATCGCAATACGGCTTCGAGACGCGCATCGGCAAAACGCCCATGGCGGCATTCGGCATTCAACTGCTTCCGGGAGCGAACGCGCTCAAGGTCATCAACGCCGTCAAAGCGAAGATGAACAGCCTGCAGAGCACTTTCCCTGCCGGCGTCACCTGGTTCATGCCCTTCGACTCGACGACATTCATCTACGTTGCCATTCGCGAGGTCATCATCACCCTCGTCGAGGCCGTCGCGCTGGTCTTCATCGTGATGCTGGTGTTTCTCCAGAGCTTCCGCGCGACGCTGATACCGACACTCGTGGTTCCCGTCGCGCTGATGGGCACGTTGATGGGCCTGGAGGTGGTCGGGTTCTCGATCAATCAGCTCACCTTGTTTGCCATGGTGCTGGCGATCGGTATCGTCGTCGATGACGCGATCGTGGTCGTCGAAGCCGTCGAACGCATCATGCGAGAGGAGCATCTCGAGCCCAAGGAGGCGACTCGCAAGGCGATGCGCCAGATCACAGGCGCGATCATCGCCATCACGACGGTACTCGCAGCCGTGTTCATTCCCAGCGCGCTGCAGACCGGCAGCGTCGGAGTCATCTACCGGCAGTTCGCGCTGACGATCGCACTGTCGATGGGCTTTTCGGCATTTCTGGCCCTGTCGTTTACGCCAGCGCTGTGCGCGTCGATGCTGCGGCCGACGCACTTGCGCGGAAACTTCTTCTTCAATTGGTTCAACCGGGCATACGAGCGTACCTCGAAAGCTTACGTTCGCCGGGTATACGCATCGGTCGCACACGTGCCTCGATGGATGGCCGCGTTCGCCGTGATGGTCGTGATCGGAGCCTTCCTGTTCATCAAGCTTCCCGGGAGCTTCGTCCCGGAAGAGGACCAGGGCTATGCGCTGGCCGATATCCAACTTCCTCCAGGCGCGACGATGGCGCGCACGGCCGAGGTGCTCACCCAGCTCGATGAGGAGATCCGTAAGAATCCCGCCGTCGAGACTGCCCTGCTGGTGATCGGCTCCAGCTTCACCGGCAACGGCGAGAACGTCGGCAGAGCCTTCATCAAGCTCAAGCCCTGGAATCGGCGCGACATGACGGCGCTGCAATTCATTGCCTGGTGCAACCGCACGGTCGCGCCGAAGCTGCACGACGCGCGCGTCTTCGTCATCAACATTCCCACCATTCGGGGCCTGGGGCAGTTCAGCGGCTTCGATTTCTTTCTGGAGGATCGAGGCGGTGCCGGTCGCGAGGCACTCAACCAGGCTCAGGACACGATGTTGCAGAAGGCCACCGGCAGTCCGGTCCTGACGGCCGTACGCCTCAACACGTTACAGGACGCACCGCGTCTTCGACTCAGCGTCGATCGGGTGCAAGCCGAGTCGATGGGGCTCTCCGTCAGTGACGTGTACACCGCAATCCAGCTGATGCTGGCGCCGGTGTACGCGAACGACTTCGTGTATGGCGGCCGCATCCTGCGGGTGCTGCTGCAGGCGGACGCGCCTTATCGCATGACGCCCCAGGATCTCAGCCACTACTACGTGATCACCAACTCTCCCGGGACGATGCCCAACGGCACGAGCACCAGCAGCGCGAGTGCCGGCGTCGCGAGCTACGGCACGCCCATCAGTCCGGGTACGGCAATCCCCCTTTCCAACGTCGTCCAAAGCGACTGGGTCGTCGCTCCTCCGGCTCTCACCCGCTACAACGGCTTTCCAGCCGTCGAAGTCACGGGTAATAACTCGGCGAGCTACAGCTCGGGCCAAGCGATGAAGGAGATGGAGAAAATCACGCAGCAGTACCTGCCGCGAGGCTTCGGTTTCGACTGGGCAGGCCAATCGCTGCAGGAGATTCTCTCAGGCTCGCAGGCGCCGATGCTGTTCGCGCTCTCGATCCTCGTGGTGTACCTGTGTCTCGCAGCGCTCTATGAGAGCTGGAGCATTCCGGCGGCGGTCTTGATGGCCGTCCCGGTCGGCCTGATCGGATCGACGCTGGCAGCACTGGCGCGCGGCCTGCCGAACGATGTGTTCTTCAAGGTGGGACTCATTACGATCATCGGCCTCTCGGCCAAGAACGCCATTCTGATCGTCGAGTTCGCCGTAACCCAGCAGCGGGAGGGGGGAAAGAGCCTGCACAACGCGGTGCTGGAGGCGGCCCGGCTGCGGTTCCGGCCGATTCTCATGACCTCGTTTGCCTTCATCCTGGGCGTCTTCCCCATGGCGGTCTCGACAGGCGCCGGAGCAAACTCCCGGCACGCCATCGGCACCGGCGTCGTTGGCGGCATGCTGAGCGCCGCCCTCCTGGGAGTGTTGCTCATCCCGGTCTGCTACGTCGCGATCCGGCGACTCCTCGGCGACAAGCTCGATGAGCCCGGCCGCGGAGAGCAGTCCTCGACCCCGATCGCTCATCCGTAGCCCCCGCGGCGCGCGTATCATTCGCGCATGAAACCCTTCGATTACGTGATCGTCGGGGCGGGATCGGCCGGTTGCGTGCTCGCGGCGCGACTCTCGGAGGATCCGCGCAACTCCGTTCTTCTGTTGGAAGCCGGCGGCGAGGACAGCTACTGGCTGCTGCACATGCCGCTCGCGTTCCCGAGGATCTTCACGCTCCCGGCTTTCAACTGGGGCTACTTCGGAGAGCCTGAGCCGCACGCCGACAATCGCCGCATTCCGATGCCCCGCGGCAAGGTCCTCGGAGGCTCCTCCACCATCAACGGCTTGATGTATGCGCGCGGCGATCGCAGCGACTACGACGGCTGGCGCCAGCTGGGCCTGCCCGGTTGGAGCTATGCGGAAGTGCTGCCTTATTTCCGGCGCGCAGAGACCAACTTCCGCGGCGAGTCCGTCTATCACGGCGTGTCGGGACCGATGACCGTCGCGAAACACATCCCGGACACGATCATCTATCCGCGCATCATGGAAACCGCCCGCCGGCGCGGGTTCCACATACTCGATGACTTTCACGGCTCTTCTTGCGAAGGCTTCAGCACGCCGGATTTCAATGTTCACAACGGGCGCAGAGCCAGCACCGCCGTCCGCTATCTTCGTCCGGCAATCGACCGCCCGAACCTGACTGTCGAGACCCGTGCAACCACCACACGCGTGTTGATCGAGCATGGCCGTGCAACTGGCGTGGAGTACGAGCAGTCCGGTCGCCTGCGGCAAGTTCAGGCCGCCCGCGAAGTGATTCTGTGCGGCGGAACCTACAACTCGCCGCAGTTGCTGCTGCTCTCAGGAGTGGGGCCCGCCGCCGAGATCGAGGAGGCCGGCATCCGTACGGTCCACGATCTTCCCGGGGTCGGCCGCAATCTTCAGGACCACCCTTCCGTGCGCATCGAGTTCATCGCCAACGACGGCATGGCTTTCGATTCGAAGTTGCGTTTCGACCGCATGCTGGCGGCGGTGCTGCAGTGGCACCTGTTCTCGACCGGCACCGGCGCCGGCCTGCCTGTCTCCGCCATGGGCTTCTACAAATCCCGCCCGGGTCTTTCGCGCCCCGACATTCAGACTCTGGTGAGTCCGACCGCCTTCAACGCACACTTGTGGTTCCCGTTCATCCGCAAGCCATTCGGCCACCGCATCGCAACCGCCAACGTGCTGTTGCGCCCCGCGAGCCGCGGTTGGGTGAAGCTACGATCGAGCGATCCGAAGGCGTCTCCGCGCGTGCTGTTGAATCTGCTCGACCAGCCGTCCGACCTCGAAACGCTGCGCAGCGTGGTGCGCTCGACTCGCGAGTTCTTCGCCACAAAGCCTGCGTCAGAGCTGATCGAGAGCGAGGCGATCCCCGGCCCCGCAGTTCAGAGCGACTCCCAGATCGACGCCTTCATTCGCAGTGCCATTGGGACGGCGATGCATCCCACCAGCACTTGCTCCATGGGTACAGGTGCCGACGCCGTTACCGATGCACAGCTCAAAGTGCACGGCCTCGAAGGTCTGCGCGTTGTCGATGCCTCCGTGATGCCTCGAATCGTGGGAGGCAACACCAACGCTCCGACGATCATGCTTGCCGAGAAGGCTGCGGACATGATTCTCGGCAAACCGCCCCTGCCCGCCAGCGCCGGGCTGTAAGGCGACGGAGCGCGCTATCCCGCTCTCAACGCGGTTGCGACAGGCAATCGCGCCGCGCGAATAGCGGGCAACAACCCGCCGATCAAGCCGACGACGCAGGCCCACACGATGCCTACGGCCACCAGATCGGGGCCGACGCGTAGCTTGAAGGCAATCTGCGCAACCCCCTGGTTTCCGGCAATGGTGCTGACGGTGTTGCCGTTGAAGAACAGCCAGGCCAGGAATGCGCCGACGAGGGCACCCAGGAGCGCCAGCAACAGCGCTTCGACGAGCACCGAGGCCACCACCGCACCCGACCCGAAGCCGATCGCGCGCAAGGTGGCAATCTCCGTCGTGCGCGCGCTGACAGCCGAGTACATCGTGTTGAGCGCTGCGAAGATCGCTCCCATCGCCATGATCGCCCCCACGAAGTGAGCGATGACGGTCAGGAAGCGCGCAAAGCTCTGCGACTGCTGCTCGTAGTACGCAGGTTCTCGCTGTACGACCAGCTGTAGCGTCGGGTCCTTGGTGAGCGCGTTCAGGGAATCCAGGGCGCTCGGACGATCCAGCTTCACGGTGACGGAATTCACGCTGGTGCGATTGTAGGCAGAGAGAACGGTCTCCAGATCCCCGAACAACTCCGAGTCGTGTGCGCCTCCGCCGCTGTCGAAGGCGCCGACGACCGTCCACTCGTTATCGCCGAATTTGACCCGATCGCCGACACCCAGACCCTTGAAGCGCGCCTGTGTCGCGCGACCCGCGACCACCTCGCGCAGCCCGGGTCGAAACATCCTGCCGTCCACTAGCTTGGCTTCCGGCCGCAACTCGAACACCTGCGGGGACACACCGCGCAGGGTGAGTGTCCCGAGCAGCCCGTTGTCGCGTCGTGGCACGTTGACAGTCGCCAACATCTCGGCAGAGGCCACCGGCTTCCCGTCCTGCCCGCGCAGAATGCCAGGCGCCTGCAGGATCGTCGCAATCCACTCGTGAGGGATGCTGCTTCCGACCTCCGAGTTCGACCCCGTGTGCAGCACGATCGCACGATCGGGCCGGCCGGTGGCGGTCAGGGATTGCGCCAGTCCGGTCGATAGCGACAGGACAGCGATGAGGACGGCGACGACTCCTGCAATGCCGATGACGACGACCGATGAGGTGGCGTACCGCTGCGGCAGGCTGCGCAGGTTCGTGGAGACCACCGAGGAAATCTGCTTGAAGAATGTCATCGCAGCCGGCTCCTGTCGTCCCTCAGCGCCCGGCCAGCGCCGCGACGATGTCCAGCCGGCGCGCTCTGCGGGCCGGCAGCACTCCGCTCACCAGCGCCAGCAGCACCGCCGTGCCCACGCCCGCCCCAATCACCAGCGGCCCCAGGTGCATCGGGCCAACTCCCTGCGAGCTCAACAGCGACGTGATCTTCGGCAGAACGAGCGACGCAATGCCGAGTCCGAGGAGTGCGGAGAGAATGCTCAGCACGAGCGCCTCCGCCAGGACCAGCCATTGCACCGAGCTATCGGAGAAGCCGAGCGTCTTCAGCACCGCAAGCTCAGGAATACGCTCGCGCACGGACTGCGCCATTGTGTTGCTCGTCAGAAACAGCAACGTGAACAGCACGGCCCCGACGATACCGTTGACCAGAAAGTTGATGTCACCGATCTGCCGCATGAGCGACTCTACGTAGTCCTTCTCGTTCTGGGTCGTCGTCTGGTTCGGGGAATTCGAGAACGTATCGTCGATGGCCTGGGAGACCTTCGCAGACTGTCCCGCGTCCGTGACCCCGACCAGGAATTGCACTACGGTGTTCTTGCCCGAAGTCCGGCCTTCGTTGATGTAGTCGTAGTTGGCCCAGAATCGCGTCGCCCACTCCGCCTGATCCATGTCGTAGAAGCCGACGACGTCGAAGACCCAGTCCGAGGATCCGTTGCTTCGGGGCACATTGAACGAGTGGATCGGAATGCGGTCGCCGATCTTCCATCCTTCCTTCTTCGCGAGCGACCTGCCGATGATGGCGCCCGTACGGGTACGCCGCATGGCTTCCAGCGCATCGGGCTTGACTTTGAGGTTCTCGTAGATCTTCGCCAGCGCATCGACATCGACGCCCAGGATCACCTGGATATTGTTCGGACGCTGATAACTGCCCACCAGCGCGGTCAGCGGCGTCACGTGCGCCACGCCGGAGGTCGAGGCAATGCGGCTCAAATGGGACAGAGGCAGAGGATCGGTCATGCTGACGCGGCTCATGACATCCAGATGCGCCGTATTCAGCAGCTTGAACACGCCGTCGATGCCGACGTTGATGCCCTGGAGCACGCCGAACAGAAAGAAGGCCGTCGTGACCGACAGTACGGTCAGGAACGTGCGCGCCGGCCGGCGCCGCAGCGCCGCCCAGATCAGGTGCAGGTATTTCACAAAGACTCCCCGGGCACTCGAGGGACATTGTTGCATCGCCCCGAACGTCGAGTAAACCGCAAAATCGACGAATGCTTGTCCCGAATCGACGAGCGCGCCGGATCCGCCCGACCGCGTCAACCCTGAACGTGCTCGATCGAGGGCTCCCGAGCACTTGCAGAATGACTCGACCTCGCCCCGCGCGCTCCAGGCCCGAGCTCGTGTTGCTGGGGGCGGGTGCCCTCACTCCGTGAACACGTCCGACCCCAGACTCCGCAGGTCCGGCTCGGCCGCATACCCGAGGTGCTCGAGGCCGAAGAAATCCTCGACCGAGCGCAGCAACGAATAGTGGTTATAAGCCTGCGACGAGACCGTCCCAGGCTTGATGAACGGCGAGAGCAGCACGGCGCCCACCCTCCCGCCGCCGGGACCGTTGAGTCCGGGCGGAAACCGGGTCGCCGAGGCCAGCGGTTTCTCTCCGCAGCAGGCGGAGGAACCGTCGGAGCCCACCATATCCGTCTCATCGAAGGTGATGACGAGCAGACCGTCCTTGCGGAACGCAGGCGATGAGGTAATGAGCCCGACCCATTTCTGCAGAAACTGGTTCGCTGCCGCCATGCCGCCCGCTTCGCCGTCGATGCAACGCGGATCGTGCCCGTCATTACACAGGTTGGGCGTGACGAAGTTGTAGTGAGGCGTGGTCTCCACCGACCGCAGATCGACTGCCAACTGCCTCAGGTTGACAACGTGCGCATCGCAACGTGCCTGGTCATCGATGATGGAGTGGAAGTACACGAAAGGATCATGCCGTGCCGCGTACTTGTCCCCATGCGCCGCGTTGTACGACTTCTCCGTGAGACCCAGTTGAGAATGTCCGCATGTGGCGCTCTCGCGCGCGAGCACATTCCCCATGTCCTCCATGTAGGCCTTCCAGGTCAGTCCTTTCGCTTCCAGCTGGTCCGGGAGTGTCTTGACGATCGGCGGATAGACGCATCCCTGGCCGAGCGCCTGCCCGTGCGAATCCAGCGAAGGCTCGATCAGCCGGAATTCCGAGAACTGCGGGCAATCCAGCTGCGTGTCCCGATTGGGCGCCTGCCCGCTGATCAACGCGATGTAGTTGGGAAGGCTCGAGTGACCGATCCCGTAGTAGCCCGGAATGCTCGCGCCCTCGGCCGGTAGCGTCTTCGCCAGGTACGGCGCGCTCGAGCCGTCGCCGAAAGTCGTGGTGTACGACTGGTTCTCCAGCAGGATGACGAAAATGTGCTGCGGCTTGCCCGCCCCACCGATGGCGGCTGCCGCGACTGTTGGGCGCGCAACCGCGACGCGCTCTGCGAGCGCGAGCGCCGCCGCAGTCACGGGCGTCGCCACCGACACCGGCGGCGTCGAAGGCGCCGCCTCCCGCAGCACCGCAATCGCACGCTCGAGCCGATCGCAATACGCATTCAACACAGCCGCGGTGAGCGGAATGTATCGAGCCGCTTCCTCGTACCGCTCCTGCTCGATCCCCTCCCGAATGCCCGGGAGCGTCTTGGCGCCATAGCCGCTCAGACTGCCCGGAGCGTAGACGAGGTTCTTGTACCAATCGCGTGCCGGTAGTCCGCGCGCATCGGTGAGCGTCTGCTCCATTCCACGCAGCAATTCGTTGAGCTCGCTCAACTGCCCTGCGGCGAGACGTGCGGTCCCTGCCATTACCTTGCTGTAAAGCTCATCGTACGCTCGGGCACTCCGGCTCAGGCGAACTCCAACATCGTCCAGAGGCGCGAAATCGAAGTACGGAACGTCGGGCCCGCGCGCCGGCGGCCCCACGCGACGCGTCGGGTCGGTTGCGAGGTTGAACGCGTTCTCCTCCAGGAGCTTCGCGAGCTCCTCCGCGTCCCGGCGCTTGTCCTCCGCCAACCGGTGAAGCTCGGCGACATACTCCGTAATGGCCGTGGAGAACGCAGTGAACTGCATCGGCAACGCGTCCGAATTGGCCATTCGCAACACGAGACGACCGGCGGCTTGCGCGCCCGCCACTCCGTACTTCTCGCCCGGATCTCCAAATCGGCTGTAGTGCTCGAAGGTGTCGTAGGCGGAGTGATAGACGCCGCCCTGATCGTCCTCGCCCGAGAACTGCAGATTGAGCGAAGCCACACCGAGGTGATGCAGGAAAGGCGTGTAGTCGGAGCCCGATCCCAGCTGCTCGAGGGGTAGATCGGCTCCGCTCGCTGCGATCCTCGCCTCTCGGCGCTGACGCTCGGGGACACCCCGTCCGAAGGCTGCAACGCGAATGCTGGCCCGCTCGCGTGCAGCGAGGCTTACACCTGTTTCCGGATCCTGGACCGCGCCGGCCACATCGCTCACGAGATGCTGCAGCGACTGACTGCCACCGACCCGCAGGAATCCGCGCCCCGTGTCGTCGGTGTTGATGTAGACGACCGCCTTGCGCTGCAGCTCATCCGCATGCGTCTCCACCCATTCGGTGGAGCCCAGGAGATTCGACTCCTCGCCATCCCAGCTTGCGTAGACCAATGTGCGCTTCGGCCTCCACCCGGTGCGCAGCAGCGCTCCGATCGCTTTGGCCTCGGCCATCATGATGACGTGGCCGGACAACGGATCCCAGGCGCCGTACGCCCAGGCATCGCGATGATTCGCCCGCAGGATCCACTCGTCCGGAGTGACAGACCCCGGGACCTTGGCGATGACGTCGTAGAGCGTCTTCAGGCTCCAGTCGGAGCCGATGGACAAGTGCACCGTCGCCGGGCCGGGACCGAGGTGATAGGCGATCGGGAGGCCGCCTCTCCAGGCGAGCGGGGCTACCGGTCCGCCGATCGCTGCCAGCAGCGGCTGAGCGTCGGCGTAGGAGATCGGCATCACCGGAATCTTCGGCATTCCCTTCGCCTGGGCCAGAGGCACTCTCTTCGCCTCCGCCGTGGCTCCCACGCCGGGGGTCAGCGGATCTCCCGCAAACTGCGGGGTGTCGCCCACGGAGCCGCGCTGAATACCCTCGGCAGGCCGCCAACCCCCTTTGGGGTAAACGTCACCCTGCCCGTAGCCGTCGTCCTTGGGATCGGAGTAGACGATGCACGCGATCGCCCCGTATTCCTCGGCGAGCTTCGCCTTCACTCCGCGGTAACCGCCACCATAGCGCGCAATGACGATCTTGCCTTTGACATCGAGACCTCGCCGCGCGAGGTCCTTGTAGTCGTCGTCCATCCCGTAGTTGAGATAGACGAGCTCGCCGGTCACATCGCCATCCGCCCCATACGAGTTGTAAGCGGGCATGGCATCCGCGCGCGCCGAGGTTGCGTCGCCCGGGATCGGGCCTTCGGTGAGGTTCGCCACGAACTTCGTCGGAGCCGTCAACTCGAGCGAGTGATGTTTCAAGGTCGGGTAGAGCACCTCGAAAGTCTCGATCTCCGCATTCCAACCCCACTGCCGGAATTGATCGCGTACCCACTCCGCATTCGCCTTGTCGTGGGGGGAGCCGACCTGGTTGGGCTCGGCGGACATCCGCTTCAGCCACTCTGCCATCAGCGCGGGATCGAGCTGCGCATCGAAGCCCTGCTCGATCGCTTGCTCCGCGGCGGCTGTCTCCGGCGTGAAACCGAACACGGCAGGCGCCGCGGCGACCGCGGGCGTCAGGAGCCAAACAGCGAGGAGCACGAGGCATGAAAGCGCACGCATGGGTGCGAATGGTAGACGACTACGGGCGCCGGTACAGCTTCCACAGGAAATACGCGGGTACACCGGCCGCGATGATGCCAAATGTAACTCCCGTATTGCGAGGATCGGTCACCAGCGCATTCGCGATCATGCCGACCGAGGCCAGCAGGAACAGGGCCGGCACGACCGGATAACCGATCACCCGATAGGGTCGCTGCAGATCCGGCCGGCGCCGGCGCAGGACGAACACACCCGCCACACACAGCGCATAAAACGGCCAGATTCCCAGGATGAACTTGTCGGCAAGCTGCGCGAAGCCATTGTTCAGGACGTAGACGACGCCCAGGATCGTCGCCAACCCGATGGCGACGGAGGGTGTCTGGAATCGAGGCGAGACCCGGGCCACGGCGCGCACGAACAGATCTCGCTCCGCCATGGCAAAGAAGATGCGTGGCCCGGTCATCATCGACCCGTTCAGCCCGCTGATCGCCGACACGACGACCACGGCCGCGACAATCCCGGCCCCGATTCCCCCGAACAACGGGATGCGCTCGGCGGCGGTCGCGGCGATCAGCTTGGCCCCCGCCATCTCCGGCAGGGGCAGCAGGTACATGAAGCCCAGATTGGCGATGAGATACAGGAGCATCACACAGCCGCTTCCGAGCACCAGCGCCCGGGGCAAGGTGCGCTGCGGGTCGCGGACCTCACCGCCCATGAAAGACAGATCCGCCCAGCCGTCATAGGTCCACAGCACGGGGATCAGCGCGCTCCCGATCAGAGACAGGCTGACTCCCGATGGCCAGGCGGGTGAGAAGTGCGAGGTGCTGCCATTGCCAGCGATGAACGCCAGCAGTCCAAGCGCCAGGACAGCCAGGTATTTGCCGGTGGTCGCAACGCTCATCACGGCCGCGGCGCGCTGCGCTCCGATGTAGTTCAGCGCCCCGATCGCGACGATGGAGGCAGCCGCTGTGTAGCGGACCTGCGAAGGGGTGAGAGTCACGAAGTACCCGACGTACTCGGCGAAGATCGTAGCTGTCGCGCCGAGCGCGGAGGCGCGAATCACCGTCAGCTCGGTCCACCCGAATAAAAACGCCGGCAAAGGCCCAAAGCTCTCGAGCAGATAAGCGAAGATGCCGCCGGAGCGAGGCAACGCACCTGCCAGCTCCGCGAGCGTGAGGGCACCGAAGAGAGCGACCACCCCACCGACGAGCCAGCAGACGAGAACGGGACCGGGATCGTGGAGTTGCGCGGCGACCGTGGCGGGCACGCGGAATATTCCGGCGCCGACGGTAACTCCGATGAGAACGGCAGTGGCGTTGAAGAGCCCGAGGGTTCGCGGCAGGCGCTCTCCCCAGAGATCGGACACTCAGGTCGCCTGGACGATGGAGGCCACCTTCGAATTGCGCCTGCGTTCCGTCGCCGCGGACGCAACGTCCGGCTCGCACCTGACGCAATTGCGTCCACCGCGCTTCGCCGCGTAGAGCGCTGCATCGGCCCGCTGGAGCATGCTGCTCACGGTGTCTCCACCTGGGCTCGAAGTTGCAACCCCGATACTGGCCGTGATGCTGCGGCGATCCGCAAACCAACGTCCTGTATCGAGCGACATGATGCCTTCACGAAACGACTCGGCCATCTCCGTCGCGGGCTCGAGCAACACGCCCGGCAGCACAATGAGGAATTCCTCCCCACCCAGTCGTCCGAAGAAGGACGGCTCCGTCACTCCGGAGCGAACGCTGTCGGCGACGACCTTGAGCACCTGGTCGCCCGCGACGTGCCCGTGATGATCGTTGATGTTCTTGAAGTGATCGATGTCGATGATGAGGATCGAGCAAGGCGGGTCAGCCGCATTCGACAGGACAGGATCCAGCCGCGCCAGCACTGCACGGCGATTGGGGACCCCGGTGAGCTCGTCAGTCAGCGCCAGCGTGCGCATCCGCAAGCTGCTGCCATGTTGGTAGATAGCCAGGATAGCGAGCACGCCCAGCAGCAGGACAGCCAGCACGATCACCGCTGCCTGCAATCGCCGGGCACTCAGGCCCTGCTCGATGGCGCGCTGATTGGCGGCATTCTCGCGCATCAGCGCCTCGTTCTCCTTCTCCTTGGCCGCCGTGTCGAACTCGATTTTCAAAGAGGCGAAGCGCTGGTCGATCTGGTTCTTCAGTAGCTTGTCGGAGATCGACTTGGCGTCCGTCTGCCTTTCGAAGGCCGCACGCCAGTTACCCATTGCGGCGTAGACGGAGGCCAGCTCTGCGTCGGTGAGGCTGAGGTCCACCAACGAATCGCCCTGACGGAAGATCCCTGCCGCCTCCTCGAGCGCAGTGGAGCCCTCGGAGAGCCGCTGCAGCTGACGTAGAGCCACTCCGCGAGCCAACAGGATCTGTCCACGCAGACGCGCGTCGGGTGTCTGGGCTTGAAGTGTCGATGCCTTGGCGAGCGTGTCGAGCGCACCGCGTGGATCGCCAGAAGCATTGGCAACAGCCGCCAGGCCGCGCAGTGCATACGCCTCACAACGCGGATAGGAGAGCCGGCGGCAGATCGCGAGCGACTCGGTAAAAGCCTCCTTCGCGGAATTCCACTCGCCCAGGTTCTCGTGCGTGCGCCCGAGGTTGTGCAGAGTCACTGCCTCCTCGCGGTACATGTTGGTGACGCGTTGATCTTTCAACGCGACCGTGTAGATGTGCTTGGCCTGCTCGTAGTCGCCCATCCGGTTATAGAGCGTGGCGATACCGTCGCGCGTAGTCAGCGCGTGCAGCGGCATTTTTTCCTTTTCGAAGAGCGTCTCGGCGCGACGCAGGTCTCCGAGCCCGGAGGCGTACTCGCCCTGCAACCCGAGCAGCCAGCCGCGCTCGAACAGGGCGAGAGCCAGCATCTCGTCATCATTTGCATTCGTAGCGACGGTCACCGCGTTCTCGTAGGCGGTGCGCGCCTCGCCATTGCGGCCGGCCGTCTCGGCCACCTCGCCCTGGCAATTGAGCATCCCCGCGCGCAATCCCTGGCGCTTCGCCTGCGGCAGAAGCGCACGCACAGCATCGATCTGCTGCTGGGCGGCGGCCGGGTCGCGTTCCGACTGATAGTCGCAAAGGAGCAGACGCGCCCGGATCTGCAGATCCGTATCGGGGC
>Ga0207707_10001924_pt1 | contig 18876 bp, 21 predicted proteins | sample KBSC83BmetaG_FD_184336 | JGI IMG/M metagenome (GOLD analysis project Ga0207707, IMG submission 184336) | Corn rhizosphere microbial communities from Kellogg Biological Station, Michigan, USA - KBS C8-3B metaG (SPAdes) (version 2) | ecosystem: Host-associated > Plants > Roots > Rhizosphere ...
CTCTACGAGCAAAAACGCGGGCGCGGACGCTCACCTGTGTTTTCGGAATAGAGCCGCAGTCTCTCCGAATCGCTGCCTACGCGCTCTCACTCTCGCGGTAGTATTCGGCCAGACACCAGGTGACCATGTCAGCGAGGAGCACCTTGGTGCGATCGGATGAATGGAATCGCGCGCCAACCTCGTTCACAAGGCCCTGCGCGCTCCGCACCACTCCCTCGCCGGTTTGGCCGCTCGCCTTCATCTCGGATACGTAGGTGCAGACGGCCGCCTGCAGCTCTTCCTTGGTGTAAACACCGGCGGCAAATACCGACGCGAGCGCCTTCGCGAGACCTATCTCGGCTTCACCTTGCGCATTCCGCGCCTCGCGGTCGCCTCTCCGCTTCGATCCACTCTTGCTGCTCTCAGAGCGACCAGTCATTTGAGGAACGTGACCCCGGTCGCTCCGAGTGTCAAGAGATGCGCGCTAGGGGATAGACCTTATCACACCACACGCGATGCGTCCGCCGCTGTTCCCTGCCGGCTGCGACACCTGATCATCGGCGCCAGCGTGAACCACGATCGAGCTTCCATCGGTATCGAAGAGCGACGTCGTGCCGGCAGTCAGCGATACGCGATCGGTGGTGAATGAGACCCTGCCAATTCCGCTCGCCGGGATCACGATGTTCGGGGCGTCGCCGGCGTGAGGGCCAGCCGGGTTCTGGAGTCCGTGTTCCTTGCCCAGCGGATTGAAGTGTCCGCCCGCCGTCGAGAACGCCGTCGCACCGCCCTCGCATTTGCCGACCTGGTGGAAATGAATTCCGTGCGTGCCGGCCGGCAATGCGAGGCTCGCGATTTCGACGCTCACCCGTCCGTTCACGTCCTGTGACAGTTGCGCGGTGCCGATGGGCGCGCCGTTCAGATCAGAGATGACAGCAGTCGCCGAGGCCACGGTGTTGGTCATGCGCTGAGCGGCCGAGCACGCGCCGCATAGAGCGAGCACGGCAGCAATCTTCAACGTCAGAAATCGGTTGGGCGTTCTCATCATCGGCTCCGGCTTGGGTGGGCTGACCGCTGGTCAGTTACGGATCTTGAAGCGAGTCCAAAGAACGATGGTCGTGCAGCCTCCGCCGGCGCGCGTGTACTGGGCGGGCGTGTTCGTGTCCTGGTATACCTCGACTGCCACGACTTCATTCGCGTTGACAAAGTTGTTGATGTCTCCCGGCGATGCCGACATCCACGGCATGTCATCGACGTAGTATGAGACGCAGCCGGAGCCGGTCCCTCTCGCGCTCGACACGACATCACCGTCGGACGAGCTCTGCACACGAAGACTCGGCACCCGCCGTAGAATGTCTGTGAGATACTGCGGATTCATGTTCTTGAGCTGGTCGGGTCCCAGATAGTATCCCATCCCGCTCTTCTGTCGCTGCTCGAAGCCCACTTTCTCGAGAGCGCCCTGACTCCGCGCCTTGACGACGACCGGATCCAACATCGCGACAAACTTCGGCAGCTTGACCGACACCCGCTGCGGTTGCCGCGATGTCAGATCGACGGGAACGGTCTCGGCTCCGAAGCCCAGGTGGCGAACGAGAAGAACGTGACTCCCGGAGGGTAGCTTGTTGATCGAGAACTCGCCGTTCTCGTTGGTCATCGCGATCTGATTGGTCCCAACCACCTCCACTCTGCTGCCGGCGTTGCTCACCGCTCCTTCGAGCACGACGCGTCCCGAAACCGACGCGTTTCCGACCTTGGTCGTGGAATCGCTGCTTGGCACAAGAAGCATGGTTCGGATGAACAGCTCCGATTCTTCGTCGCCCAGCTCGATCGGGACTTCAGCAGTGACGGCGTTTCCGCGCTTGGCCTGGAGCGTGGCCTTCATCGAATTCGGCAAGCCACAGATATGGTATGCGCCGTACTTGTCGGTGCTGTCGCGGATCAGGCGCGGCGACATGCGAACTCCAGTCTCTTTCGATGCCTCGAGCTCCGACCACGCAATCGATACTTCCGCGCCTTCGACCGGCTGAAGGGTCTCGGGATCATTGACATGCCCGATCACGGCAGACGTGCCTTTTGCGCGCGGACGAACCGGGCATGCGCCGCGGATGATCGAGCCCGCCGACGGCACGGAGAGAACTATATAAGTCGCGCTGTCCGGCCCAACATGAAACGGCTTGGTCGCGAGAGAAATGCCGAGGGTGTCGAGCAGCGGATGAAACACTCCTACCTGGAAGGTGCCCGGCGCCAGGTTGTCGATCTTGAATCTTCCAAGGGAGTCGGTGATCAGAGTGGCCTTCGCGCCATCGATGATGACGTCGGCCCCCGACAGGTACCGCCCGTTGAGGCTATCGACGACGAGGCCTGAAATCTCGGCCTTGCCCGTCTTGCCGGCGGATGGAGCTGGCGTGGGAGGTGTTTTTTGCTGAGCACCCAGCGTTCCGGCGAAGCCAACGAGTAGCGCCGTGAAAATGAATCGGGCTTTTGTTACCAATAACATCAGTCTTCCAGTGCGGGTTCGTAGGCATTCTCGATCTGCGGTGAGAGATGGCTGTTGCCGCTGATCAATCGGGCGCAGGTATTCCACCGCAGAATCGCGTCGTCATTGCCCGCCGGACGAATCGCTTCCGCCTTCTCGTACCAGCCCATGGCATCGCGAAACGCTTCGTACGCCATGGAGCCGCTGCCCATCCCGCCGCGATGAAGAATTGCCTGTCCGCTGCGCTCTGAGGCGATGCCGGTATAGTACGCCCGCCGGTATGGATCCGTTATTCGAGGGAGAGTCTCGCGCACGGTTCTCATCGCATGGCCATGGCCTTCCGCGAGCTGGTCGGTGAGCGCGAGGACGAACATCACCAGCACCTGCTGGTTTGCCGGATCTATCTCGAGGATGTCACGGCAGATGCTCTCCGCCGCCCAGCTCTGGTTGATGAGACGATATCTCTCCGCTTTCTCGATCGCGCGCGGAATGGCTTCCTTCGAAATCGGCTTGAGCTTGAACTCTTCTTTCATTTGGCGCTCCCAGCGGACGGGCCCTGACTTTGTCCCTCCGACTTCCTACCCCGAATAAGGCGAACCAGTTTCCGGAGTGGGTCATAGTGCTCATCGGCCACCCGTTCCTTGAGGGGGATGATGGCGTTATCAGTGATGGTTATGCTCTCCGGACACACCTTCGTGCAGCACTTGGTGATGTTGCAGTAACCGATGCCGTGGCTTTCCTTCAGGTCGGTTGTGCGATCCAAAGCGTCGAGCGGATGCATCTCGAGTTGAGCGGCGTGGACCAGCAGTCGCGGTCCCACGAACTGCTCGTGCAGCTGATGATCGCGTAGTACGTGACAAACGTCCTGGCAAAGAAAGCATTCAATGCACTTCCGGAATTCCTGAATTCGGTCGGCGTCGGCCTGCTGCATGCGCCAGGTCCCGTCGGGAGCATCGGGCGGCCGCGGCGTGAACTTCCTGATCCGCTTCTTGGCGCGGAAGTTGGAAGACACATCGGTCACCAGATCGCGGAGCAGTGGAAACGCACGCATGGGCTCGACGGTCACGGGCTTGGATAGATCCAGCTCGCTCAATCGCGTCATGCACATGAGACGCGGACTTCCATTGATCTCCGCCGAACACGAACCACACTTTCCCGCTTTGCAGTTCCAGCGCGCCGCGAGATCGGATGCGCTCTCGGCCTGGATCTGGTGGATCGCATCGAGCACCACCATCCCCTCGGAAACGTTGGTCGTGTACGTCTGCAGCTGACCAGTCGCGTCCGTCCCGCGCCAGACGCTGAAGCTGGCCGTTCGCGTCGTGGCGCCGGCGCTGGTATTGCTCCGGGCGGCGGCGCGCTGGCCGCTCGCGGCGATGTCTGAGCCAGAACCCTGAGGGGCCACTACTTGTTCTCCTCGACTATTTGCTGGAGATCCGCGCGCATCTCCGGAATGGGCTCGCGGCTCACCTGCATCTCTCCACCCAGACCCTTACGGATGACAATGTTGAATTTGCCGTAGTTGGGATCTTTCTGCGGGAAGTCGTCGCGGAAATGTCCGCCGCGGCTTTCTTTCCGCTCGAGCGCCGCCCGCGCCACGATCTCGGACACTGTGAGCAGGTTCTGAAGGTCGAGCGCTGTGTGCCAACCCGGATTGTACTCGCGGTTACCGGTAACCGATACCTTCCGCGCCCGCTCCCTGAGAACCTTGAGGGCGTCGAGGGCGCGTCGCATCTCGTCCTCGCGACGCACGATGCCGACGAGCTCCTGCATCATCGACTGCAGCGCGTGCTGCACCTGGTAGGGGTTTTCGCCGGCGGCGCCCCTGTCAAATGGCTCGAGCGCCGCGCGGGTGATGGCATCCGCCTGCTGCTGATCCACTCTTGGCGATGCCTGTCTGCCCGCGAACTCGGCGGCGTATTGTCCGGCGCGTTTTCCAAAGACAAGCAGATCCGACAGAGAATTTCCGCCGAGTCGGTTGGCGCCATGAAGCCCGGCCCCGCACTCACCCGCCGCGAACAAACCCGGCACCGATGACATCTGCGTGTCGCCATCGACGCGGATGCCGCCCATCACGTAGTGCGTGGTCGGGCCAACTTCCATCGGCTCTGTCGTGATGTCGATATCGGCCAGCTGCTTGAATTGGTGGTACATGCTCGGAAGCTTTTTCTTGATGTGCGCCTGGGCATCGGGAAGCTTCGCCTTTATCCACGAGATGTCGAGGAACACTCCGCCGTGCGGGCTGCCGCGCCCCTCGCGCACCTCTTTCATGATCGCGCGCGCGACGTGGTCGCGCGTCAGCAGCTCGGGAGGACGTCGCGCGTTTTTGTCGCCCTGAGTGTAGCGCCAACCTTCCTCTTCATTGTCCGCCGTCTGATTGCGGTAATTCTCGGGGATGTCATCGAACATGAAGCGGCGGCCCTCGCGGTTTACGAGGATTCCACCTTCGCCGCGCACTCCCTCCGTGACCAGAATTCCGCGCACGCTTGGAGGCCAGACCATTCCCGTCGGATGGAACTGGACGAACTCCATGTCCTGCAGCGCGGCACCGGCGTTGTACGCGAGAGAGTGTCCGTCGCCCGTGTATTCCCAGCTGTTGCTCGTCACGCTGTACGCCCTACCGATGCCGCCGGTCGCGAGAACCACGGCTTTCGCCGCGAAGACCTTGAAGCGTCCGCGCTCGCGGTCGTAACCCAGCGCTCCGGAAACCCGATTCCCATCCTTGAGCAGCGAGACGATCGTGCATTCCATGTGCACGTCTATCGGCTGATAGATCGCGTAGTCCTGAAGCGTGCGGATCATCTCGAGGCCGGTGCGGTCGCCGACGTGCGCCAGTCGCGGGTATTTGTGTCCGCCGAAATTGCGCTGGAGAATCCGTCCATCGGGAGTGCGGTCGAACACGGCGCCCCATGCCTCGAGCTCGCGCACGCGATCCGGCGCTTCCTTCGCGTGCAGCTCGGCCATCCGCCAGTTATTGAGATACTGTCCGCCGCGCATCGTGTCGGCGAAGTGCACGCCCCAGTTGTCCCGATCGTCGACGTTGCCGAGCGCCGCCGCGACGCCGCCTTCGGCCATCACAGTGTGTGCTTTGCCGAGTAGGGATTTGCAGATGAGACCGACCGAAGCCCCGGAGTGCGCTGCCTCGATTGCCGCGCGCAGGCCCGCGCCGCCGGCGCCAATCACGAGCACGTCGTGCTCGTGTTTCTGGTATTCCGTCACCTAGAACAGCCTCACGTCGTGCCAGACACCCATCGCGCACAGTCGGATGTACACATCGGAGAACGCCACCCAGAAAAGACTCAACCATGCCCACCGCATGTGGCCCCGATTGAGACAGCTCACGCAGTCGTACGTCTTCTTCCGCGCCGGCGCCCGCGAGAGCTGATCGAGATATCCGCCAACGAGGTGGCGAAGCGAATGGCATCCCAGGGTGTAGCCGCCGAGCAGGATTACGTTGACTGCCAGCACCAGGGTGCCGACGCCGACTCCGAAACTCTCGCGTCCGGTGGATGGATCTGCGAACCACAGCGCTTTGTAGACATCGCTCGCGAGAATCACCAGAAAAATCAGCGCCGCGTAGAGGAAGTAGCGGTGGATGTTCTGAATGACCAACGGAAGGAATCGCTCTCCGCGATAGCTCTTTCGTGGTTCACCGACTGTGCAGGCGGGAGGATCGGCCCAGAAGCTCTTGTAGTACGCTCCTCTGTAGTAGTAGCAGGTGAGTCTGAAGCCGGCTGGAAATGGAAGGATGAGGAGAGCCGGGGAGAACGGCAGAAAGGCGGGGAGCCACGCCGGTCGCCCGCCGTGAATCCAGGCGTGGGGGGAGTCCGAAAAAAGGAGAGGTGAGTAAAATGGAGAGAGGTAGTTGCCGAACGCGTAGAACTCGTTCTGGAATGCGGCCCAGGTAGCGTAGATCAGGAAACTTGCAAGAATGATGAAGACCACGAGCGGCTGAACCCACCACGCGTCGCGGCGCATCGTCTTGCCAAAGCCGCGTCTGGTGAGCTGGACTACTTCGGATCCCATTTACGACGAACCTCGCGCTGCGTGTGTGAGCGGGTCGGGAGAGAGCTTCAATGCAAAGTTAGTTTTTGAGCCGAGGTGCGGGTAGTCTTGCGAGCCAAAAGCAGAAAGCCCCCGGCGTCATGGACACCGAGGGCTTTCTGACTTCTGCGAGGTTCTGCTTCCTACTTCTTGCCTTTGCCAGCCCAACCCTTGCCGCGATGATCGGCGGCTGCCTTCTGGTGGGCATCCCACTTGGCCTGCTGATCGGGCGTCAGGATTGCGCGAATCTCCGCATTCTCCTGGTTCCGATAGGTCTGGCCGCCCTGCATGATCTGGCGAACCTTCTCCATGTTGGTACGAGCCGTCGCCGTGTCACCCTTCTGACGCGCGGCGCGCGCTGCTTCCATGTACGGCTTGGCCTGTGTCCGGAGCGCCGCGTTCTGCGGCTGGTACTTCTGACGGATCGCCTTGATCTGCGTCTTCTGCGCTTCGGTCAAATTGAGATCACGACCAAAACCTTCACGACCACCGGCCCGACGCGCGCCCATCTCGCGGCCGCGGTGATACGCGCCACTATCGGCACGGGTACGGGGGGTCGTTGTTGACTGAGCTGCGGAGACGCCCGCGACTCCAACGACCATCAGGGCGCCAAGCGCCAGGGTACGAACTTTCAACATTTAGGAACCTCCACAACAGTTAACGGCCACGCGCGGGAGTGCGTGCGGCTGTAGAGGTAGACGTACGTTTATTTCGGGCGTTAAGGGGCGGGAAAGTTGGTTCGAACCGCCAAGTGAAAAACTACCGGCCGGCGGCTGTGAGCGGAGCGGCCGGCCGCCTCGGGCGGGCGTGCCCGGAGCCCCGGCCAGCAGTCTTCAAGGGCAGTTTGCAGTACCGATTTTCAGCTAAAGCCCGAAGCGGCGAGCCGCTCCGCCGACGGCCGCTGGCCGGTAGTCTTTCAGTTAAGTAGTGCGGAATGGAGGCCGGCGTTAGCCAGCAGCAGCCTCTGGAACTGTCCCGAACCTTCTCTCTCTCGAGTGGAACGCCTTGACGGCCTGCTCGAGGTCGGCGGCCGTGAAGTCCGGCCACCGACGGTCCGTGAAGTACAGCTCGGCGTAGGCGCACTCCCAGAGAAGGAAATCGCTGAGCCGCTGCTCACCGCCGGTGCGGATCAGGAGATCGACGTCGCGGCACTCCCCCGTCCAGTGGTCGACGTCGCACATCGCGCGCGATAGCGTCTCGCGCGTGATTGGCTCCGTGCCGCGCAGCGTTTCGGCGGCGCGCACCATCGCGTCGCGCGCGGAATAATCGACGGCGATGCGAAGATCGAGGCGCGTGCCATGTCGCGTCGCATCTTCCGCGGCCAGAATCGAGCGCAGCAGCTCGGCCGGAATGCGATCCCGCCTGCCGATGATTCGCATCCGCACGTCATTGGTCACGCAGCGATCTGTCTCGGCGACCAGGTATCGCCTGAAGAGGCGCATCAGGAGCGCGACTTCTCTCGACGGACGTGCCCAGTTGTCGGCGGAAAACGCATAAAGCGTCAGCATACCGATTCCGCAATCGGGCGCGGCTTCGACAATCTTCCGGACGACGCGCGCTCCGGCAATGTGGCCGGCCGTGCGGGGCCGCCCCCTCGAATTCGCCCATCTGCCGTTGCCATCCATGATGATTGCAACGTGAATTCCCGATTGGGCCGAAGTGCGCGGGGTGGCCCGGGCGTGCGCGTGCTTCACGGGATGGTGGCTTGCGGACACTTTCTCAGCGCTCCCGAGTGGCGCGAATCAGCGCCTCCATGTGATCGAGATAACGCTCGAGCGCGCGCCGACCGGCCGGCGTGAGCTTGTACTGTGTCTTCGGCATCCGCCCTTCGAACGATTTGGTGCAGGAGATGTACTCGGCTTCCTCAAGCTTCCGAGCGTGGACGCTCAGGTTGCCATCCGTCGTGTTCATCAGCTTCTTGAGGTCGCTGAAGCTGAGCGAATCGTTGACCGCGAGCGCGCTCACGATGCCCAGCCGCAGGCGCTCGTGAATCAGGCGATCGAGAGCATCCGCGCGCGACGATGCGGCCGAAAGTATCTCGGACTTGCCGCGAACTGTGCGCAAATCACCCACGCCTGGCCTACGGTCGTCTCGCGCTGTTCCGTGCTTAGCCACCGTGCCTCCGGGCAATGGGAATCCCGAACCCGATATGCAAACCTCCAAATGCGGCAGCCATGATCCAATCGTTCCACGATGTTGGTGTAAAGAGCGCAAGCGTGCCCGCGAGCATGAAGCAGATCCCCATGACCGGCACGATCTTGACTGAGAACGCGCCACCCGCGACGACCGCGGTTCCATAGAGAAGCAGCCACATGCCGGGGATGGTCTCCGGCAGGCCGGCGCGGTAGAGCACGATGGTGATAAGCGCGCCGACGAACATCGGCGGCGAAAAGCTGAGGACGAACTTGCGTCCAGGTCCGGAGAGAAGCGGCATCCGTGCCTTGCGCGCTTTCCGCACGATCGCCCACAACATTATGATGGTCGCGAGCACGGCGGCACCGAGCCAGACATAAAGTGACTGGACGGGCGAGTGTCGGGACGATGCTATGATCGCCGCCACCGTCGCGATGGTGCCAACCGCGACCATTCCCCACCCCGACACGGCGGTGAACGCCCCCGCCGCCTCCATGGTGTCCCGAATGAACGCGAGGTTGTCCATCGCGCGCGCGTGGAGCGCGGGCGGTTCGGGAGCTGGTTCGCGATGAAGTGGAGTGACCGAAGCCATGGGCCGAACTTTAGGTAGTGGACTGTTGTCTGTCAAGTACTTTGCGCCGCAAAGCAACCGTGCGCTAACAGACGTTCCTTCGTACTACCCCAAAGCGATCGGTCCGGGTAACGGGTCGCTCGCCGGGAAGCTCTGTTCGACCATCTTGTCCAGTCGACGCTCGTCGATTGCCGTTTTGAGCAGCTCAACCAGCTTTGCGCAAAACGCCGGCAGGTCGTCCGGCTTCCGACTGGTCAGCAGCTTCTGATCGAGCTGTACCGGCTTGTCCACCCAAGCTCCGCCCGCGTTCTTCACGTCGGTCTCCAGGCTCGGCCATGACGTAATCGTTCTCCCCCGAAGAGCGTCGGCCTCCACCAGGAGCCATGGCCCATGACAGATCGCCGCCACGGGTTTGTCCGCCTCCATGAATTCCCGCACGAACTTCACAGCGTCGGCATTGGTTCGCAGCTTGTCGGGGTTCGCCACGCCACCCGGAAGGACGAGAGCATCGAAGTCGCGGGCGCTGGCCCCGGAGACGGTTCCGTGAACGGGGAATTTCTCACCCTTCTCGTCGTGATTCATCGCCTGAATCTCGCCCGACCTGTCGGATAGAAGGCTTACGTCCGCGCCAGCCTGCTTCAGCGCATTCCAGGGCGCGGTGAATTCGACCTGCTCCACTCCATCGGTGGCCAGGAAGGCGACTTTGCGCCCGGTGAGCTGGTTGGACATGCGGATCTCCTGTAGCAGTTCACGTTGAATTTTGCCTCAGGTAAGAGGTCAGAAACCATGCCAGAGAGAGCGCCATTCATCTTTGCTCAAGGCTACAGGCCAATCGCTACCTGCTAGGTGCTAGTCGGTTACGGGCACCGGGTACCGGTACCAGGTACCGGATATATTCCATCGTGGCAATCGTCGAACTCTACGGACACGAACCACTCCGCCAGCGGCTGTCCGCGAGCGTGAGCGCCGGAACCCTTCCCGCGAGCCTTCTGTTCCAGGGCGCGCGCGGGATCGGCAAGCAGCGTCTCGCCATCTGGCTCGCGCAACGTCTCATCTGCACTGAGCCGAGCGCGCCGTGCGGAGCCTGCACGGCGTGCCGCTATGTTCTCAGCCTGACCCATCCGGATCTCCATTGGGTGTTTCCTCGACCGCGCCTCAAGGACGCGGATCCGGACCTGGAGCAGGTTGGCGACGATTACGCCGAAGCCATCGCCGAACGCGCCGGCAATGGCGGGCTCTACGCGGCTCCTTCAGGAAGCGAAGGCATCTACGTCGCGACCGTTCGATCGCTCGTGCAGCACGCGGCCAAAACTCCGGCGATGGGACGGCGCAAAGTTCTCATCATCGGAGATGCGGAGCGCATGGTGCCTCAGGAAGGCTCCGACATGGCCGCCAATGCATTTCTGAAGCTCCTCGAGGAGCCGCCGGCCGATACCACCATCATTCTTACATCGAGCGAGCCGGGCGCGCTGCTGCCGACAATCCGATCGCGCGTGGTGACGGTACGCGTTCCCCTCGTCCCAGATGCGGCCGTCAGGTCGTTCGTCGAAGATCCCGGCGTCAAGAAAGTGCTCGATAAAGAATCGAAGGGCACCACCAACGAACGGGTGCGCGCGGCAGCTGGTGCGCCCGGACGTCTGCTCACCGGCGGTGACGAAGCGAAAGCCACGTTGAGCGCGCGCAAGATCATTGACGCCGCAACGAGCGCCCGCCGCGCCACGCACTATTCGACCGCGCTTGGGCAGGGCTCTGCTGGAGCTCGCGGCGCATTCACCGATACGCTGAACGCGCTCGTCGATCTTCTCGGTGAACGCGTTCGCGACGCGCTGCACAGGAAGGATGACGCGGCCGCGGCAGCCGCGAGCAAAGCGGTCGATGCGGTGCTCCTCGCTCAGACGCAGGCAGGCGGAAATGTGAATCCCCAGGCAATCACGGCGAGACTGATTCGCGATCTGTCTGCGACGCTGCGATGACTAACCAGATAACGCTGCTCGCATGAAGAATCTCACTCACACCGACGCGGCGGGACGCGCTCGCATGGTGGAAGTCGCCTCGAAGGGCGACACTGCACGCACCGCGCGTGCTGAAGGATCGATCACGATGAACGCGCACGCGCTCGACGCGATTGAAGGAAATGTCGTGTCCAAGGGCGATGTCGTTGGAACAGCCCGCATCGCCGGAATCATGGCCGCGAAGAAAACCGCCGAGCTGATTCCCCTCTGTCATCCGTTGATGCTGACCGATGTCGGAGTCGACATCGATATCGATCGGGCCTTGCCCGGACTGCGCGTCTCGGCTTGGGCGTCGACAAGAGGACCGACGGGCGTCGAGATGGAAGCGCTCACCGCGGTGACGGTTGCGCTCCTGACCATCTATGACATGGCCAAAGCACTCGATCGCGGCATGGAGATCTCCGCCGTCCATCTGACAGAGAAGCGCGGCGGAAAAAGCGGCGACTGGCAGCGCGACAGCGTGAAGTAGCTCGCCTCCCGCCCCGCCCCGCCCTTCCCGCCCACCGCCTCCCGCCTCCCGCCTCCCGCTACAACGGTGGCAGCGTCAACAACGCATCCCCGGAAAGCACGAGATTCTCCCGGTACGGCTCCATGTGCACCAGCACGCTCACGACGCTCGGGATCGCCTCGAGAATCGCGTATTTCACCTTCGCCGCGATTTCGTGAGCGGCCTCGAGAGAGATGGTCGGATCGGCCTTGACGTGGACGTCCACGAAAAATCCGATTCCGGAGCTGCGGACGTTCAGGCTCTCGACGCGGCGGACACCGTCGACGCCAGAGGCTGCATGGACGGCGCGCTCTTTCACGGTGCGGTCGGGCGCTTCGTCCATCAGGCCGGAGATTGCCGGACGAAGCGTGCGAATTCCATTTATCGCCACGACAATTGCGGCAACGAGTGCGGCCCAATCATCCGCCGCCTCCCAGCCACGACCGCCGATGAGGGCGATGCTGATTCCAATGAATGCGGCGAGAGAGCTGATCGCGTCCGCGCGATGATGCCAGGCGTCGGCCGTGACGACGGTACTTCCAACCTCCTTTCCGACACGCGACACCCGTCGGTAAAGCATCTCCTTTATTGCGATTACGCCCGCGGCTACGAAGAGGGTGAAGGGAGCCGGCAGATGGTGCGGCGTCACAATCTCTCTGATCGCAATGATCGAGATTCCAATGGCGGCGCCGAGCAGCATGAGTGACACGACCGCGGCGGCCAGGGGCTCCGCCTTGCCGTGTCCATATGGATGGTCTTCGTCGGCGGGACGCGCGGCAATGCTGAGCCCCATCCAGACGATGAGCGACGAGAAGATGTCGGCGGAGGACTCGACGGCGTCCGCGACTAGCGCGTTGGCGTGTCCGACAATGCCCGCGACCAGCTTGACGAGAACCAGCACCGCGTTCGTCAGCAGGCCGGCCTGCGCCCAGCGGATGCTCCTGCCAGTCGCGTTATTCACCACGCACCCCGACTTCTAGAAGTCTGCTTTTTCCAGTCGCTCCGCCGCCTCGTTGATCCGCGCCGAGTAAGCCTCGGCGTCTTCGCCGGGAACACGCTGCGGGACTACGAAATCCGGATCCTCAGGTGGATGAGAGGTCGGAGAGTTCACGAGGAGATCTCCTCCCCTCGCGATCACCGCCGCCTCGAACCGATCGACGGCGGTGAGCAGGTCGTCGAGCTGGGCACTCGATTCCCGCCCAGTGAGGAGCACCGCCTTCTGTCTGAGTCGTCCGGAAATTTCCAGCGCGGCGAGGTCTCGCTCTTCCCGGCGATGCGGGTCGAGCGCTTCCTGTTCCTCCTCAAAGGATTCCTGTCTCATCCGTCCTCCACCTTATTGTTGGGTTTGCAGGATTAACCTGCAAGTCCCGTGATAGCGGCGTGAAAGCTGCGACATTTCGTGATATCCGTCGAGGCCAAATCAATGTCGCGCGCGTTTGTGAAGGAAGATACGAACAGTTGGGGCGATCCGGGAAAACGCTACTCGCTTCCCGCCCGCACCGATCCGGGTTTCGATGAGGCCGCGGCTGAAGCCCTTCTCGAAGCGGCGCGCGCGGGCGACACCGGGAGCGCTGAAAGCGCGACGGGATATTACTGGGGCGAGAAGCGCCTTCGGCCATTCGTGGAGCGGATACTCACCCGCGCCGAGGAAGAGGGTGACGAGCGGCTCGCGCAACTCGCCGGTCGTTTTCTCAGGTAGAAATCGCTCGCCCTTGTCTCCCGACGAGCACTTGCCGTTTGGTTCGCCGGACTGCTACATACTAGCTCCCGACCAACCCGTCCGCCGGAGAAATCATTCGTGAGAATTACCGCCCTTCGCTTCCTCGTCAGCGCAGGACTTGCTGTCACATGCCTACCGTCCGCCTCGAATTCGCAGCAGCCGGGCATACCGCTTCCCCGTCGCGTGGGCCCAGCTTCGGCAACCTACGACACATCGGTCTTTGCCGCGCTCCACTGGCGCGAGATCGGACCATTTCGGGGCGGCAGATCGGTCGCCGTTGCCGGCTCGAGCGCCCGTCCCAACGAGTACTACTTCGGAACGACCGGCGGTGGAGTGTTCAAGACGATCGACGGCGGAATCACCTGGGTTCCGGTCACCGACAAGTATTTCGGCGGGACGATAGGCGCCATCGGCATCAGTGAATCGAATCCGGACATCGTATATGTAGGAGGCGGCGAATATCCCATCCGCGGAAACGTCTCCCACGGCGATGGCGTCTGGCGCACCAGTGACGGCGGAAAAACGTGGACGTCGCTTGGCCTCGCGGAAACGCGGCAGATTTCCCGCGTGCGCGTAAATCCCACAAATCCGGACATCGCATACGTCGGTGCGCAGGGACACGTCTTCGGGCCGAACCCGGAGCGCGGCGTTTTCAAGACAACCGACGGCGGCAAGAGCTGGAGAAAAATTCTATTCCGCAATGACTCGACCGGCATAAGCGATCTGGTGATGGATGCAAAGGACCCGCAGACGCTCTACGCCGCATTCTGGCAAGCATGGCGCACTCCCTGGCAGCTGGTCTCCGGGGGAGCAGGTAGCGGAATCTTCAAGACCACAGACGGCGGTGAACACTGGACGGAGATCACCCGCAATCCGGGCCTGCCAGAGGGTGTGATCGGAAATATCGGACTCGCCATCTCTCCCGTGAATCCCAATCATGTGTGGGCACTGATCGAAGCCGATTCCGGCGGCGTCTTCAGATCGATGGACGGTGGGGCCACCTGGACGCGCACCAACACCGATCGCAAGCTCCGCCAGCGGGCGTGGTACTACACGAGGATCTTCGCCGATACGAAGGACGAGAATTCCGTGTACGTATTGAACACCGGGATGTACCGATCCACGGACAACGGCAAGACTTTTCGCGCGATTCAGGTGCCGCATGGCGACAACCATGACCTCTGGATCGCTCCAAACGATGCGCAGCGCATGATCGAAGCGAACGACGGTGGCGCGAACGTGTCGTTCAACGGCGGCAAAGCATGGTCAGAGGAAGACCAGGCCACCGCGCAATTCTACCACGTCGTCACCACCAACCATTTTCCGTATCGCGTCTGTGGCGCGCAGCAGGACAACTCGACCCTTTGCGGGCCAAGCAGGAAGAACGGCGGGATAGACATCGGCGACTGGTACGACGTGGGTGGCGGTGAGAGCGGATACATCGCCGTCCGCGCGGATTCTCCCGACGTGGTATTCGCGGGATCGTACGGCGGCCTTCTTACCCACAAGGACATCACCACCGGATTCGAGCGCGACGTGAACCCGTGGCCAAACAATCCAATGGGGCATGACGCCGCGGACGCGAAGTATCGTTTCCAGTGGACGTACCCGATCGTGCTCTCGCCGCACAATCCGGGGAGGATGTACGTCGGCAGCAGCGTGATCTTTCAGTCGGATGACGAAGGCCAGACCTTCAAGCCGATAAGTCCGGACCTCACGCGGCATGATCCACGCACGCTCGGCGCATCGGGCGGCCCGATCACCAAGGATCAGACATCAGTCGAGTACTACGCGACGGTCTTCACGATCGCCGAGTCGCCGAGGCAGGCGGGCGTGATCTGGGCTGGGTCGGACGACGGCATCGTCAGCATCACACGCGACGGCGGAAAGACATGGAAGAACGTCACGCCGGCGGGTCTCCCCGAATGGGCGCGTATCTCGATGATCGATGCATCGAACTTCGCGCCAGGAACGGCGTACCTCGCGGCGAATCGGTACCAGGTCGACGACATGAAGCCCTATCTGTACAAGACGTCCGACTTCGGAGCGACATGGACCCCGATCACGAATGGAATACCCGCGACGGAATTCACGCGCGTCGTGCGCGAAGATCCGGAGCGGGCCGGCCTGCTTTACGCCGGTACTGAGCGCGGCGTTTGGGTTTCTTTCGACGACGGCGCGAACTGGCAGACGCTTCGACGCAATCTTCCGATCGTGCCGGTGCACGATTTGGCCATCAAGGAGGGCGATCTCATCGCCGCCACGCACGGCCGCTCCTTCTGGATACTCGACGATCTCTCGGCGCTCAGGCAGCTGCATCCCGACATCGCGCGCACACCGGCGTACTTGTTCAGACCGCGAAAAGTCTATCGCGCTGGGTTTGGCGGTGGCGGCGGAAATGGCGCAGCAGGCGGGCATCCAACAGGCGCAAACCCGCCCGCCGGAGCAGTCGTGTACTACTGGCTCGCTCAACCGCGACAACTAGTAACGATGGATTTTCTCGACGCCCAGGGGAAGGTCATTCGCAGCTTCACAAGCCAGCAGGATCCTGCCGCCGCGGCGGATTCGGTTCGCGCCGACAGCATCCGTACCGCGCGTAACGACAGTCTGCGGCGCGCGGGACAAACACCCGACACCGCCACGCGCTCCGAGGCGCGCGGCGAGGAATCCGCGGGCGACGACGGTCCGCCGAGGCGTCCTCCGCCGCCACGTGTCGCGAATAAAGCGGGTCTCAACATGTTCGCGTGGAATCTCCGTTATCCGGACGCCTCGGCATTCCAGAACATGATCATGTGGGCGGGAGGCACCGCGGGTCCTGCAGTTCTACCGGGCACTTACACGGTGCGACTGAACGTCAACGGCCAGAGTTACCGGCAGCCGCTCACCATCGTGAAAGACCCGCGCACCACTGCGACCGACGCCGATCTCCGCGAGCAGTTCGACTTTTTGATGCGCATCCGCGAGAAGACCAGCCAGGCGAACGACGCGGTCAAGACGATTCGAAGCGTGAAGGCGCAGCTCGCCGATCGCGTGAAGAGGATGCCGGCGAACAATCGCGAGGCGTTCTCGAAAGTCGCGACGTCGCTCACCGACAGGCTTTCAGCCATCGAGAGCGAGATATATCAAGTGAAGAACCAGTCCGGCCAGGATCCGCTCAACTACCCGATTCGACTGAACAACAAGATCGCGGCTCTCGCCGGAGTAGTGGGCGGAACGGACGCGAAGCCCACGAGTCAGTCATACACCGTCTTCAATGACCTTTCGGCGCAGCTGGATCGCCAACTTTCGGCGATGCGAGGGCAATTCATTATTCTTCCCTCGATGAATGCGGCGCTGAAGCAGGCCGGACTGCCGCCAATCGTGCCGAACACTGAAGAGGTCAAGACCGTTCCGGCGCCGGGCGCGGTCTCGGCAACGACGGAGGAAGATGCGGATAGATAGATCGGCTCGCGCGCGCATAGTCGTCCTTCTCGTTGGCGCGGCCGCGATCACCGCGGGTGCGTGCAACAGGAACGACGACGATGCGAGCCGGACGCGGATCAACGTCCTCGATTCCACTTTCACGCAGTCCTGGCAGATGATGCAGGACACCGGACTTGTGTATCGCATCGAGGTGATCTCACCGCTCGGCGCTGACACGATACGCGATGTCATTCCGCCGGCCCCTGTCGTCGTTGGCGATACTCTCGTAATCGGGCTGATACAGGCATCCGAGGATTCATCCACCCCGCAACGCCAGTTTTTCAGATTGCGCCTTGGCCACCACCGGATCGAGACGACTCCACTTCCCGCGGATGTCTGGTCTTCCTACCAGGACGTGTTGGTGTCCCCGGACGGACGTTACATCGCGTACGTCGGCGAGGACACGATGCCTGAAAACCCTGGGACCTACGGCGTCGTTCGCAACCTCGCGACGGGAGCGGTGATAGCCAAAGGTCCCGGCGGCGGCGGCTGCGACTGCGACGAGGATTTCAACCACGCCCGCTGGTTTGCCCCGGACAGCTTCGAGATTGCGGTCGCTCACACCAACACCAAAGCCGGCTGGCAACGGATCGCGGGAAACGCCACGGCACGACGCATTCACGTCGATACTCTCTCCGAGGAGCCCGATTGGCACTGACCGATCCGAAGCGCGCCTTCCTGCGCCATACGTTGGCAACAATTGCATACCGCGCCGCAAAGGTCGAGCGCAGCGCCCCGCCCGGCTTCGGAGACTTTCAGCTCGGCAAGGGTGCGCGCACTCCGGTTCAGATCATGTCGCACCTTGCAGATCTGTTCGACTGGGGACTTCGAATGGCGCAGGGGACTTCGGAGTGGGTGCAGTCCAAGCCGCAGCGTTGGAGAAACGAGGTCGCGCGGTTTCACGCGTCGTTGCTGGAGCTCGATCGACATCTCGCTTCGGACGCTCCGATGGGAGTGAGCGCCGAGGAGCTGTTCCAGGGGCCGATCTCCGACGCGCTCACGCACATCGGTCAGATCGCCGTCCTGCGGCGACAGAGCGGCGCGCCGGTGATCTCGGAGGTGTACGCGAAGGCCGATATCGCGGCCGGTCGCGTTGGCTCGGAGCAACCGAAGAGCGCGTTCGAATTCGATTGAACCGCTACCCGGTACCCGGTACCGGGCACCCGTAACATACCAGCTGCCAGCCGATAGTTTGACCAATACGATTTCGCGGTGTAACCTCTGAGCTGAGCGTTTCGTAGATATGACAATGCAGACACCACCACCCCAGACTCCTACTCCGACAGGGCGGCCGACCATCGTCGTTCAAGATGCGCCGGGAGTCGGAACATTTTCGATCACGACGCCGATGTCGGCGCGAGAGGTCGCGGCCATCAAGGCGCAGCGCGACGAGCTGTCGAACCAGCTGCAGTCGGTGGACGGTCGTCGCTCGAGATTGCTCTCTCAACTGCGGCAGACGACGGATCCGACAGCGGTCAAAGGTCTGGAAGACCGTCTCGCGCTTCTCGACAAGAGGCAGCTTCAGCTCGAGTCGGACATCGCCACGACGGGCCAGCAGCTGACGAGCGCTCCCGCCGGACTGGCTGCCAGCACCGGCTCTCCAGTGGTTGCGGGCCTCGGCTCGGGTCAGGTCGTGGCAATCTCGATTGTTGGAATCATCTTCGTGCTCGCCCCGCTGACGATGGGCTTCGCGCGCACGATCTGGAAGCGAGCCAACAAGCCGGGACTTCCCCCGGCCGCATTTACCGAGACTGCTCAGCGGCTGGAAAGGCTCGAGAGCGCCGTCGACACCATTGCGGTGGAGATAGAGCGAATCTCGGAGGGCCAGCGCTTCGTCACGAAGCTTCTTTCGGAAGGGTCACCCGCATCTTCGCTGCTCGCCGGCCAACGCTCTCCCGAGGCGCTGCGCGCCGGGAAGTAGCTGAGTCAATCACAAAGAAAAAAAGAAGCGCACCCGACTTTCGGATGCGCCTCTCGCCTTCCCGCCTTCCCGCCTTC
>Ga0207707_10001929_pt1 | contig 18855 bp, 23 predicted proteins | sample KBSC83BmetaG_FD_184336 | JGI IMG/M metagenome (GOLD analysis project Ga0207707, IMG submission 184336) | Corn rhizosphere microbial communities from Kellogg Biological Station, Michigan, USA - KBS C8-3B metaG (SPAdes) (version 2) | ecosystem: Host-associated > Plants > Roots > Rhizosphere ...
GATCGCCGGCGCCGGCTTCGACTGGATCCTGCTCGACATGGAGCACTCGCCGAACGACCTCGAGAGCCTGCTCGCGCAATTGCAGGCCGCGGCACCCTATCCCACTCATCCCGTGGTTCGCGTGCCCTGGAACGACATGGTGGCGATGAAGCGCATTCTCGATGTGGGCGCGCAATCGCTGCTCGTTCCGTACGTCTCCACGGCTGAAGAAGCACGCGCGGCGGTCGCGCATACCCGCTACCCGCCCAAGGGTGTGCGCGGCGTGGCCGGCACCACGCGGGCCACGCGCTTCGGGCGCATCAAGGATTATGCGAGACGGGCGCACGAGGAAGTATGTGTGCTCGTGCAGGTCGAGACGCAGGCGGCGCTCGACAACGTCGAGTCCATCTGCGCCGTGGAAGGGGTGGACGGCGTGTTCGTCGGGCCTGCGGATCTCCACGCGTCGATGGGCTATACGGGCGAAATCGCCAATCCGAAGGTGAAGCCCGTCATCGACGACACCATCCGCCGTATCCGCAAGGCGGGCAAGGCGCCGGGCATCCTCACGCCGAGCGAGGAAGACGCGCGGCGCTGGCTCGAATGCGGCGCGCTGTTCGTCGCCGTCGGCGCCGATGTCGGCCTACTGGCGCGCGGCGCCGAAGCGCTCGCGGCCAAATTCAAGAAATCATGAAACCCGAAATCATCATCACCGCCCGCGGCCATGCGGGGACCATGGCCACCCTGCAGTCCGAGTTCACGGCGCACCTGATGGCCGAGGCCGCAGACCGCGCCGCCTTCCTCAGGCAGCACGCGCCCACTGTGCGCGGCCTCGCCACCTTCGGTCCGGCGCCGATCGACGGCCACCTGATGGACCAGCTGCCGAAGCTCGAGATCATCTCCAACTTCGGCGTCGGCGTGGATGCGATCAACCTCGACGACGCGAAGAAGCGCCGCATCATCGTCACGAACACGCCCGACGTGCTGAATGAGGCGGTCGCGGACGTGGCGCTCGCGCTGATCCTCAACACGGTCCGCCGCTTCCCACAGTCCGAGCAGCACCTGCGCGCGGGCAACTGGGCGTCACGCGGCCCTTACCCGCTCACCACCGACATCGGCGGCAAGGTGCTCGGCGTGCTCGGTCTCGGGCGTATCGGCGAAGCGATCGTGAAGCGCGCCACGACCTGTGGCATGACGGTCCGCTACCACAATCGCAACCGGAAGGACGTGCCCTACCCGTACGACCCGGACCCCGTCACCCTGGCGAAGAACAGCGACGTGCTGCTGGTCGTGACGCCGGGTGGGTCGGAAACGAACAAGCTGGTCAATGCGAAGGTGCTGGACGCGCTGGGCCCGGACGGCTTCCTCGTCAACATCGCGCGCGGCTCCGTGATCGACGAGCCGGTGCTGCTGCGCTACCTGCAGGAAAAGCGCATCGCCGGCGCCGGGCTCGACGTCTTCGTGGACGAGCCGCGGGTCCCGCCCGAGTTCTTCACGTTGGAAAACTGCGTCCTGTTTCCCCACGTCGGCAGCGCGACGGTCGAGACGCGCAAGGCGATGGGCGACCTGCAGATCGAGAACCTGCGGCTGCATTTCGCCGGCAAGCCGGTCAAAACCCGGGTGGTCTGAGCCGAAAGGCGCAACTTCAAGCCAGCAGGCTGCGCAGCATCCAGGCGGTCTTCTCATGCACCTGCATGCGCTGCGTGAGAAGGTCGGCGCTCGGCTCGTCGTTCACCTTGTCGACCAGCGGGAACACCGAGCGCGCCGTCTTGACGACGGCCTCCTGGCCGGCGACCAGCTCGCGGATCATGTCCTCGGCCTGCGGCACGCCCTTCGGTTCCTTGATCGAGCTCAGCTTCGTGAACTCGGCGTAGCTGCCGGGCGCCGGAAAGCCCAGGGCGCGGATGCGCTCGGCGATGAGGTCCACGGCCAGCGCGAGCTCGTTGTACTGCGTCTCGAACATGAGGTGCAGCGTCTGAAACATCGGCCCGGTGACGTTCCAGTGGAAATTGTGGGTCTTGAGGTAGAGCGTATACGTGTCCGCCAGCAGGCGCGACAGCCCCTGCGCGATCTTGGCGCGATCCGCTTCCTTGATGCCGATGTCGATCTTCGTGCTCATGTGCGCTCCTTTGTCGCCATTCTTCGGCGCACGGCGGCGACCGTCCAATGAATTAACTTGAGCGGCGTCTTCGACGCCCGCTATGACGACGACGGGCTGCCCGCGGCGGACTGCAGCCAGTTCTGCAGGCCGAGGCTGTCGGCCAGGCCGATCTGCGTTTCGAGCCAGTCGATGTGCTCCTCCTCGCCCTCGAGGATGTCCTCGAGCAGCTCGCGCGACACGTAGTCCTTCACCTGTTCGCAGTAGGCGATGCCTTCCTTGAGGACCGGGTGGGCGATTTTTTCCTGCCTGAGATCGCACTTCAGCGCCTCGAGCGCGTTCTCGCCGATCAGCAGCTTGCCGAGGTCCTGCAGGTTGGGCAGCCCTTCGAGAAAGAGAATGCGCTTCATGAGCCGGTCGGCGTGCTTCATCTCGTCGATCGACTCCTTGTACTCCGCCTCCTGCAGCTTCTTGAGCCCCCAGTTCTCGAACATGCGGGCGTGCAGGAAGTACTGGTTGATCGCGGTCAGCTCGTTGAACAGCACCTTGTTCAGGTGCTGGATGACCTTCGCATCGCCTTTCATTCGGCCTCCGGAGGGGAAGCCGAGGATTATCCGTCAGGCTTCTGCCGCGGAAAGCGAGGTTTGCTCGCCGTGCACGTCGCGCAGTACCTCGCGCGCGCAGTCGCAGCAGCGGCCGCAGCCGGCCCCGACCCCTAGCTCTGCGGCGAGGTGCTCCAGCGAGCAAGCGCCGTTCTTCGCGCACTCGCGGACGGCTCTTTCGGTCACAGCGTTGCAAAGACAGATGTACAAGGGGGGTGCGTCCTCTGTATTGAGAAGCATTATCATCATAAAGCGAGCCGTACGTCAAACTGCGTGTGCTCACTAACTAGCAAAGAATTGAAACGGCGGGTGAAACCATATTTGAGAATGATTGACGAACACAATGAGAATTATTATCGTCTCATTATCGTGGACAAGAGCAAGTCGATCGTCGCGGCGTCAGCCGTGCCCCCGAAGGTGAAGAGCGAGGCTTTGCTCGGCAAGGCCCGCACCCTCGTCATCACGCATAACGGGCGGGACTACTGTCTGCGTGTGACGCAAAACGGCAAGCTGATCCTTACCGCCTGATCATGGGCCAGGCTCTCCTCGTCACCCTGCGCGAAGGCATCGAGATGTTCCTCATCGTCGCCATCGCCGCGGCATACCTGCGCAAGACCGGCCGCGCGGCGTTGCTGTCCGCCGTCGCCTGGGGCGCGGGCGTCGCGGTCGCCATGTCGGTCGTGCTCGGCGTGTGGCTCGCCGAAACAGCCGTCACGCCGAAAGCCGAGTCCTTTCTTGCGCTCGTCGCCGCGGTGCTGGTGATTTCCATGGTGGTGTACATGTTGAGCGCAGCAAAGCACCTGCGCCGCGACATTGGCGAGCGGCTCGAGGCCGCATCTGCGCGCCCCGGCGCCTGGCTCGCCGTCTTTCTCTTCGTCGTGCTGATGATCACGCGCGAAGGCATGGAGACCGCCTTCATCACGGCATCGCTTTTCCGCCAGACCGAGACGGCGCACTTCGTTCTCGGCGCTCTCGTCGGCCTCGGCCTCGCGGCCGCGCTCGCCTGGACATGGTCGCGCTTTGGACACCGCGTCGACCTCGCGCTGTTCTTTCGGGTGACGTCCGTGTTCCTGCTCTTGTTCGCCGTCCAGCTGCTGATCTACGCCTTCCACGAATCGACGGAGGCGAACCTGCTTCCGATCGATAACGCTTACTGGCACCTCGCCACCGAGCCCTACGGTCCCGAAGGCCAATATGGCGCCATGCTCACTTATGCGCTCGTCCTCGTACCCGCGGCGTGGCTGGCATTCGCGGGCATGAAGGGCCGCTGGGGCCGCTCGGGTGCGCGCCTGACCTCGTAGTTCCTGTTTCCGCCAGCCAGCGGCCTTCCGGCTGCCAGCCAGCACTTCGACAACAACCCCAATGGGAGCTGGCTACCAATGCATCGATTCGCAAAAACGCTCGCCGCGCTCGCGCTTGCCTGCGCGTACGCGCCCGTCGTCCATTCACAAAGCACCGAGCAGAAGGTCGAAGTACTCCAGCAGGAGATCGACCGCCTGAAAACCGACGTCTCGCGCATGCGCAGCGAGCAGCGCCGCACGACCGAGAGCGCGACGTCGATCTTCGGCTACGGCGAGTTCAACTACAACCGCTACCGGGATAGCGAGCGCACGAGCAAGGCGGACCTGCGGCGCTTCGTCATCGGGTTCGGGCATCGCTTCAACGACCGGCTGAGCTTCAACTCGGAGCTCGAGATCGAGCACGCCATCGCGAGCGCCGAGGACGACGGCGAAGTGGAGATGGAGCAGGCGTACCTCAACTACCGGTTCAGCGATGCCGTGAACGTGAAGGGCGGGCTGTTCCTGATCCCGCTCGGCATCCTCAACCTGACGCACGAGCCCCCCACCTACTATGGCGTGGAGCGCAACGAGGTCGAGACCCGAATCATCCCCACCACCTGGCGCGAGCTGGGCTTCGGCATGCATGGCGCGCTCGGCAACAAGGGCTTCGGCTACGACGTCGGCCTCACCACCGGTTTCAATTCCGGCAAGCTCGACGATCCGAATACCGGCATCCGCAGCGCTCACCAGGAAGGCTCGCAGGCCGACGCGCACGATCTTTCCATCTACGGCGCCCTTAACTACCAGCGCCCGGGCCTGCTCGTCGGCGGCGGCATCTTTACCGGAGACACGGGGCAGAACGGACAGGCGGCAGCCGCGCTGCGCGGCGTGCAGGCGCGGCTGACGCTCTGGGATCTTCACGCGAAATACAGCATCGCCGGATGGGACCTCCAGGCGCTCTACGCGCGCGGCACTTTGGGCGATGCCGACCGTGTGAATGCGGTCACGTCCGCCGCGCCGACGCCCTTTGCCGCGCCGCGCTCGATGATGGGCTGGTACGCGCAGGCCGCCTATCACGTTTATCGCCGTGGCGATATCGACGTGGCGCCATTCGCGCGCTTCGAGCGCATCGACATCCGCCAGCAGGAAGACGCCGCGCTCGGCGTGGTCCAGGACCCGAACAACCAGGAGCGCATCAAGACCTTCGGCGTCAACTTCTACGTCCATCCGCAGGTCGTGCTCAAGGCGGACCTGCAGCGCTATGAGACCGACCGCACCAAGGACCGCCTGAATCTCGGGCTGGGTTACATGTTCTGATGCCGCGCCTCGACCCCGCGCTGTGGATTCCGGTCGCCGCGGCGTCGATGCCGGGCGCCGCGTTCGCGACGCAATACCTGACGGTCGAGCAGGCGCAGCGCCAGCTCTATCCCGCGGCCGAGCGCTTCGCACCGGCCGCGCTACGGCTCTCCCCTGCGCTGCGCGCGCGCATCGAAACCGAAGCGGGCGCTCAGGCCGATGTCGATGAACCGCGGGTCTGGCAGGCATTGCGCGGCGACACGCTGCTCGGCTCGTTCATGGTGGACGAGGTGATCGGCAAGCACGAGCTGATCACGTACGCGGTGGCGATCGACCCGCAGGGCACCGTGCGGGGGGTCGAGATCCTCGACTATCGCGAAACGCGCGGCGGCGAGGTTCGCGATCCGCGCTGGCGCGCGCAATTCGTCGGCAAGGGGCCCCGCGATCCGCTGCGGCTCGGCGAAGACATCCAGAACCTGAGCGGCGCGACGCTTTCCTGCCGCCATATCACTGACGGCGTGCGCCGCCTGCTCGTCCTGCATCGCCTGGCGCTCAAGGCACCGTGATCCGCCGCGCCCGGCCGCTCCTCGGAACGATCGTGGCCATCGCCGCGGACGCTGCGCCCGCCGCCGTCGAGGCGGCCTTTGCCGCCATCGCGCGCGTTCATGCCTGCATGAGCGCGCAGCGCGCCGAGAGCGACATCGGGCGCATCAATCGCGACGCGCATCGCCACCCGGTGGCGGTCGATCCCTGGACCTTCGAGGTGCTGAAGCGCGCGCTTGAGCTGAGCGAAGCGACCGCGGGCGCCTTCGACGTGGTTGTTCCCGGCAACGGCGCTCGCCATACCGACATCGTTTTGGACAGGGGTGCCGTTCGACTCCGCCGCCCTGCGCAGGTCGACGTCAGCGGCATCGCCAAGGGCTTCGCCGTCGACGTCGCAGCCGACTTGCTCCAGCGACGGGGGGCCGGCGCCGGCAGTGTCAATGCCGGTGGAGACCTGCGGTTCCTCGGCGCCAAGCACGCGGCGGTCAACGTGCGCGTGCCCGGGCAGCCCGCGCAATCGGTGCAGCTGCCGCCCCTTCCCTACCCGGCTTATGCGACCTCTAGCGGCGAGTTCGGCGCGCGGCTTTACGATCCCCGTACCGGTGCGAGCGGCGGCATGGAGTGGAGCGTGACGGTGGCCGCGACGACCTGCCTGGTCGCCGACGCGCTCACCAAAGCCACGGCGTTGCTCGGCCCGGTCAATTCGCTCCTGAAACGCTTCGACGCCGCCGCCTTCGCCCTCGATGCGAACGGCCACCTGCATGCGCCTGCCGGCTAGCCTGCGCATTGCCACTTACGCGGTCGGCCTGACAGTCGCGGCCAGCGGCGTGACGTGGCTATTGACGCCGCAAGGCTCGCGCCGCGTCACCGCAGCCTGCATGGCGGTACACGGCAGCGCGGCGATGGTGCTGCTCGTCCTCGTCGGAGCCGTCGCCGCATTGCACGCGCCGACCGGCTGGCGGGAGCGCAAGAACCGGGCATCCGGGGCGGTCTTCACCGTCACCCTGTCCGTGCTCGTGGCAACCGGGGCAATGCTCTACTACGTGGGCGATGAAGGCCTGCGCAGCGCAGCCAGCGTGGTGCACTGGGCGATCGGATCTGCCGTCATTATTCTCGGCGGCCTGCACGTCTGGCTGGGCCGCCGCTCGCGCGAGCGCTAGCTTCGCGCCGGCGCGGACGGCGCCGCCCTCGTCCGCTCGAGCACGCTCATCGCCGTAGCGACGAAGCCGGCCACGTCGCCGGCGTTCGACGGAATGATGAGCGTGTTAGAGCTCTTCGCGAGGTTGGCAAAGGCGTCGATGTACTGCTGCGCGACCTTGAGGTTGGCGGCGTCGAGTCCACCCTTGTCGCCGATCGCCTCGGCCACCGAGCGCACGCCGGCGGCGGTAGCCTCCGCGATGACCCGAATCGCCGTCGCCTCGCCCTGAGCGCGGTTGATCGCCGCCTGCTTTTCGCCTTCGGAGCGCAGCACGGCCGCCTGCTTCTCGCCGTCGGCGACGTTGATTTCCTGTTGGCGCTCGCCTTCGGATTTCGCGATCAGCGCACGCTTCTCGCGCTCCGCCGTGATCTGCTGCTGCATGGAGCGCAGGATGGACTCCGGCGGCGTGAGGCTCTTGATCTCGTAGCGCAGCACCTTGATGCCCCAGTTGCGTCCGGCCTCGTCGAGCGACTGCACGATCTGGCGGTTGATCTCCTCGCGCGACTCGAAGGTCTTGTCGAGCTCCATCTTGCCGATCTCGCTGCGCAGCGTGGTCTGTGCGAGCTGGGTGATGGCGGCGACGTAGTTCGACGATCCGTACGATGCGAGCCGCGGGTCGGTCACCTGGTAGTAGAGGATGCCGTCGACGCCGAGCTGCGTGTTGTCCTTCGTAATGCAAACCTGCTCCGGCACGTCGAGCGGCACTTCCTTCAGCGAATGGATGTACGCGACCTTGTCGAAGAACGGGATGATGAGGTTGAGGCCCGGCTCGAGGGTGCCGTGGAAGCGGCCGAGCCGCTCCACCACCCAGGCGCTCTGCTGCGGCACGATGCGCACGCCTTCGACCACGAAGGCTACCACGATGCCGATAAGCAATACCCAGCCCCAGTAATGCTGCAGCCCCGGCAACTGGGCCGCGACGATCGCGGCTACGACGGCCGCGGCGAGCTTCCATACCATGGTGTTCCCCCCCTTTTTTTCCAGATGGGATTGAAAGTTCCCGCCTCCCTCAGGCGGGACGGTTCTTGGCGACCTTGAGCGTGTTGCCATCGGCAGCGAGCACGAAGACCGTGGCACCCGGCTCGACCGCTTCGGTGCCTTCCACGCGCGCATCCCAGCTTGCGCCGCGGTAGCGCACGCGCGCGAGCCGCGACCCGGCATCGAGCCAGCTCTCGAAGCTCGCCGGCATGCCGGCGTCGATAGGCGGCATGCGTCCCGGCGCCGATTTCGCGCGGTAGACATGGACGCCATAGCAGCCGGCCACGCCCAGCAGGGCGACGACGATGCATTGAACCGGGAACGGCTGGTTGACGTAGGCTGCCAGCCCGGCGCCGAACGCCGCGATGGCGAGCATCAGGAGATAGAACGTCCCGCTCAGGAGCTCGGTGATGACGAGCACCATGCCAGCGATGGCCCAGGCGAGCGCGGGGTCCATGGACCGGATTTTGCCATCTACAATCGGCGCGATGCTGGCGCGCGAGCTGATTTCCGTTCACGAGACGCCGCGCGAGGTGCCTCCCTTCAGCGCGACCCATGCGGGCCTGACGGCCGAAGCCGGCTATGAGGCGGCGCGTGCCCTGCACGAGCACCGTGTCGCCGCCGGCTGGCGCCGCGTCGGCCGCAAGATCGGCTTCACCAATCGCACGATCTGGCCGCGCTACGGCGTCTACGAGCCGATCTGGGGCACGGTTTACGACCGCACGCTCATCCGCGCCACGCACAACCGCGCGCCGGTACCGCTGCAAGGGCTCATCAACCCGAGGATCGAGCCGGAGATCTGCTTCCGGCTGCGCGCCGCGCCAGGCGATGACAGGCTCCTCGACTGCATCGAGTGGATGGCGCACTCCGTGGAAATCGTGCAGTGCCATCACCCCGGCTGGAGGCTCGCGCTGGCCGATTCCACCGCCGACAATGGCCTGCATGGGCGGCTGGTCGTCGGCACGCCTGTGCCCTTGCCGCCGGGAGTGGAGGGTTTGCTGCCGGCCGCTCAGGTCGAGCTCTACCGCGGCGAAGCGCTCGTCGATCGCGGCGTCGGCGCGAACGTGCTCGACAGTCCGCTGAAAGCGCTCGAGCATCTCGTCCGCTTGCTGGCGAGCCAGCGCGCCGCGCCGCCGCTCGACGCCGGCGAGATCATCACGACCGGCGTCATCACCGATGCCCATCCCGTCCGGCCGGGCGAGACTTGGACCACGCGCATCGCCGGACTGCCTCTGCCCGGACTGACGCTCGATTTCGCATGAGGCCGCTCGAAGGCATTACCGTCGTGTCGCTCGAGCAAGTGATCGCCGGGCCGTTCGCCACGCGCCAGCTCGCCGAGCTCGGCGCGCGCGTCATCAAGATCGAGCGGACCGGCGGCGGCGACGCCGCGCGCGCCTACGACCGCACGGTGAAGGGACTCTCGTCGCATTTCGTCTGGACGAACCGCTCGAAGGAAAGCGTGGCGCTCGACGCAAAGCATCCGGCGGCGCGCGCGGTCCTGGAGCGCCTCGTCGAGCGCGCCGACGTCTTCGTGCAGAACCTGGCGCCCGGCGCGGCCGAGCGGCTCGGCCTCGGCGCGCAGACCTGGCGAGCGCGCAACCCGAAGCTCGTCTGGTGCGGCATCTCCGGCTATGGGCCGAGCGGCCCTTATGCGGAGAAAAAGGCCTACGACCTGCTCGTGCAATGCGAGGCAGGCCTCCTCTCCGTGACCGGCACGCCGGAGGCGGCGGCGAAAGCCGGCATCCCGGTCGCCGACATCGCCGCCGGCATGTACGCGTTCTCCTCCATCCTGGCCGCGCTGATCCGGCGCCTGCGCACCGGAGAAGGCGCAACGCTCGACATCACGATGTTCGAAGCACTCGGCGAATGGATGGGGTTTCCCGCCTATTTCACCGCGTACGGCGGGCGCGCGCCCGAGCGCTCCGGCGCGCATCACGCGACGATCGCACCCTATGGGCCATTCCGGACCGGAGATGGCGCGACCGTGTTCCTGAGCGTGCAGAACGAGCGTGAATTCGCGCGCTTCTGCGAGATCGTGCTCGGCGACGCCGCGCTCGCGCGCGACCCGCGCTTCTCGACCAGCCCGGCGCGGCTGGCGAACCGACCGGCGCTGCATGAGCAGGTCGATCGCGTCTTCTCGCGCCTCACGGCCGACGAGGTCATCGCCCGGTTGGAGGCCGCGGACATCGCCAACGCGCGGTTGAATACGATGGACGAGTTCTGGCGCCATCCGCAGCTCGTCGCGCGCGAGCGGTGGACGAGCGTAGCATCGCCCGCCGGGCCGATCGACGCGCTCAAGCCGCCGTTCAATCTGAGCGGCTTCGAGCCACGCATGGAGGCGATCCCCGCCGTCGGCGAGCACACGCGCAAGGTGCTGGCGGAGGTCGGCTACGCGGATGCCGAGATCGACGCCCTGGCAGCGCAGGGCGCCGTGCAGGTCTAGGGGCTTTCGGTCTTCTCGACGCGGCTGCGGTATTCCGCGTATCCGTCGCGCCAGCCCGCCATGTAGTTGGCTCGATCGACCGCGATGCTCGCGCACTGTGCCGCGTACTGGTCGATCTGCGCCTGCACGCCGTAGATGTCGCCGTCGCGATATCCCAGGCGATACCAGTCGGCGCTGCGGCACTGGTCGGCGCTCATGGGCGCCGCGCAGCTCGCTATCAGCAGCGCAGCCGCGCTACTCAGTATGAGGCGTACGGGTGACATATTGGAAGTTGCCTTCGATCCAGCCTTCACGGTAGGCGGCGAAATTCAATGGAGTGCCGTTGCGCGCGCAGGGCGGGCCATAGAGCTCATCCTGCGGGTTGAGGCCCATGATGCCGTCGCGCACGCCGATATCGTAGGGCGCAGCGCACTGGTCAGGCTTGAGTTCGGCGGCCGCGCAAGCTGACAGCGAAACGACAGCTACCAGGAAGAAGAAATGCCTCATACCGCCGCGAACAGGCGGTGAACCCGTGTATTCCCGCTACTGCTTCGGCCGGTTCGTCTCGATGTTGGCCGCGCGCGCGAGGTCCCGGTGCACCCGGGCCACGCGCTCCACCTCGCCCTTGGCCGGGAAGCGCTCGTAGAAGCCCTCTTCGCGGAACTGCTTGGCCATCTCGGACCACGGCGCGAGGCGCTGCTCCCAGCGCGCGAGGCGTCCGTTTTCCGGCTCGGCGTCGTCGCGCGCGAGGTCCGCGCACACGCGCACCATGGCCTTGATGGTCACCGGCTTCGTGACCATGTAATTGTCCTTGCCCCACACCGCTTCGCCGAACACGGCCCGCGCCGCCTTGAAGAAGTCGCGGATGATGCCGTAATAGCGCGGCACTTCCTTCGCGCTGCCGCCGGCGAGCTGGATCGAGCGCCAGCGGCCGCGCACCCAGCGGTGCAGTTCGTTGAAGAGCTCGGCCTGCAGCACCCACTTGTCGCGCTGGCTGCGCCCGCCGAGGCGATTGATGCGATAGCGCAGCGGGCTGTCGCCCTCCATATAAAGCTTCTCGACCAGCCGCGCGGCGAACTTGCGGTCCGGCGCGGCGAACGAGACGCGATCGTAGAGGTCGACGAGATGGCTCTTGTTGATGCGCGTCGGCGTCGAGTTGATGATGACGAACATCTCGGTGGCGAAATCCTCGCTGCGACCGTCGAAGATGATGCACGGCACGTTAATGGTCGCCGCGTCGTCGGGCCGCTCCTGCATGTAGAAGTGCAGCGCCGCGAGCCGGTGCTGGCCGTCGATGATCAGGTACTTCGTGCCCGGCTCGGCGATGCTGCCATGTCCGCCATCGCCGCTCGCGCGGAAGTTGAGTCGCTCGGAGGTGAAGAGGAGCACCGTGCCCGGGATCGGCGGCTGCGAGACGGCGGTCTCGTAGAAGTTCTTCAGCTGCTTCACCTTCGAGCGCGAGATAGAGCGCTGGAAGGCCTCGTCGTTCTTCTCGATGCGCGCGATGAATTGCGCGATGTCGTCGTCCTCGGCGACGCGGGACGGGGCGATTTCTTCGCCTTCGCCGTAGAAACGGCTGATGAACCGCACCTTCGCCATGAGGTCCTTGGCGCGGTAGCTAACGAAGTAAAAGACGCCGTCCTTCTGGCGGATCTGCGTCGCTTGCATGGACGCTCCTCAGTGCCCCGCCCCCCCGACAGGCGTACGGGCGCGAATATAAAGGAAAAACGGACTTCGGGCCCGCGCCGTTGCGATACCTAGGGGGTGCACACCCCCAGCATCAGGGCCTGGAGCACCTCGCCGGTGTGCCGGTTCTGGACGAAGGCGGCCACTCCGGAATCGGCCGGCTTGGCCTTCGGCAGGTACGCGAGGTCGATGTCCCGCCGGCCGAGCTCGTACGGCCCTTTCCATTCGAGGGCCACGTAGTCGTGTGGCAGCAGCCGGCCGCGGTTCTCGCCGGCGAGTACCTGGGTCGACAGGCCGCTCTCGTACGCCGCGACGTACAACTGCGTCGTCGCGGCGGCGGCACGCGCGTTCACCTGCACCCGGAACGCGGTCGTGCCGCGCTCCAGGATGGCGAGCTCCAGCTGGGCGGCCGCGGGACGGGCGTTGATCCGCTCGACTGCGCGGTCGAAGTCCTGGCCGCCCCAATTGCGGAAATCCGCGCCCTGCAGGACGACTTGGGGGGTATAGACAAGCGCCACGCGTTGCAGCTGCGACAGGCGCCGCTGCCGCTGCGAGAACTCGCGCCGCGCATAAGGATCCTTCCAGCCGATGTAATCCCAGTAGTCGACGTGCAGGGCGAGCGGCACGACGCGCTCGCGGGGGTAGGCCTTGGCAATACCCGAGAGCCATCGGTCGGCGGGCGGGCAGCTGTTGCAGCCCTCCGAGGTGTAGAGCTCGACGAAGGCGATGGTATGAGCCGGCGAGCGGGCTGTGCAGGCTGCCGCTCGCGCCAGCACCGGAACGAGCGCGGTCACGACGACGAGAAGTGCGATACGCATCCGCGTTGGTCGAAATGCGCGCCGCGCGCTTACAGCCCGCCGCCGATAATGCGGCGTGCCGCACGCTTCCTTTTTCGTCGCCTCGGCGGCTTGGAACTTTGGCCTTGGCATGACGTGGCTCGCGGTACCGTTATACGCGTACTCGCAAGGCCTATCCAATGCCGAGATCGGCGCGCTCTTTGCTGCCCCGGTCCTCGCCCAGGCGCCCCTCAACCTCATGGGCGGTGCCTATACCGACCGCATCGGCGGCCGCCGCATCATGCTCGGTTCCTGCCTCGTCGTCGTCGTGGTGGGCGCCTGGTTCACGATCGCGCACGGATTCTGGATGCTGATGGCGGGGCAACTGGGGCTCATCCTGTCACGGGCGGCCTTCTGGCCCGCCACCTGGGCCATGGCGAGCGAGCTGCCCGGCGAGCGGGGCGTGCAACTCGGGCGGCTGAACGCGGTGACCAGCTTCGGCCAGATCGTCGGCACCGGGCTCTGCGGCTTTCTCCTGGCCGCCAACGGCTTCGCGGCTACGTTCCTCGCCCTCGCCGGCACCGGCGTTGTCTCCCTGATCGCCGGCCTCGCGACGCCGCACCGGCCGAAGCGAGCGGCCTCGAGCCATGCTCACCCGCTGGCGGCGTACCTGCCGCTCCTGCGCAAGCGGATCATGGTCTACACGATGATGTGCGCGTACCTCTCGGCGCTGCCGTTCTCGCTCACCATGTCCTTCTATCCGCTGCTCCTCGCGCAATACGGGCACGCCGAGGGCGAGTCCGGGGTGCTGCTAGCGCTTCGGGCCGCGGGGTCGATTTTCGCGAGCCTGCTCGCCGGTGGATTCGTCCGCACCGGTCCGCAGACCCTGTGGCCCGTGATGTGCGGCCTCGCCGTCGCCGCTTCGATCGGCTTCCTTCCGATGATCAACCATACCGCGCCGATCGCGTTCTGGATGCTGGTGGTGGGCGCCGGGACGGCGGCGATGACGCTTTACTTCCAGATCACCATTTCGGAAGCGAGCACGTCCGAGGAGCGCGGCTCCGCGCTCGCGCTCGGCGGCCTCGGCTGGAGCGTCTCCCACCTCAGCACGCCGCTCCTCATGGGATTCGCCGCCGACCGCTACGGCATCGTCACCGGCTTCTATGTTCTCGGCGGGTTCGCGCTCGCCTGCGCGCTCCTTATCGCCGTGACGCGCCACTGGGCTTTCGGCCGCGGCTAGTTGGTCCGCCGGCGCAGCCGTTCCTCGCGCTCCAGGATGCCGCGCTCGATCGAGCGAAGCGCCTCCAGCTGCTGCTTGAGCGCTTCCTCGCGCTTGTCGCGCTCTTTGTCGTTCGCCTCCCGCTGGCGCGCCAGCCTTTCCGTTTCACGCGCGGCGCGGCGGCGCTCGGCGACCTGCGAACCGAGGAGCGCGGCGAAACGACCTACGCCCGGTGCACCGGCGTCCGCAATGGGCTCAAGCAGCTCGGCTGCCCGCGCATCGTCGCGCAACGGCTCCGGCAGCGTCGCGAGCAGGGTGCCCACGCGCAGCCGATTGACGGGCGAGGCATCGGCCGCGAACTGCTGCTCCGCGCGGGAAAGCACGCCTTTTTGTTCCACCGCCGGCGCGCGTGCCGCCTGGACAGCAGCCGCCATCACGGCATCGACTTCTGCCAACGACGCCGAAGAGGACGGCATGAGCTGTGCGCAGCCCGCCACGGCGAGCGCGGCGACCGTAGCGAGGAATGACTTGGCCATGTCCTTATAATTTAAGGAAGAATGTCCGACGCGAGCCCGAAAATCTATCTCGTCGTCGCGGTGGCTAGCAACGGCGTCATTGGCCGCGACGGCCAGCTCCCCTGGCACCTGCCCGAAGACCTCAAGCATTTCAAGCGCCTAACGCTCCGCCACCCTATCATCATGGGTCGGCGCACGTGGGAATCGCTGAAGGGGCCTCTACCCGGGCGGGACAACATCGTCGTCACGCGCCAGGCGGGATATGACGCCCCGGGCGCCGCGGTGGCGAACTCACTCGAGGGAGCAGTCGCGCTCTGTGCCGGCGAGCCGGTCGCATTCGTCATCGGCGGCACCAGCCTGTTCGCCGAATCGCTGCCGATCGCCGCGGGCATCGTGATGACCGAGATCCACCGCGACTACGCGGGTGACACCTGGTTCCCGCAGTACGACCGCTCGCGCTGGCGGGAGAGCCAGCGCGAGAGTCATGTCACGGCGGATGGGACGAAGTTCGATTTCGTCCTGTACGAGCCCGCTTAGCCTTTAACCTTCGACTCGAAGACCCGCACCTCCGGTAACGGAAAGCCGTTGAACTGGCTCGCGTACGCGGTGGTGTAGGCGCCGGCGTTGCGGATATAGACGAAGTCGCCCTCCTGGAGGTCCGACGGCAGCGGCTCGTCGCGCATGACGATATCAACCGAGTCGCAAGTCGGTCCGCCCACCGTCCAAGCAATGTCCGGGCCTGAGCGGTCGGTGCGGATGCGGTACTTTAGCCCTTCGCTGGATTCGATCACCCCGCCGAAGAGGCCGGCATCCCAGTGCATCCAGCGCTTGCCGCCGCGGGTCGCGGTGCCGAGCACGCGGCAGACGAAATAGCCGGCGTCCGACACGAGATAGCGGCCCGGCTCGGCGATCACCTGCACGTCGTCCGGGAACGCCTTGAGGCCCTCGTTCACCACGGCCGCGATCACTTCGATCGACGGGATCGGCTTCACGTGACGCACCGGATAGCCGCCACCGATGTTGAGCAAGCGGGGCTTGAGGCCCGCCTTCAGCATGACGTCGAAAAGCGTGCGCGCCTTCTCGAGGGCCACGCGCCAGTTCTCCGGGTTGCGGCATTGCGAGCCGACGTGGAACGTGATGCCCGCCAGATCGACGCCGGTCTTCGCCGCGGTGGCGATGATTTCGCGCGCGTCGCCGGCACCGGCGCCGAACTTGCCCGACAGTGGCCAGTCGCTGCCGATGTTGGGGGTCGCGATGCGCAGGTACTGCTTCGCGTCCGGCTTGACCGACTGGATCCGCCGCATCTCGTCCAGGCTGTCGATAACGAACCACTCCACCCCCTTCGACGCGGCGTAGGCGACCGCCTCGCGGGACTTCACGGGGTTGGAAAAGAAAACTTCCGAGGCCGGCACGCCGAGGCTCATGAGGAGGTCGAGCTCGGTGGTCGAGGCGATCTCGAAGCCACAGCCCTCCTGCGCCAGCACCTTGAGGACGCGGCGGTCGGGATTGGCCTTGACGGCATAGTGCGGCCGCACGCGAGGCATGGCCGCGCGAAAGCGGCGCGCCTTCTCGCGCACGATGGCCGTGTCGACGATCAGGAACGGTCGGGTGTACTTCTGGGCTGCCGCCTGGCGCACGATCTCGAAGTCGAGGCTGACCTCGGGATGCGTGTCGAAGAGCTGCTCGAGCGGTTGCTGCTTGGTGACTGCGGACTGCCGGGTGCGCACTACGTTAACGGGTCGATCCCCCATTCATCTCTCCAGGTCGCGAACTAAGTTTCAGGAATATCCCGAACACAAACGGCGAACACCGGAAACGAGTTCCTCTGGCTTCTCATGATGACCTCCTTTTCCTCGCAAAAGTGGTCCACGAAATTGAGCGGATTATGGGGCTTTGGTCCCGCACGTCAAGGGTTTTTTGACCCGTTTTTACGGTCCCTATAGCGCCCCGGACGGGGCCCAACCACAAGCTATTGTGGTGCGAGAAAAGCGCAGGGCTAGATACGCGGGAGCGTCACGCCTTTTTGGCCCTGATACTTGCCGCCGCGGTCGCGGTAGCTGGTCTCGCACGACTCATCGGACTCGAGGAAGATGACCTGAGCGACGCCTTCGTTGGCGTAGACCCGCGCCGGCAGCGGCGTGGTGTTGGAAAACTCGAGCGTCACGTGGCCTTCCCACTCGGGCTCAAGCGGCGTGACGTTGACGATGATGCCGCAGCGGGCGTACGTCGACTTGCCGAGGCAGATGGTCAGCACGTTGCGCGGGATGCGGAAGTACTCGACGGTGCGCGCGAGAGCGAACGAATTGGGCGGGATGATGCATACCTCGCCCGTGTAATCGACGAAGTTCTTTTCGTCGAACGCCTTCGGGTCGACGATGGTCGAGTTGATGTTGGTGAAGATCTTGAACTCCGTCGAGCAGCGGATGTCGTAGCCGTAGCTCGAGGTGCCGTAGGAGACGATGCGCCGGCCGGCGACTTCCTTCACCTGGCGGGCCTCGAAGGGCTCGATCATCCGCCGCTCGGCCGCCATGCGGCGGATCCAGCGGTCCGACTTGAGGCTCATCAGGTGTTCTGCACCACGATGTTGGGGAACTTCGAGGTCATGTCGCGCTGCGATTCCGCGATCTTTACCGCGCAGCGGCGCGCAATGCGGCGGTAGATCTCGGCCGCCGGGCCGTCCGGATCCGAGACCACCGTCGGGCGGCCGGAATCGGCCTGGCTGCGGATCGACTCGTCGAGCGGCAGCTGACCGAGGAGCTCGGTACCGTAGTCCTTCGACATGCGCTCCGCGCCGCCCGAGCCGAAGATGTGGCTCTCGTGCCCGCACTTGGGGCAGACGTGGAAGGACATGTTCTCGACCACGCCGAGGATCGGAATGCCTACCTTCTCGAACATCTTCAGTCCCTTGCGCGCGTCGATGAGCGCGATGTCCTGCGGGGTGGTCACGATCACGGCGCCCGTGACCGGCACCTTCTGCGCGAGCGTGAGCTGGATGTCGCCCGTCCCGGGCGGCAGGTCGATCACCAGGTAGTCGAGCTCACGCCAGTTGGTTTCCTTCAGGAGCTGCTCGAGCGCCTGCGTCACCATCGGCCCGCGCCACACCATCGGCGTGTCGATGTCGATCAGGAAGCCGATCGAGCTCGCCTGCAGGCCGTGGCCTTCCATCGGCTCGATGCGCTTGCCGTCCTTGGATTCCGGGCGGCCGGCGATGCCGAGCATCATCGGCTGCGATGGACCATAGATGTCCGCGTCGAGGATGCCCACGGACGCGCCCTCGGCGGAAAGCGCGAGCGCGAGGTTCACCGCGGTAGTGGATTTGCCGACGCCGCCCTTGCCGGAGGCGACGGCGATGATGTTCTTGATGCCCGGGACGAGCTTCACTCCCCGCTGCACGGCGTGGGCCACCACTCGCGAGCCGACCTTTACCGCCACCTTGCCCGCGCCCGCCCCCTTGAGCGCCTGCGTCACCTGCGCTCGAATCGGCTCGTGCTGGCTCTTGCCCGGGTAGCCGAGCTCGATGTCGAGCGATACGTCCTCGCCGGAGATGCGGATGTTGCGCGCGGAACGCGTCGACACGAAATCCTTGCCGGTATTGGGATCGACGAGGCCGCGCAGAGCGGACTGGACTTGCGCTTCGCTGAGAGGCATGGAGGGGCGGGGAAAGCGGCTAAGTGTACCTAAATCGCCGCTAGAATTGGCTTTTTCCCGGCTTCGAAATGTCCGCGCGCACGCTTTTCGTCACCACGGCGCTGCCTTATGCAAACGCGCCTTTCCACATCGGCCACATCATGGAGTACATCCAGGCCGACATCTGGGTGCGCTTCCTGCGGATGCAGGGCCATACCGTGCATTTCGTGGGCGCCGACGACGCGCACGGGGCGCCGATCATGCTCGCGGCGGAGAAGGCGGGGAAGTCACCGCAGGCATTCGTCGCCGACATCGCACGAGGCCGCAAGCAGTACCTGGACGGCTTCCACGTCTCGTACGACAACTGGCACTCGACCCATTCGACCGAGAACACGGAGCTCTCGCAAGGGATCTTCCGGCGGCTGAAGGCGGCCGGCCTCATTTACTCCAAGCCGGTCGAGCAGTTCTACGACCCGGTGAAGCGCATGTTCCTCGCCGACCGCTACATTAAGGGTCAATGCCCGAACTGCGGCGCGAAGGACCAGTACGGCGACGCTTGCGAGAACTGCAGCACCGTCTATTCCGCGACCGAGCTGAAGGACCCGTACTCGACGCTGTCCGGCGCCACACCGGTGCTGA
>Ga0207707_10001930_pt1 | contig 18855 bp, 19 predicted proteins | sample KBSC83BmetaG_FD_184336 | JGI IMG/M metagenome (GOLD analysis project Ga0207707, IMG submission 184336) | Corn rhizosphere microbial communities from Kellogg Biological Station, Michigan, USA - KBS C8-3B metaG (SPAdes) (version 2) | ecosystem: Host-associated > Plants > Roots > Rhizosphere ...
CGTGAGCCAGCGCTTCGGCGTCTCGAGCCGCTCGGTGGGATCCTTCGCGACCTCCCCTTCACCGAGGAGGAAACGGTAGTACGTGCGCATCGCGGAGACGTTGCGGCGAATCGACGCCGGGGCGAGCCCCACGTCCTTGAGATGGTACAGATACTCGCGCAGCATCGTGGGCGTGACCGCCGTGGGTGCGGCGGCGCCCTTCGCGCGGGCGAAGGTGGCGAAGCGCGAGAGATCCCGGTGGTACGCCTCGCTCGTCGGCGCGGCCGCACCCTGCTCCACCGTCATGAAATCGTCGAACCGCTCGAGCAGGAAGTCGCGCGCGATCTCGTCGACCGCGGTCACGGCTCGATCGCGACGACGGTTGCCACCGCGATGCACGCGATTCCCTCGTTGCGTCCGATCCACCCCATCCCCTCGTTCGACTTTCCCTTCACGCTCACCGCGCCGCGGTCGAGCGCCAGCGCGCCGGCCAGCGCGTCGCGCATCGCGTCGCGATACGGCGCGATGCGCGGCGACTCGGCGATCACCGTGACGTCGACGTTGCCGGGGCGCCAGCCGCGCGCGCGCAGGTAGCGCAGCGCCTCGCGCAGCATCTCGATCGAGTCGCGGTTGCGGTTCGCGGGATCGTCGTCCGGAAACATCGCCCCGATGTCGCCCTCGCCGGCCGCGCCGAGCAGCGCGTCGGTGACCGCGTGCGCCACCGCGTCGGCATCCGAGTGCCCCGTGAGCGATTTGTCGTGCGGGATGTCGAGTCCGCCGAGCCGGATCGCGGAACCGGGCGCGAACCGATGCGAGTCGTAGCCGACACCGATCCGAACCGCGGGCGGCACGGCGCGCTTGCGCGACTGGCTGCGACGCTCCGCGCCCGCGGGGCGGTCGCTCTGCCTACCCATCGCTCGTCCGGGCGCGCGCGGTCACGCGGCGGCGCTCGCCGGCTGGATGATCGAATAGTCCTGGCGGCGGCGCGCCGGCGTGAAGCCCGCGTCGCCGATGAGGCGCTCCATCTCCGCGATCGTCATGCGGTGCGTCGTGTTCGCAGCGGAGACGACGTTCTCTTCGATCATGAGCGATCCGAAATCGTTGCAGCCGAAGCGAAGCGCTACCTGTCCGATCTTGCCCCCCATGGTCACCCAGCTCGCCTGGAGGTTTGGCACGTTGTCGAGCACGATGCGCGCGAGCGCGGTCGTGCGCAGATAGTCGACCGCGTTCGTCTTGGGCTGGTTCGACATCGTCGGCGTGTTCTCGGGCTGCAGCGGCCAGCAGATGAAGGCGGTGAAGCCGTTCGTGCGCGCCTGCAGCTCGCGAACGCGCTCGAGGTGCTCGATCCGCTCCGCGAGCGTCTCGCCGATGCCGTACATCATGGTGACGCTCGTCTTCATCCCTTCCTGGTGCGCGATCTCCATGATCTCGAGCCACCGGTCCGCGCCCGCCTTCTTGCGCGCCACGAGATCGCGCACGCGCTGCACGAGAATCTCGCCGCCACCGCCCGGCACGGAGTCCAGCCCCGCCTTCATGAGCTCGCGAATCACGTCGCGCGCATCCATGCGGAACGTCTTCGCGAAGAAGTCCACCTCGCTCGGGCTGAAGCCGTGGATGTGGATGGTGTGGTACTGCTTGATGTAGCGCAGCAGATCCAGATACCACTCGAACGGGATGTACGGATTGTGGCCGCCCTGCATGAGGATCTGCACCGCGCCGAGCTGCTTCGCCTCGTCGATCTTCGCGCCGATCTGCTCGTACGACAGCGTCCACCCTTCGCCGTGCTTGGGCCGTCGATAGAAGGCGCAGAAGCCGCAGTCCGCGACGCAGACGTTCGTGTAGTTGATGTTCCTGTCCACGATGTACGTCACGATGTCGTGCGGGTGCAGCTGCTGCCGAACGCGGTCGGCCTCGGAGCCGAGCTCGAGGAGCGGCGCGTTCGTGTAGAAGTCGAGGAGGTCTCTCATGTCAGGCTGCAGGGAGAAACGAGAGCGGCGCGGCAGGCACGATCCCCGCCGCCGCGATCCGGCGAAAGAACTCGGACAGTCCCGCCAAATGGTCGTAGGACAGCCGGTAGTCGAGCCCCGCGAAATATTCGAGGCAGATGCGCCGCGCCACGCCCGTCACCGCCGACGCCTGCTCGGCGAGCACGTCGAGGTGCGAGAGGCCCCAGTCGCGCGACTCGAGCAGCCGCGCGTGCACCTGCAGCGCCTCGGCCACGACGGCAGTGCGCTGCGCCACCCACACCGCGAACACGAACGGAAGGCCGGTCCATTCCTTCCAGCAGGCGCCGAGGTCGTAGACGTACGGGTAGTCGGGCGACGCCGTGTGCGCCGCGTCGCCACCGCGCAGGCGATTCGAGAGGAGCAGCGCGGCGTCGCCGATCACGAGCCGCGCGTCGTGCGGCTCCTCGGCGAATCGCGCCACGTCCGTCATCTCGGCATCCCCCGCGGCGAGCTCCGGAGCGGCCTTCCACACGTGCTCGAACAGCAGCCGTGTGAGCGCGACGCTCGTCATCGAGCTGCGCGTGAGGAGCACGCGCCGGCCATCGAGCTCGCCCGCCGGCACGCGCGAGAAGAGCATCACGCTCCGCACGGGACCGTCGGAGGTGATCGCGAGGTCGGGGAGCAGAAGATAGCGCGCCGACTCGCGCGCGTACTCGACCGCGGAGATCACGCTCACCTCGAGCTGCCCGGCGGCCATGAGCCGATTCAGCTCGCTGGGATTCCCGCTCACCACCGGCGCGCCGAGATCGACGACGCCGCGATCGATGGCGCCGTAGACGGGATAGCAGTTGATGTAGCGAATGCGCCCGACGCGCACGTCAGGCCGCCTCGGCGGCGACCGGCTCGAAGGTGCGAATGGTGTTGTAGAGCGAGTCGCGCTCCACCGGCACGCGGCCCGCGCCGCGGATGAGCGACAGCAGCTCTTCGAGCGGCAGCCCCTGCGCCGTGTGCGCGCCCGCCTCGTGGTAGATCTTCTCGCGAACCACGGTGCCCTCAATGTCGTTCACGCCCCACGAGAAGGTGATCTGCGACAGGAAGGGCGTCACCATGATCCAGTGTGTCTTGATGTGCTCGAAGTTGTCGAGAAAGAGCCGTCCTACCGCGACGTTGCGAAGATCGTCGAAGCCGGTTGTCGCCGTCCCCTGCCGGCCGAGCGTGATGCCGAGCTCGTTGTTGTCCGGGTGGTAGGCGAGCGGGATGTAGGTGAGGAAGCCGCCCGTCTCGTCCTGGAGGGTGCGCAGCATCGCGAGGTGCTCGATGCGGTCGGCGGTGGACTCGACGTGGCCGTAGAGCATGGTGGCGTTCGAGCGGATGCCGAGGCGATGTGCAACGCGATGCACTTCGATCCAGTCCTCGGCGTTGAGCTTCTTCTCGGCGATCGTCGCGCGGACGCCCTTGCCGAACACCTCGGCGCCGCCGCCCGGGAGCGTATCGAGTCCGGCGTCACGCAGCGCCACGAGCACATCGTGGTTCGACATCTTCTCGATGCGGGCGATGTGCGCGATCTCCACCGCCGTGAGCGCCTTGATGTGGACGTTCGGGTGGCGCTCCTTGAGGCCGCGGAACATCTCGGCGTAGTAGGCGAGCCCGGCCCCCATGTCGAGCCCTCCCACGATGTGGAACTCGCGCACGTACGGGTTCGCGGCGGCTTCGCCGTACACCTGGTCCATGGTGTAGCGGTACGCCCCGCTCTCCTTCGGCAGCCGCGCGTACGAGCAGAACACGCACGTCTTGCGGAGGATGCAGACGTTGGTGGGGTTGATGTGCTGGTTGGCCGCAAAGTAGACGCGGTTGCCGTGCCGCGCCTCGTTCGCCGCGTTGGCGAGGTGGCCGACGCCGAGGAGATCCGGCGTTTCGAAGAGCGTGGCGCCGTCGGCCTCCGAGAGCCGCTCGCCGGCGGCTACCTTGGCGGCGATGGGGCGCAGTGCGGGGTCGCCCAGCCGCGCGAAGGAGACGTTCGCGGGAACGGGCATCTCAGGGCTCGTAGCGGCGAACGGCGAGCGTGACGTTGTGGCCGCCGAAGCCGAAGCTGTTGCTCAACGCCGCCGTGACGTCCCGCCGCCGCGCCGTGTTCGGCGTGTAGTCGAGATCGCACTCCGGGTCGGGCGTGCAGTAGTTGATCGTGGGCGGTATGATGCCGTCGCGCACGACCAGCGCCGAGATGAGGAACTCGACCGCCCCGGCGGCGCCGAGCATGTGGCCCGTGCACGACTTGGTCGAGCTCACGCTCAGGTCATCCGCGGACTCGCCGAAGACCGCGCGAATCGCCTTGGTCTCGTTGAGATCGTTCGCGGGCGTGGAGGTCCCGTGCGCGTTCACGTACTGCACCGTCTCCGGCGTGAGTCCCGCGTCCTGCATCGCACGCTTCATCGCGCGCTGCGCGCCCTCGCCGTTGGGCGCCGGCGAGGTGAGGTGGTACGCATCGCCCGTGGCGCCGTAGCCCACGATCTCCGCGTAGATGTTCGCGCCGCGCTTGAGCGCGTGCTCGAGCTCCTCGAGGATGATCGTCGCGCCCCCCTCGCCCATCACGAAACCGTCGCGCGTCGCGTCGAAGGGACGGGACGCGGTGAGCATCTCGTCGTTGCGCTCGGACAGCGCGCGCATGTTGGCGAAGCCGCCGATCGACATCGCCGTCACCGCCGCTTCCGCGCCGCCGGTGATCATGAGGTCCGCATCGCCGTACTGCACGGCGCGGTACGCGTCGCCGATGGCGTGTGCGCTCGTGGCGCAGGCCGACACGGTGGCGTAGTTCGGGCCGCGGGCGTTGAACTGCATCGACACCAGCCCCGCCGCGATGTCGGAGATGAACATCGGAATGAAGAACGGGGAGATCTTGGACGGACCGCGCTCGCGGTAGGTATCGTGCTGCTCCTCGAACGTCTTGAGCCCGCCGATCCCGCTGCCGATGATCACGCCGAGCCGATCGGGGTCGATCTCGGTGTTGTTCTCGAGCTTCGCGTCGCGCATGGCCTGGACGGCCGTGGCGACGGCGTACTGGGCGAACAGGTCGGCGCGCTTGGCCTCCTTTCGCTCCATGTACGCGAACGGATCGAAGTCCTTCACCTCGCACGCGAACTTCACGGCGAAGGGTGTGGAATCGAACTTCGTGATCGGTCCCGCCCCGGAGCGGCCCTCCAGGAGGGACTGCCAGGTCGTCGCCACGTCGTTTCCGACGGGCGTTATGGCACCGAGGCCGGTGACGACGACCCTGCGCTTACTCACGCCGTCTTCGTCTTGAGGTAGGTCAGCGCATCGCCAACCGTGCGCAGCTTCTCGGCATCCTCATCGGGGATGTCGATGTTGAACTCCTTCTCGAACTCCATCACCAGCTCGACCGTGTCCAGACTGTCGGCTCCAAGATCCTCCATGAAGCTCGCATCGTTCGTCAGTTTCTCGCGCTCGACGCCAAGCTCCTTGGCGATGATTTCCTTGACCTTTTCTTCGAGATCCGCCATGGACGTGGTCCCCTGTGAGTGAATTGTGCGCGCCTCAGCGCGAAACGTGCTGCTGAAATCTACATCACTAGCCCGCCGTCCACCACGAAGACCTGCCCCGTGATGTACGACGCGTGCTCGGACGCCAGGAAGACGCACACGCCCGCGATGTCGGCGGGGGTCCCGAGGCGTCCGAGCGGTATCTGTGCACCGAGCTCCGTGCGGGCGGCCGGCGTCATGGCCGCGGTCATGTCGGTCTCGATGAATCCCGGTGCGACGGCGTTCGCGAGGATGTTGCGCGATGCCAGCTCCTTCGCCACGGATTTCGTGAGCCCGATGAGCCCCGCCTTGCTCGCCGCGTAGTTGGCCTGCCCCTTGTTCCCCGTGATGCCGACGACGCTGGTGATGTTGATGACGCGCCCCCAGCGGCGTTTCATCATTCCGCGCGACGCCGCGCGAATGGTCGCGAACGCGCCGCGGAGATTCGCGTCGAGCACCGCGTCCCAGTCATCGTCCTTGAGTCGCATCAGCAGGTTGTCGCGCGTGATTCCGGCGTTGTTCACGAGAATGTCCACCGATCCCATGTCGCGCTCGACGCTCTCCACCAGCGAGGCCGCGCTCTCGGCGCTCGCGATGTCGCACGCGAAGCCGCGCGCCTCGCCGCCGATCGCCGCGGCGACCTCTGCCGCGTTGTCGGCATTGCGTCCGGATACCGCAACGCGCGCGCCCGCGGCCGCGAGCGCCGTCGCGATCTCACGCCCGATGCCCCGCGTGCTCCCCGTGACGAGCGCAACGCGGCCGGCGAGATCGATCGTCACCATGCGACTTGGGCGAGCAACTGCTCGATCTCCGCAGGCGTGCCGCAGGTCATCGTTCGCGCTCCGGGGACGATGCGTTTGACCAGCGTGGAGAGTACCGCGCCGGGCCCCATCTCGACATAGAGCGAGCCCGGCAAGTCCTTGGCCGTTTGCCGCACGAGCTCCGTCCAGCGCACGGGCGAGGTCAGTTGGCGAAGCAGCAGCGCCTTCGCATCTTCTGATCCCGCAGCGGGATGCGCGCTTACGTTCGAGTAAACTGGGAAGTCGGCAGCAGCGAACGGTGCCGCATTCAACGCCGCCTCCAGTCCCGACGCCGCCTCCTGCATGAGCGGCGAGTGAAACGCGCCACTCACGTTGAGTCGAATCGCGCGTTTGGCTCCGAGCTCCTTCGCGAGCTCCATCGCGCGCTCCACCGCAACCACCTCTCCCGAGATCACCAGCTGCTCCGGCGTGTTGTAGTTCGCCGGCACGACCTCGCCAAAGTCGCGCGCGCGAGCACACGCCTCCTCGACCTTCTCCTCGGCGAGCCCCAGAATCGCCGCCATCGCGCCCGGCCGCCTGGCGCCGCTCTCGAACATCAGCTCGCCGCGCCGCCGCACGAGACGGAGCGCGTCGGCGAAGGCCAGTGACCCCGCCGCGTGATACGCCGTGAACTCGCCCAGCGAATGCCCCGCGGCGGCGCGCACGTGCGGCCGCACGCGATTCGCGACCACGGCCCACACCGCCGCGCCATGGGTGAGCAGCGCGGGCTGCGCGTTCTTCGTGGCCATGAGCTCCTCGTCCGGCCCTTCGAAGCATAGCTGCGACAGCGGCACGCCGAGCGCGCGGTCGGCGGCGTCGAACACGTCGCGCGCGGACGGATACGCGAGCGCGAGGTCCTTGCCCATGCCGGGCTTTTGCGATCCCTGTCCGGGAAAGAGGAGTACGATGTCCACCGCGGGTGCGCTCAGAGACGAACGACCGAGGATGCCCACGTGAAGCCGGCGCCGAACGCCACCATGAGCACGATCGAGCCCTCTCCGACGAGTCCCTTCTGGATCGCCTCGTCGAGCGCGATGGGGATCGATGCGGACGACGTGTTGCCGTACCGGTCGACGTTCACGTAGACCTTGTCCATCGGAATCCCCGCGTGTTTCGCGGTTGCCTCGATGATGCGCAGGTTCGCCTGGTGCGGCACGAGGAGGTCGATGTCGTTGCCATTGATTCGCGCGATGTCGAGCGCGCGATCCGCCGATTCGGCCATCGAGCGCACCGCGTGCTTGAACACCTCGCGCCCGGCCATGTGCACGAGGTGCGTGCGCGCCTCGAGCACGTCGGGCGACATCGGCGTGGCCGCACCGCCGGCGGGACGATAGAGAAGATCCGCGAGCGTGCCGTCGCTGCGCATGAAGGTGGACAGCACTCCCCGTCCCTTCTGCGACCGGCGCATCACGGCCGCGCCCGCGCCGTCGCCGAACAGCACGCACGTCGCGCGGTCCGTCCAGTCGCAGATGGCGCTCATCTTCTCGGAGCTCACCACGAGCACCGTCTCCGCCGCGCCGCTGTTGATCAGCCCCTCGGCCAGCGTCATCCCGTAGAGAAAGCCGCAACAGGCGGCGGAGATGTCCATCGCCGCCGCGCGCGTGGCGCCGAGCGCGGCCTGCACGTCGACGGCGGTCGCGGGGAGCAGGCGGTCGGGGGTGGCCGTGCTCAGGATGATCACATCCAGCTCGCCGGCGAGCACGCCCGCGCGCTTCATCGCGATGCGTGCCGCGTCGGCGCCCATGCTGCACGTCGACTCGCCGGGGCCGGCGATGTGCCGTTCCGAGATCCCGGTGCGCTCCATAATCCATTCGTGCGTCGTCTCGATCCCGATCGCCGCGAAGTCGTAGTTGGTCATCACGCGCGCGGGCACCGAACGCCCCACCGCGGAGATCTGCGCCGTGGGACGTTTCATGCGCTCGCGACGGCGGCGTGTCCGAGGCGGCGGCCGATGTGGTCGTTCATGCGCGACTCCACCGCGCGCACCGCAACCTGAATCGCGTTCTTCATCGCGCGCGGCGACGAGCTGCCGTGCGAGATGATGCTCACTCCCTTCACGCCGAGCAGCGGCGCGCCGCCGTAGTCCGAATAGTCGAATCCCTGGAAGGTGCGGGCGATCTTGTCCTGCTCGAATCCGGCCGCCGCGAGCATGCTGAAGATCAGCCCCGGCACCGACTCGTAGAACTTGAGCAGCACGTTGCCCACGAAGCCGTCACACACCACCACGTCGAGCGATCCGCGCGTGCTCCCCGCCGTGAGAATGTCGCGCCCCTCGACGTTGCCGATGAAGTTGAGCCCCGCGTGCGACAGGAGCTTGTGCGCCTCCTTCACCGCCGCGTTTCCCTTCTCCGACTCCTCGCCGTTGCTGAGCAGGCCGATGGCCGGATCGGGACGCAGCAGGATGTCTTCCGCGTACACGGAGCCGAGGCGCGCGAACTGGACGAGCTCCTCGGCGGAGCAATCGACGTTCGCGCCCGCGTCCACGAGCACCACGGGGCGCTTGAGCGTGGGGATCATCGCCGCGATCGCGGGGCGCGTGAGCCCGTGGTGCAGCTTGAGCAGAAAGACGGACGAGGCCATCTGCGCGCCGGTGTTGCCGGCGGAGACGAAGGCATCCGCCTTGTCGGACGCGTGGAGCTTGAGACCCACCACCATGGAGCTGTGCGGCTTGCCGCGGATCGCGGCGGTGGGCCTGTCGGACATCTCGATGACGTCCGGCGCCTCGACGATGGAGATGCGATCGCGCCGCACGGCGAAGCCAGCCGGATCTTCCGTGCGGAGACGGTCGAGCTCCGCCTGGATGATGGCGGTGCGGCCGACGAGCGCGATCGTATGCCCCGAGTCGAGCTCGCCGATGGCGAGCATCGCGCCAGCGACTGGCGAACGAGGGGCGAGGTCACCCCCCATCGCATCCACGGCGATCCGCGCCAATGCTAGGCTTCCTTGGCTTCGACCCGCTGCTCCCCGCCGTAGTAGCCGCATTCGGCGCAGACACGATGCGGACGTTTCATGCTCTGACAGCGCGGGCAGCGCTGAATGGCGATTGCCGGCGCTTTCTTGTGTGTATTGCGGGCGCGCTTCTTTCGCTTGGAGGTGCGGCGCTTCGGGACGGCCATGAGTGCTCAGTAAGAAAAGAAAAGGTTCGGTGCTCGAAGATCCTAACGTTCGGTCAGTCGTCCGTGCCGCGAACGGTTCGAAGCGCCGCCCATCGCGAGTCGATCGCGGGCGGGCAGCTGCACGGTCCAGCGTTCAATTCTGCGCCACAGGTCGGACAGAGTCCCTTGCAGTCGTCGCTGCACACCGGAAAGCGCGGAACGGCGAGCAGCCACTGCTCTCGCACCGCGGCGCTCAGGTCCAGCGTGCGCGCGCGCGGCTCGAGCACGTACACCTCGGGGTCGTCCATCTCATCGCCCGCCTCGGCGTACAGCACGTGCACGTTCTCGTGCACCTTCACCGGCGTATCGACCAGGCACCGCCGGCATGGCACGGTGGCCTCGCCGTCGATGGCCCCGCTCCAGTAGTAGCGGCCGGGACCGGCCACCGACAAACGGCCCGAGGCGCGCACGGCCGTTTCCGGAAGCATGTCGCCCTCGATCCAGACCGGATCTCGAGCGTCCAGCGCACCGGCAACCGTGGCCGCCTGCTCCTCCAGCGACCGTATGTCGAAAGACAGCATAACCTATGAATCTACTTGAAGATGACACGCGCGGCAAGATGCCGCTCAGCGGGCCGCGAGCAGCTCCGCGTCGGCGAAAAAGAAGCGTGATTCCCGCATCGCGTTCTCGTCCGAATCGGAGGCATGAATCGCATTCCGCTCCTTCGATTCCGCGAACAGCGCCCGCACCGTGCCCTCCTCCGCCTCCTTCGGGTCCGTCGCTCCAATCGACTTCCGTAGCGCCGCCACGGCATCCGCCTTCTCGAGCACCATGGGCATGCACGGGCCGGAGGTCATGAACGACACGAGCGAACCGTAGAAGGGGCGCTCGCGGTGCACGGCGTAGAACTCCTGCGCCTGCGCGGTGGTGAGATGGAGCACACGCGCCGCGCGAACGCGAAAGCCCTGCGACTCGAGGTGCGCGATGATCTTGCCGCCCTTGTTCGCGCCGAACGCGTCCGGCTTGATGATCGTGAGAGTGAAGCCAGCGGTCATGGTCAGAATCCAATGAGTTTGCGAACGATGTCGCCGCGGGTGAGGAAGCCGACGAGCCGGCCCTCCTCCACCACGGGAACGCGATCCACGTCCTTGTTGGTCATTAAGCTAGCCACCTCGGCGAGCGGCTGGTCGGGCGACACGCACAACACCTGGCGCGTCATGACGTCGCGCACCGTGCGGCGCGCGCGCTCGAACGCCGTGTGGGGGCGCGCCGAGGAGCCGTGCAGGGCGGCGAGGCTGAGCATGTGGCGCATCAGCTCGCGCTCGCTGAGCATGCCCACGAGCAGTCCGTCCGGCTCGATCACGGGCAGCGCGCCGATGCCCGAGCGCACGAGGTCGCGCGCGGCGTCGCGCAGGAGCGTGTCGGCGCGCGTGGAGCGCGGCGACTCGGTCATGATCTCGCGCACCGACAGCTGCGGCGCGAGCTCGACGTCGTACAGCACCTTCACCACGAGCAGCGCCTCACCCGTCTCCACGGCCACGATCGTCTCCGCTACGCCGGGGCGCGAGAGCACGCGCGAGAAGGCGCCGAGGGCCTGCAGGTAGCGTCCTGCCATGCGCGGCGGTGCGATGAGCACGACCACGATGCGGGCGCTCTGATCGCGCGCGTCGCCGTCGCCGGCGTTGCGCGCGATCGGCTGGGGGGCGATCCCGACTGCGACGCCGAGGTCGCGCGCGGTCTCGGTGCGGTAGTGCGCGATGAACGCGCGGTCGCTGTGCACCGCGAGATCTTCCCCCCGCCCCTCGGCGATGCGCGCACGCAGCGACTCCGGTTCGTCCACCACGCCCGTGTCCGCGAGCCGCTCGACGAGGCTCCAGACAGCATCGGGAAGCGTGCGCTGCTCGAGCGGAATCACGACGCGATCCGCTCGCAGCAGCTCCGTCAGTCTCATAGTCGCTTTCGCAGCAGCTCGACGAAGTCCTTTGGCCGGCGCGCGATGCCGATGCCCGCCTTCTCGAACGCCTCGAGCTTCTCCGCCGCGGTTCCCGCGGAGCCGGAGATGATCGCGCCGGCGTGTCCCATCCGCCGTCCCGGAGGCGCCGTCTGTCCGGCGATGAATCCGACCACGGGCTTCTTCATGCGATCGTGCACGAACCGCGCGGCCTCCTGCTCGTCCGTGCCACCGATCTCGCCCATCATCGCGATCGCCTTCGTCTTGGGATCGGCCTCGAACGCCTCGAGAACGTCGATGAAGCTCGTGCCGTTGATCGGATCGCCGCCGATGCCGACGCACGTCGATTGGCCGATCCCCGCGCGCGTGAGCTGGTCCACGACCTCGTAGGTGAGCGTGCCCGAGCGGCTCACCACGCCGACGGATCCAGCCGTGCAGATGCTCCCCGGGATGATCCCGACCTTGCTCTCGCCGGGCGTGATGAGCCCGGGACAGTTGGGGCCGATGAGCCGCGCCCCGTGCTCTTTCACGAACGGGTACACCCGCGTCATGTCGAGCACGGGAACACCCTCGGTGATGCAGACGATGAGCGAGATCCCCGCTGCCGCGGCCTCCATCATCGCATCGGCCGCGAACGGCGGCGGCACGTAGATCACCGAGACGTCGGCGTGCGTGTGCTCCACCGCATCCGCCACCGTGTCGAAGATCGGCACGGCACTGTCGAACTGCTGCCCTCCCTTGCCCGGGGTAACGCCGGCAACGATCGCCGTGCCGTACTCGCGCATCTGCCGGGTATGGAACGACCCATCGCGCCCGGTGATCCCCTGCACGAGCACCCGGCTCATCGAATCGATGAAGACGCTCACTTGGCACCTCCCTTCGCCAGCGCGACCACACGCTGCACCGCGTCATCCATGTCGCGGGTGGCGGAGAAGCCGTGCTCGGCGAGGATTGCCAGGGCGAGATCTTCGTTTGTGCCGGTGAGTCGAATCACGAGTGGAACGGTGAGCGGGTTGTGCCGCGTGGCGGTGACGATGCCGTTTGCGACGTCATCGGTGCGGGTGATCCCGCCGAATATGTTGAACAGGATCGCCTTGACGCCGGGATCCGACGTGATGATGCGGAGCGCGTTCACCACCTTCTCCGGATTCGACGAGCCGCCGATGTCGAGAAAGTTGGCCGGCTCGCCGCCGTAGAACTTCACGAGGTCCATCGTCGCCATTGCCAGTCCGGCGCCGTTGACGATGCATCCCACGTTGCCGTCGAGCTTGATGAACGTGAGGTTCGCGCGGCGTGCGTGCAGCTCGCTCGTGTCCTCGGCGCTCTCGTCGCGCAGCGCGGCAATGTCGGGACGCCGATCGAGCTCGTTGTCGTCGATCACCATCTTGGCGTCGACCGCGATCACCTCGCCCGCGGGCGTGGTCACCAGCGGATTGATCTCGGCGAGCGACGCGCCGCTGTGCAGGAACGCGTGATAGAGCTGCTGCATGATGCGGGCGGCCGCGCGCGCGTTGGCCACGTCGCGGTAGAGGAAAAAGCCCATCTGCATCGCCTGGAACGGCAGCAGCCCGTAGCGCGGGTCCACCGGCAGGCGCATGATGCGATCGGGCGTCTTGGCCGCGACCTCCTCGATGTCGATGCCGCCGTCGGGGCTCACCATGAACACCGCGCGCTTGGACGCGCGATCGATGATGACGCCGACGTACGCCTCGCTCGCGATGTCGGCGGCCGCCGTCACCAGCACCTTCTGGACGGTGAGCCCCTTGATCTGCATGCCGAGGATCTTGCCGGCGACCTCCGCGGCTTCGGCCGGCGTCTTGGCGAGCTTCACGCCGCCCGCCTTGCCGCGCCCGCCCGCGTGCACCTGCGCCTTCACCACCACCATGCCGCCCAGCCGCCGGGCAATCTGCTCCGCCTGCGCAGGTGTCGTTGCGATCTCGCCCGGGGGGATGGGCACGCCCTCCCGGCGAAGGATCTCCTTCGCTTGGTATTCGTGTATGTTCACGCCTTCTCCGCGACGATAGTAGTTCCGGCCGCGCCGCGAACCGCTTCTCGGCCGCGCGCAAGCTCGGTAATAATAGCGCGGCCACCAGTGTGCCGCACGAACGTGGCGGCGGCGCGCACCTTGGGCGCCATGCTCCCCGCGCCGAATGCACCGGACGCGTCCAGCCGCGCGGCGTCCGCGAGCGTGAGTGTGTCGAGCATGCGCTGCTGCGGCGTGCCGTAGTCGACGAACACGCCCTCCACATCGGTGAGGATCATGAGGAGCGACGCGCCGAGGTCGCGCGCGAGCACGGCCGCCGCGAGATCCTTGTCGACCACCGCATCGACGCCCTCCCAGCCGCGTGCGCCATCGTGGTAGATGGGCGCACCGCCGCCCCCGCACGCGACCACGATGGTGCCGTGCTGCACGAGCCGTTTGATCACACCGATCTCGTGCACGGCGAGCGGTGTCGGACTTCCGACCACGCGCCGCCATCGGCCTCGTGCGTCGCGGCTCACGGACACGCCGCGCTCGCGCAGCCCGTCCACGCGGGAGTCCGGAATCGCGTGGCCGATGAACTTGGTGGGCGCCGACAGTGCCGGATCGTCCGGCGCCACCTGCATCTGCGTGATGACCGTGGCCACCTCGCGGTCGCTCCCCGCCCGCCGCAACGCGTTCTCGAGCGATTGCTGAATCATGTATCCGATCCAGCCGGCGGTCGCCGCCACGAGCACGCCGAGCGGCAGCGGCGCGACCTCCGATCGCGCGATTTCGTTGCGCACGAGCTCATCGCCCACCTGCGGCCCGTTGCCGTGCACGAGGCAAATGTCCCAACCGTCGAGCGCCAGATCGACGATCGCGCCGAGGCTCGCGCGCGTGTGCGCGAACTGATCCGCGATCGTCGAATGCTCGCCCGCGGGTGAGAGCGCGTTGCCGCCGAGTGCGATCACGGCGGTTTCCGAGTCGCTGGTGGTCACTTTTTCGGCCGACCCAGGAGCTCGCCCAGCGCATCGTACGCGCGTCCGAACGCGGCCCAGTCGCCGCGCCGCATCGCCTCCGCCATTCGCGAGTAGAGCTGTTCCGCCGCGATGCGGAATTCGGTGGCGGAGATCGGCGTACCGGCGGCGACCGCCGCGCCGCGAGCGCCGAGCGCATCGGCGAGCGTGCGCCCGCTCGTCACGGCGGTGTCCGTCGTGGCGGCGACGCCGAGCAGCGCCGCGCCGTCGCTGCGCCACGCATAGAGCGGCTGCACGAAGAGGATTCCGCCATTGGCGAGCGGCACCATGCGCACTCGTCCGTGAAGCGCGTGCGCATCGTGCGGCACCGACACCGTGGTGTCGAGCGCGCGGCGCAGCTGGTCCGCCACGGTGCTCCAGCGAGCGCTGGGACGCGAGAGTGGAAGCCACCGCACCCCCGGCGTTGCGCCGCCCGTGGCGAGCATTACCCCCACAGCGTGCTCGTTGGGATCGAGCACGAGCGCGCTCCACTGCGTGGCCCCCGACGCCGGAAGCGCGAGCAGCGCGCTCGTGACCGCCAGCGTCGTGTCGGAGCCGGCGTCCTCCGAGAGGAGGTGGCCGCGCCGCGCGCTCTCCCCTCTCAATCCGTAGCGCGAGAGCTTGCGGCCTTGCACGCGCGCCGCATCGATGGGTGGCGGCAGCGCGCCGGCAACGCCGTCGGGAAGCTCCGAGCGCGGCGCGAAGAGCGATGGGAAGGCCGTCACCCAGCTCTCCGCGATGGGATCGCGCAGCGAGTCGGCGACGATCCACGTGGCGCCGGTTTGCGCGCTCACCACGCCCACGGCCGCGTGCTGCAGATAGGTCACCTGCACGTCCCCCAGCGAATCACCCTCGCTGAGCGGATAGCTGTTGGACGCGGAATAGAGATCGATCGCCCAGTAGAGGCTGTCGGCGACGACGATCGGCGAAATCTCCGATCCCTGCTCGAAGAACGGCGCCATCGCGTCCACTCGCTCGCGGAGATCCCGATGCGTGAGGATGCGAGCGACGGGATGCGGAAGATCCATCGAGAGCACGCGAAAGTTCTGCAGCGCCCACGCGTACGCGAGCCGCGACATCGTTCCCTCGAGCGCCGGCGCGGGAACCACGCCGTTCGGATCCGAGATGATCGCGTACGACGACAGCGAATCGGCGATGCGCACCGGTCCCACCTGGCTCGGCTCGCGCGAGGTGGGAATGGACGGCACGTGCACCACGGAGCCATCGCCCTCCGTGCGGGAGGCGAGCACGCGTGACACGCCCCACTCACCCTGCGCCGCCGCCTCGGCGCTCGCCGCGGGCCGATCGATGACAAGGGCGCGAAGGCCGTCCGGCGATGCTGCCCAGCCGATGCTCCCCGGCGCCACGGCATCGCTCGCGCGGCGCCCGAGCGCGCGCAGGAGCACGTCGGGATCCCAGACGGAGATGCCGCCCACCACATCCATCGGTCGCGCGGGAAGGGTGAACGATGCATCGGTCCGGATGCGCTGCAGCGCGTACGCGATGCGAGTGTAGTCGCGCCGCGTCGATTCGTACGGCACCTCGCGCCCCACCTCGGACCCCGCGGCCACGTAGCGGCGCATGAACAGCGGCGTGACGTGCCTGAGCACCAGCGAGACGAACAGCACGGCGGCGAGCGTGATCCACGCCGCGCGCACCTGCCCCACCCATCCGAAGTAGAACACGACCACCGCGGTGCACGCGGTGAGATAGGCGAGCCAGATGCTCACCGGAATCACCGTGTGAAGATCCGAGTACGAGAACGCGTGATCGGTTCCCGAGCCGGCGAGGAGCGCGTCGTAGATGTCGATGCGGTAGCTCCACGCGAGCAGCAGGAGGAGCACCGCGCCGAGCGCGGAAAGGTGGCGCCTCACGTAGTGCGAGACGTACAGCGAGCCGCGATCCCAGCGCAGGCTGGGCGTGAGCGCGTAGAAGAACACGACGATCACCAGCGCGAAGAGCGCAGTGGTGAGCACCCGGTAGTATAGCATGCTCTCGATCGGCAGCCAGTACACGTAGAAGCCGAGGTCGAGATCGAGATAGGGGTCGGTCTCGCCGAACGGCAGCCCGTGCCGCAGCAGCGAGAACATGCGCCAGCTCTCGGCGGGAAGCGCGAGCCACCATCCGAGCACGAGCGAGATGAGCAGGGCGGCGCCCACGAGATACCGCCCCGGCACCTCCTCGCCGATCTCGATGTTGGCGACGCGTCGAGGGAGCACGAGCGAGACGACGCTCTGCCGCACCACGAAGAGATTCACGAACAGCAGCGCCGCCGCGACGAGCGCCGAGCCCACCGTCACGAGCGTCATGAGCATGGCGCGCTCCCGCCAGAGCGCGGTGGCGTCCATCGCGGCGTACCACAGATAGTCGGCGATGATGCCCGCGCCCACGCGTCCGAGCACGAGCAGCGCCGCGACGACCGCGAGCGCGATGACGGGCCAGCGGCGCCAGCGGAGCGGGATGCTCACACTACGTCGAGACGCCCTGCGCGCGCAGCCACTGTTCCATCTCGCCGCGAATCGCCGCGAGACGCTCGGTCGTGCGAGCCTCGAAGCGAAGCACGAGCACCGGCTGCGTGTTGGACGCCCGTATCAGCCCCCACCCATCGCCGAAGAGCACGCGTGCGCCGTCCACGTCGATCACGTCGTGCGTCTTCCGGAAGTGCGCGATCGCATCCTGGACGATCCCGAACTTTCGCGACTCCTCGACGTCGACGCGCAGCTCCGGCGTCGAGACGAACTTGGGCACATCACCGAGCATCGCCGAGAACGACGTCCCCGACGCCGCGACGATGCGGATGAGCCGCGCCGCGCCGTACAGCGCGTCGTCGTGGCCGTAGAACCCCTCGGTGAAGAACATGTGGCCGGACATCTCGCCCGCCACCGGAGCGCCGAGCTCGCGCATCTTGTCCTTCATCAACGAGTGCCCCGTTTTCCACATGACCGGGGACCCGTTCGCCTTGAGGATCGCATCGGGGAGCGCCTGCGAGCACTTCACGTCGAAGATGATCGGCTGCTCGGCACCGGTTCGGGCGAGCACATCGCGCGCGTAGAGAATGAGCACGTGGTCGCCCCACACGATGTCCCCGTGCTCGTCCACCGCACCGATGCGGTCGGCGTCGCCGTCGAACGCGACGCCCATGTCCGCGCCCGTGGCGCGCACCTTGGCGATGAGGTCCTGGAGGTTCTCGACCACCGTCGGATCGGGATGGTGATTGGGAAACGTCCCGTCACTCTCGCAGAACAATCCCGTCCATTCGACGTTGAGCTTGTCGAACAGCTTGGGGGCGACGAGCGCGCCCACGCCGTTGCCGCAGTCCACCACCACCTTGAGCCGACGCGCGAGCGGGCCCGTGCGCGTCACGATGTCGTCGACGTAGCGGTCGATGATCGACTCGGTGCGCACGCTCCCCTTTCCCGCGGGGAACGGCCCATTCGTCGCGAGACGGTACAGCTCCTGGATCTCGTGACCGTGAATGGATGCGGTGCCGAGCGAGAGCTTGAATCCGTTGTACTCGGGCGGATTGTGCGAGCCGGTGACCTGGATGCCGCCCGCGACATCGAGGTGGTTGAGCGCCCAGTACAGCAGCGGGGTCGGCACGACGCCGACGTCCACCACGTGGACGCCCGACTCGGTGAGCCCCTTCACGAGTCCTTCGCGCAGCTCGCCACCGCTCGGCCGGTTGTCGCGTCCCACCGCGATCGAGCCCGACACGCCCTTGTTCGCGATGTACGCCGCGTAGGCGCGGCCGAGGGCGTGCGCCGTGCCGGCCGTGAGATCGCGGCCCACGATGCCGCGAACGTCGTACTCCCGGAAAATCTCCCTGCTGAGCGTCATCTCGATCCTCGATACGATGCGAGGCCGCGTGGGCGGCCTCGCGGGGTCATCTGATCGCCGTGGCGGTGACCGGGGGCCCGGCTGGAGCCCCTACCATACTCACCGGAACGCTGTCGTGCGCAAGCTTCACGAACCCGTTCGGGAGCACGCCGAAGAGCAGCAGGACGAAAGCGGACAGCGAGATCACCAGGAACGTCCCGGTCGGAACCGGCCGCACCGGAACCGCATTCGCCTCTCGCGGCTTCATGAACATCACGAGGACGACGCCGAGATAGTAGCCCGCCGAGATCACGCTCGCGAACACGAGGATCACGGCGAGCACCGTTTGCGGATGGGGTGCGTGCAACGCCGCGCTGATCACGTACCATTTGGCGAAGAAGCCCATGCCGCCGGCGATCGGAAAGCCCAGAAGAGCGAACATGAAAATCGCCATCGCACCGGCGAGCCATGGCCGAACCTTCCAGAGCCCGGCGTAGTCCGCAATGTTCTCGTAGCGCTCTCCGGGCTCGCTCAGCGCGATCACGACGGCGAACGCGCCCGCCGTGGCCAGCGTGTAGGCGACCATGTAGAACAGAAACGCCGCGGCGCCGAGCTGGCTCGCGACCACGACGGTGACGAGCAGATACCCTGCGTGCGCGATGCTCGAGTATGCGAGCATGCGCTTCATGTTCTTCTGCCGCAGCGCGATGACGTTCCCGCCGATCATGGTCGCGACCGCGAGCCACTGCAGCGGAT